>OFGC01001379.1_pt1 | contig 16835 bp, 16 predicted proteins | sample 1521691 | NCBI WGS metagenome assembly OFGC01 (sample SAMEA3504121, study PRJEB24116) | mouse gut metagenome | biome: mouse gut; feature: mouse-associated habitat; material: faeces | place: Denmark | collected 2011
CTGCCGACAATACTTGGCTGGAGACGGCCCGGAAAGATAGGTAACGCCAACACATTGGGGACAGTCGAAAGACTGTCCTCGTTTTTTGCTATTGCTGCAAAAGATATAAAAGATCTATAGGAGGAATCTGACATGGCAAGGCGGGAAACGGTCGTATTGACCAACATGTGCATGGTGTATGATGGTGAGGGAAATATGCTGGTGCAGGACCGGCTGAATCCGGAGTGGCCAGGGGTTACGTTTCCCGGAGGTCATGTAGAGCCGGGAGAATCTTTTACGAAAGCGGTAATCCGGGAGGTCTGGGAGGAGACGGGGCTGACCATTGAAAAGCCGCAGTTGTGCGGGTTGAAGCAGTTCTGGGAAGAGGATGGTACACGATATATCGTGGTACTGTATAAAACAAATCGTTTTTCCGGAGAGCTGCGGTCTTCAAGCGAGGGGAAAATGTTCTGGATCAAGCGCAGTGAGTTGGAGCAGTATCAGTTGGCGGTGAGCTTCGATCAAATGATCTGTCTGTTTGAAGACGATACGCTGGGGGAGCAGATGGTCTATGAGGAAAACGGGAAGATCGTACGAGAGCTGCTGTGACAGGAGGGCTATATGATTTTATTGATTGCAGGCGCCTCTCATACCGGAAAGACTACATTGGCGCAGAGACTTTTGGAGAAATATCAATATCCTTATCTGTCCATTGACCACTTGAAAATGGGGCTAATCCGCAGCGGCAATACACATCTTACGCCTGTCAGTGGTGACCAGACGTTGACAGACTACCTGTGGCCAATTGTACGGGAAATTATCAAGACGGCCATAGAGAATAACCAGAATCTGATTATTGAAGGATGTTATATCCCGTTTAATTGGACGGAAGATTTTGAAACGGAATATCTCCCTTATATCAAATATCGTTGTCTAGTGATGAGCGAAGCGTATATCCGCAGCCACTACGATGAAATCAAAAAATATGCCAGCACAATTGAAAACCGGCGGGATGATGCGGATTGCACCATGGAATCGCTGCTTCACGATAACGCTGAGGCGCTGCGTATGTGCCGGAGGTTTGGGGCGGAAATATTGCTGATCGACGGCGAATACCAGATCGATATGGACTGGTAATATCAACGGATAGGCATGTTTTGAGAGAGGAATACCCTATGTATAAGATTTTCGTAGTTGAGGACGATGCTGTCATCGCTGGGGCGGTGGTGGAGCATATTGCATCCTGGGGATGGGAGGCGCAGAAGGCGGAGGATCTGACCCGGGTGATGGAGGAGTTTACCGCTTTTGCTCCTCACCTGGTCCTGCTGGACATCGGATTGCCCTTCCGGAACGGGTATCACTGGTGTGCGGAGATCCGGAAGCTCAGCCAAGTGCCTATCGTGTTCCTCTCATCGGCATCGGACAACATGAACGTGGTCATGGCGATGAATATGGGCGGGGACGATTTTATCGCCAAGCCCTTTGATCTGGAGGTGCTGGCGGCAAAAGTTCAGGCGCTGCTGCGGCGGACCTACGACTTTGGATCGGCCGCGCCGCTGCTGGGATGCCGGGGAGCGGTGCTGGACACCGGAGATAATACGCTGCGGTACGAGGGACAGCTGCTGGAGCTGAGCCGAAATGAGTATCGGATATTGCAGGTTCTGCTGGAGCAGAAGGGAAAGACGGTGTCCCGGGATACGCTGATGCGGAAGCTGTGGGAGACGGACAGTTTTGTGGATGAAAATACGCTGACAGTAAACATGGCCCGGCTGCGGCGAAAGCTGGAAGGAATCGGACTGACAGATTTTGTCCACACGAAAAAAGGTCTTGGTTACTTGATCGAGGGGTGAAGGATGCGTTTCGCTTGGGGATATCTGAAATATAAATGCTGGCCTCTGATTTTGCTGGCGGTATGTACGGGCCTGTTTGCCTGGGTGCTGACGCTTTATGAGCTTCCAGCGGAGGCGGCAGCTTATAGTGGGCTGCTGTGCCTGATCGTTTTGGTGACCACCGGAACAGCCGATTTTTTTCGGTGGCGGCGAAAGCTGCTGCTGCTGGAGAGCCTCAAGGGACAGGCCGCTTTGCTGCTGTCCCTGATACCGGAATCGCAGAATCTGGAAGAGGCAGTTTACCGGGAGCTTCTGACGGAACTGGACGAGGACCGCCGCACAGCGGTGTCCGCCTTGGATGCCCGGATACGGGAAAGTATGGACTACTATACGATGTGGGTACACCAGATCAAGACGCCGATTTCCGCTATGCGGCTGATTCTCCAGGATGACGAGTCGGAGCGGGGACGGGCCCTCAGCACGGAGTTGTTTCGGATAGAGCGGTATGTGGAACTGGTCCTGAGCTATCTGCGGCTGGGCGGCGGCTCTACAGACTATATGATCCGTCAGGTAGATGTGGACAATATGCTGCGCCAGGCTGTGCGGAAATATGCTCCGCTGTTCATCCGGGGCAAGGTTGCCTTGGAGCTGCGGGAGACAGCTTTGCACGTCCTCAGTGACGAGAAATGGTTACAGCTGGTGGTGGAGCAGGTGCTGTCCAACGCGGTGAAGTACGCCCCCGGCGGGCACGTGAAGGTGTGGGGCGAGGGGGAGCGGCTGTTTATCCAGGACGACGGCGTGGGCATCGCGGCGGAGGACCTGCCCCGGATCTTTGAGCGGGGATTCACCGGGTACAATGGGCGCATGGACAAGCGGGCCACCGGCATCGGGCTGTACCTGAGCCGGGAGATCTGCCGGAAGCTGGGGCACACCATCACGGTGGAGTCCGAGCTGGGGAAGGGAACCAGGGTGACTGTTGGATTAGCGCGGCCTTATCTGGAGGTCGAATAGGCGGCTTGCGCCTGGAAAGCCTTGCAAATACAGGGCTCTACCGCTGGTCGGTTGACAAAAGCGCTTCCTTTTGCTTATACTTGCGGCAAAGGAGGAATGCGCAATGGCAGGAAACTATAAAATCGACAACGGAAAATTTGGCGCCTTTCTATCCCGGCTGCGGAAGGAAAAAGGGATGACCCAGAAGGAACTGGCAGAAAAGCTGTATGTCTCCGACAAGGCCGTGAGCAAATGGGAGCGAGGATTGAGCTTGCCGGATATCGCCCTTTTGCAGCCTCTGGCAGCGCTGATGGAGGTCAGCGTGACGGAGCTGCTCCGTGGGGAGATTATCCGGAAGGATCAGCCGCTGACGATTCAGGAGGTAGAACCGCTGGTCAATGGGGCGCTCGTCATGACCGCCCAGGAGCAGACGGCACAGCGGGAGAACCGGCGGAAGTGGGGAATGCGGTTTTTGTGGGCGCTGGCGCTGTGCGCCGTGGAGATCGGGCTGCTCTTCCGGTTCGGGCAGCCGTGGTTCTGGCGGGAAGCCAGCGTTTTCGTGATCCTCCCGCCGCTGATGGCGCTCATATTTGGCTTGTACTTTGTCTTTTTCTCGAAAGAAAAACTGCCCAGATTTTATGACCAATATGAGGTGGCCTTTTACAGCGACGGGGTGTTTCGCATGAACATACCGGGGGTACACTTCAACAACAGCAACTGGCCCCATATTTTGAATGCTGTCCGGGCGTGGGCCTGTCTGACGCTGGGCGGCTGGGTATTGCTTTTCGCCGCCATGCAGAGGCTGCTGGCGGAGCTGGGGCTGGCGGCAATGGTGCAGTTCGCTATTTTGCTGCCCGTAACGCTGTTCGTGATTCTGGGCGGGATGATGATACCCATTTATGTGGTGGGGAAGAAGTATCAATAAGGAACGCTCCTTGACTCTGCGCTGCGTCAAGGAGCGTTTTTTTGCTGCTGTTTCACGGAAGAAAAAATTTCCGTGAGATGCTATGGACCTTTCGCTATTGGATGTATATAATGGGCTCATCTTAAAAAGAAATGATGATCCCCATGTTAAAAAACTCACAGCACTGTCCCTGTCCCTGCTGATTTGCCTGTCCATGCTGCCCTCCCAGGCCGGTGCAATGGATGCGGCGGAAGACGAACCGGGTGTTCGGGCGGAGGAGCAGATTTCTCCCGAGGATGCCGATGCGGGTATCGCGCCGTGGCGGATGGATTGCCAGGATATTCTTGGAGGTAATGCAGGGGGAGATCCTGGCGATGGTGTACCGCCTGCTGTACCAATTAAGAAGGGTAACGGGGAGTCGTATCTCCCTTAATTTGTGCAGAAGCTATTTCAAAATAAGATGTGGAAATTATCATTTCGTTGAGTACAATCTAAGTACGGAAACCGCAGCGGGCTTATTATGCTCCGTTGCGGTTTCCGGCGCATGATATTGAAACCCGGAGGGACCTTTTTATGAGAAAGAGACTATGCCTGCTTTTACTGGTACTTAGCCTTTTGCTGACCGCCTGCTCTCCCGCAACTCAGCCGGAACCAACCCCCGCGCCGGAGGCTCCTGTCCCTGAGGAGCCCCCTGAGCCGGAGTTGTCACAGAGAGAAAAGGAGTGGACTGAGGACATCGAATTTTTTCGGGAAAATATCAAGGAAAAGCACGCGGATCCATTCTATTTCTGCCCGGAGGAAGAATTTGACTGGAGGCTGGACCAGCTGGCCGCAAGGGTGGGGGACTTGTCCGACAATGACATCTTTTTTGAGCTTACAGCCATTGCCGCCCGGCTGGGCGATATTCATTTGAATGTCTATCCCGGCGCATCCCATATTTATGACAGGATGTTTCCTGCCAAGGTTAAATTTTTCGACAATAAATTATATTTAACCGCCTTTCAAGAGGGCTTTGAACATCTCAGACCTTATCTGCTCCGTGAGATTGTTGCGGTCAATGGGGTGGACATTGCGTATCTCGAACGGAAAATAGAAAGCGTGAGCAATCCCGCCAACAGATGGTACAGCAGGGAGACTTTTACAGAGTTACATTACTTTTTTGTTCCGGCGTTTTTTGACTGGGCAGGCTGTGGCTATACGGAGGGTTATACCTTCCAGATCCTCAATGAAAACCAGGAGGTCGAGTCGGTAGAGATCCCTCTGATTACTGGCGACGAATGGAAGCAGGGCCAGTGGATCTGCCCGGAGAATTGGGATTCCCTCCGCTATTTGAGAAGTGGCATCCAGGCAGAGTATATCGAGGCGGAAAATGGAGGGTGCGTCTATGTGTCTTTTGCTGTGATGGACTATCCCAGTTCTATTCGCAGGCTCATAAATGAAGCGGCCGAATTGCTGGAGGAACATGCAGACTGCGGCAAGTTGGTGATCGACCTCCGGATGAATACCGGCGGATGGTCGACGGTGATTTGGGCGCTACAGGATACAGTCCGGCAGCTGAAACCGGAGTGTACATATGTGCTGACCGGAGGCAGGACGATGTCCATGGCGATAAATGCCATTGCCTGCTTCAGAGGCGGTCTGGACGCGATCACTGTGGGCGAGCCTACAGGACAGTTCTCCTCTTTTTTTGCCTATTCAGGAGATGCGGAGAATGAGCGGCGCTTCACGCTTCCGCATTCGCAGCTTGAGGTGGAGGTTTCAAACCTTTGGAACGACAGCGCGATGGACCTTCCGCTATTTGATATTGACTATGCTTTTAAGGAGCGTTATGATGAAACTGGCAGGCTCTATGAGTGGGAAAATACCATCCTGCCGGATGTATACGTCTATCAGGACATCGAGGATATCCGGCAGGGAAGGGACAGTGTTATGGAGTGGGTGCTGGCGCAGTGACATGATAGATTATCAATTAAGACCGAAACAGAGGGGGAATGTACTGACATGAGAAAGATAATTTGCCTGTTTTTATTGGCTTTCTGCCTGCTGCTGACAGCCTGTGCGCCCGCAGCCCAGCCGGAGCCTGTTCCCGCGCCAGACCCCGCGCCGGAGGTGGAAGCGTCCGCTCCTGAGGAGATCCCCGCCCCTGAGGACCCCACAGAGCGGGAGCTGCCCCAGCGGGACAGGGACTGGATCGAGGATATCGAATTTCTGCGGGAGGAGTATAAAGCCAGGCATCTGGATCCCTTTTATTACTGCCCGGAGGAGGAGTTCGACTGGAAGCTGGACCAGCTTATCACAAGGGTGGGCGAGTTGTCCGACAGCGACATCTTCTATGAGCTTGACGCCATTATCAGTGGTATGGGCGACACCCACACCCAACTCTGGTGGGACGGTTACCTGCCCATCTGCGACCGCCTGTTAGCCATCAATATGTTCCCGCTGAACGGCAAGCTGTATCTGGGAAGCTGCCTTGAGGGATCCGGCCAATTCGAGCCGTATCTGCTGCATGGGATCGTTGGAGTGAACGGCGTGAACAGCCTGTACCTTATGCGCAGGGGAACTGCTCTGGTGGAACCATTCAACTGGAACAGCGAAACGGAGTTTCCCCAATATCCGAGCTTCTTTGACTGGGTGGGCTGCGATTACAGGGAGGGCTATACCATCCAGATCCTCAATGACAATCAGGAAGTAGAATCGCTGCAGGTCCCCGTGATTACACTCGATGAGTGGATGTCGGGACCGTGGATAAAGCACGAGAACTGGGCCTCTCTGGTTTACGAAAAAGGAGGCGACCGGACGGCGTATTATGAAGGACCAGACGGGGGGTGTATCCAGTGGTGCATAGGCGAAATGTGGTATCCCAGCACCATCCGGCGGTACTTGGCGGAGGTTGCCGTGCTGCTGGAGGAGCATCCGGATTGCAGCAAGCTGGCCATTGACCTCCGGGGGTGCCCTGGCGGGAGTGCGGAATCCCTTCCATTTCTGGAGGAGGTCCGGGCAGAGGCCGGGTTGCTGGAGGGAAAGCAGGTTTACGTCCTGACCGGCGGCGGCACAGCTTCCTCTGCCACCAGGATGATTGCCCTTCTCAAGGACGAATTTAATGCGGTGACTGTCGGTGAACCCACAGCGCAGTTTTCTTCCTTCTTCAGCCGGAGCGGGGAGGACAGCACAAGCGTCCTCCCCCATTCGCAGATCAAGTTCAAGATCTCCGACCTGTGGCGGGACAGCACAAAACTGCTGGAGGAAATGGGCGTAGAGATGGTCTATGAAGAATATTACGACGAGGATGGCAGGCTATACCAGTGGGAGACCTGTATTCAGCCGGACGTATATGTCCACATGGACATTGAGGATCTGCGTCAGGGGAAGGATACGGTTATTGAGTGGGTGCTGGCGCAGTAATATGAAAAACGGACCTCGAGCCAAGAGACAGGCTTGGGGGCCGTCGGCCACCAACAAGCGGCGCCGGGTATAGTGCATTGCTTGCTATTACTATCAGGGCCTATAAAAGCACAAATTGAATGTTGCTCAGCTCTGTGATATACTTTGGCTATTATGATATAAAAGGGTGATAACAATGACTGCAAAAAGTGTACGGCGTACAATCGACCGTGCAATCAAAATGATTTGGTTGAAAGAGATTTGCGAGGACTATGGAAGCGGGAAGCTTCTCCGCGAAGCCAGCCTGCAATCCAGTTTGTACCATCATCTACGCACCCATTTAGAAGATGTTCTAAAGGCTAATAATCTTTTTATCTACCCAGAATTTTACATACCAGAATTGAAGTATAGAGCGGATTTGGCGATCGTACAAATGGATCTTTCTGCGGATGGGGCTCTTTCCCAAAGAGTGTTGGATATTGCTGCCATTGTTGAACTGAAATTTGAGGGCGGGACAGCGCAAGGCACTCTGGATGTTATAAAGGCTGATTTGCAAAAGATTAAACGCTATGCCAAACAGATGGATGAGAACTGTCAATTTTACTTCGGTGTAATCTATGAGACAGAATGTGCGTGGCTACACTGGTATGATCGCCGAAGTACGGAACATTGGGCGAGCGGGCGTGTAACCGAACTAAACGCTGGATACTTGGATGGCATAATGACTTTTGAGGTCAATTCCCATAACCAAATGGGCATCCAGAATAAAAGTGCAACTTGCCAAATCTTTTGGTGAACTCCCCCTTGACAAATGTTCTCTTGTCATTCCTAACTTGGCAGAGTACTGGGGTGGAAATATGGGGTTCAGGCAGAAGAGTCGGGAATCTCCCCATTCCGCCGGAATTTTTCCCATAGTCCGCTTGACGGCTTTTTTCTTGTGTTATATAATAATGCCGAACATTTGAACGAAAGAGGGGGCAGCATTGTGGACGCCAAAAAGATGAGAGCCGCTGCTGAGTGGTTCCGCCATACCGTGTTTCAGGACGAGGCCATCTACCCCAAGCCAGCCCAGCGGCCGGAACGCCTCCCCTCCCTCCTCCGCGCAGCCCGTACTTTGGAAGGCAGGAGCATGCAGCACTGGCAGTCCCGAAGCGCAGTTTTTTTGCAGCAGGCCAAGCTCCTGGTCAATTACGAGGATGATTACGACTTCTCCGGCCGCGTCCAATACTATTATCCCACTTACCAATCCCTGAAGGACCAGGAGCTGCGCGGTTATTTTTCCTGGAGGACAAAGCTGCGCAAAGGCGATATTCGGGAGACCTCCCTCTCTTTCGCCTTTCTCTATGTCTACGAACTCATCAATCAAATCGGCGTCTCGGACGCCATGGACGGATACCGCAGGCTGTGGGATTTCCGAGAAGCCTACGGGCAGATCAACGGCAGTCTTCTCCCCTATCTGGATCAATGGCTGACAGACTACGTGATTTATTACGATCTGGACGCGGCGCTTTTGGCCGGCTCCCCCCAGGTGCTTTTTGACCAAAGTCTCACCGTGCTGGAGCAGGCGGGGACCGAGAAGCCGGAGCGGATCATCACTGCAGTAAAACAGCTGGCTCCCAAATGGCTGGAGCGTTCCAAATTCTATGCAGCCCACGCGGAGGAGATGGACAGGGTCATCGTCCAGGTGCTTCGGCAAATGACGGATCATTATGCCGCCCGGTGCAAGAGGTCCTTGACGGAACAATATTTCGGCAGTCCCGGCCGGTATCAGACCCGCCCTTTCGAATCGGCTGTTTTCTGCGACCCGCTGAAAAGGCGCAATTATGAATATGCCGTGGATGAGCGCTGCGTATGCCGCTGTGAAAACGGTCTCTGGTCCATTGACAAGCATGCTTGTACGCCGAGAGCCGGCAAAAAGCTGGACGCTCTGATGAAAACCATCGACGCCGAGATGCGTGTGGCCTTTGAAGACCGCCATCCCATCAAGCCGGAGCTGGATACCAAGTGGATTCTCCGGATCATTCAGGGGGAAATTCAGCGCCTTCTGACGGAAAAGCATGCTGCGGAGGAGAAAAAAATTGTCATCGACTATACCCAGCTGACGCGCATCCGCCGGGACGCCTCCATTACCCGGGAGAAGCTCATCGTCGATGAGGAGGCGGATATTCCGGCGGAAGCCGCCCCACCGGCATGCGGACAGGCGCAGGTTCCTCCGGAGGAGGAATCCCCGCAGGCGGACACGCCTCTGACTCCGGAGGAGTACCGCCTGCTGCAATGCCTGCTCTACGGCGGGGACACCGGCTGGGTGCAGGGGACCGGACACCTCATGTCCGTCCTGATAGACGGCATCAACGAAAAACTGTACGACACCTTTCTGGACTCTGTTCTGGATGATACCCCTCAGGTCGTTGAGGACTATACAGATGATTTGAAAGAGATGGTACGCCCATGAAAATACCCAGACGAATTGCTCAAACATTGATTAACTCCCTGAAGGGCGGCGTAGTGCCCCGGGTGGGCCTGCCCTATATCACGGTGGGCCGGAAGGCGGAAATCGACGCCCTCCTCCGCGATGTAGACATCATCGCCGATGGCGGGGCCTCTTTCCGCTTCATCGTTGGGCGGTACGGCAGCGGAAAAAGTTTTCTGCTCCAGACCATCCGGAACTACGTGATGGCCAAGAACTTCGTGGTGGTGGACGCCGACCTCTCCCCGGAGCGGCGGCTCCAGGGCACACGGGGCCAGGGGCTGGCCACCTATAAGGAGCTTATCCGCAACATGTCCACCAAAACCCGCCCCGAGGGCGGGGCCCTGTCGCTGATCCTGGACCGCTGGATCAGCAGCGTGCAGCAGGAGGCCGCCGAGGCCGCCGGTCTGAGCGTCACCGACCCGGCCCTGGCAGCGGAGGCGGAAAAACGGATCTCCGCTGTGATCGCTTCTCTCAGCGAGATGGTCCACGGCTTCGACTTCGCCCGGCTGCTGACGCTCTACTACCGCGCCTCCCTCTCCGGGGACGATGAGGCCAAGGGCAAGGTCCTCAAATGGTTCCGGGGGGAGTACGCCACCAAAACCGAGGCCCGGCAGGAGCTGGGGGTCAACATCATTATCACCGATGATGACTGGTACGAGTATCTGAAGCTCTTCGCCTGCTTCCTCCAGCAGGCGGGGTATGCCGGGATGCTGGTACTCATCGATGAGCTGGTGAACATTTACAAGATCCCCAACGCCGTCACCAGGCAGTACAACTATGAAAAAATCCTGACTATGTACAACGACACCATGCAGGGCAAGGCCCAGCACCTGGGGGTCATCCTCTGCGGCACGCCGCAGTGCATGGAAGATCCCCGCAGGGGCGTCTACAGCTATGAGGCCCTGCGCTCCCGGCTGGCGGAGGGACGCTTCTCCGGCCAACACAAAGACCTGCTCTCTCCGGTCATCCGGCTCCAGCCCCTTACGCTGGAAGAGATGCTGATTCTGGTGGAAAAGCTGGCGGATATCCACGCCGGGCTGTACGAGTACGCCCAGACTGTTACCCAGCAGGATATGGTGGACTTTATTGAGATCGAGTTCGGCCGCATCGGCGCGGACGAGCATATCACTCCCCGGGAGGTCATCCGGGACTTCATCGAGGTGCTGGACATTGTGTATCAGAACCCGGGAATCAAGGTCCGGGAGCTGCTGGGCAGCGGGGATTTTGCTTACGCGCAGAACGCGGTACAGGAGGCGGGCGCGGACGGACAGTTCGCGGAGTTTGAGCTGTGACCGCTTGCGTGGGGAGCGATAGATCGGAATTGATAGAGGTAACGCAAATGGATATATCCCTTTTCTCCAATGATTATATTGTACGCCGCCTGGAAAAAACGGACGTGGCAGATATCTATTTACTGTGCAGTAAAAATAGCTTGTACTACCAATACTGTCCTCCCTTTGTGACCGAACAGAGTATTATGGACGATATGAAAGCCTTGCCGCCAAATAAAGAAATGTGCGACAAGTATTATATAGGGTACTACAAAGGGAAAGAATTAATTGCCATAATGGATTTTATTATGGCATACCCAGATGAAAAGACTGCTTTTATCGGCTTTTTTATGACAGCGACATCGATTCAGAATACTGGCATTGGAAGCTGCATAATTGACGGTTTATGCCGTTATCTGACTGAAATCAGGCTTTCAAGCGTACGGCTTGGTTGGGTTAAAGGCAATTCCCAGGCAGAACATTTTTGGCGTAAAAACAATTTTAAGGAAACAGGGATTACGTATGACACGGATCACTATACGGTCGTTGTAGCTCAGCGGGCTTTATAAATTCCAGTGTATCGAACGATCCTATAAGGAGCTTTCCATGAACATCTTCGACCACTACGCCCCCTTTGTGCAGGAGTACATCTACCGCAACGGCTGGGAGAGCCTCCGGGCCATCCAGGTGGCTGCGGCGGAGGTGATCTTCCGCACGGACGATAACCTGCTCCTCACCGCCTCCACCGCCTCCGGCAAGACGGAGGCGGCCTTCTTCCCCATTATTACCCTCTTTTCTGAGGACCCACCGTCCTCCGTGGGCTGCATCTACATCGGCCCCCTGAAGGCCCTCATCAACGACCAGTTCCTCCGGCTCAACGACCTGTGCGAGGAGGCAGACATTCCCGTCTGGCACTGGCACGGCGACGTGGCCCAGAGCCACAAGGAACGGCTCATGAAGCGTCCCTCCGGCATTTTGCAGATCACCCCGGAGTCCCTGGAGGCCATGCTGCTCCACAAGCACGCCGCCATCCCCAAGCTCTTCGGTGATCTGCGGTTCGTGGTCATCGACGAGGTTCACTCCCTCCTGCGGGGGGACCGGGGCGGACAGACCCTGTGCCTTATTGAGCGTCTGAGCCGTCTGGCGGGGGTCAACCCCCGGCGCATCGGCCTGTCCGCCACCATGGGCGACCCGGATCGGACGGGGGAGTTCCTCTCCCTGGGCACCGGGCGGAAGACGATCATCCCCAGGATCGAGGCCAAGGGCGTCAAATGGCGGCTGAGCATGGAGCATTTCTATGTGAAGGATATCCAGGCCGCCGGGGACCGGACGGATATCGAGGCCCTGCCTGTGCTGGAGGAAAAAACCGACCAGGCTCCGGACAATGCGGACCCGGGGCTGGGATATATTTTTGAACACACCCGGGGCAAAAAGTGCCTGCTCTTCGTCAACTCCCGGGAGGAGTGCGAGACGGTCACCACCACCCTGCGGCAATACTGCGAGCGCAGCCGGGAGCCGGACCGTTTCCTCATTCACCATGGCAACCTCTCCGCCTCCTACCGAGAGACGGCGGAGGAGATAATGAAGGATGAGAGCCAATATCTGACCACCGTCACCACCGCCACATTGGAGCTGGGCATCGACATCGGGCGGCTGGAGCGGGCTTTCCAGATCGACGCCCCCTGGACGGTGTCCTCCTTCCTTCAGCGTATGGGCCGCACCGGGCGGCGGGAGCTGCCCCCGGAGATGTGGTTTGTCATGCGGGAGGACGAGCCGGAGGCCCGGGCCATGCTGCCCGCCACAATCCCCTGGAAGCTTCTCCAGGGCATCGCCCTGGTACAGCTCTATCTGGAAGAGCGCTGGGTGGAACCGCCCCGGCTGGACCGGCTGCCCTTCAGCCTGCTGTACCACCAGACCATGTCCACCCTGGCCTCCTGCGGCGAGCTGTCCCCGGGGGCGCTGGCAGACCGGGTGCTGCGGCTGCACTACTTCCACCGTATTTCTCAGGAGGACTACCGGGTGCTGCTGCGCCATCTGGTTGAAACCGACCACATTCAGCGAACAGAACAGGGCGGACTCATCGTGGGCCTGGCAGGGGAGCGGGTGGTCAATTCCTTCAAATTTTACGGCGTATTTGAGGAAAACGAGGAGTATACCGTCCGCAGCGAGGCGCAGGAGCTGGGAACCATCGTCATGCCGCCGCCGGTAGGGGAAAAGCTGGCCATTGCGGGGCACGTCTGGGTTGTGCTGGATGTGGACCGCAAGCGGCATCTGGTGTACTGCGAACAGGTCAAGGGGAACATCCCCGCCTACTTCGGGCTTTGCCCCGGGGATCTGCACACCAGAATCCTCCGGCGGATGCGGCAGGTCCTCCGTGAGGAGCGGCAGTACCCCTATCTGATGAAAAACGCCGTGGCCCGCCTGGAGCAGGCCCGGTTCACGGCAGTCCGCTCCGGCACCGGGGAGCATCCTATGATCCACCTGGGGGGCAACATGTGGTGCCTGCTGCCCTGGGTGGGGACCTACACCTTCCTTACCATGGAGCGGTTTCTGAAAATCAAATGCGGGGAGCGTCTGGGGCTGCAGAATCTGGATTCTGCCCGGCCCTACTATATGCAGTTTACGATGAAGGCTGAGGAGAAAACCTTCTTCCGTGTAATAACGGAGGAAATCCAAAAGCCTATTGATCCGCTGGAGCTGGTTTACCCCAAGGAACTGCCTCTATTCAACAAATATGACGAATATCTCCCGGAGGCGCTGGTGCGGAAGGGCTTTGCTTTGGGCGTGCTGGACCTGGGCGGGCTGCGGGAGACGATTCTGAGCTGGAGTGCCGGGCAGCGGTGAGACGCGAATAAGGGATATCCGGCATATACAGACTGGCCCCGGAGGCGAACGTCTCCGGAGCTTTTGCTATGAATGTGGATTCGTCCTGGCGCATGTCAGGGAAGCCTCTAGCTTTGAGTATCTCCGCTGCCGGCATCCTCCGTCTTGGACGCGGGCGCGCCGTTGTTGGCGGCCCAGCCCAATTCCAGGGCGGCCCAGTCCGTGCCCTCCTTGAGGACGGTCCAGGTCTCAACGTTCATCTCATCACGGGTGTAATCATGCTCGTTGGCGGCCTCCTGTACCGCCTCGTAGTACCAGGTGTCCTCCGGATTGTCGGCCCACTTCTTCGTCTCGGGAAGCATGTGATCCTTGTCGGGAGTTCGGTCCAGCATACGGTTGACGATGGTCATGACCTGGGCGCGGGTAATGAAGTCCTCCGGGTCAAATCTGTTACCGTTCCCGTTGATCCACCCGGCTTTAGCGTCCAGACGGATGTAGGAAGCGGCCCAGTGATCCGCCGTATCGGAGAAATCGCCCTTGCCATCGTCCACATGACTGTCGTCCAGAAACCGGACCGCGATGGCCGCGAACTCCGCCCGGGTGATGTTGGCCAGCGGACGCACATGGTCCTCATCGTAGCCGATGACGTAGGCGAAGTGGTCCGTGTCGTTCAGGCCTACGGCTCCCGCCAGAGGTACCTCCTGATCGATGATGGTGGTGCCAGGCGTGGGCGCAGGCGCCGGAGCGGGGTCAGGTCTCGGGGTAGGCGAGGGGGTTATTCCTCCTCCACTGGTACGCTGCGTTACCGTCAGAGTGCCAACCGACTCCTTTACCTCATAGTTGCTCTCCTTTACGGTACCGGTCCATTCCAGGCGGTAGCTGTTGGGAGACATCCTGACTGCTGTCTGGCTACCGGTGACTGCAAAGGCAACCGTTTCACCATTTACCAGGCCGCTGACACTTCCACTTGCGGTCAGTGCGCTGCCGTTATAGGTACGGCTGGCACTGCCGGTAACCACCGTCAGCGTAGCTTTTTGAATGGTCAGCTGTCCATTCAGTAGTTAAGTCCGGCATTATCATCAAAGGAGCAGGTGAAGGTGTTGTCAACTCTGCCACTCTCTGTGACCTGAGTGCATGTGCCGGTGATGGTGTTGATGGAGGAGTGTCCCAGCACGTCCGCCAGCTTGGCGATGTCCCGGCAGACCTTGTAGAACAGCGTGGCGAACAGATGCCGGAGGGTGTGGGGGAAAACCTTGGAGGCCTCCACCTCGGCTTTTTTGCACAGCGCTTTCATCTCCCGCCAGATTTGACGGCGGGAGACCGGCTTTCCGCTTCTGGCGAGAAAAATCTCTCCGGAGGCGGTTTTCTGTTTCCGGGCGTATTTCAACAGCTTCCGGCAGAGCTTGGACGGGAGGAGGATGGTGCGGATTTTGCCTTTCAGGCTGATCTCCGCCCGCCCGCTCTGCACGGACCTCCACGGTGATATATTGCACCTCCGAAACACGGATGCCGGTGGCACAGATGGTTTCCATCAAAAGCCCCAGACGCTCCTGCCCCTGCTCCGCCGCTGTGTCGAGAAAGCGCTGGTATTCCGCCCGCGTCAACTCACGGTTCTGCTCCCGGAAGGTCTTCCGCTGGGCACGGAGGAACCGGATTCTGCAATCCTCCCGGCCCAGGAATTTCAGCAGGCGGTTGACGGCGGACAGCATGGAGTTGATGGTGGCGGGGCGTAGCCCGCCTCCAGAAGATGCTCCCGCCACCCGGCCGCGGTATCCTTCGCCAGCTCCCGCTCTCCCAGCCAGGAGGCGAACTCCCCGCTGCCCCGGAGGTACTTCCCGATGGTCCCGGGGGTGCGCTCCTCTCGCTTCAGGCTGGATGAAAATGACTCCAATTCGATCCTTGTGACTGGCATAGAAAGGCCTCCTTTGTGTGATGCCTACAGCTTCACACAAAAGTGGCATTTCGTATACCATTATGACAGCTTTTTTTGTTCCTGACCGCACAGTTTTGCCAGATCTTCCCTATCACACAAAAGAGGAGTACATTGCACGGAAAACAGGATTTTCACCAAAATCCGGACTGCTATCTCTCCCTCCACGCCGCAATCACCGCCAGGAAAGCCGAGCCGTACCGCTGGGCCTTGATCTGCCCAACGCCGGAGACCTCCAGAAATTCCTCCGGTGTCCGGGGCGCCCTGGCCGCCATGTCGGCCAAAGCGGCGTTGGAAAAAATGATGTATGGGGGCACGCCCTCCTGCCGGGCCAGCCGGGTCCGTTCCGTCTTCAGAGCGGCAAGAAGGCCGCTGTCCGGCGGGGCGGAGGACGCGCTCTCTTTCTTCCTCTCCGACCGGGTTTCCGTCTGCCGCTCCACCCGGGAGAGCATGAGTACCCGTTCCCCATGAAAGAGTACCGTCCCCGCACGGGGGCCTGGTCGGAGCGTGGCGTGTTCCGGCTCCGTATAGACGCACTCCTCCGCCTCCAGGCAGTCCAGCCAGGCCCGAACCCGCTCCCGGGGTTCCTCCCGCATCAGGCCGTAAGTGGACAGCTGATCCAGGCCCAGCTCCCTGATACGCTGGCTGCGGCCGCCCCGAAGGACCTGAACGATGAGGGCAGCGCCGACATAGTAGCCCAGCCTGTCCCGGACCCGCTTGATGCAGGAGAGGATCATCTGCGCCTGAACGGTAACATCCGCCTGAGAGAACATCCCCTGGCAATTACCGCAGCCTCCGCAGCGCGCCGGATGGTGCTGCCCGAAATAGTCCAGAATCCGGCTCCGGAGGCACTCATTGGTCTTGCAGTAGTCTACCATGGCATTCAGGCGCTCCAGCTCCCGGGCCTCCGGCTCCCCGCCGGTTCCATGCGAGAGAAGGATCCGCGCCGTAGCCACATCCCCCGCGCCGTAAAGCAGCACGCAGTCCGCCGCCTCTCCGTCCCGTCCGGCACGGCCAGCCTCCTGGTAATAGGACTCCAAATTCTTTGGCATGTTGTAGTGAATCACAAAACTGACGTTGGACTTGTCAATGCCCATACCAAAGGCGTTGGTGGCCACCATGATCTGCCGGCGGTCATACTGGAAATCCTCTTGGCTTTCTCTCCGCTCCTCCTCGTCCAGCCCTGCGTGGTAGCGGGCCGCAGAAAATCCCTGCCGGTTCAGCTCTGCCCAGACCCGCTCTACATTGGAGCGGGTGG
>OFGC01001381.1_pt1 | contig 16802 bp, 15 predicted proteins | sample 1521691 | NCBI WGS metagenome assembly OFGC01 (sample SAMEA3504121, study PRJEB24116) | mouse gut metagenome | biome: mouse gut; feature: mouse-associated habitat; material: faeces | place: Denmark | collected 2011
TCCGGGAGAGTTGGCCTGCTGCATTTTCGCTTGAATATCAATCAGCAAATTGGGCCTGGATTGTACCGCAGCTTTCGCTTTGGGAACGATAATCCGCTTGCCGGAAATGCGCTCCATAATCGCCGTTTCAGAGTAATCCGCGCCGAGGGAATCACAGCGGACGAACCTCTTGCCATTTTGAATCTTGAACGCAAGGTGCTTGCTCCGCTTCACCTCCGCTCCTGCCGTTTTCATAGCGGCGAGGAAGCTGTCAAAATCTTTACAGCCTTGACCGAGGGCGGTGTCGATGATCTGCTCCAACTGGCCCCGGACGGTAGGCGGTTTATCCTCTCCCAGCCAGGTGCCGTAGCTGCCCCGGCTGGGCTTCGGCTCCGCAATCACCGACAGGCCATTTTCCAGACACAGCATATCAGAGATTTTACGAATTGCGAACGAGGACCGCCAGAAGTTTCGGAATTTCCTGGTGCAGTCTATGGCGGTCGAGTTGAACACAATATGCGAGTGAATGTGATGCTTGTCCACATGGGTGCAGACGATAAAAGCGTGTTTCCCCTTGGTCAGCGACATAGCCAGATCATAGCCGATCTTATTCGCCAGTTCCGGCGTGATTTCCCCAGGCTTGAACGATTGCCGCAGGTGGTAGGCAATCACATCATTGTCCTTCCGTTCCCTGCCGGTAGTGGCGGCATACTGCCGCTTGGAAAATAGAAACTCCTGGTCAACGATAGACGGGTTACACTGGTAGGCCGTGACCAGATCGCCGCCATTGGTTTTCTCTGGATTCTCTACATAGTCCGTCACCCGGCCCAGGGCTTCGGCCACGGTCCGGCCCTTGCCGCTGTGCAGGGGCATCAAGCGCGTTGCTGCCATTTTCAAAACCTCCCCTCAAAAAGAAAAATGGTGGTGAGCGAAAAATCTTCGCCCACCACCAGACCGTTATTTGATTTTCGATAGCTGCTCCAAAATGCTGCCGAACAGACCGCTGGCCTCTGTCAGCTTGCCGCAGATTTCGTCCACTTCGTCGGGATAGACCCCGCCGCCAGAATTGACCCGGTGGGCAATCTGATTCACATTGTTGGAGGTATACCGCAGGAGCTTGGCACACTCGTCCAGTTCCTTGATTTGCAGTTGGACAATGTAGCCGTCAATGCACATCTTCCGAATGTAGGCACTCATGTTGTGAACGCCCATCAGCGCCATTCTCTGTTCGATTAGGCCCCGTTCCTCGTCTGTAACTTTGAAATAGATACCGCGGCTCTTTTCTTTTGCCATACTCCCCCTTATCTCCGCTTCTGCCATACGAGGTCATAGCCGAGAGCGTCAGCCAATTCCACCGCCTCTTTATATCGCAGGGATTCACGGCGCAGCTTGTCGGAGAGATTGGGGACGCTGGGACTCCATCCGTACTGCTCCGCCAGCTTCTCCACAAGTTCGCTCATGGTAAATCCCTCTCGGACAATATAGGCTTTGATTTCGTTCCTGATATTCATAAAAATTGTACTCCTTCTCACAATTTTGTTCGCCCTCCGGCGTAGAATTTGAAAACGCTCCCAGCAAACCGGGCAGACTGTTCACCATGCCCAGGTCACAGGAGCGCACATCGAATTTCAGCGTTTAGCGTGAAGTCATGCGAAATGATGAATACCAGCAGGGAAAAACGTATTGCGTTCGCCGCCCAGCATTGTGTGTTTCCGCGAAAAAGCGCCATACTGATGCCGTTCTATTCGCTGATTTCACATAGATTAAAATTTAGTGTGCAAAAAGGGCGGCTTACCGAAGCAAGCCGCCCATATCTCAGGTGCTTTCCGTATTCTGCTGGGCCTCCAAAGCCTTCTGCCGCCGTTTCGCCATGTACCGCCTGTTGTACTCGGCTTTCTTTGCCCGCTTCTTCCGAAGCTGCTCCTGTTCCTCCAATTCTTCCGCAGTCGGTTCCGGGATAGGCACATCAAATTTACCGATAAACTTCAAGTAAATATCGACTTCCTGCGTCCGTTCGCCGGTAGACCTGTCCGCTTCATGGACAACGATCTTGTCCACAAACTCGTTAATCATCGGCGTGGTCAACTCGGAAAAATCGGTGTACTTCCTGGCAAGGGCCATAAACTGATCGACCTTTGCCGTATCCGCTTCAAAACTCTCCAAGTCCGCCTGTGCTTTCTGGATGGACGCTTCCAGCGTTTCCTGTTCCTGCTCGTATTCGGCAGACAGCACATCAAACCGCTTTTCGCTGATTTTGCCAATCGCATAGGATTCGTAAAGTTTCTTGATGATACCATCCAACTCTGCCGCCCGCTTCTGCTCCCGCCGCACACGTTGTTTCAGCGCCTTAACGGTTTCAGCCTGCCGGACCTCTGACGCGCTGCGAACCTTCTGAATAAACACGGCCTCGTTCTTGATGGCGTAAGTGCTGGCGGAACGGATTGCCTCCAAGACCAACTCGCGTACAGCGGCAGTCCGAATGTAATGCTGCGAACAAGCGGTCTGAAAGCGGTCTCTGGCATGGTCATAGGTCGAGCAATAGTATTCATCTCGGTTTGATCTGCGTTTTCCGTTGGGTCTGCCCTGCCAGTCCCGCGCCCAGCCGCCAGCCCCCCGGTGGTTATACATCTTTGCGCCGCAGTCAGCGCAGAACATCAAGCCCGTCAGCGGATTAGCCTCTCCCAGCGTATCCGTCCGGCGCACGATCTTCCGCAGCTCCTGCGCCAGCTGCCATGTTCTTTCGTCTACGATGGCATCATGTGTGTTCTCGAAAATCACCCAATCCTCTTTTGCCGCCTTTTTAGCCCGCTTATCTTTATAGGATTCTTTGTAAGTGCGGAAGTTGACAGTGTGCCCCATATACTCCGGTTTTGTGAGCATATCAGAAATTGTGGTTCCCCGCCAGGTATAGCGTTCATCCGAATAGTCCCGGCTCTGGCAAGTCCCTTGGTTTCGCTGTCCCAGGTAGTAGGCGGGCCGTTCTACCTTTTCCGCTGTCAAAATGCGGGCGATCTGGTGAGGGCCGTTTCCCTCAATCGTAAGCTGGAAAATCCGGCGCACAACCGCCGCCGCTTCCTCGTCAATCAGCCAGTGTCCAGGGTCGTCCGGGTCCTTGCGGTAGCCGTAAATGACGTTGTTCGTGGTGTGCTTGCCGCTCATGCCCTTGGCCCGGAGTACGGCGGTCACTTTCCGGCTGCAATCCCGAATGTACCACTCGTTTATGACATTCAAAAAGGGGGCGAACTCCCCGCTGCTCTGTACGCTGCTGTCAATACCGTTAGAGATGGCAATAAACCGAACACCTTTTTCCCGGAACATAACTTCGGTATAGAAGCCAGTCTGAAGATAATCACGCCCAATCCGGCTCATATCCTTGGCGATCACACAGCCGACCTTTCCAGCTTCAATATCCGCAATCAGGCGTTTCCAGTCCGGGCGGTCAAAGCTGCCTCCCGACCAGCCATCATCTGTGTAATGGGCGCAATTATTGAACCCATGCTGGGCAGCATATGCTTCGAGCATCTGTTTTTGATGAATGATCGAGTTACTATCGCCTGCCGACATTTCATCGTCACGCGATAATCTCTCATAGAGGGCCGTGATCTTTTCCGTGTCCAACCGCTTCGTGTTCATAGTGAACTCCCTTCAAGCGGCTGGGTCATTTGTGGTATGCTTATTGTACCACAGTCCGCCGCATTTGTCACGGCCTCATGCTGAATTAAATGCAGAATTTTGTCGTTCATGGTTTCCTGGGCAGTATCGCTGAAATGAACCCGGAGTTTGTAGGTGGTAGAACCGATACGCCGGTAGATCGTGGCAGTTTTCGCCTCTGCCGGTTGAATTGTAGTTATATTGGCCTTCCTTTCTTGCGGTAGGTCGCAACCCGTGGTATGATGTTGGTGGGTGTTCCAGGCAAACGGAAAGCCAGCCCTCAGTTGCGTAATGTCGTTTGCAACCGAAAGCTGGCTTGATGTGCCTATGTAGTTTTGTCGTGAAAGGACGATGGTTTTCACAGCGTCCAAAGCATCCTCTCACTAATAGGAGAAAAACCGTGGGTAAAGCGGAACCATTTTCAAAAGATTTTTGAAATTTCCTTGGAGCGCCCCGGTTTGTTCGCCTATTTCTATTATACGGTGAAAATCGCCTGGACCACAAAAATATGGCGATAATGCAAGATTTGTCCATGCCGCTCAGAAAAATTGCAAAAATGCAAGATGGAATCAAACTGCGCCAAGCATGGTCTGGTCAGTAGTAAAATGCTGTTGACCAGAACCAAGAGTGCAAAATGCACACTTGGTCCTGGGTACAACGCGGCCGACAATTTGTCGGTGACGTTACGGACAAATTGTCCGTTTGGTTTTGGCCTGCGTCATTTTGCTGCTGACCACAAAATCAGAACGCCATTTGTTGTTCTGATTGGTGGCGGTCAAAATGTCCGGCACCAGCAGAGAGAGGTGATGGCATATTTCGCTGCCACCTCAACGGCAACGTGACGGAAATTTTGACCACAACGTTGGCAAAAATCAGAATTACATTTCTGATTTTCAGCGGAATTATTGTATTGGGCGAGGCATTACCACCTTTCTGGCTATATTCATTCACCACAAATGACCAGCCGCTATGTTATATTTGGGTAGCTTTTCTAAACTACCCTTTATAACATACATCCTCTGTGTACTGGGCGCTTCCATTCGGACAGGATGAAGTGAATACCATGCTGAATCAGGCCCGGGAGGTGCTGTCCTGGTATGATAATATGCGCAATCCCATACCCGCCTGGTATTTCAGGGGATATTCTGAATTTCCTTGAATATATTGCCTCTCAGAGCTATACGGCTATTGATTTTTATGATGATGGTATCGTGATCAATATTGCGAGCCGATAAGAAAATCGTTGCAAATCCACTGTGATTATGGTAGACTAAAAACAGTGGCTATGTCAAAAAAATAACAATCCCACAAACAAAAGTATTGGAGGAAAGACGAATGGCAAAGAAAGTAGTTTTAGCCGGAGCATGCCGTACCGCCATCGGTACCATGGGAGGCACGCTGAGCACCACTCCTGCCGCGGAGCTGGGGGCCATCGTGATCAAGGAAGCCCTGAACAGGGCAGGTGTAAAGCCTGAAAATGTAGATCAGGTGTACATGGGCTGTGTCATCCAGGCAGGCCTGGGCCAGAATGTGGCCCGTCAGGCATCCATCAAGGCGGGACTTCCCATTGAGGTGCCTGCAGTGACCATGAACGTAGTCTGCGGTTCCGGTCTGAACTGTGTGAATCAGGCGGCTCAGATGATCATGGCCGGAGATGCGGATGTGGTAGTGGCCGGCGGCATGGAAAACATGTCCATGGCTCCCTATGCGGTTCCTCAGGCCCGCTACGGCTACAGGATGAACAACGGTACCCTGGTGGATACCATGATTAAAGATGCTCTCTGGGACGCTTTCAATGATTATCATATGATCACCACCGCCGACAATATCTGCCGGGAATGGGGTCTCACCAGAGAAGAGCTGGATGAGTTTGCGTTAAAGAGCCAGCAGAAGGCCGAGGCGGCTCAGAAATCCGGCGCCTTCGACGCAGAGATCGTGCCTGTGATGGTAAAGAAAAAGAAAGAAATGATCGAGTTTAAGGTGGACGAGGGCCCCCGGGCAGGCTCCACCATCGAAGGTCTTGCAAAGCTTCGTCCCATTAATCCCGATGGCTTTGTAACCGCAGGCAATGCTTCCGGCATCAATGACGGTGCTGCAGCCATCGTTGTGATGAGCGAAGAGAAGGCAAAGGAGCTGGGTGTGAAGCCCATGGCTACCTTTGTGGCCGGCGCCCTGGCAGGCGTGCGTCCCGAGGTGATGGGCATCGGTCCTGTCGCTTCTACCAGAAAGGTGATGGCCAAGACCGGCATGAAGATCGAGGACTTTGATATCATTGAGGCCAACGAGGCCTTTGCGGCGCAGTCCGTGGCTGTGGGCAAGGATCTGGGCATCGATGTGGACAAACAGCTGAACCCCAACGGCGGCGCCATCGCTCTGGGACATCCCGTGGGAGCTTCCGGATGCCGTATTCTGGTGACGCTGCTTCACGAAATGCAGGCCAGAGGAGCCAAGACCGGCCTGGCGACTCTGTGTATCGGCGGCGGAATGGGCTGCTCCACTGTAGTAAAAATCGAAGACTAAGTATCGGAAAACGATAAAATCAAAAGCACATCCAAGGGCTTGGCCTGCGGATGTGCGGTTATGTGAGGTAAAAGGAAATGGAATATATTCAGTATGAACCCAAGGGCGCATACGCCATTATTACCATCAGCCGGGAGAAGGCCATGAATGCGTTGAACTCCCAGGTGCTGGAGGAGCTGAACGCCGCTCTGGACGGCGTGGATCTGCAGCAGATCCGTTGCCTGATCCTTACCGGCGCGGGACAGAAGTCCTTTGTGGCAGGGGCGGACATCGGTGAAATGAGTACCCTGACCAAGGCGGAGGGCGAGGCCTTCGGCAAAAAGGGCAACGACGTGTTCCGCAGACTGGAGACCTTCCCGATCCCTGTGATCGCCGCTGTCAACGGCTTCGCTCTGGGCGGAGGCTGTGAGATATCCATGAGCTGTGATATCAGGATCTGCTCTGATAATGCCGTATTCGGACAGCCCGAGGCAGGTCTGGGAATTACTCCTGGCTTCGGCGGAACCCAGAGACTGGCCCGTCTGGTGGGCGCCGGCATGGCGAAGCAGCTGATCTACACTGCCCGGAACATTAAGGCGGATGAGGCATACCGGATCGGTCTTGTGAACGCCGTTTATTCCCAGGAGGAGCTGCTTCCTGCCGCGGAGAAGATGGCTGCAGGCATTGCCAAGAATGCGCCTATCGCCGTCCGCAACTGCAAGAAGGCCATCAACCAGGGACTGGATGTGGATATGGATGAAGCAATCGTTATTGAGGAGAAGCTTTTCGGGGACTGCTTTGAGACAGAAGATCAAAAGTACGGCATGGCCTTCTTCCTTGATAAGAATAAGGACAAGGTGAAGGAGCCCTTCAAAAACATGTAATAAAGGGGAGTATATAAGCTCCGCAGACTATATTAAACAAGGAGGAACTTTCCATGAAAGTAGGTATTATCGGTGCGGGTACCATGGGTGCCGGGATCGCTCAGGCTTTTGCCATGACGGACGGCTATGAGGTCTGCCTGTGCGACATCAAGCAGGAGTTTGCCGACGGCGGCAAGGCCAGGATTCTGAAGAATTTGAATTTCCTGGTGGGCAAGGAGAAGATCACTCAGGAGAAGGCGGATGCCATAGCGGCAAAGATTACCACAGGTCTTAAGGATATCTGCACGGACTGTGATCTGGTGATCGAGGTGGCTCCCGAAAATATGCAGATCAAAAAGACTACCTTCAAGGAGCTTCAGGAGATCGTGAAGCCCGAGTGCATTTTCGCCACCAATACATCGTCCCTTTCCATCACCGAGATCGGCGCCGGACTGGACAGACCCATGATCGGCATGCATTTCTTCAACCCTGCCGACAGAATGAAGCTGGTAGAGGTAATCGCAGGCGCAAACACTCCCGACGAGCTGGTGGAGAAGATCAAGAATATCTCCGTTGAGATCGGCAAGACTCCCGTTGAAGTGAAGGAGGCTCCCGGTTTCGTAGTAAACAGAATTCTGATCCCCATGATCAACGAGGCCATTGGCATTTATGCGGAAGGCATTGCCAGCGTAGAGGATATTGATACGGCCATGAAGCTGGGCGCTTCCCATCCCATGGGCCCCCTGGCTCTGGGCGACCTGGTAGGCCTGGACATTGTGCTGGCCATCATGGAAGTGCTGCAGAACGAGACCGGCGATCCCAAGTATCGTCCTCATCCTCTGCTTCGCAAGATGGTTCGTGCAGGCAAGCTGGGTAAGAAGACCGGTGTGGGCTTCTACGATTATAGCAAATAAGGAAGCAGGCGTGAATACGGCGAGATCACTGTGTGAGTGCGGTGGTCTCGCGCGTTGCGCGTATATAAACAGACAGTAATCGAATGAAATTATGGAGGAATGTAAATCATGGATTTTACGTTGCGCAAGGAACATGAAATGGCACGTACTCTTTTCAGAGAGTTTGCCGAAAAGGAAGTAAAGCCTCTTGCTCAGGAGGTGGATGAGACTGAGGAATTCCCCAGAGGAACCGCGGAGAAGATGGCGAAGAACGGTTTCCTGGGAATCCCTGTTCCCAAGGAGTATGGCGGGCAGGGCTGCGATCCTCTGACCTACGTGATGTGTGTGGAGGAGCTTTCCAAGGTATGCGGTACCACAGGTGTTATCGTATCCGCTCACACCTCTCTGTGCTGTGATCCCATTATGACCTTTGGCACGGAAGAGCAGAAGCAGAAATATCTGGTTCCTCTGGCAAAGGGCGAGAAGCTGGGAGCCTTCGGCCTGACCGAGCCCGGTGCCGGAACCGATGCCCAGGGTCAGCAGACCAAGGCCGTTCTGGATGGCGATGAATATGTGATCAACGGATCCAAGATCTTTATCACCAACGGTAAAGAGGCGGATGTATATGTGATTTTTGCCGTTACCGGCATGATCGAGAAGCGCGGAAAAATGATCAAGGAGATTTCATCCTTTATAGTGGAGAAGGGAACTCCCGGCTTCAGCTTTGGTACCAAGGAGAAGAAGATGGGTATCCGCGGCTCTTCTACATATGAGCTGATCTTTACCGACTGCCGTGTTCCCAAGGAGAATCTTCTGGGCAAGATCGGACAGGGCTTCAAGATCGCCATGCATACTCTGGACGGCGGACGTATCGGTATCGCCGCTCAGGCGTTAGGGATCGCCGAGGGCGCTCTGGAGAGAACCATCAGCTATACCAAGGAAAGAAAGCAGTTTGGCAGATCCATTGCCGCTCAGCAGAATACCCAGTTCCAGCTGGCAGATATGGCTACCAAGGTTCAGGCCGCTCAGCTTTTGGTCTATAAGGCTGCTATGGCAAAGGCCACTCAGAAGGAATATGGCTTCGAGGCTGCGCAGGCCAAGCTGTATGCCGCAGAGGTTGCCATGGAGGTTACCACCAAGGCTGTTCAGCTGCACGGCGGCTATGGCTACACCAGAGAGTATGATGTGGAGCGCATGATGCGTGATGCAAAGATCACCGAGATTTACGAGGGAACCAGCGAGGTTCAGCGTATGGTCATCAGCGCCGCACTTTTGAAATAAGTTTCAGGCAACCGATCTACATGATAATAGAAAATAAGGAGTGAAAATACAATGAAAGTTGTTGTTTGTATCAAGCAGGTTCCCGATACCAAGGGCGGCGTAAAATTCAATCCCGACGGTACGCTGGACAGAGCTGCAATGATGACCATTATGAATCCTGATGACAAGGCCGGTCTGGAAGCGGCTCTGAGACTGAAGGATCAGTACGGTGCGGAGGTTACCGTCCTTACCATGGGTCTTCCCAAGGCGGAGGATGTGCTTCGTGAGGCTATTGCCATGGGCGCTGACAAGGGCGTGCTGGTAACCGACAGAGTGCTGGGCGGCGCAGATACCTGGGCTACCTCCCAGACCCTGGCAGGGGCACTGCGCAATATGGAATATGATCTGATCATCACAGGACGTCAGGCCATTGACGGTGACACCGCTCAGGTGGGACCCCAGATCTCCGAGCATCTGAACATTCCCGTGATCTCCTATGCCCAGAACCTGAAGATCGAGGGAGACAGTGTGGTGGTTGAGCGTCAGTTCGATGACAGATATCATGTGCTGAAGGCTAAGATGCCCTGCCTGATCACTGCTCTGGCAGAGCTGAACGAGCCCAGATATATGACTCCCGGCGGAATCTTTGACGCATGCAAGGCCGAAATCACCGTGTGGGGCAGAGCGGATCTGAAGGATGTGGAGGATTCCAACTTAGGCTTGAAGGGTTCTCCGACCCAGATCGCCAAGGCTTCCGACAAGGTGAGAAAGGGAGCCGGTGAGAAGGTGACTCTGGATCCTGCGGAAGCGGTTGATTACATTGTAGGCAAACTGAGCGAGAAGCATGTGATTTGATGAGATTTTCCAATATTGAATAGAGTGCCCGCAGGAGCGGGCCGGGAGGTATAACAATGAACTTAGAAGAATATAAAGGCGTATATGTCTTTGCGCAGCAGGTAGACAACGTGATCAACAGTATCGCCTTCGAGCTGATCGGCAAGGGAAAGGATCTGGCGGCAGATCTGGGCACAGAGGTAACCGCCGTGCTGGTAGGAAGCGATGTAAAAGGGCTGGCAGATGAGCTGGCTGAGTATGGCGCTGACAAGGTGATTGTGGTGGACGATCCTGAGCTGAAGGAGTACAGGACCGAGCCCTATGCACACGCACTGGCATCTGTCATTGAAAAGTATAAACCCGAGATCTTTCTGGTAGGAGCAACGGCCATAGGCCGTGACCTGGGTCCCCGTGTATCCGCCAGGATCCACACCGGACTGACCGCAGACTGCACCCAGCTGGATATCGGTGATTTCCCCATGAATCCTGTGCCGGGCAAGGAGCAGAAGCACAATCAGCTGCTGATGACTCGTCCTGCATTCGGCGGCAATACCATTGCTACTATTGCGTGCCCTGATTTCCGTCCTCAGATGGCTACTGTTCGTCCCGGCGTTATGCAGAAGAGGGAGAAGCAGGCAGGAGCCAAGGCCAATGTGGAGGAATTCAATCCCGGCTTTACCCCGGACAATAAGTATGTGGAGATCCTGGAGATCGTCAAGGCTGTGTCCGAGACCGTAGATATTATGGATGCAAAAATTCTGGTGTCCGGCGGACGTGGAATGGGAAGCCCCGAGAACTTCAAAATGCTGGAGGAGCTGGCAGAGGTTCTGGGCGGCCAGGTAAGCTGTTCCCGTGCGGTGGTTGACGCAGGCTGGAAGCCCAAGGATCTGCAGGTGGGCCAGACCGGAAAGACCGTTCGTCCCAATGTGTATTTTGCCATCGGTATCTCCGGCGCCATTCAGCATCTGGCCGGTATGGAGGAATCCGACATTATCGTTGCCATCAACAAGGATGAGACCGCTCCCATCTTCGACGTGGCAGATTACGGTGTGGTAGGAGATCTGAACAAGATCGTTCCCGCTCTGACCGAGAAGCTGCGCGGAGAAATGGCAAAGAAGAACTGATTGGATTGAAATACGGAGAATTTATAAATGAGAAAAACCCACAGGACCGCAGGTTCTGTGGGTTTTTCTCATGATCAGACGAATTTTCAAAAACCTGCCGGACAGATTTTTTTATTGTGTTTTGATGTGATTATGCTTACAATAGACTCTATAGGGTCAAAAGTAAAAGGAGAACGCTTTCAGAAAAGAGAACGGGGGATTATTTTGGCGAAGCAGAAGGAGATCAAGACAAATGCCATGCGGATTCTGGAGTCCATGAAGATTCCATTCCGGCATTTGACCTACGAATGTGATGAATTTGTGGATGCTCTGCAGATTGCAGATATGCTGTCACTGCCTTACGAAAAGGTATTCAAGACGTTGGTGACAGTGGGAAACAGCAGGAATTATTTTGTTTTTGTAATTCCCATTGCCCAGGAGCTGGATCTGAAGGCCGCGGCCAGAAGCGTAGGGGAAAAAAGTGTGGAAATGATCCCGGTAAAGGAAATCAATGCTGTTACAGGATATATCCGGGGAGGCTGTACTGCCGTGGGAATGAAAAAGGCGTATGTGACTCGGATCCATGTCTCTGCCCGGGAACAGGAACAGATCATAGTCAGCGGCGGGCGTATCGGTTCACAGCTGGAGCTGGCGCCGGAGGATCTGGCCCGGGCTGCCCGGGCGGAATTTGCAGATGTCATCCGGCATTAGCCGCCAGTCTGAAGAGGGTACTTATGTTTTTTTGAGAAAGGGAGATAAGATGCAGGAAAAGAAAAATATTATGGATTATGATACGGTGGCATTGGACCAGGAGGGAAATGCTGTAATTATTATCGACCAGACGTTACTGCCGGGCAGGGTGGAGCTGATTGCTCTGCGGACAGCCCAGGAAATCTGGGACGCCATCTATCTTCTGAAGGTCCGTGGGGCACCTGCCATCGGAGTGGCGGCGGCCATGGGAATCTATGTGCTTGCAAAGAATATTGAGACAGAGGACTTTGAGGAATTTTACAGAGAATTTTGCCGGTACAAGGAGTATCTGGACTCGGCCAGACCTACGGCAGTAAATCTGTCCTGGGCACTGAAGAGAATGGAACAGGCGGCGCTGCAGGCAGGCCGTGCAGAAAAGAAGACGGTGCCCCAGGTGAAGGAAGTCCTGCGGGAGGAGGCACTGCGGATCCGGGGCGAGGATATCGAAGTATGTCGAAAAATCGGAGAATACGGTCTTACCCTGGTGAAGCCCGGGGATGGGATACTGACGCACTGTAATGCAGGACAGCTTGCAACTGTCAAATATGGCACAGCTACGGCGCCCATCTACCTGGGACAGGAGAGAGGATATGATTTTAAGGTTTATGCGGATGAGACCAGACCTCTGCTTCAGGGAGCCAGGCTGACGGCTTTCGAGCTGTATTCGTCGGGGGTGGATGTGACGCTGATCTGCGATAATATGTCGGCCAGCGTCATGGCCAGAGGATTGGTGCAGGCTGTGTTTGTAGGCTGTGACAGAGTGGCGGCTAACGGAGACGCTGCCAATAAGATCGGCACCTCCGTTGTGGCGGCAGTGGCAAAATATTACGGCGTGCCGGTATATGTCTGTGCGCCTACCTCCACCATTGATATGGAGACCGCCACAGGGGACCAGATCTGTATCGAGCAGCGTCCGGCTCACGAAGTGACAGATATGTGGTATAAGGAACCCATGGCACCGGAGGGAGTCAAGGTCTATAATCCGGCCTTTGATGTGACGAATCATGAGCTGATCGCGGGGATCGTGACGGAGCATGGTGTGGCGCGGGCGCCCTATACGGAAAGTCTGAAGAACATAATGTCTCAAAGAATCCAAGGTTAGGAGAAGTGATTATGAAGCGGAATGTCAGTCTGGAAGAGATTTCGGATGGACGGTTATACGGTTATAATGATATGGTAAAGGCAGACTGCCATGGCTGCAGGGGATGTTATCAGTGCTGTACGGGAATGGGAAATTCTATTGTGCTGGATCCTTGTGATATCTGGCGGCTTCAGGCTGGAACGGGAAAAACACTGCAGGAGCTTTTGGAAGAAGGAAGGGTGGAGCTGAATGTAGTGGACGGCTGTATTCTTCCTAATCTGAGGATGACAGGAAAGGATGAGCGCTGCAGCTTTCTGGATTCGTCAGGGCGTTGCTCCATTCATGAAAGCCGGCCCGGGATCTGCAGACTGTTCCCCCTGGGGCGCTGCTATCAGGACGGAGATTTTAAGTATTTTCTTCAGGTGCATGAGTGCAGGGAAAATAATCGGTCTAAAGTGAAGGTAAGTAAATGGATCGATACGCCCCGGCAGCAGGAAGCACACAGATTTTTATGCGGCTGGCATGAGCTTTTGGGCCGGATTGAAAGGCAGGTGACAGGCCGGGAGGACAGCGCCCAGGCCAGAGATTGGAATTTGGCCCTGCTGAAAATTTTTTATTTCGAGCCATATAGCACGGACCAGGATTTTTATAAACAGTATCAGGAGAGATTACGCAGGTTTGACGAATTGTGGGAGCACACAAGTGTGGAACGGCAATAAAGGAAAAAGTAATAGCAAACGAAAATGGAAGAATCGGGAACAATAGATGAGAGTTGAAGTAAGAGGATTGGAAGAAGAGTATCAGCGCCGACGCAAATCCAGAATCCGGGAGCTGAAGCGCCGGAGGAAAAGAGTGGAAAGGATCCGGCGGATGGCGATTTCCGGGGCAGGCGCTGCGGCGGCTGCGCTGTTGGTATTTGCGTTATCCCAGGGGACACACGCCAAAGGAGAATCGGGCGTTGCCTCTACTGTGCAGAGAAACCGGTGGATAGAGTTTACAGATGAAAATATTCTGGGAAACAGACAGACGGAAAGCTACGGACCGCCTTTGCCGGAGGGATATGGCGGGCTCTCCTTTGCCGCTTATGCCACAGATCATACAGAAGGCTTCGGAGAAAGTATTCTCAGCCAGTATGGAATCGTAATCGATGTGGAGCAGGGGACTATACTGGCTCATAGGGAAGGGCAGACAAGAATGAACCCGGCTTCCATGACAAAAATATTGACGGTATTGACGGCGGCTGAGGCATTGGGATTAAAGGGAGACGATTGGAAGGACAGTTCCCTGCTGGAAGATACGCTGGAAATTACCATGGAGGTTACGGACTATTGCTTTGTCAATGGATGCAGCGTGGTGGGATTTGAGAGAGGGGAGGCCGTAAAGGTGCGGGACATGTTTTACGGGACGATTCTCTCATCCGGTGCGGATGCCGCGTTGGCGCTGGCCATTTATACGTCCGGATCCCATGAGGACTTTGTGGAATTGATGAACCAGAAGCTGGAGGATATGGGATTGTCGGAAACCACCCATTTTACCAACTGCGTGGGAATTTATGATGCGGAGCATTACAGCACCGCTTATGATATTGCGGTGATTTTGAAGGCGGCATCTGAGAATCCTCTCTGTCGGGAGGTTTTGTCTGCTCACACCTATGTTACATGCCCTAATGAAGTGCATTCCGAGGGGATGCCCCTTTCTAACTGGTTCCTGCGCAGAATTGAGGACAAGGATACCCGCGGAGTGGTGCTTTGCGGAAAGACGGGCTATGTGACGGAATCGGGAAGCTGTGCCGCCAGCCTGGCTGTGGACAGCCAGGGCCGGGAATATCTGTGTGTCACTGCCGGAGCCTCCAGCAGCGCACAGTGCCTGGCCGACCAGGAGGCCCTGTATCAGAGGTATTTGACGGCGGATGTGTGAGGGGTATCTGAACGGCAGGAGCGCAATATTTCTGATTGACTTTATCACGGCATACCGTTATGCTATGGATAATAAAGGAAGGTGGGCCAAATGAATGTGAATGAATTTATGGAGCAGAAGGCAGTCACAAAATATAGGCTTTCCAAAAACAGCGGCATTCCGTACACAACAATTTGCGACATATGCAGTGGGAAGACAAAGCTTGAAAACTGTTCCGCAAGGACAGTTTATAAGATTGCGGGGGCACTGGGTGTATCCATGGAATCTTTGTTGGATTTTGATTCCAAAGAACGATATAACTTTGACCTTTATAAAAGCAGTGTGTGTCATCGCGTAAAGGAAATGGGAGACATTGACTTTATTATAGATACGCTGGAGCAGGATGATATCAGAGCGTACTACCAACGTGGGTGGTATCGGGAATGCCTGTATTTGCTGGCAATGCTGGACTATATCAGCCGGATGAACAGTGTTCCGGTTTGTACCAGGTATGACGATCTGCGCTGCTGTAAATTAAAGGAACCGATTTATCCATCTGGAATATTGACAGCGGCTCTTGTTTCTGGCAGTGAAGTGCCAAAAACAAAAGCATTGCAGGAGGCAATCCCTGAATTCCTGAGATTTAACATTGTGGAGAGCGAGGTGCGGAATGTCGTCTGAAGGAACAGGTGTATTCACGAAAGAGAATCTTGATACCCTGCTGAAGGAGCTTGCAAAGGAATTTAAGCGGCAGAATGGCACAGCAGTTCCGGCGGAGATTATCCTGATTGGAGGGGCCGCCATTCTTGCGGGGTATGGGTTTCGTGAGATGACAACGGATGTGGATGCGGTGATCCATGCCTCATCAGCCATGAAGGAAGCTGTAAACAGGATTGGCGACAAATACAACCTCCCCCACGGATGGCTGAATTCTGATTTTATGCGAACGGCTTCTTACTCGCCGAAGCTGGAGCAATTTTCTGTTTATTATAAAACATTTTCAAATATTCTTCAGGTCCGCACGGTGTCAGCGGAATATCTTATAGCTATGAAGTTACGCTCCGGTAGAAAATACAAGAATGATCTTTCGGATATTATTGGGATTCTGGCGGAGCATGAGAACAGAGGGAATCCAATTTCCAAAGACAAAATTGATATGGCGGTGTACAATCTTTATGGAAGTTGGGACGGGTTCCCAGCAGATTCGGTTTCCTTTATCAGCGATGCGCTGGAGAGGAAAAACTATGGAGTTGTCTATGCAGAGGTCATGGAGCGGGAAAAGGATTCCAAGGATATGTTGATCCACTTTGGAGAAAAATATCCTGATGTTATTACGCAATCCAATGTGAATGAAATACTGGCGTCCTTGAAACAAAGGAACCGTCCATTATAGGATTAATTCGCACACTGTCATTGTCTTCATAAATGAAGCAAACAGACATCGCTATCGTTTCTCAAAACGTCTCCATGCCTTCCCGGAAAGCAATGCCGGTGGGAGTCGCCGCCAGGCCGCCTCTGCCGGTTTCTCTGAGCTCTTCGGGAAGCAGTCGTCCGATGCTGCGCATGGCGTCGAAGACCTCGTCGGGAGGTATTCGGCTTCGGATGCCGGCTATGGCCAGATCGGCGCTGGTCAATGCGTTGACGGCGCCGCAGACATTCCTTTTGATACAGGGAACCTCTACAAGTCCTCCCACGGGATCACAGGCCAGCCCCAGCAGATTTTTCATGGCAAGGGCCGCGGCATGGCAGATGGCTTCGCCGCTGCCGCCGCACAGGAAAGCCACGCCTCCCGCCGCCATGGCGGAGGCGGAGCCGATCTCCGCCTGACATCCCCCGGAGGCCCCGGATATGGAGGCCCGCTGGGCGATGACTCCGCCGATGCCGGCGCAGACATAAAGGGATTTTATCATTTCCTCCCGGGCATATCCCTTTTCCTGTTCCAGGGACAGGAGCACGGCGGGAACCACTCCGCAGGAGCCGGCGGGGGGGGCGG
>OFGC01001388.1_pt1 | contig 16716 bp, 10 predicted proteins | sample 1521691 | NCBI WGS metagenome assembly OFGC01 (sample SAMEA3504121, study PRJEB24116) | mouse gut metagenome | biome: mouse gut; feature: mouse-associated habitat; material: faeces | place: Denmark | collected 2011
CCCTTGGGGCGTTTCAATTTCCATGCCCCGCTGCTTGCGGCGGGGTGATTGACTTCAAAATATATGCCGCTGCCTTTTGTATATAATTTAAAGCAAGCTCTTCCTGTTCACTACTTCTGCGCAGCATTTCAATTATATGACTTCTTTTCTCTTTCAGAGAGTCTTTGGGAAATGAATCACGCTGGTGAGCAATCGTTGCTATTTCCGTTGCAGAGGCTATAATGTCATTATATTGATTTATTGCTAAAGTCATTAATTCCTTATCTATACCAGGAATTATGTTTAGGCATAGTTCAAAAAACTGTTTCGTTCTTAATTTATTCTCATAATGAATAAACGCATGCGGAAAAACACATTCGATTTGATCCGCATTTCTTTGGTTTTCTTCTCTTAAAAGATTACACCAGTTTCGGTAAATAACCACACCGAAGCCCTGCATTTTATCTTCTCCGCAATGTTCGTTATTTGATAACAGTGTCATCCCTCTGAGGAGCGCATTAACACACGCCTTCTCCAACGGCATTTTTTCATTTGAAGGTTTTAAAATCATCATATCGCAGTCAACCTTGTACCAACCGGTATATTGATTAAGCTGATCAAAATTTATCTTTGCGTTTTTTTGGTCATCTCCTTCTAAAAAACCTAATCCTTTTAAAGTCTGTCCATGGTCGGAAAAACCGACAGCAAGAATAGTATCTATATACTCTTTAGGGATAATGATGACAGGATAACCATGTTCAATTTGTCTGCGGGCGAGAGCAATAAATTCATTTTCTGAATAATCTGCTTTTGAATGTATCTCGTAATCTAAACCATATATTAAAAAGCTGTCATGAATACATTTATCGGGCGAATAGGAATATCCAAAACATATATTCGCAAGCGCCGACTGCAAAATATATTCTTCATCATCATTTATCTGACGGCCTTTTATGTCCTTGCGCTGCTCCAATCCAAAAAACAATTTTACCGCAGTTAAAAGAGAAGCGGATGAGATGCTTTTAGGCCATTCGGGACCTGAATAATCAGCTACAGGAATTCGTGGTTTAACAAGGAATTCATAATCAAAGTCCATATTGCGCAAAACACATGCCGACGGATCAAGAATCCTATCTACAGAACAATTAAAAAGTCTGGATATTTCACAAAGCAATGGTACCTCGGGTACTGCTTTTCCGTTCTCCCATTTGCTGACCGCCTGAGGTGAAACCTTTAATTGTTCTGCGAGCTGTTCTTGAGTGTAGTTGCGCCCCACGCGCAGATGTGCAATTTGCTCCCCCATTTTTTTGACATCAAACATATTACTCTTCTCCTTTGGTTTTATAATAAGTTATATGCTTCGATATTATTATGGCGGTTGTATAATGTAATGTCCATATATGAAAGGTTGTTCTTTAAGACAAAACTCAACTCACAGTTGTGGTTTGGATTATAAAAGACAGTCTCACACCAATATCCTTATATTTCTGTTTCCTGTTTTTTCAGCAAATCTCCCGCAGTCCACGTACCACTTCAGGGCATTGGCCAAAAGCTCTGTCCTGTCCCTTATGCCCATTCCCTTTGCCCATACCAGCAAGGGCGCCTGAGGAAGGTATGCTTCGTCCTGTGGGCTTTCGCCGCTTTCCGCCGTTTCAACCGTTCCGGCATCTTCATCCGCCGTTTCCTCGATTTCCTGTATTGCGCCGCAAATATAATCTTGATGAATACCGGTAAATGTCAGTACTCCGCCCTTTTCCCAGTCAAGACCCACCACAATTGCATTCACCCATGGAGGCAGCTCCATATTCAGCATCTCGTCCATCCACCGGGCGAATTCTGCCCACATCCCGTATCCGCCAAACAGGGTGAATCTGTCGGCGGCAGTATCCTTTAAGCTATGCATGGACTGTTGTATATCCTCTTCTGTATAGCAGTATTCCAGTCTGTGGTCAAACCTGGATACGGTAAGGCACCCTTCATAGGTCACAGCTTCCGTCACACCCTCGCCTTCCCATTCCTGTCGTAAAAACTCTTCCAGCAGTTGAACCAGGCTGTTTGCCCGGTGCATCCTGACAGTCCCATATGCATAAAATTTTCCGCTCTCGCCCTGATAGACGAACATGGGACCGTAATCAGAACGAGGCGAGTATTTGAAGCCCCATCCAAAGCGGCCAACCAGGACCTTGGGCTCCTTTATCTTTGTATTGGAAGAAGCCATCAGGAAATCTCTGCTTCTTACATATGCCGTGGAATGAGCCTTCAAATCAAAGCCAAAGGGCGCATGCACACCGTAAAATACCCTGTCGTGGCGCTTTTCCTTTTTTGCTCCGTAACGAAGCACGCAGTATCCCTCCATGTTTTCAGAATAGCCTATTGCCTCAAGGATTTTTGCTGCCTTTTGTGCTGTATCCATGCCCTCCAGGGAATATACGGCGCGTACCAGAGGCTTTGGCTGCCGCAGATTATGCAAAGCGTTCAGGGCAGCCGCTCTTCTGCCCTCAGGCGTATTCGTATCGGCTGTCGGAAGCCTGCTGTCCTCACAGGACAGGTTGTATTCCTTCCAGGTATATTCTTCATATTTTCTCCAGCCAAGTTCCGCACTGCGGAATATGATGTCCTGCCAGCCGTAATCCATCTGCCGCCAGATACTCAACCCTGTTTCCGATACTACTGCACGGAAACAGAACCGTTCCTGTTCGCTGTAAAGCACCACAGGATTGTGCCGTTTTGGATCTGTACAGGTCATTTTTTCAGCTTCAGTACAGGCATCAGGAATGCGGTCATTGTCGGCGGCCAGCAGTCTGGCAAGCGTGGGAATGATAAAAGGATGCACAGAAATTCGTTTCAGCCAGACTTCTATCAGTGCCTGAGCAGCGCTTCTGTCAGAATCTTCAATGGCAGTGACAGCCAGAAGGAAGAAAAACTCCTCGACTTTTTTCAGGTGGTCCGCATATTCCTGTAACTGTGAAAATGCCAGAACGGGCGCAGCTGCCTGCACCCCATCCACAAAATACAGGCAATAATGATAATGGAATTCTACCCTGAGCGTCCTGTTTCCGGGCATGGGACATACAATAGCCACAGGAAACGGTATCTCTTCGGTATCTTCGTCAAAGCCCAGGAAACGCCTCTGCCACGCCCGGGACGGCGCATAAATATAATTTATGTAGGCAGGAAGATAGCATTGGCCGTCCATCACATAAATGTAATCTCTCTCCCAGCTTCCTCTGATTTTTGCATGGCGGAAACCGAATCCGCGCATGAGAAAATACTGCCAGAAATCAGGGCTGTCCCCGATATTCTCCGGATCAGTGGAAGCCATGGGGATTTCACAGCGATAATCCAGTTCCCGGCACATTTTTTCCGTGGACAGGGATCTCAGCAGGCTCTCTGTCAGCTCTGTCCTCTCAGGCTCGGGAAAGTCTCCCTCTGCCAGGTGCCCAATCAGTGTCTCCGCCAGAGTCCGGGGCATCACAATTCTTTTGGAGGTGCTGTAAATCCGTTCAAACAGGCCCTTTTCCCCCTTTAGCTGTTCCCATTCCGGCAGTGCAAAAAAGGCTTTTGCCCGTTCCCTGATTTCCGGTGTTTCTCCGTAAATAAATTTGTCGTAATTGTTCTGGTTGTCGTTGATGATGGCAGAATAGATTCTGTAGAGTTTTGTGATTTGCTGTTCCTTTCCATCCTCTCCGAACAAAATCTCCTCCGCCTGGGGAAGGCGGCGTAAAACTTCCTCCTTCAAAGCGCTGTAAAGTCCTCTGGTACTGCTGCGTTCCAGCTCTTTGAAGCTCAGTTTTTTATAAAAGAACAGCAGCACCTCTTCAGGCAGCTGCTCGTCCATGAGCCATTGGACATAAAGCTTTACCACACATTCGCTGCGGGCTTCATAGCTTCCGCTTCCGATCTGCTTGCCGTTGCGCTCATAGAGGTAGAAGGGCTGGCAGACTCCAAGGATATGCTGCCAGATCTCTTTCTCCCCATCTGTCAGGCGTCCGTCCCTGCTCATCTCCTTCATGGTCAGGTAGTCGGAAAAGGCATTGTGGCGCACCTTAATGGCAGGCTGCCGCAGAATGCGGTTGGTCATGGATTTCAGATCGCATTCCCGGCCCTGCATATTGAAGATTTCGGCGGCATATCTTCTGCCGGGAAAGGTGTTTTCCACGGAAACCTTATACCATTCCTTCGGATATTTCAGGCCGTCAAAATATTCCTCTCCGGCAAAATGAGGGATAAATGCGTATGCGACAGCCAGCTCCTGCAGAAGTCCCATAGGAAGATTGTCGCTGGGACAGAGGTTCTGCTTTGAAAGGTAGGTAAACAAGCCTTTTCCGAATTCTTCCGAAAACTGCTCTTTCAGAAAGACATCAGAAAGGAAAAAACGTTTCCATGTATCAGCCTGCTTTGCCTGTTTGGGATTTTCAAAAAGGGCGATGAAATCGTGGAGAGCGCCCGCTTCCATGCTTTTCTTTATGGCTTGCTCCGCCGCCTGGTCAAGGAGCTTCAGCAGGGAGGTTTCTCTTTGTATTTTTCTGCTGATGTCATCGCTGTCCTTAAATTCCTTTATTGCATTTTCTGGAAACACCGTTTCATATTTCGTCTCTTGCTCTGTTCTCATCCCATAGTCCAGGGCTGTCTTATACGCCTGATTCAGCGACGCAAAATACTCCGGCTCCTCCTCCGGATGATGGAGTCTTGATTGTGCTGCAAAGGCTTTTCTTATAGCTTTTTTATCGTCGGTTGGATCTATTCCCAACAAACTCCATATATCGTTCATTGTTCTATCCTTTCCTTCATATCGCGTCAAATTCTTCAAATGAATTCTTCTGACTCCTCACCGAATTCATCAGACTCTTCTTCAAAATCATCAAGTTCCTCACCGAATCCAACCTTTAATTCTCCGTCAAACAGAAGCTCCTCCTGCATATCCATGGCCTGCTGCAGCTGAGTCATCCACATTTTTCCCAGCTTTTCCGCATTTTTGACCTCTTTCTTTCTGCCGCTGCTTAATCCCGTCAGGATCCTGCCGGTCATGGAAGCAATCCGCTCTCGCTTATGTCCGGTGCTTTTTTCATAATAATCCAGAAAAAAGGCAAGCATTTTCTGGTTCTCAGGCTGCTGGATAGGCGGCAGCATGATTTTCTCCATTTCCCGGGTATACCATTCCAGTTCTGCCTCGCTGAGAGTCTGGTTTGCCAATAGAATCTGTCTGCGTTCTCCCATTTCGTTCTCTGCCATCACATGGAGGATTCCGTTGATGTCATAGGTGAACTGCACGTCCACCCAAGCCTGCCCCGCAGGTTTCAAAGCCACTTCTATGGTAAGCTCTCCCAGAAGCACGTCATCGTCCACATAATATTCTTCACCCTGATAAATCTGGATCCTGATTTCCTTCTGATAATCACCCACCGTCACAAACCGTTCCCTGTGGGAGGCGGGCAGGGTGGTATTGCGTTCGATCATGGGACTTAAGATGTTTTTGTCCCGGTTGGCTCTGTTGTTAACACCGATGCCCAGTGTGAAGGGACATACATCTGTCAGCAGCATATCCCTTATTTCTTCCCTGCGCTGTCTGATGCCGGCATAAACTCCGGCACCGCAGGCAACCACGCGGTCCGTCTCTCCCAGGACAATGGGCTCCTTTCCCAAAAGCTCCCTGAGAAAGCGTTTTACTACGCCCAGCTTCGAAGAGCCGCCCACCATGATCAGTTCGTCTATTCCGGACACTTTGGAGCCGGCGTCCTCCAGGATATGCACAAAAAGCTGCTTTATCTTTCCGAACAGGGGCATGCAGATTTCAAAAAGCCGCTCCTCATTCAACAGGACCCGGCAGACCCTTCCGCCTGTCTCAAGCTCCATTGTCACCTCTTCCCTTTCTGCCAGGGCGCATTTGGAGACCTCTGAGAGCTTTCTTAATTTTGCCTGATCCTCCTTTGTCAGTTCTTCTGACTTTAGTCCGTTTTCCCGGCAGAAATATTCCGAAACTGCCTGGTCGATATCATCTCCGCCCAGATGGTTGTCCCCCGCCACGGCGATAATTTCTATCACATTGTCAAAGCATTCCACATAGGACAAATCCAGGGTGCCCCCTCCAAAGTCAAAAACCAGCAGGGTTCTGTCCTCTTCTCCGTATTCCATCCGATAGGCCAAAGCCGCCGCAGAGGGCTCATTGATGAGGCGGTCCACCTTAAGTCCTGCAATCTGGGCCGCTTTCTTGGTATCGCTGCGCTGTTTATCATTGAAATAAGCAGGAACCGTTATGACCGCCTCTTCAATCTCTTCCTTCAGAAAGAATTCCGCGTTTCTCTTGATCTGCTCCAGCACCATAGCCGAAAGCTCCATAGGTGAATAGGCTTTTCCTCCCAGATGATATTCCTTTTCCGTACCCATGAAACGCTTGAATGAGGCCACCGTGTCTTCAGGATAGAGAATCAGCCGCTCTTTTGCCGCCGCCCCTGCCAGAAAGCCTTCTCCCTCTACATATCCCACCACACTGGGCAGCAGAAAGCGCTCACCCTCCATGGGAATCAAATGTACCGTTCCATCCTTCCAATATGCGCCAAGACTATTTGTTGTCCCCAGATCAATTCCTATGACAGCCATAATTTCCCTCCGTTTTTGCAGCTGCAGTGAACAGCCTGCCCTGCCATCATGTTTCTATATCCAAATACCTGCCACAGCACAGGGAACTTGTTGTCCCTTCCCGCTTATGCAGGGCTGTTGGTACTTTCTGAAAAGAAATATGCCGCCATCTGGGCCCTGGAGCTGAAGGGTTTTGTTTCCAGAAGCTGACGGACTTCTTCCCTGGAATAAAACTTTGCCTCGATGGATTCGTTGGCGGAGGAATGATCCTCAAAGCTTCCCTCCACTTCCACAAAGGCAATATAGGTGGTGGTATCCGAAAATGCCACTGCCGCAAAGGAAGGGGGAAGGATCTTTTTGATACGGGAAATATGAAGCCCGGTTTCTTCGTAAAGCTCTCTGGCGATACATTCCTCCACCGTTTCCTCCGGTTCGATCATTCCGGCGCACAAATTATAGACAGATTGGTTGACGCCCATGCGGAATTCGTGCAGGAGAAGCAGTTTATCGCCATGGGTGGCTACAATGGATACGCCGCTGGGCTTAGCGCCCAGGTCGTCGGCACTTTTCAGTTCTCTTCTGCTTACAATTTCATACTTTTTTTCCCGCCCGATTTTATTTAGATAGGTAATTTCATAGTTTTTAAGATATTTTCCGTCCTTTACCTTTTCAAATTTAATCAGCTTCATGATAAATCCTCCCTAATTGTTCATGCAGTGGTTTTGTCCCTTTTTTTCGGGTGATTTCCATCAGGCCAAGAGGGGTTATATCCACTACGGTTGTTTTTACCCGATCTGCCTTGACAAGCTCCCGCATATATTCTAACAGCCTTTGACGATGCCGGCTGTCTGACATATTGATAAAGTCTATAATAATGATACCGGACAGGTTCCGCAGTCGAAGCTGCAGGGCTATCTCACCGGCGGCTTCCAGGTTAATGCGGCTCCAGGTCTCCTCCGCATCCTTTTGTATGCTGTTCTTTCCGGAGTTCACATCGATCACCGTCAGAGCTTCCGTGGGCTGGATGATGATATAGGCGCCTGATTTGAGCCATACACGAGAGGAAAACGCTTCCTGAAGCCTGCTGTCAAGGGAATAGAGGGTGGACAGACTTAAAGCTTCCTGATACAGACGGCATATTTTTTCGGGAAAATGCATGGAGCAATAGTCCAGGATTCTGGGATAGAGCTGTGCCTGGTCAGTGATGATTTCCTGATATTCCTCCGGCGCCGCCAATGAGTCAAACACTGTCGTCCAGGTCTCCGGCGCCGCCACGATGCAGCTGAAGCAGCAGCGATGGTCTGCGTTATGCAATAATTGACAAAAATCTGCAAAGAGAGTCCTAAAGGACTCCAAAAGTGCACCTTCGTCCAGCTCGGAGGCACGTGTCCGGATAATGGCGCCGATGGGATGGACATCCTGAATCAGCTGAAGGGAATCCTCCGACAATATTTTATGCTTTGTAAGATAGTGGACAATGGTATCCTTTTGCTTTTTGTCAAGCTTGGATGAGAAGCATAACCTGGGTGTTCCCAGGGAAAGAACCACATAATCATTGGACAGCGAAATTTCGGCGGTGATGCATGCCTGCTTTGTTTTCTGTGCGTCTCTCTCCACCTGTACCAGCAGCTCATCGCCCTCCAAAAGCCTGCCATTGGGGGTTCTGTTCAGCAAATAAGGAGCAGAAGCCTTTTTCAGAGGCAGAAAACAGAGTTCCTTATCTGCAATTTCCACAAAGCAGGCATCCAGATTTTTGACAATTTTTTTGACCTTGCCGATATATATGGCGCCAATACGGCTGGGCCTGTGGGAAAAAAAGCTGACGGCCCTCAAACGGTTATCCCGTATTAGCAGGGCGCAGGGACTTTCTTTGTATTTTGTAAACAATAATTTCCCGGAAACGGTATTCCGAAGGCTCCTGTCATTTTCGTTCAGAGTGACACTATGTCTGGGAGCAATATTTCGACTCATGATCCGCTCTCCTGTAAGTTCTTTAAATCCATATCGATATAGTCAGCTCTGGCAGCACATGTCTTCCAGCGATATCAGCCGGGAGGATTCCGCCCGGGTATAAATTTCCTCTCTTGTAATCAGCAGGGCGTTCTCCTGCAGTACTTCCCCGCAATGGGCCAAAAAGGCCTCCATGATCTGAATCGGTTTAATATTTCCCGCGCTGGATGCGTCTGCCAGTATATGGAACGAAGGCGTTTCACATCCCCCGTTGTCAGAACAGGTAAATTCATATATGCCCGGCTTCAGATCCAGCTCCCGCTCTCCCTTTTTGGTCTTCTTCGTATAAAGAATATGATCTCTGGAGAGAAAATCTGGAATGAAAGCGGATAAATCCGCAGACGGTGCCCTTCCTTCCCGAAAACGAACCGTATAGGAGGCCGCAGCTACGCTGGCCATGGCATTTTCCGCATGATCAGGCAGCAGCCCTGTAAAAATAATCTCTATACCAGGCACACTTGCAGCATTCAGACGCTTCCGGACATCTTCACAGGAGGTAATGGAATGTATTTCGATATCCATATACTCGCCGTTGCTGGTGATCCCCACTCCCAGGGGAGCGGCAAAGGTCATGATCTGGTGGGGGCTGAAGCCCCCTGTATATGCCACATCGATTCCGGCCCGGCGGATTACTTTCTGAAAAAAACGCATGACATCCAGATGGCCGATAAAGCGCACGGGACCATATTTTTTAAATTTTACGCGCAGTCTCAACACAAATTCCTCCTCCAAATCGGGCGGCGCCGCAGCCCTGGCATTTTACTTTACAATTTTCAGATATTTCCTCCCGCTGTGCCTTCACCCACTCACGCTTTAGAAATTCCTTTGTAACACCGCAATCGATAAAATCCCAGGGGAGAATTTCTTCCGTAGATCTCTCCCTGTGAGTGTAAAAGTCCACGGATAATCCGCATTCCTCCAAAGCCTCCAGCCATCTGTCATGGTCATAATATTCACCCCAGGCCTCATAAAAGCCGCCCTTCTCATAAACCCTGCGGATGACCCGGCCCAATCGGCGGTCTCCTCTGGCCAGGACCCCTTCCATCACACTGGCATCCGCCTCATGCCAGTTGTATTTGATGCTTTTCTGATTCAGCTGCTCACAGATGGCTTTTCTGGTGAGATAGGCCTTATCTATAAACTGCTCTCTGGTACACTGCCCGGCCCATTGGAACGGCGTAAAGGGCTTGGGAACGAAAAAGGAGGTGCTTGCCACGATCTGCACTCTTCCATTAACCCGTTTTTCCTTGGGAACGGTCTCAAAAAAGGCGGCGGCAATTTTGTTGGCCAGATCTGCAATTCCTCTGATATCCTCTTCCGTCTCGGTGGGCAGACCCAGCATAAAGTAAAGCTTAACCCTGGTCCATCCTCCCTCAAAGGCCATTGTTGACCCTCGTATGATATCCTCCTCGGTCAGCCCCTTATTGATTACATTGCGCAGCCTCTGGCTGCCGGCCTCCGGCGCAAAGGTCAGACTGGATTTTTTGATATCCTGTACCTTGCTCATGACATCCAGAGAAAAGGCATCAATCCGCAGGGAGGGCAGGGAAATATTCACATGCTGTGTGCCGCATTTCTCAATCAGAAAGTCGATGAGCTCCGGCAGCCGGGAATAATCACTGGAGCTGAGAGAGCTGAGGGAGATCTCCTCATGGCCTGTATTCTTCAGCATTTCCAGCGCATATTTTTTCAGAGTTTCCACATCTCTCTCTCTCACGGGCCGGTAAATCTGCCCGGCCTGGCAGAAACGGCAGCCGCGGATACATCCCCGCTGGATCTCCAGAACCACTCTGTCCTGAGTCGCTTTAATAAAAGGGACAACAGGCTTTAATGGGTAATAGGTATCGGTGACATCCATCTGAACTTCTTTTCTGATGATGGCGGGAACTCCTTCTTCCACAGGCAGAAAGCTTTTGATGGTGCCGTCCTCATGATAGGCAGTTTCATAAAATCGGGGGGCATATATGCCGGGAAGCTTACCTGCACGGCGCAGAAATTCCACGCGCGAAAGCCCTGATGCCCTGCATTCCTTGTAAAGAGTCAAAAGTCTTTCATACTGGGTTTCGCCTTCCCCGATATAAAACAGATCAAAGAAATCCGCCAGAGGCTCCGGATTATATACACAGGGGCCGCCTCCGATAACGATAGGGCAATCTTCTCCCCGTTCCAAAGCATTGAGAGGAATCTGGGATAGATCCAGGATCTGCAGGACATTGGTATAGCACATTTCATATTGGAGGGTAATTCCCAGGAAGTCAAAATCCTTTACAGGATCCTGAGACTCCAACGCAAACAAAGGAATGTGTTCTTTTCGCATAATGGCATCCAGATCCAACCAGGGAGAATAAACCCGCTCGCACCATACATCCTCCATGGAGTTAAACATATCATAAAGGATCTGGATCCCCAGGTGGGACATTCCGATTTCATAGATATCCGGAAAGCACATGGCAAAACGGATCTTTACCCTGGACTTATCCTTTGTTACCGAATTGACTTCGTGCCCGATATAACGTTCCGGTTTTTCTATTTGCAGTAAAATATCATCTGACAGTGCTAATTTTTGATTCATATGTGTTATATACCTTTCTTGGAGGCACCGGTTTCCATAGATTTTTCTGTGGCGGTACTTCGGAAATAGCCGGCAGTTTTTACAGCCTCACGCATTTTTCTCACATGGGACCGGGTCATTTCTGTCTGCGAATAACGGGCCTGCTCATAGAGACAGGCCATGCCCTTCGTCTCTAATATTCGTTCCCACTCTCTGGCGGTAAAAAAGCGATAACCACCAGGATGGCCTTTTGTAAAAAACGGTCCGGACTGCAAAAGCTTTTTTCGATAGAGCCTTCGGATCTGGGCGGAAGGAGTCAGAAAGCCTGAAGCCTCCGGCTTTTTTGATAATTGCTTTTTGTCTCTGCCGCACTTTTCTCTGACCTCGGAAACCCCTGTATCTATGTTCACAGTCTGCCTGCGGATATGCCAGAAAAAGTGTTTCCGAATGAAGCGGATTAACTGTATGACCAGCCGAAGCATAACGTATGCAAATAAACAGATCAACACTGCCACAGCTGCCTTTTCCAAGACCTCCCAAAGCCAAAAGGGTTCATTCTGCGCCGCGTCAAGAGGAAGCATATCCGAAAAGGACGGGGGAGCTTCCGGCTCCATGGGCTGCACGTTCGACTCCGGCGGAACATTTCGGATAAAAGACAAGAGAAAGCGAAGTACCTTTATTATAAACTTCTTTATCAGGCCGGCTATGGCCTCCAGTCTGGTCAGGTTTATAAAAAGTACCAGGAGTATGGTACAAAGCAGTGTATATCCCAGCACAAGCCCGATCCCCGAGAAAAACATTTTCTTTGCAGGCACAAAGCCGGCACTTCCTGCGTTGAGAGTCAAAAAGGACAGATATTTCTGAAGATAATATATAATATAATACAATCCAAAGCATCCTGTCAGGGGAAAAAGATAGAACCCTTCCCAGCCGGAAATACTCTGCTGATGCAGCAACAGCAGGGAAAACAGGGAAATGCCCATGGATATGAAGGGATGCATCATTGGGGTATCAGAAACATCTTTTATTCTCAAAGCGAAAGAATGAACCATATAATATATTCCGCAGACGATACAGATCACACGGTTTGCAGTCCCCTGGGCAGGCACCGCCAAAGAAAGGCAGACAGCCGCTGTGTGAGACAAGACAAAAAAGGGAAAACGGCTGATTTTTGTCCGCAAAAAATAAAAGACTACAGGAAAAAGGCCGCATACCGCCCACATCAATAGATCAGGCCGGGGTACCGCAGTATAGCGGGAGGTCAATCCCATTATGGTCAGCGCCAAAGGAAAAAGAATCCAATGGTTCAGCTGTTGTGTGAGAAATTCACTTAAAAGCTCGATTTTTTCTTCCATCTTTTTCTGCTTTCTGAATTACTTCCTCAATTTAGACCTGAAAATGAATCAGGCGGATACGGTCTGCCAGGGACGGCGGGAGTACGGGATCCTTGCTTCCCTGAACCGGATAGATCCAGACAAAGGTATTTCCTGCCTCCTGATATTTTTCCAAAAGCCCTGTAAAATCATCGTATTGATTTGGGGATACAAAACAGGTCAGCGTATCCTGGGCTCCCGAGAAAAGGTCTTCTTCAAAAGTCTTTACAAAATCAGCCACAGGCTTTTTCAGGTCGATTCTGGCCAGCGCTCTGCATACGGCGTCCAACTGGCCTTCTCCGGCTCTGGCAGCCACGGATAGCGGTTTATTTGTAAACAAATCCATTCCGTTTCCCCGGCACGACACCTGTATGCCCTGACTCAGAAAGGCGGCGCACAGACCGGCGGCAATGCGCAGGGACATTTCCACGCTTTCTTCCTTTTTCAGCACATTATCATCCTGTATATTCAAAAAAATCCTGACACTTTTCAAAGCCGTGAAATTTTTTTGGTTTACCATCAATCCGCCTGTTTTTGCGCTGGCTTTCCAGTTGATGCTGCGCATTTGATCATAGGGCTGATATTCCCGGATTCCCCTGTATTCAAAGGGATCCTCCAGCAAATGCCGTCTGGCCAGAATCTCTCCGTTGAGCCAGGTAAAGGTTTTTTGAAGTTCGCTGCTGTCGTAGGGCCGCGGGTAGACATAGATACTGGTCTGCAGGGGCTGTTCGGCAGTCAGCTGAGCCGTGAGAAATAGGTCTGAGGACACCAGACTTACACCATCAATGGTATAATAGCCTCTTCGTCCGCCGGTAAATGACAGAGTCCGTGTTACTTTCTCTCCTCCGCCCACCCGGAAAATATCATTGCGGTAAAACTGATCCGTGGTTCGGGAACCCCTGACATCCTGAAAAATCAAATGACGGTCTGTTCGGAATTTTACCTTCAGCATGGGAAGCGGAAGAATTTTTTTATTGACCAATATTTCATTCAGTTCGCCCTGCTCTCCTTCTATGATGTGATCCTGAACAAAGCGGACCTGGGCAGTTAAATGCTGCAGCCAGAACCTTTGGTAAAGGATGCGCTGAACCAGAAAAAAAACGGAAAAAACAACTCCGATTCCCAAAAGCCGGATCATGACGCAAAATCCTCAGTTGGAACGGGCAGAGTGTCCAGAAGTTTCTGGATCAGCATTTTTGCACTGCCTGAACCGCCGGCGCCGTAGCCCAGCACAAGCCTGTGGGCCAGCACGGGAACCGCCAATATTTTAATGTCATCCGGAATTACATAGCTTCGGCCCTCCAGCCAGGCATAGGCCTTGGCACATCGCATCAAAGCCAGACTTCCTCTGGGGCTTGCCCCCATGATCACCTGCTCTCCTGTCCTGGTGGCGGCAGAAATATCCACGATATAGGATCGAATACATGGATGAACAAATACCTTTTCGGCTTCCTTTTCAGCCTGAGCCAACTCATCCAGAGTCAAGACGCTGCTCAGCCCGGAGAGGGGGTCCTTGTCCATATACCGCTCCAGAATAAATGTTTCATCTTCCCTGGAAGGCAGTCCCATAGAAAGCTTCATCATAAAGCGATCCAGCTGAGCCTCGGGAAGGGGAAATGTTCCGGCGGTTTCCACCGGATTCTGAGTGGCAATAACCATAAAAGGACGGGGCAGTCCGTGAACCGTTCCATCCACTGTCACCTGCCCCTCCTGCATGGCTTCCAGAAGGGCGGACTGGGTCTTGGGGGTGGCCCGGTTGATCTCGTCCGCCAGAAGAATCTGGGTCATAACCCCGCCGGAACGGTATTCAAATTCACAGGTCTTTCCATTGTAGACAGATACCCCAACCACATCTCCCGGCAGCGTATCCGGCGTAAACTGGATCCTTCCGAAGCTGCACTCCATGCTTCTGGCAAGGGTTTTTGCCAGGGTGGTTTTCCCCACTCCGGGCACGTCCTCCAGCAGCACATGCCCTCCTCCCAGCAGGCAGACCAGCAGATTCTCCACCACCTCTTCCCTGCCCACAAAAACACTGTTGATATTCTCTTCCAGTTTCTTCGCCAGTTCAAATCCATCCATGTACATCCCTTCTTCCTTTTCCGCAATTCTTTATCCTCACTTCCGGCACGCAAAAAACACATCCGGCCGCGTCTCTTCTGACCTTTGCCCCCATTATACACCGGATCCCCCAGTTTGATAACAGCCAATGTCACTAAATCAGAGTTTTCCAATCAGTCCTCTCACCTTTTGCACACTGCCTGTTTTCAGGTTCGCGGATTTGTGGTATATTTTATGGAAGGGGATAAAACTGTCTGTAAGGTGCCCCGAAAGATTTCGGCACAGGCAAAAAGCAGTCGAATACAGGGGCGGAAAGGATATAAAAAATTATGGAGTTTCATTTTCTTGGCGGAGCTATGGAGATAGGAGGCAGCTGCATTTATGTCCGGATTGCCGGAAAGGGAATCCTTATGGACTGCGGCATACGGCAGTCCGGCACCAAGGACCCCATACCGGATTTCCGCACAGTGCAGGAGAACGGCGGCGTGGACGCCATCCTGATAAGCCACGCCCATATGGACCACATCGGCACCCTGCCCATCATCAGCAGGGCCTACCCTGCCGCCCCCATATACATGACGGCCATGACAGCGGACCTGACCCAGGTGCTGCTGTATGACAGCCTGAAAATAATGAACAGCAGGGAGGACGAGATTCCCCACTACTCCCAGCAGGATGTGCTGGCCATGCTGAATCGCATCCGCACTGTGGGGTTCCAGACCCCCTGCCCCCTCTTTGAAGGATTTACCCTGACCTGTTATCCGGCAGGCCATATCGCCGGGGCCGCCTGCCTCTACCTGGTCACGGAAGAGGGAAGTCTCTTCTATTCCGGCGACTTTTCCGCTTTCTCCCAGCGCACCATCGAGGGAATCCGCATCCCCAGGCTGCGCCCGGATGTGGCCATCCTGGAATCCACCTACGGCAGCAGGCTTCACGCCAACAGGCAGGTGGAGGAAAAACGGCTCACAGAGCTGGTGGGAGAATGTGTCCGCCAGAAGAAAAAAGTGCTGATCCCCGCCTTCGCCCTGGGCCGGGCCCAGGAAGTGCTGCTTCTCCTGCGGGGAGCCATTCAGAACCAGGAGATCCCTCCTGTGCCGGTGTATGTGGACGGCATGGTCCAGGATATCAACCGCATGTACACCAGAAACCCTACATACCTGAAAAATTCTCTGGGCAGGCGCATCCTGAAGGGAATAGAACCTTTTTACACAGAAGAGATTCGGGCTGTGGCCCCTTCCCAGGACAGGGCGGCGCTTCTGTCCGAAAGCGGCCCTATGGTGCTCCTCTCCAGCTCCGGCATGCTCACCGGAGGCCCCAGCGCCCAGTATGCAAAGGCCCTGGCTCCCTCCGAAAATGCCTGTATCATTATCACAGGATACCAGGATGAAGAATCCCCGGGAAGGCAGCTCTTGAACCTGTTGGAAAATCCTGACGCAGGGACTCTCACGGTAAACGGCTCCATGGTCCCTGTGAAATGCCATGTTGAGCAGGTGGGGTTGTCCGCCCACGGTGACAAATCAGAGATCACTGCCCTTCTGGAACGGCTCTCTCCCCGGCATGTATTTCTGGTACACGGAAATCCGGAAGTGATACAGGAGCTGGGAGGGGAACTTGCCGCCGCAGACTATCGCCGGCAGGTCTATCTGCCCCAGTGCGGCCAGTCCTATGAGCTCTCCCTGCACGCAAAAAGGAAACAGCTTTCCTCCCAGCTCCCCCACACCATGGGGATGGAAAACCCTTTTACCCGGGAGGGTGAAAAACTTCTCTGGGATTTCTGGCAGAAGCACTATCCGGGCAAAACCTTCTCCCTGTGGCAGGTTGCCAGTATCTGGCATGGAAAAATGGCCTCGGTGGAGGATTCCATTCTTCAGAATATGCAGCGCATCCTTCTGGAAAGCCCTTATTTTTCTCTCAACCCAAAGCGGCTCTTCCTTTTTGAGGCTAATACCCCGGAGGACATCGCCCAGGCCCTGGCCCCAAAAGAGATGACGCAGCAGGATCTGGCAGAACGGATCAGGGACACTTTCTCGGATTTTTCTTACCGGAAAATCAATTTTCACAACGACCGGCGGGAGATCCTTCTGCAGTTTGACTATCCCGACGCCCAGAATGGGGAAGCCTTCAGCGCAAAGGCGGAGCGTTTCGCCGCCCAATGGGGCTGGACCGTAA
>OFGC01001391.1_pt1 | contig 16656 bp, 18 predicted proteins | sample 1521691 | NCBI WGS metagenome assembly OFGC01 (sample SAMEA3504121, study PRJEB24116) | mouse gut metagenome | biome: mouse gut; feature: mouse-associated habitat; material: faeces | place: Denmark | collected 2011
GTGTAGGTAGATTTCGTTCAGGCGTTCTTTCAGGTTGTCTGCCTTACAATATTTAATCATGCCTTTGTAGGAAGCCACCCGGCGGTCAAATTCTGCCTTGGTCATTTCCCCTGCAAAGTATTTTTCGCAGATTCCCCTGAAAGCTGATTTTATCCGGCGTGTCGTGGACTTTCGGAGCTTCAGGTTCTTCGCTGTCACGATGTAGCCTACAAACTCGATCCTGTCAGCTGGACGGACTGCCGTCTTGCGGTTCAGGTCGAGGTGGAGCCGTTCCTGGAGGAATTGCCCTATTTCGTCTTTCCATCGGTTCGCTGTTTCTTTGTCTGGGGCGAGTATGATGATGTCATCCATGTATCGGATGTACCGCTTTATCCCCAGCTGGTGCTTGCAGAATTGGTCTAACTGGTCGAGGTAGATGTTTGCGAAGAGCTGTGATGTCAGGTTGCCTATCGGCATCCCGATGCCGTCCAGCCATTCATCGTCATCCACATCATCCGGGCCCATAAACCTCGGAAGCCCGAACCGCTCCCCATCGCAGTTGATGATGTTCTGCAGTAAATCCATGAGCTGCGGGTCTTTTATCCGCTCCCCTAAAACTTGGAGCAGAATTTCGTGGTCTACCCTGTAAAAATACTTGCTTATATCCAGCTTCAGGACATACCATTGCCCCGGCTTTCCATCTGCGATCCTCATCCAATGCTGGAGCTTCTTTGCCGCCGCCAGCGATCCTTTGTCTTTCCTGCAGGCGTAGCTGTCCTCGATCATCATTCGGTCGTAGAAAGGGTTCAGCTCCTGGTAGACCGACCATTGGACGATCCTTGATGAAAATGGCAAGGCCATGACCAGCCGCTTCTTTGGGATGTATACCCAATGGCGGCGGTATGGTCCGAAGTGGAAGGTTCCGGCTCTCATCTGCTCCTGGATTTCTAAAAGGTTAGCGTCCAGGTCATTGCTGAAAGCCAGTATTTCATCCCGGTACCGTTTCTGCTTCCTGGCATTGCGGTAGGCTGTTTCCAGCCATTCGAACGATGTCATTTCCGGGAATGCGTCTTGGAGCGTCTGTTTTTCGCTCATGTCTTAAGTCCTAACTTTTACGCACTTGACGTTGCCGCCTATGCGTCTTACTGGTATTTCTTCCGGCTCATGTATTTGCCGGACCGGGAACAGACCCCTTTAGCCCCTGCGCCTGTATGGTTCCGTGAAACCATACACACCTGTCTGGCAAGGGGTAGAGCGGGACGCCCGCCGATGTTGCCGTTGGAATTCGAGCGGGGATTGTTGAAGTTCAGTGCGAAGACGCCACTGTTGGCTCCATTGTTCCAATTGCCGCCCCGGATCGCACACCGGGCAAGTTTTCGATGGCCCGTTCCCTGTGTTGTTTATTATCTTCCTTTGGCTTCCATCGCCTTTTTGTATCCTCCGATGATTTTTCCGATTTCGATGTTGTGGCGGCTCCATACTTCCCTCTGGTGCAGGGTGAGCGGCGGTGCGTGCTTTGCGCCGCAGTAGTCCCGGTCAGACGCAAGCACCACGAATTCCTTTAAGACCGCCAGCTCGATGTCCAGATCTTCCAGCGTGGTTTTCTTGTAATATTTGCGTTCTACCCTGGTTGCAAGCCTGTACATCTCCATCATGCTTTCCCTGAGGATGTCTGCCAGCTTCCTGTCTTTTCTGGGGAATGTGTTCACGAGCGGGAGTCCGTATTTCATCATTTCCCCGATTTTCTCTTTCAGGATAAATTTCCGTGGTTCTGTACCCTCTGGGCTTTCCACCTCTGGCGGTGTGTAGCTGCCGCCTGAGTCCCTTGGGACTTGCCTTGTGCTGTAGTCCGTCCTTGCCATTTGCGCCATCCTTTTCGGTATGTGGGGGCCGCTACCGCAGCCCCCATCAGTTAATCAGGAGTCAGTTGCCAGTTATTCATAACAAGCGGGACGCCCGCCGACGTCGCCGCCGGAATTCGAGCGGGGATTGGCGAAGCTCAGTGCGAAGACGCCACCGTTGGCTCCATAGCCCCAACTGCCGCCCCGGAACGCACACCGCTCCGCTGCGCCGTTGTTCGCCCAGAAAACATCGCCGTTATAATCTGCGGCTGTTGCGCTGTCATCGGGTCCGAGTGCGAGTGCCTGGATGTAGCGGCGGCAGAAATCCGAAAGCCCACTATAGGTGGTGTTTCCGAAGAGGGCGGAGCGGTTGCTGTCGCTGGAGCTTGTGATGGCGGCACTCTGCCACTGCCAGTGGTTGGACACATAGTCGAGCTTCACGGTTCCTGCTGTGGTTCCGTTGCCGTTCGGCGTTACGAAAAGGTCAGCGTAGCTGGTTGCCTGTGCATTGAGGGCTTTCCACTCGGTAGAGGTTGCGCTTGTGTTGCAGTCCGGGTCTGCCGCATTGTTGTACGGGATTACCTGAAGTTCTCCGTGAACCAGCCGGACTCCGGCGCACCATTCCCAGATGCACCCGTTCAGGTCAAAGATGCCGCTCATGTCCCCGGTGTCGCTCCATGTGAGGGGGCCGGTTCCCGTTGCGGTCCTCTGGATTCTGCCGGAGCTGTCACGAGAGCAGGAAGGGATTGCCGTGTATGTACTTTCGGATTCATCCTTTCCGAAGTTGTTGTTTCCTTTCGGCTGGGTTCCGTTCTTTTTTGCAAGGAGTGCCAGGAAACCCCACTCGGCTGCAGTGATGCAGTGGTGTCCATCGCCTTTGTTCTTGCAGTATGCTTCGTAAGTGTCCAGCGTGATGTTTACGGTCGGGTCCTCCCCCGGCAGGGAATAGATACGGTTTCCGTGGGCTTTGCCCTGGAATTTTCCGAACAGGAGCTTGTTAATCTCCACGCTGTTTACCAAAAATGCCGGGTGTACGCCGCTGTCCCCGTTGGTCAGCAGTTCGGAGAGTGTCTTTCTCGCCCTCTGGACGTAGGCTCCGGGAAGCCCTTTGTCATCCATCAGAAGAGTGTTGCTGGGGCAGGCCATTTTAAAGGCCAGGGCTGTTGCGTCAAAATCTGCCATTGTCGTTTTCCTCCATTTCTCTTAGTTCGTCTTGATGAGATCGTCCAGGCTCCAAAGGGTCAGGACTGCTTTGCTCATGTCGAGCGGCTTGGCTGTCTTTTCCGTGACCGTGATCGTCTTGGTGATTTCCTCACCATCCACGGTTTCGGTGACTTCCTTTTCCACTTCGGTTTCTGTGTACTCGGTTGCCGGGATGTCGAGCTGCGCCACATAATAGCGTCCTGTTCCTACCCCGACCACAAGGTTCTGGTTGCCATCAGCGCAGATGTCGATCTGGACAGGCCAGTCCCTCTGGTACTTTGCGGCGTTGACCATTAGTTCATCGTCCCCGAAGATGATCTTCGTGTTGTCCTGCTCATAGGCGATCTTTGTTCCGGGGTTCTTCTCGACCACCTTGACGGCGTTCTTTTTGGTTGCCATTAGTTCATACCTCCTTTAATTCTGACCGCCAGCGTCACGCTGGAGCCGCTGCCTGTGTATGCGATCTTGAAGCCGTTTAAGGCTTTGTCGCTTATGATGATATCCCCCACCAGCCCGCTGTGGGCGGTTACCTCTGCTTCCACGGAATAGAACAGGGTTTTCCGGGTCTTGGCAAGTGCCACGGTTGCTGGGCTGTCCGCTGTGGAATTAAAGGGGAGCGTTGCGGTGTTCTTCAGCGTGATCTCGTGAAGCTCACCGTGGATTTCGGATTCCACGATTGCCTGGTGCGTATCGTTCTTCCTCTGCTGGTGAAGGTTCAGCCATGCAATGAAATTTCCGGCCAGTGTTGCGTCCTGGATTCCGTTCTCCATATTGTTGAAATTTGTTTGATTCTGAGGGGTTCCTTTTTGGATGATCTCCCCCTCGACCGGGGTATGGGTGAATGTGCCGTCAGGGTTCTCGGTTTCCCTGTAGCGGTCCTCAAACTCCGTTACCCGATCCTGCCATTGGGTTTGGTTATACATCTCACACTTCCTCCTCGTGGATATCGAATGTGAAGCGGTAGAGGACTCCCTCCTGCACACTTTCGATTTTGATGTTCTCGCTCTTTGCGGCCCAGAGCTTCCCGGCTTTGTCATAAAGCTCCACGCCTGTGATGGTGACTTCGTTCTGGGACTGCGGGATGATGGGGATGTAAATCGCCACCCGTCCATCAGCCATCCTTTCATTCCGGCTGATATTGGTCTTGTACCAAGTCGAGCCGATACGGTACCGGGCGTATGAGATTACCCTTTCGGTGTAATGCTTGTAGCCCTCGATTGCGCTGCTTGTCAGCAAAGTGATCGCCTCCTTTTGTTGTTGCAGTAGGCGGTTCCGCACATGATTATCCGATACGGGTATCCCTGCCCCTCTGCGGTTGTGAAAAATGCGCCGTCCAAATCGCCGCCCTTTGTCATGCGCTGCGGCTCCGTGCCGCTTTCCTCCTGCCCGGACTGCCGGACGGCGTAGGTGAAGCCCTGGGAGGAGGACGTGACCTGAAGCTCTCCATCACCCTCCCTGAAGGCCTGCGCCCTTTGCGGTGTTGTTCCTGATTCGGATTGCCCAGAAGAGCTGGACTTGTATCCGTGGGCTGTCCCCTCTGATAGAACATCAATCCCTGCTACCTCCGTCTTTATGTTTATTGAGCGTTTAGGCTCCGTCCCTGTGGCGGTGGTTTTGTAGCTGAAGCTCTGGGTATCGGTTTCCACCTCGACAGCCTTTTCATCATGGCCGGCTCTTTTGTTGCGCCACGGTTCGGTTCCGGCTTCGATTTTCCCTGCAGAGGTTGCCGTGTATCCATAGGCGGTCCTTTCCGAGAGGACATCCAGCTCATCGTCCGTGTCCCGCAGGAGGGTTGAGCGTTTCGGCTTGGTTCCAGCCGGAGCGTCTGCATAGCTGAAGCCCTGGGCATCTGTTTCAACTTCTACAGTCCCATCATCGTACCCGCCACGCTTGTTGCGGTACGGCACGGTTCCGGCTTCAGCTTTCCCGGAAGACTCCGAAGTGAAAGCCCATCCCCTTGCGTCCGTGCCTATCTCCAGTTCCTCATGCTCCAATCCGCCACGCATATCCCTCCACGGCTTTGTCCCTGCCAGGTCTGCTTCGTACTGGAAGCCTTGCCCGCTGGTTCCGATTTCCAGTTCCTCATGCCCCAGACCGCCACGCTTGTTGCGCCACGGCTGTGTGCCAGCCCAGGTGCGCCCAGGCCATGGGGAGCGGTACTTGTACCCCTGTCCGTGGGTTCTTATGACGATGCCGATGTTGCATTGGTAGACCAGCCCGTCAAGGTGTGCGGTCAGCCGCTTCACCTTTTTTACCGCCTTGATGATGGTGGAGGTTTTTGCGGTTTCCCGGTAGTTCGACATCTCAAGGATTACCTGGAAATGATACGGCTGGCCGCCGTAGGTGTACCATTCCTCGATGTAGCTCCCTGGAAAAACGGCGGAGAGCATTCGGTTTACGGCTTCCGGCGTTCCCATGTAGGTGTAATAAATCAGGGTGTCCTTAATCAGTTCCCTTTTGGACTCTATTGTGAAGTCCTGCTGGTAGAATGGTGTCCGAAGCTCCACGGCGAGGATGTCGAGGATTCGCTCCGGCAGGCTGTCAATCATGGCGAGGGTGCGTGTCTGCTGTGCCTGTTCTATGATTCTTCGTTTCTCCTGCAGGAGTGCCCAGGACATAGCTTTGATTTCCGGGTTGTGCCTTGCGCCGTTTGCCAGGAGGTCCGTTATCTGGCCGTCATATAAACTAATCATCCTCCAGCCCTCCATAAGCGACAGCCTTGCCAGAAAGCTGTGCCACGGCTTCATCTCCGACTATGGTGAATTCCGGGGACGCAATTTCTACCCGCTTTGCGCCGGCCGCCTTGATCCTTTTGCGGAGTTCGTCCGGGTTGATGTCCCTGCCGATCACCGTGGTCTGCCATTCGGCGTATTCCGTCACGGCTTTCTCTACCTCCCGCTGGATCGTGACCGCTGAAACCATATCGCTCTGGTTGATGTAGTAAGTCAGGCTGATGGAAAATCCCACGGGTTCCGGGGCTTTCACGGACACATGGTCTGTCATGGGGCGGATTTTGTTCGATGCGAGGTATTCCTCAAGCCCTGAAAGGATTTCACTCCCAGGCATCGAGCCGTCCCGCATCAGGACATAAATCACGGCATCCCCTCCTACCGGGCTTGTCGGTCTTACGGAGCCTATCCCGGAATTGTAAGTCCTGGCCCAGTAAACATAGGCATCGTCCGGGCCTGCCACGCTGTACCTTGACGGGGCGATGTACGTCCTTTCTGCGAGGCTCTCATCGCTCTCAATTTCTGCGCCGCCCTCCGAGGTCGTGATGTTTGCCACGCTCTGGATGTAGGGGAGCGGGTCCGCCAGAATATCTATCTGCCCCGGCAGCAGTTCGTTGCCCTGCAGTCCGTCCACGGTGCATACCGTTTCCACGTCCGCATACTCACTCCCGGCAGGGATTTCCGCATACCCTTTGGTTTGGAAATAAAGGCCGTTCCCGTTCGTCACCCTTGTCCCGGCCGGAATGCCCACCACGTAGGCTTTGGTTTCCGAAAGAGTGAAGCGCACCGTAGTCTTTGCCGCTGACGGCTGGTTCCGGGTGACGCCACGGTTCCCTGCGAGGTTGTCCAGAAATTCGCCGTAGCTGTATTTCAGGAGATCCTGTTTTCCGGCTCTGTCCACATATTGCTCAATCTGGTAAAGGTCAAGGGCTGCAGCGTAGAGGGCGATCCTCATTGGGTCGGATTTGCTCAGGCTGATTTCCTGCCCGGTTTCCTCTTTGTATTTTGCTTCGAAGTTCCCCACCAGCCGTTCCATCATTGCGCTGATGCTGTCGTTGTCGATGAAGGAAACGTCCGGCAAATCAAAAACTGATTTCAAAAGGTTATCCAATCGTGATCACCACCTTTGCTCCCAGATTCCCATCAGTACCTGTTTCTACTGTCGCATCCGTCACCTGCGCCCTTGGCTCCCATTGCTCTATTGCGTCAATAATTGCGACCGTCATCATATTCTTGGCCGCTGGCGTTGGTTCGTCCAGCATGGAGACGTCTACTCCAAATTCCCGGTAAAGCGGACAGGTTCCTTTTGGTGTCGATAAAATGGTTTTTATGTTCCGCTCCACCTCCCGGCGCAGGGATTCGTCCCCGCTGCCGTAAGTGAAAGAGATTGTAATGCTTGATAGATCCATGGGCATCCCTCCTACAAATATTCCTGCATGGTCACGCTGACCTTTGCCCTTGCCAGCTCCCCCCGGTTGTAGATGGTTTCCCATTCCTCGCTTATGTCCGTGATGCGCCACTTGTGCTTTCCCACCCGCTTACCGCCGATTACCAGCGTGTTGACGGTTCCTTTTTCAGCAAGGGCGGAGAGGGTGTCGAGCATGGCTCTTGGTTTCACTCCGTATTCCGAGTTCAGCTCCATGGTGAAGGTGATCTTCTGGAGGGCGGGCCTTAGGTACTCCACCTGGTCTTTCTTCCCGATCCGGCTGTGGGTTGCCCACTGGGAGCCGACCGTCCGGGTCATGTTTTCAAATGTCTGGATTTTCCTGTCGCTCACGCTGAAAACGATGGAAGTCCCCCAATTTCCAATAGCCACAGCCTATCCCTCCTGTCATTTTGGTTTTGAGGTCGAGCCGCCGCTGTCCCCGGTATGCGTATGGTTCACCAGGCTTATCTTTGCGCTCCCGGCAGTCACGTCCCCGGTCACTTCAAGGTTTCCGTCCAGCCTGAATGTCGGGGTGGTTACAGCTATTTTGGTTGGTGCGTCTACGCTTATCGTGCCATCGCCCTTGAGCTGCACCACGCTGCTCCCTATGGTGATGGTCGCTGATTTGGCGGCTATCATGGTTATGTTCCCGTCCGGGTCGAGCTGGAGGACGGTAGCTTCATTGACCGTGACTGTCCAGGCTTCCGTGGAGTTGATGTCCATCGTCCCGGTGACGCTCTGGTTGTACGCTTCATCTTTCGCATCGTAGCGTTCCCCGGCTTTCCCTGGACGGTTTGCGTATTCTTTTTTGTACAGTCCCTCGAAGCCCTCATCCGGGCGCATACCGTCATGCCACACGGGTCCGAGGATGACGGCGGCACTTGTCCCGGTGGAAAGGTGCGCCACCAGTACCTGATCGCCGACTGCTGGCATCCAGTATTGGTAGGAGATGAATGGCATCTCCACGGTGGTACTTTGGTCTTTATCCTCGTATGTCACCCTTGCTGTACCGTTCGGGTAGTTGAAGCTGGATATTTTCCCTATCCGTATGTAGTCTTTTTGTTCTGCCATGAATGCCTCCTATCCTGGGTTGATCCATGAGCCGGGTACGCCTTTCGCTGTCGTGAGGTTCAGCATCCCCTGTGAAATGTTGAATATCCAGTAGGTTCCCGGCTTCCTCCATCCTGTCGGGTGTCCCGGTTGCGGTGATCCGGCGAGGGCTTCAGCCGCCGTATAGTAACCTTTCTTCTTTTCCTTGAGCGTATACTGCCCGCCTACAACGGGTTCATCCGGCGTTGGCTCCGGCTTCGGTGCGCTGCCGCCAGTGTCCCCGCTGGACTGCTTTGCGCTCTCCTGGACGGTGCTTGCCGCTGATTTTGCGCTGGTTATCTTTCCCTCCACTTTTCGGAGTTCCAGGCTCATCTTGTACCCGCTCCCGATGCTGTGCTTTATGGTTTCGATATAATACTTCCCATCCAGCTTTCCCAGACCGCTGATTTTGATGCAGTCTGAAGCTATCAGCCCCGGTCTGGCCATGATGGTGATGCTCATGGTCGTGGTGTCCCGGTTCGCTTTGTTCAGGGCCGCCAGTGCCAGTGCGGTCGCTTCTGTGAGGTTGTCTGCGGATTCGTTGCAAGTCAGGAGCCGCTCACTGGTTCCGGCTGTGACCTTGAATGTCTTGTTCTTGTCGCTGTTGGTGTACTCGTAGCTTACTCCTGTGTATGTGCCGTCCAGTTTCGTGTCCCATGTCCAGCCGGGGTCGAAGTCCGAGGGTGTCAGTGTTGCCTTTGCCTTTTTCCCCTCGTAGGTCGCTTCATCGAAAACCACCAGCTTGTCGTTGTAGATTTTCAGGGAAAGGCCGTATTTCTCTACGAGGGCGTTATAAAATTCACAGTCATTCTGGTTGTTCTGCTCTACTTTTGCGATGCTGATGTCGGCTCCCTCGAAATGGAGCGAGACTCCGGCACGGCCAGCTATCTTTTCGCCTATCCCTTTGAGGGAGGTTTTTTCGTAGGTTTCCGTCCGCTCCTTGGTCTTGAAACTGGATTTTGCAGGAAGTGCCAGCGCATCCATCCTGACCTTGATCGGGTTCCCGCTGAAGCTGAATTTATCCAGGGAGAACGATCCGCATGGGAATTTTCCCTTGCTTCCATCGCCGCTCCAGTTGGTGAGGATGATGGTGGGGCGGAGCTTATCCCCTTTTTCCGGGAACCATGCCCCGATCCACTTGTGGTTCGGGTCGTTTACCGTGATGCTTATGCTGTCGCTTGTCCCGGATGCCTGGTCTGTGTAATCGAAGGAGTTCAGGTACTCTGCAATCTGCCCGGTGGCGTTTGCGCCGTTGTAGACGAGCGACACGGTCGCTTTTCGTGGGTCCATAGGCTATTTCCTCCATTCCGGCAGATCGGAGAGGGCGGTGTTTTCTTCCACCTCCGGGATTGCTACCGTTATTCCTGCAGGGAACACCTGAAAGTCCAGGAGCCGGATGTTCTTCCTTTCCTCCATCAGCTCCTGCGTCCGAATGGTGTTTCCGTATGCCCTGTATGCTATGGTGTCCCAGGTGTCCCCCTGCACTGTTGTCATCGTGTTCATATCAATGCCCCCTTTAGGCTGGTGCGGCTGATTTCCCTGAGCCATTGGTTTGCCATACGGCTGAATTCATCCTGGCTCATCCGTTCCGCTTCTACCAGGTCATCCCTGGAAGGGGAGCCGCCTGTGAAGGTGTATTGCGGCGAGTAGCTGATCTGGATTGGCTGCTGGGAATTGTCCGTGTAGGTCTGCGAGTTGTCATCGCCGCCCGTGAAGGTGTCCAGCGCATTCCCGATCCAGTCCTTTGCGGTTCCTACGGCACTTGCCGCCATGCCCTGCACTTGGCTCCAAAGAGAAGAGAGCGGGCCGGGCTTTTGTCCCCCGCCGCCATCTGGCTCCGGGGTTTCCGGCGGAGTAGGTTTCGGTGCTTTGTCTGCCTGTTGCGCCTGTGCCATTGGTATGCCCTGCGCCATGCCGGCCTGTTGCTGTGCTGCGCTGTTTATGGTCGGCGCATTCACGGCTGTGTCGATTCCTACCGTGCCAGCGTCAAAGTTCAGCCCGTCCTCGATGCCGCTTTTCACGGATGCGTATTCATCGTTCCAGCCATCTCCAAGCCCCTCTGCCATGTAGCCGCCTATTCCGGCGAATACCTTAGATGGCGAGTGGATGCCGAGGACGCTTTTCACACCGTCCACGATTCCGCTGAAAAAGCCGGAAACCTGATCTTTGAACCATGACGCCATCCCGCATATGCCGTCCCAGATGCCCTGCACGATGTTCTTCCCTACATCCACGATGCTCCCCATCATCGAGCCGAGCCCCTCAACGATTGCCGATATGATTTGTGGCAGCTGTGAAACCAGCTGCGGTATCGCCTGGATGATTCCTCCTGCAAGGCTTACCAAAATCGTGATCCCGGCTTCGATGATTTGTGGTAGGTTCTGCGCCAGCCCAGTCACGATGCTTGATATAATCTGCGGCAGTTGTGCGACCAGCTGTGGTATCGCCTGGATGATTCCCATTGCCAGGTTCACCAGGAGGTTGACTCCCTGGTTTATGATGGTCGGCAGATTCTGGGTCACGAAGTCGCAGATTGTCTGGATGATCAGCGGGAGCTGCGCTATCAGCTCTGGTATCGTCTGGATGATTCCTGCAGTGAGGTTCTGTAAAATCTCCACTCCGGCAGAAATAATCAGAGGCAGGTTCTGCGCCAGCGTGGTGGTTATGCTGGTGATGATCTGGGGAAGTTGAGCGACCAGTTGCGGGATCGCTTGGATTATCCCCATGGTAAGGTTTATCAAAAGGCTTACGCCTTGGTCTATTATGGTCGGCAGATTCTGGGTCACGAAGTCGCATATCGTCTGGATGATTGTCGGGAGCTGGGCCATCAGCTGCGGTATCGCCTGGATGATTCCCATGGCAAGGTTCTCAAGAATCATTACACCCTGCTCCAAAATCTGCGGAAGGCTCGTTGTCAAAAATCCGACGATCTCGGTGATCAGCTTCGGGAGGTACGATATCAGGATTGGGATTGCCTGGATGATTCCGTCTGCAAGCCCTTGGATCAGTCCCATTCCGGCATTGATGATGTCCGGCAAAAGGGAGAGCAGTCCTGATATCAGCTCTGGTATCAGCCCGACCACGGTCGTGATCAGCTCTGGTATCCCGGTTCTTGCCCCGTCTGCGAGCTGGGAGAGGAATTGCTTTCCCATGGCTACCAGCTCCGGGAGGTGTGTGGTGATTCCGTTCGCCAGCTGTTGGACAATCTGCAGTGCCGCTGCGCCAAGGTGCGGCAGGGCTTCAAGGATTCCGCTTGCAAGCATCAGGACAATCTCGACTGCCGCATCGATGATGGTCGGCAGATTGTCGATGATTCCCTGTCCCAAGGCTCCGAGAAGCTGCATCCCTGCATCGACCATTCCTGGGAGCATATCCACGACCATGTTGATTGCATCGCCGAGGACGCCGCCCATGGCTTGCATCGCCCCCTGCAGGCCGCCCTCCTGGAATGCGGCTGTGACATCACTGAGTCCTTTGGTTCCAAATTGAACGAATTCCCGGAGGTTTGGTGTCAGCTGGTCGGAAAGGACAATCTGCGCCCCCTCAAGGGCTGACTTCCAGAGCGTGATGTCACCCTGGAGGTTGTCCAGCTGGGTGTCCGCCATTTTTTGGGCTGCGCCGCTCGTTTCGTCAAATGCCGCCTGGAGATCTGCAAGGTTGCCGCCGAGCGCATCCACAATGTCGCTGTATGAAACGCCGGAGTCGGCTGCTTCCAGCAGTGCGTCTGCGAACGATTCGGCATTGCCGCCGGATTCATTGAGGATTTCAGAGAAAGCGTCCCCGCTGATTCCCAGCTTGTTGAGGTTCCCCTGCATGGCGGTCAGGTCGATTCCTGTCTTGGAGAGCGATTCGTTCAGGCTGTCCATGGTGTACCATGCGCCCCGGATGCTGTTGGTCAGTTCGTCCCACCTCTCCACGGACGTGCCGAGCAGGGCGGTTGCCGATGCGATGTCCCGGCTGTTGAAAAGCGTGGACATTGCATCCAGCTTTTCCTGGTCTGTCATGGTGGACATGGCGGCGTTCAGCTCCGGGAAAAGCTCTGTGAAGCTCCGCATATTCCCCTCGGTGTCAAAAACGGAAACGCCGAGCTGGTCAAGGAGCTTTTGTGCATCGGTCGTTGGCGATGACAGGCTCAAGAGCATATTGCGGAGGTGTGTGCCGCCCTCGGAGCCTTTGATGCCGTTGTCTGCCAGGACACCAAGTACGGCGTTCAGCTCTGCCGTGCCGCCAGCCATATACTGTGCCGTGCCGCCGACCGTCAGGATGGCTTCCCCAAGCTGTGCCACGCTGGTGTTTGACTTGGATGCGGCCTGCGCCATCTGGTCGACCATGGCTTCGGTCTGTTCGATGGTCAGTCCGAGTGCGCTCTGTGCGTCCGTCACCATGTCCGATGCCTGGGCGAGTTCAATCCCCCCGGCGGCGGCAAGGTTCAGGACGTTCGGGAGCATGGCTGCGGAGGTTTCCGCATCGTACCCGGCAAGTGCCATATAGTTCAGGGCATCTGCCGCCTGTGTTGCCGAGAATGCCGTTGACGCTCCCATCTCCATGGCAAGGTCCCGGAGATCGCCTATCTGGTCTACCGTTGTCCCCATGGTTGCGGCTACCTGTGACATGGAACTGTCAAACTCCATCCCTTTTTCGACCGCCGTCTTTGCAAAGCCGACCGCCGCCGTGGTAGCTGCGCCCACGGCTACGGCGGCTGTCTTTGCTATCGTCCCGGCGATTCTCCCAAGGCCTGACAGGGCTTTCTGCGCCGTATTCACTGCTGAGTTCAGAGAGCCGTCCGCTCTCCCGGCTATATGGATTTGCAGGGTTTGGTCAGTGCTTCCTGCCACGCCTTTTCACCGCCTTTCGTACCTTGTCGGTCAGGTTTGCAAGCTGTGGGATCGGCATCTCCATAAACTTCCAGTAATCCGAATGCAGGAGCATGGAAAGCTGGACGCATAGATCGCTGATCCTGTCCCCGTCACTGGACTTTAATCCTGACCGTAGAAAAAACTTGTCACTTTGTTCTTCACCTTGATTGCGTTCTTCGGTGAAAGCCCTTTGAAGAATTCGATGGGCTGCCCGGATGCCACGCTTGCGATGAAGCTCACATACTCAAAGGTCATTTCCGGCAATGCGGAAACGATGCCATGCTTCGTGAGCCAGCTCTCTGCGTCCACCATGTCCCTTGCGGTCAGGGTTTCAAGCCCGGACAGGTTGATCTCTGTGTACTCCTTGCCCTCGAATTTGTACGGTCCGGTGAAGCGCACCAGCGTGGGCGGGTCCAGGATGTCGTTGGTCTGGCTCTTTTCCCCTGTGGGTTCTGCTTTTTCCACATTTTTTTCAGCCGCTTCTGTGTTTTCCACATTTTCCACAGCTTCATCCCCTGCCTGTGTGTTGGCGGCGATAGCTTCCTGCATCGCCGCATTGATTTCTTTCCTTGCTTTTTCCATGGTCGTTCCCTCCTGTTTTCTTTTATCAGGTCAATTTGCGGATTTTTGCCAGCTTGTCTACGCCGTCAATCCTGAATTCGCCGTTCAGCTTGTCGAGCTTGACTCGCTCCCTGCCGTCCATCTCAATCAGGATGTAAGTCAGTTCCAGGGTGATGGAGCTTTCCATCGCTTCCCGCTGCTTGACGGTTCCGGGTGCGAATTTCTTGCACCGCCCCCGGAAGACTACCCGCATCCCCATCTCACCCACATCATGGGTGGCTTTGTTTCCGAGCTGGATTGCTCCACGGAGCGTAAGCTCCACGGCTTTGGTCGGGTCGATCAGCTTGAAATAATCGGCGTTGATGCACCTGAACGGGACTTCCTGCTCCATGCTGCCGTAATGCCCGATGACCGGGGCTTCGTACTCTCCGAGGATGCCATTGCCGCTCATTGTTGCCGTGATTGCTTCAAAGTCCGGCAGGGCTACCTCTCCCGTGGTTCCGATCAGCCTGTTTCCTGCGTTGTAAAGGTTGAAGTCGTTAATGACTTCAGGGATTCCTGCGATTGCCATTTATCTGTCCCTCCTATCAGCTGCTGAGGGCGGTTGTCAGTGCGTTCGGGTCAAACTCCAATACATTCAGGATGTCCTCGGCCGGCGGGTACGGCGTGAGGTACTGGTGGAAGCGGAGCTTTCCGTCTATCAGATCCGTCACTGGATTCTCGCTCTCAATAAATTCGATTTCCGCTCTGGCGCACTTGCCGTCTGCGACATAGCTTGCGCCGCGGATGTTCTCTGTGTCCACGATGGTTTCAATCAGGCGGCGGTTTGCCGGGTCATCGACCTTTTGGAAGTAGGTCAGGATGAAGCTGTTCCCCCACCAGCTGAAGAAACGGCGGCAGCAGAACCACATATCTTTCGGGTCCGTGCTTGCCGGGTAGATGGCGGAGCGGTTGCCCCAGGTGCGCCATCCATTCACGTTGATTGCCGTGGTCACGCCGAAGGAGTTCACGGCGTTGCCCTGGAGCTGGTCGAGGACTACCTCGGTCTTTCCGTCTGCCAGGACGGTCCCGGTGATGCCGATCAGCTTGTTGGAAGGCGAGAGGTTCGGCACGTCATCGTTGCTTGCGTCAAGGTATGCGGTCAATGCCGCCATGATTGCGCTGTACCAGAACCATGCTGATCCTGCCGCCACGCACGGCCAGAGTGCCATGATGTGCTTGGAGGTGCATCCAGCGGCTTCCTTGGCCTGCTTCACCTTGTCGTATGCCACGCACCCGCTCTCGGTGCTGTCGATGTCAATGAAGCCCTCGCAAGTGAAATAGCCGTTGATTTCCTCGCACTTCGCCGCCAGCACGATTCCTACGTCCGGGATGTGCGACCAGCCGGGTGCGAGGATCAGCCCCGGTGTCATGCCGAGCAGTGGGTAGACCTGGCGCAAGACTTCAAAGCCTTTTTCACCGCCAGTTGCGCTTGCGCCGATGATGTCGCTCGGCTTTACTGCATCCGGGTCGATGGATGTGGACTCCACATCGATCTCCGTTGCGGCGGCTCCTGCGCCGTCTGCGGTCAGCGTGATGACAAGGTATCCGTCATCGTCAAATTCCATCAGGTAGTCTTTGTTCACGCCGAGCGGAGTTGCTTCCCCGTCCCCGGCTGCAGGAATGGACACGCTCACTGTTTTCTGGAGGATTCCCGTGAGCTTGACCGTCCCCTCCATTTCTTCGATTTTCACGCTCTGTGTGTTGTTTTTCTTTTTGTGCTTATCCGGGTCGAGGACGTTCACGAATACCACGGGTGCTACGCCGATAACCTGGAAGCTGGCATACATCGACTGGCAGAGTGTGTATTTCTTCCAATCAGCCGAATAGCCAAGTTTCTTCACTGCTTCCGACCAGCTGTAGGCAATGACCGGGGTGTTGGTCACGCTGTACGGATCGTCAGCAAGGTTCACGGGTGCAGTGCCAAATACCACCTGAAGCCCAGCGGTACCCTCTATTGGGGCCACGATGCTGGTAGCCTGTTCCTGTACCCTTACACCATGTTGGAATGCCATAGGTCAGTTCGCTCCTTTCTTGATTTTGGCACTGTCTTTCAGTGCCTTGCTGTAAAGTTTATAGGTTGCCCCGCTCTTTCCGTCTATCTGCTTCATGGCGGCGGCAAGGGCGGAGATTGGGATGCAAAGCCCAGCGAGGTACGGGTTTTCCCTGACCGCTTTTTCCAGCGGCTCCGGCAGTTCCTCATACACGGTATTGCGGATTGCGATTCCATCTATCGTTGGGCCGATGTAGATTTTTTTGCTCATACAAATTGGCTCTCTTTCTTCCGTGGGGCTGCAAGGGTGAAGCTCATCTCGCAGATTCCGAAATAGTACGGCCAGCTGTCCTCGTCCTGCATCGCCCAATGGAACGGACCGTCAAAGTAGAATTTTCCGTTTCCGAGGGATGGCTCCATCTCGTAGTGGGACTGTATCCGCTCCAAGGCTTCAAGGACTGCAATGTTTCCGAAGTTCCTGTTGTCCCAGCCATCTTCGCCAATGAAGGACGGCTGCTCTCCTGGCTCCGGGTTTTCTTTTTCCCCGGTGTACGGTTCGGTTCCGTCATCGAAAATCCCGACTATGATCATGATGTCCACCTTGTGCGGGGATGTCTGGTTTTCCACGCCGCCTTTGTCAATCCGGACTATGGCGTATGGGAAAAAATCATCTATTTCCTGTGCGTCAAACTTCGGCAGTTGCTGGGCGTATGTTTTGATCGGCTCCATTGTGCGGAGCGGGGTCTTATACCTATCCCCTGAAAAAAGGCTTTCCAGGTCTTTCATTACGGCTTGCTGCAGTTCCCTTGCGTTCATGATTCCAATACCTTTCTGATTTCTTTCTGGACGTTCTCCATCAGGTTCTCATAAATTTCCGGGGCGAGTTCTCCATAGACTCTTTCGCCGCCTACCATCTTTGGATAGCTGATAGAGAGGAGGC
>OFGC01001436.1_pt1 | contig 16125 bp, 21 predicted proteins | sample 1521691 | NCBI WGS metagenome assembly OFGC01 (sample SAMEA3504121, study PRJEB24116) | mouse gut metagenome | biome: mouse gut; feature: mouse-associated habitat; material: faeces | place: Denmark | collected 2011
AAAACTTTTCCTTGTAAGTGTTACAAAAAAACTTGACCATCTCATTTCTCACGGTAAAGGAGATGCGTCCTGCGATTTCGTTTTCATTTTCTTCCCATCCCAGGTCCGTGACAAAGTTAGTGACATTGTACTGGCTTCCCGTTTCCGTGATGACCGTCAAGCGGTACGTGATATTTGCCAATTCCATCATGACGCAATGCCCCCTATACTAAGTTCAGCACTTCCCCTGGCCAAATCCAATGACCGTGATCCGAGCTTTCCTTTCCATGTCTCCTTGCCTCTTCCTCAATAGTTGCGGCGTTGGCGTCATATAATTTCGTCCAGTTCGGCCCGCCCCCGCAATGCCTTGCGGCAATCCCCCAGAGAGTGTCGCCGCTCACGACGGTATAGCTGCCCTTAGAGGTTGCGGCGCCATCTCCTGGCCGTTCCTTCGTCTTCTTTCCTGACGCTTTTGCCGATTCGAAGGCAATGCCCTTTTCCTTCGTGGTATAAATCTTAAGCTCCCGATGCTGCACCAGAGAGAGGGAGTACTTGACATTACCATATGCGCCGTATTCCTCCACGTCCAGGGAGGCAATCGTCACATCCATGTTGATCCACGTGCCGCTGACCACGAGGTTCAATACCGTGCCCTGGTTGAGCCATTTTCTCAACTGCTTGACGCATTTCTCCGGCTGCTTCCAATATTTCTTCTTTACAATCGGCTCGTCTTTCTTTGTCTTTCCAAAGAACTCCCCGCTCCATTTGACTTCTATCACGTCCCTGCCCTTCGGCGCCTTCACGGTTCCTTTTGATAAAATCTCAAAAGACTGCAGGGTGGCCCCCATGGAACCCTGTATTCGTTCCGGGAGGCTTGGGAAGAAAAACGCAGCCCCGTCCGCTTTTCTCTTCGGCTTCAGCTTTATGTTTATCTGTTTTCGTTTTTTAGCCTGCTGATCCGGGGCCTTGCCTGGCCCGGCATACGGAATCTTGCCCCTGTTTTGCTTTTTTCCAGTTGTCTCATGCCCATAATCCATTCACTCATGCCTCCTTCAATGGCATGTTGGAAAATACCTTTTCCAACCTTTCTGCAATCTCCCCGCCCAGCACGTCTGCCATCTCTCCCAAATGCTGCGTGATAGCTCCGAGAAGCTCCGCCTGGCTGCCGTTCCCGCCGTCTTGGATGGCAAACTGAGGCGTTACGTCTAAATTTACATTCACCTGCACCTGGGCGCGGCCCTCATTGCCTCCATATCCTGTCAGCCTCTGTGCGGGCGCGGCATCAATGGCTTCCCCTGTGCCTTCGGCATGGGATGTCGGTGCCGCTTTGGCAGCCTCATAAGAAAACATGCCTTCCGGCTCCTGTCCGTAACCCTGGCGGCTGCGTGACGCCCCGTTCGCCATGCCTGGTAAATAGAAATCCATCATTCCGCCTCGGGAACCGGGCGCCATTCCTGGCAGGGCACGACCAAGGGCTGCGACGCCATGCGCCGGATTCCCCACATAGCCGCCTTCTGCATGGGCAGACACTCCCAACGCCTCCCCCGCCTGCCGGTACAGTTCCAACGCCCTGGAACGTCTGCTCGGGTTCGTTGGAATGACAAACTCGCCATATCCTTCTTCCGCCAGCCAGGAGAGCTGCGGCCCGCCGCTTACATATCCTCCGGAAGCGTAACCCTTTTTCTCATTTGCAGACACCTTGACGGTCGTCTTGCCAGAAACGCCGTTCCCGCTGACCGTCAATTCCCTTGACGGGTTCAAAAGGTTGTAATCCAACGTGATGTTGACCGGCATCTTTGTGCTTACCCCGGTCTTGAATGCCTTGTTGATCGATGCGTCGGTATTGGATTTCAGCGTGTCAACGGCGGAATTGACGTTCTTCATGTCAGCACCCGTTATGGCGCTGCCCACGCCTGCGATCACGTTCTGACCGACAATCGTCAAGTCCGCCCCTTCAAAGGCCGTCCCAAGCCCCGACGCATACTCCTGTATGATTTTTTGATAACATTCGTCGGAAATCGGACCGCATTTCTCCATGACGCTTGCAAAATCCAATCCCGCCATCGTCTCCGACATGTACCCTTCCATAAAGGTCAGGAACGATTCCGGGTTTTCTGACAGGGAGTTCTGCAACGCAGTGAAGCATGCCTCCTTGAGCTTGGAAAAATAATCCCCGAAATACGCTTCCTGCGCCTCCGGCGTGGCTTCCGATCCAGTCACCGTCCCCAAGAGCGTGTCCCATTCCTCGAGGGTCATGGTGTCCCAATTGATGGCTTCCTTGATCTCCTCCGCCGTCGGCATGTGATCCTTTATATTCTGTATGACCTCTTCCTTCGTGCCTTCCGGGACGTCAAGCACGGACTGTATAAGCTTGGCAAGGCTTTCCTGCTCTTGCTCGCCGAGCCCCATGTCGCCTAATTGAAAGCATTCTATGATTTGGGAAACATCCCACTCCGCCGAATCCGGGCGCCACTCGATAACCTCTGCCAATGCGCCTGACCATGACTCCGACAATGCGGCTTGCAACGCATGGGAATAAGCCTCTTTCGCCTCTCCAAGGCCACCTCCGTAAAATTCTTGGAACGTCTTCTTCCCGCTGCCCGTCCCGATTACCGATTCCATCAGCTTGTCAACGCTGATAAAGTCCAAGGCTTCCCAGTTGGTCGCATCCTTGATTTCCTGGGCGGAGGGGATCTGCTCCTTGAAGCTTTGCATGATGATTTCCTTTGTCCCTTCCGGGATGATAAGCGCCGTGCGTTTCAGTTGCTCGTAGAGCATCTCGAACGCCTCCCCGTTCGCCTCCGCCAGACCGTCCAGCCCGAACCACCTTTTCACGTCTTCCTGCGTCCAGCTTGCCGCATCCGGGTTTGCGAACAGCGCCTGCTCCATCGCCTGGTTGAGCTTCTCAGCCGTGCTGCCTTCCATTTGGGGAAGTATGCCGTCCAACTCTTTGCCCCACACGTCCGCCAAGGTGTTCAAGCTGAACGTCCTTGCCTCAAAGTCCAGCCCAGTCATCTGTTCCTTGTAATTCTCCTGCAATTCTTCGAGCTGCTTCTTGATTTTTGCCGCCTCCTCTTCGGAGAGCCCGCCTTCCTCAAGCTTCAGCTTCAAAGGGACGGAGGCGCTTATATAGGCATCCTCTATGGTCTGCGCCTTTTCCTGCGTATAAATTTCAAACTCCTGCTGCATTTGCGTAAAGGATTCCATGTCCATCCCTGCGCCGCTGAACCTTATGCTGTATTTCATCTTCATGGTCTCCAGAGCGGCTTCATCCTTTGCCTCTGCCAGCTTGTTCGTGATGTCCGCAATCTGCTTCTGGGCCTCCGCAATGGCGGACGCCTCGTCCATCAGCACGAACTCCACGCCTTTCTTTACTTTTATTTTGTCCGTGTCAGAAATCACCCCGTCCTTCAACGCCTCGTCCGTGATCCTCTGCAGCTCCTCCCCGGCCTCTTCCAGCCTGGTCCCCCATTCCCCATAGATGTCGTCAACCAGGGCGGCATCCTTCTTGCCTCCCCCGATCACCTTCAAGGCGACCGTTGCCTCATAATGGTTATCATCGATATAGCTTTGCGCCGCTTCGACAAAGCTGTCGATGGAGGACTTATAGCTTTCCTTTTCATGCTTTTTCAATTTCATCCCGAGGCTTACCTTCCAATTCGACTTATCCAGGTTTGCCATGGACTGCTTCAGGGCGTACAAGGAACCCGCAGTCTGGGAGGCGGCTTCCTGGAACCTTTCCATGCTTTTTTCCATCTTGCCAAACGTGATCTTTTCTGCAAGGTCCTTGATCTCCTCAAGGGAAAGGTTGACGTCGCCAAACGCATCATTCGCAACATCTGCGCAAGCCTCCTGGAACATCAAGGCAAACTGCGAGGCGGAAACTTCCGAATCATTCATGGCCTTGGTAAGCGCCTCATTCTTAAACGCGACATCTTCAATGGACAGTCCCGTAGCCGCAAAGGCTTTCTGCGCCTTTTCAGCCTCCTTTTGCATTTCCTCCACGTTTTTCTGGTACTCTTCCTTGACCTTGTTGCCTTTCATCCATCCGGCAATGCCGCCGACGCCTGCGCCAATCAATCCGCCGACCGCCGTGCCAAGCCCCGGGATGACGCTGCCAATCGCCATGCCTATTCCTGCGCCTGCTCCAACCCCGCCTATCTTCCATGCGCCGGACTTCCCATATGCCGCTTCCTCCTCCCGGTCTTCTGACTTCGCCGAATGGTACAAGTCCACGATTCCGCTGAACACGGACACGCCTGCCGCAACGCCTCCCGTCGTGGCTCCGAGACCCAACGCGCTCAACGCCCCGGCGCTTAAGGACGCGCCGCCAGCCAGGTTGCCGGCTCCAAGGCTGATTGCCGTGTTTGCCCCAAACCCCAAGAGTCCGGTGCCCGCCCCTGCAGAGCCAAGGAGGGTTGATGCGATGGACGGTTTGCCGGACGCGCTCCCAAACAACCCTTTCCCAAGCGAGAACATGCCTTTTCCCATGCCCACAAACGGGCTTGCGATCTTCATCAGCAGCGCCGCCGAAAACACGGAGGAGAGGTCGGCCGCAGCGCCGCCCGGGAGCAGCTTTCCGGCGTTTTTGACCAGGTTCCCAAGCCCTTCCGTGATTTTGGAGCTGACGGCATCAAAGTCAAAGCCCTCTCCAAAGCCTTTGGCAAAGGAAGCCCCAATGCTTGCGCCTTCCTCCATCGTGCTTGAGATGTCGATCCCTAAAAGCGTCAGGATGCCCGCCTTGAGCCCCGAGCCAATCCCTCTCCCTATGGAACCGGAAATCTCCGCAAGCTTCGCCTTTCCCGTGCCGTTCCACCACTCCATGAACGGCTCCGTGATAAACTCATCCCATGCAATCTTCACTTTTCCAAAGAAATCCGCATCCTGCCACTCCTGCGTCTGCACCAGCTCCCCGAACTCCCGCTTCATCTCCTCCACGCGCCTGTCCACGCCGTCCATCAGGCTGTCCAAGGCGCTTTCCAGCATGGGCATGGAGTCCGTCAGCCACTGGGCAATCCCTCCCACGTAAGGGGCGAGGCGTTCCCCGAAAGACAGCTTCACGCCGTCCAGGGCGCTCTGCAAGATCGTGAGGGAGCCAGCCAAGTTGTCCATCATGGTTTCCGCCATCCGCCCTGCCGCGCCATCCGATTCATTTACAGCTTTCGAAAGCTTGCCATATTCCTCCTCGGTGGCATTCAGGATTGCAAGGAAGCCTTTCTGCGCATACGTCCCAGCAACAGTGTTTCCTAAGTTGGCTTTCTGCTTGTCTGTGAAATCAGCGGTCGCCTCACGCAGCTCCCTCATCACGTCCCCAAAATCCCGGGCAGAACCATCCGCATTGAAATATTCCATCCCGAGGGCGCGGATGGCATCCGCAGCGCCGTTGGTATTCGTGGACAGCCTGGTGAAAATGGAGTTCAAGGCGGTCCCCGCCATATTGCCCTTGATCCCGGCATTCGCCATCAAGCCCGTAGCCAGGGCGACGTCCTCCACGGAATATCCCAATGTCCCCGCCATGGCGCCTGCATATTTGAACGTCTCGCCCATCAGCGTGACATTGGTGTTGGATTTTGAGGAAGCCGCAGCAAGGACGTCCGCAAAATGCCCCGCCTCATCGGCTTTCATCCCGAAAGCGGTGAGCGCATCCGTCACAATGTCGGAGGTTGTGGCGAGGTCCGTTCCAGACGCCGCGGCAAGATTCAAAATGCCGTCTATGCCGCCAAGCATGTCCTTGGTCTCCCAGCCCGCCATGGCCATGTAATTAAATGCCTGGGCGCTTTCCGTCGCAGTGAACTTCGTGGTTGCGCCCATCTGCTTTGCTTTTTCCGTGAGGCTGTCCATTTCCGCCTCCGTGGCCCCGCTGATCGCCTCCACCTGCGACATGGCGGCTTCAAATCCCTTATAAGTGTCCACGGTGTCTTTCAGCCCGATGCTCACCCCAAGGACCGCCCCTGCCTGGAACAATGGGTTCTTCAACAAGTTCAGGACGCCCCGGACCGGCTTCGTCACCAAGTCAACCGCTTTCATGGTAACGCTCCAGGTCTTCCCCGCAAAGCTGCGGATGCCGCCGCCGATGGCGGAGAGCACGGGAGTGATGCGTTCCTTGGCTTCCAGCAATATTTGATACTTTTCCTTTGCCCACCGGGACAGGGAGCGTTCCGTACGCTCCGCCCGCCTGTCGAACTCGGACACCCTGCCGCCTGCCTGTCCTGCAGACCGTCCTGCATTGCGGTATGCCTGCTCCAGCTTTTTCATGCCCTGTATCGCGGAGTTCAAGCCTGCCGCCGTCTCGTCTATGGTTTCAATGGGTATCTCGATCCTTAACGTCTCAGCCATCTTCCATGCCCCCTTCCGGCCTTTGCAAATAAAGCTCCATGGATTTCAACATGAACACCTGTATCTTCCTTGGCTTTTGGTAGAATTCATCCGGGGTGATCCCAGTACGCTGGAAGATATGATGAAGCAGGCAGGCCTTTCCTCCTGCCAGGATTAGTTTTTTACCTCTTCCTCCAGATTTTCCTCAAACCCGCTGAGCTTGTCGATCGCCTCCAGGACTTTGTCCTTCTCCCCTGCCTTCAACACGCACTCAACCACGTCCAGGCCGTTGATAATGCGATCCTTTTTGGCATTCAAGGCATTCCAAACCTTCCGGTTATCCCACAGTTTTTCCCTGTCCTCTTCCACGGTCGCCTGATATATCAGGTCAGACTGGTACTTTATCCGGTCAGTGTCCTGGGGCATCTTCATGCCGAAATTCTTATTGCGGACATACTTGGTATGCCTCCTGCGGCACTTGTCATACTCTTCCGAGCTAAGCGGGCGAATCCGGAACGCAAAATACAGCCTGCCTTCCCGCACGATCTCAATCCGCTGCGTCTCCTCCGTGGAAAATTCAGAGGCGTCGATCAATCCCTGGATGAAGTCCTCTTCATTTTCCCGGATTGAGATGGTATAATAAAGTTGTAACACCAAACAGGAAATAAATGATATATTCAATATAAAGAAAAGGAAGGTGTTACACATGCCAAAAACAAAGGTTTATGAGCCAGAATTCAAAAAGAAAATCGTACAGCTGTATTTAGAAGAAGGACGTACGATAAAAAGTCTAAACGAAGAATACCAGTTAGGAGACGGAACTGTCCGTAAATGGGTGCGGGCATTCCGCGAAGAATGCGAAACAGACCCAGACTTAAATGACACAAAAAAACTTTATGAGGAGAACCGCAGACTGCGCAGAGAGCTGGAGGAAAAGAAAAAGGAAATCGCATTCTTAAAAAAAGCCGCCGCATTCTTCGCAAAGGAAATCGATTAGATCAGTACCAGTTTATTGACGAGCATAAGCAGGAGTTTGGCATCCGCTGGCTCCTGCGCCGAATGGGCATCTGCCCAAATGCCTATTATAATTACAGAAAGGATAGGAAAGCAGGATATAGAGAACAAAAAGAACAGTTTAAAAATAAGATACTTCAAATATACCACGAATACTCTGGAAATCCAGGATACCGGATGATAAGAGTTTATTTGTTGCGGGCAAAAATCTGTTTGAGCAATACAACCGTATTAAAATATATGCAGGAATTGGGGATCCGCTCCACGCTAACACCCAAAAAGCCTGCATACAAAAAGGGGGACTGCTATAAAAAATTTGAAAACCATCTGAACAGGGAATTCCATGCAGAAAAGCCAAATGAGAAATGGTGTACAGATTTTACTTATATTTTTATGGAAGATGGAAGGAAGCGGTATAATTGCAGCATTATCGATCTGTTTGACAGATCCGTGGTAGCAACCCTCAACAGCAGCCATATCGATTCAGAACTGGCTATACAGACACTAAAAGCTGCTTTGGAGAGAAATCATTACCCAAAAAATCTGATGTTACATAGTGATCAGGGTTCACAGTATACATCGCGGGCATTTACAGATTACTGTAAAGAAGAAAGGGTTCAGCAGAGCATGAGTAAAGCGGGGTGTCCCTACGATAACTCTCCAATGGAAAGCTTTTATGGAACATTCAAAGCAGAATTCATCAGCAAACATCGTTTTTCATCAGATGAAGAACTAAATAATGCAACCAGTGATTATGTATATGTCTACTATAATCATATCCGCCCGCATTCATCCAATGGATATATGACACCATTTGAAAAGAGAATGCAGGCATGATCTTGTCAAAACTTTTCCTTGTAAGTGTTACAAAAAAGCTTGACCAGCTCAACTTCTGCCGCCCGGAATCCTTTCTCATTGAGGATGTCCCGGAATTTTTTGGAAGTCCTTACCAACGGGAGGAATACGACTGTCTTCCTGCTCATGCAATGCTCGATCATCTCCTCAGCGATCTGGTGCAGATACGGATCCAGGGCCGTCCCCAAGTCGCTCGCTTTAAAGTCCCCGGACTGGACGCCCACCCCGGACAGGTCGAGACGCAGCGGGAGGGTCAGCGCCTTGATCCTTGACAGGTGCCCGGAACGAATCGCCTTCGGGAGCGTGTATTCATAAGCAAGGCTTTCGAAATAGCTCCCAAGGTTCTTCATGTCCCCGCGGTCCGGCGTTGCCGTCACGCCCAGCACCCTGGCCTCCGGAAAGTGCCCCAGTACTTTCTGATAACTGTCTGAAATGCAATGATGCGCCTCATCAATGATGATCGTGTCAAAATAATCACTTTCAAATTTTCCAAGCCTGGCATCCCTCGTCATGGACTGTACCGACCCTGCCGTGACCCTGAACCAGCTCCCGATGCAAGTCGCACCTGCTTTCTCCGTCGCACATCCCAGCCCCGTTGACTTGGCGATCTTGTCCGCAGCCTGCTCCAGCAGCTCCCCGCGGTGTGCCAGGATCAGGACGCGGTCCCCCTGCCGCACGCAGTCCTCCGTCACTTTTGCAAAGACGATCGTCTTCCCGCATCCCGTCGGCAGCACAAGCAGGGTGCGCCGGATGCCTTTTCCCCATTCTGCAAAGATGCTCTCCCTTGCTTCTTCCTGGTAATCTCGAAGTTGTATCAAGAAACATTCCTCCTCTCTGATGTCGCAAAATCATTCTCCGTCATGTTCAGGCGCATTGTCAGAACTCGCCTTCCTTGTAAGCCGGCCCTTCTTCCCTGGGATAGAACCGCTTCACGTCGTTGTATCTCCTCTCTTCCCCGGAATCGTTGACATACTTGTGGATCCCCACTTTCGCCTTCCCGATGGAGCCGGGGACCGTCTTCCAGTTCATCCTCAACGACTCGCCCTTCTTTTTCTGCCCGATGCAGGCGAAGAACGCGGACAGGATCCCCTCCGTCTTGGTGTGCAGGAACAGGTTGTGGTTGATGTACGCCGTTCCTTCCGGCGCCTCGACCCTGAGCCTCAAAACGGCCTTGTTGCACGGGGGGAGTTTCTCGCTCCCTGCGTGCCTTGCCCTCTCAAAGCTCTCTACCGTGAAGTTATAATCCCCCTCCGGGAGCAGCACGAACTCCGGCGCGTCTTTTTCTATGGTGTCTTCCCATTGCAATTCCCTATCTTCCATACTTTTTCTCCTTTCCCTTAATCGAATGGAACCTCCATCTTTTCTTTCATTTCCTCAATCATGGCGAGCACTTTCGGCCATGCCCCGACCAGCACCCCCTTGACAAAGCCAGGGTCGTAATTCTCGATCGGGGTCAGGCTCGGATAATACCCTTTCGCAGCCACCACCTCCTGGATGTCCCACTCACCGACATCGTTTGCGACCATCAGATCCCGAAGCTCCTTGGGAATCTTTATGCTCACCTGCGGCTGAGTCGTCAGGACGGGGTCAGGCTCTCTCACGGATGGCTCCGCCGACTCATCTGGCTCCTTTATCGGGAGTTCCATCTGTGCTCCCGTCATGTCTTTTCCGGTCCCCTGCGCTTCTGGAACGGGATTCTGCCCTGCTATTTTTTGCGTGGCGCCGACGCCATCCGGGCAATTCTGAGCTTGAAAAATATGGGAAATCCCGGAATAGTCAAATTCCATCTCTTCCGGCAGCCCATACCTATTCTTTGCATCCCAGCATGGATGGTGCACCGTATACATCACACGGCGCCCGCCCTGGGCCTTGCGCTTCTTTCCCTTGTCATCCACGGCTACGGAAAAAGTCTTATAATTGGCAAATAAGACCATGTCCGCCCATTCCTTGATCAGGGGCGATATCTGAGAGGAGGTCTTCTTCCCAAGCTTCAGCTCCCACCTGTCATAGGCGCCCATCTCGTCTGGCTGTTCAAATTTTCGCATTTGCGCATGGGCTGTCAGCATGATGTTGACACCTGTCTTGACCAGTTCCTCGAGACGGTTCAAGAAGCGCCCGAATTCTTCTCTTTCATAGATATATCCAGAACCATACCCAAAGCTTTCCAGTCCATCTTTCTGGTATTTTGCACAAATGTGTCCTACACACATCTGCTCCGCCCAGTCAACCGTGTCGATGACCAGCGTCCTGCATATCTGCGGATGCGCTTTCACATATGCGACTTGTTCCAAGAGCATTGTCCAGGAAGACGGTTCCGGCGTCCTGGCAACATCCATCTCCTTGGTGCTTCCTTCCGTGTCAATGAACAGCGGTTCCGGAAAGCGGGAGGCGAAAGTTGACTTCCCGATCCCTTCCGGTCCATAGCAAACCACTTTTTTTGCGCAGGGAATTTTCCCTCTGATAATCTCCATTGGTCAGTCCTTCCTTCTTTTATCGTCTGCCTGGACTTTCATAGATACGAACCTGCAATTATCCGGTGCATACGGGCATATCAGTTTTATGAAAGCGGCAAACGTGAACCTTCATTGCAAACCTTAGCTAAGATTGCCAATATATTAATAGTTTCTACTGATTATCTTCTTCGTCGTGATGACTGGATTCATCCTGGCGCAGAATTATTTGACGAACACCAGCGATGTCTTCCAATACATCCCAAATGCCGAAGTCCCCTGTACGCTGCCCTTTCATTGTGCTGATAATATCGCAAACTGATTTCCAGTTTATCTGCCATCTTCTGCTGCGTCATGCCCGCTTTCTGACGGGCTTCTTTTAGATTTTTTCTCATTGTCAAAATTCACCCGCCTTCCATTCTTTCTTCCCGTCTTCCATGGCAGGATGCTCCTGACCCTCCACATACCCATTCTCAATGATAATGCTGCATTCCCCGCCTGTAGACACCCTGGTGGCGATCGCTTGCAGGCCTTCCCGCTCCAGCCAATCGCCGAATTCATTCAAGGTGTCCAGATCCATCTGTTCCAGCTTGTCCAGGAGGACGAAGCCGCATTCAGGGTTCAGCATGCGGACGATTGCGGTGGAGACTTTCAATTGATCGGAACTGGACATGTTGTCCCACCTCTGCTCCTTATATATCAGCTCCCCATCATCCACTGCCAGTCCCGGAAGCGGCAGACTTGCATGATCAAGGAGCCGTGCCCTTGCATCCCTGACCTGGTTGATCTGTTCCGTTAACTGACAGTATTCGTCCCGGTAGGCGCCGGCATCTTCTTCCGCCTTGTCCTTGTCCAGGTTCGCCCGCACTTTGCGGTTGACCTCCTCGATATTGGCGATATTTTTCTCAAGCTCAGCCGTAGAGCCGTCAATCAGGTCCTGGGCCGACATCCTTGCAATGCGGATGTTCTCCTGCAGCGCTGACTGCTTTTTCAGGAGAGCCTCCATCTGTTCGTTGACCCTCTGGTATTCCTGTTCCAACTGGTGAAGCTTCTGCCGTTTTTGCTGGTTCTCCCCATTCTTAGCTAATATCTCCTGCTGCTGACGGATCAATTCCGAGACAGAAACAAGGTCCTTCGGCGCCTCGGGGAAATATGGCTGTTCCTTGGCAAACTTCTCCTTCCGGTCCGCAATCTGACCGATAGCCGTCCGCCTGTTATATAATTCCTTCTCCTTCTGCTCCAGTTCCGCCAGCTGCGGCCCTATTCCAATGATCTGCAGGAGGGTGTTCGCTTTTTCCTTGCTGCTGGATTCCATAAATTTAGGAAGGTCAATGGCAAGCTGCTCCACGAATTCATTTAAAAGTTGCTGCCCTCCTTTCTTCCCCTCGGGATCCGTGACTTTCAGATCGCTGTTCTTCCCTTTACGCTCCACGACCAGGCCGTTGTTCATCACGATGTGAAGCGACGGCGGGATCGCCGAGTCATCGTTCCTTGCCTTGGAAGGGCGGTATCTGTCCCCTCCCAGGGCCCATGCGATGGCGTCCAGCACGGAGGTTTTCCCTTGATTGTTATTGCCCCCGATGATGGTAAGGCCGTTTATTGTCGGCTCGATCTTTACCGCCTTGACACGCTTGACGTTCTCTATCTCCAACTTGTTTATTTTCATTGACATGATGCCTCTCCCTCCTAAAAGATTGATTTTTGATTTAGATTCCATTATAATGAGATTATGTATCATCGTAAGTCCAGGCTGCCTGCCGGCGCCTGGGCTTTTTAATCGTACGTGTTCACGATGCATCCAGTATTTTTCATTCCCTCCATGCTGCCTCTTCTTCCGGCATGCATAACCCAGGGGATCCGTGCCCCCACGAATGCATCATAACCGTCAGCGTTACTTCATACATTTTCTTTCTCATTCTTCCAGGAACCCCAATATCTTGCCGTCCTCGATTACGGCGGCACGTCCCTTTTTCTCATACATGTCCAGACAGTCCTGGATCGTAATGGCGTCTAAGTTCATGATTCTCCTTTCACAACGTCAGCAGCCACTCTTTTTCTTCTTCCGTGGCTTTCAAAATCTTGAACAATATTAGCAAGTCCCCGTATTTAAACGGGTCAGCCCTCTTGTTCTTCTTATAAGTTTCAGGATTTAGCCTCATGGAAAGAGCTGCCTGCTTGATCCCTAGCTCCCTTGCAACCTCTTCCTGCTTGAGGCCAAGGACATGCATCCTGCCATTTATCCAGCCTGCCAAGTCTCTTACCTTGTAGATTCTTTTCTGTTCCATGCTCAACGCCACCCTGGGCATTCTCTTCACCTCCCCGTGTCTTCGTTACGTCTTTCATATAGATGAAAGGTTCTTAGTTGTTAGAGCCACTCTTCTCACCCAATGTCATTTATTTAATCCAGCATTCCATTTAGCTAAGGCTTTGCTCTCTCTAAAAATGTCGTTGCCATTCCCCATCCTCTTCCTGATACTGTACTTACAGGCTGCTGCAACAGCCGAGTAAAATAGAACGGAGAATGCTTATGAACGATAAACAGTTTCATGACTTAGCAGTTGCCTACGCCCATGAAAAACTGATCAAAATGCAATCCTGCAATACATATAGCTCAGATTCAACCAGCGAAGAGATTCAGGATTTCCTTACGTTTTATCATTTTGCATTGCTCCATCTTCCAGAAGAAGATAAAGATATTGACATAAGCTCACTCTTCTAAATCTCCCTCCTCTTGGACATCCTGCTTAACACTGCAATGGTGTCCGAGAGGATTTTTTCAGCTTTTTCAAAGGTAATGCCTTTTTCTTTTTCCTGCAGAAAAGCAATAATCTCATTTGACATTTCTTCTCTGTATCTTGCCTCTTCATTCAGAGCCTGCTTCCATTTCTCATTAACTTCCAAGTTTTTCCTCCTATCATTCATGTTGCCTGCATTGGGGGCTTGCGGGGCTGATCGGCTTGACTGTGAGATATATCTCCTTCCACTCTAACCTCCCTCACCTCTCTCCTGTACCAGCATCTTAAATCTCTCTAATTTTTACATTTCTTCTAAAAGCTCGTTTACGGACACGCCAAGCGATTCTGAAATTTCCCTGCCAAGTTCCATTGTCAGAGCCTTTGTCCCCCGCTCAATCTGAGCTATCATTGACTGCGTTACATTTACCGCCCCTGCCAATTCCACCTGGCTCATTCCTTTATCCGTCCGCAGACGCTTCAAATTTGCTCCAATTGACAAATTTATTCACCTCCTTTCTTCCAACGCTTATAGATCATGTAAATGATCATGGCATCCAGGATGATGATCCCCATATCCAGGATGATTCTTGATACTTCCAACATTTTCTTCAATCCTTTCTTTTTGATATTTATATTGACAATGAGAAGATTAAAAGCTATTCTTTTCTTGGGGAGGTTTCCCTCCCCAGATGCTTAATCTAACAAGTTTTGAATAATATCCACTAACTTGTCGATCAGATTAAGCAGTGCGGTGATAAGGACTATCGTTTCCAGCGTGTGGTTCTTATCACTTTTTTTGTGCTTCTTTTTCTTGCTCATTGGCTCAACCTCCTTTACTTTATTTAGCAATCCGTGGTACTATGTACTTGTGAATTACTATGGTTATATATTATCACTCATTTGAGGGATTGTAAATATATTTTCCCTCTTTTTAGTGATTTCGTTATTTCTCACAAAAGGGAGGTTATATTTTTATGTATAATTCATATGATGTTGCAACAACGATAAAAATGGTGGCTGCACATAATAACATCACTCTTAAGCAAATGCTTGATGACTTAGAATTAGGGAAAAATTTTCTCGTAAATATGGCTAAAGGACGAATGCCAGTATCAGACAACCTCGCCCGCATCGCCGACTACCTCGACTGTTCCGTCGACTACCTCCTAGGCAGGACGGATAACCCGAAAATTAACCGATAGGAGATGACACTCAATGAAAACATTCCACCTTATTTTAAATTTAACCACCGCCGTCCTTGACATCGCTATTATTGTAATTGTTTTGAAACGCTGGCATACTTCATAAAACCATAACCGCATCGCCGACTTCCTCAGTTGTTCCGTTGGCTATCTGCTCAGCAGAACGAATAACTTTGAAATTAACAAATAGGAGGGTACACTCATGATAAAAACTACTACCATTAGCGGCTTCTGCCCTTATTTTAATGAGGAAATAACCGTAAAGGCATCTTTCATCCAATACAATTCTTTGAGCGCCATTCCATACGCAACACCTGAAAAAAACATGTGCCAGCACCATTCCGAATGTGGTCGCAGCGCAAATCCAGACGACTGCCCCGTTTTTAATCAGGTTTTTCTTTGGAATGAGCTATAACCTTATCCAGGCTTGCTTTGAATCCTCCCATCATTCTTTTGGGGTGAATCCTTTCCAATTCATTCAATATTTCAGGATGATCTATGTAATAAGAGCCTGGAAAAAACACGCTGCCAATAGCCTCTGGATCATTTTCCGGTTTATAGCTTCCAACAGAAACGCCCGTCAAAATCCTTAGCTTGGCAAATGCTTCTCGAAAATGAAAAGTTGGATGTCCAGGTGGACAACATTCAAAAGCATATTTACAATACATGCACCCATAAAAGCAACGGGATGTTTGTATGTCGTCCTCATCCGGCGCCTGGAAAGAATTTTGCATCATTCTGGCGATACAGTGTAAATCCATGTTTGTCAATTGCGGCTTTCCCATAGCCTGATCTTGATTGCCATTTTTTTTGCGCTTCTTTTTCTTGCTCATTGTGACAACCTCCTTTATTTATTTAGCAATCCGTGGTACTATGTACTTGTGAATTACTATGGTTATATTATAATACAGTTTTTGCTGTATTTCAACTATTTTTACAGTAATTCCTGTATTTTAATGTTATGCACAAAAACGGAGGCTCCATTTTATGAATAATGTACAATTAGCAAATACCATCAAAACATTATGTAAATCTAAAAAAATTACAATTAAAAGCCTATTAGAAAACTGTAAAATCAATCGAAACTTTATGTATGACCTAGAAAAAAAGGCACAGGCTCCATCCGCAGATAAATTAGAATCTATCGCCGACTACCTCGGCTGCTCCGTCGACTACCTCTTAGGCAGGACGGACAACCCGGAGGTGAATAAGTAATGCACATTACCAACGACTTTGACAATTATGATAAAATCATGCTCTCCCTCAAAGAAAAATGGATTCTGCACCGCATCCTAAGAAAAAAGGATGTTCCAGATGACTTCTGCAATGCTGCACAAAAACGCATGTTTCTTCAACACGGTCTCATCTGCATAGTGCAAGAACAGAACGTTACGTCTACCGGAAAGGTTGTTCCAGATGCCAGTTCACCAAAATTCATCCAGGCAACAGACAAGGCATTCCGATATTTCCTTTACAGGAAAGAAAACCGTTTTAAGGGTAAATTCCAGGTCATTATCGCTTTCATAGCTTTAATAAAATCCTTTGACAAAGAAATCAGCTGGTTATTTAACACTA
>OFGC01001462.1_pt1 | contig 15805 bp, 7 predicted proteins | sample 1521691 | NCBI WGS metagenome assembly OFGC01 (sample SAMEA3504121, study PRJEB24116) | mouse gut metagenome | biome: mouse gut; feature: mouse-associated habitat; material: faeces | place: Denmark | collected 2011
CAAAAGAAGAGCAGGTTTTCCTACTCCGCTGCCGTGAGATCATTGATGACAATCTGGAGAATGAGAATTTCAGTGTCACATTTATGGCGGAGATGCTTTCCATGAGCCATTCCGCGCTTTACAAGAAAATCAGATCGCTTACCGGCGCATCTCTGATTGAGTTTATAAATAGCTATAAGATACACAAGGCTGTACAACTTTCAGACACGGCGAATCAAATATAGAAGATGTCGGCAGGAAATGCGGCTTCCACGATACCAAAAGTTTCCGCGTCGCATTCAAGAAAATCATGAACCAAACCCCGAAATCATTTGTGCAGAATCTATAGAACTTGCATATAATCGCACTTGTTTCCTGTCAGACACCCTCAAATACGAATTTCGCCCTTTTAATTACGAAAAACACCCTTTTTCCGCGTGTCTCGCCACCCTAATTTTGAGTGCGTTAATCAAAATCTAACAAAAATGATGAAAAAGATTACTTCTTTAGTAGCAGCTTCAATATGCTGCATAAGTGGCCTGACAGCACAGGCAATAACCGCCCCGAAAACAATATGGGAAAAAGACGCAGAAGCCGTCGAAGGCACAAGAGGAGATGGCAACTGCAATTGGGCCTGGGCAACAGCCCTTCAACTGCCTGGATCTGTATTCGACAACATTGATTCAGACTGTTTCATCGAGATCATCTATTCAGTTCCCTCTTCATCCAGCACCCAATGGATTAGCATCAATTATCCTTGGTACACACCCACCGATGGTTCAAACTTAGGTTGCAGCGATAATGAGGAACTAAACACATCCGGACTGTCAGACAAAAGTTTCTGTAGCTACAATTATGAATTAAGAGACATGAACAATTCCGCCATTACCATACGCGCTTTTGTTCCGGAAAGTACAGTAGCAAATCTCCGCAAGTTCGGATTCGTCATCAAAGGCGGTGATGAAAACAACTGGAGTGCTGCGATGCCATTCTACATATGGCGCGTAAGACTGATACCTGTAGACGAAAACGGCTTCAGTTCATTATGCGGACAAGCTGAAACCCTTTATCCCTCCGACTCCGAAAATGTAGTGAAAGGAGATATGCCTACATGGTCATGGGCGACTGCATTGACTTTAAAAGGAGGTGCATTCTCCGACTATAACACACCCATATGGATTGATGTGGAATATGAAGGAGAAGGAGGAGGCAATTACATTTACTCCCGCATTCCCAGCGGCAATGATCGCTATAATGATAAAGATGCAGAGTCAAGACGTTTCATTGCATCGCTTGGCGATAACAAATATAAATCCCGCATCTATATTCCAATCCCAACCTTAGACATTCTAAAACAATATGGGCTGATATTCAAAGCCGGTGATGGAGAATCATGGAACGCCATGCAGAATTTCACCATAAATTCCTTGAAAGTGATTCCTGTCACAGACCCAGATTCCAAATACGACCTGTGGGACGGATATCTGATTTGCTCCGACAGCGACTCGCCGGATCAATCCCTTCTTACAAGTTTAGGACTCGTGCTTGCCCGCACAATCAAGGCAAATGACGAAATCAGAGTCTACGGCAAGAATGTGGCTGATATCGATCAAGTCGGATTCTTCCACAAAGGTTCGGACTGGGCATGGCAAAGTACCGCTTTTTCGACCCAGAAAGATAATGATAACAGATACTTCACAATTCCGGCCAATGAATGTTTCATGACAAACCTTGGCACGGAGCCAAACGGCATGGCTGTGGGTTATAACGGATTGAAAATGACAAGAATCACTCACAATGAGAAGACTTCCATATCAACAGGTGTCGAAGCAATAGAGATTGCAGACGAGAACACACCTGTCGAATATTTCAACCTCCAGGGCATTAAAGTGTTGGAACCGGAGAATGGAATATACATCATGAGACAAGGTAATAAGGTAAAAAAGATTGTTATAAGCCGTTAAAACCCGGCATAGAAAGCAGACATCTGCAAAAAACTGACTGGAGAGGGAGGAATCTGCTTCTCCTCCCTCTCCACTTTTTATTTATTTTTTAAGAAACGGATTATTAAAAAAATTCTTAATTTTATGAAGCGATTTTTAGTCAACATGGCCGGTCTGTGTATCCTATGCTGCATGTGTATTTCCTGCTCTGACGAGGACTACAACATGATAGTGAGCGAGGACACAACCTTCCCTTTCCGATCGTTGACCTTCACCTCTCAGGGTGAAACGGTGCCAGCAAAAGAAATTGATCCGAACAACATAAGCATCCATTTCAATGAAGCTGAAAAATTCAACGAAGCATCGGTGAACGCGGACATGATTGACGGCTACACATTAGTATTTCCTGAAGACCCGTCACACCTGAACCTTGAAAACACACCGGTTCTTAACATCAAGACACCGACCAATCAAATCAAAAAATATTGGATTAAAGTATCCTCGAACGCTATGCCCATAATAGATGCGTCCAAGATACTTGTGGATGGAATCGACGGCAGCCCCGTAAGCGCATCTCTTTCCAATCTCAGCCTCCTTTTCGACAGGGAGAAAATGGATCAGAAATCCATAACCATCCGATTTGAGGAGGGTGCCCTGGTTGAAGGCGCCACCCCTCCGGAAAATCTCACATTCGATTTTACAGAATCCCTTGTCCAAACTATTGATATCATGGCAGGAGGAAAAGTACGTCCGTATACACTGACACTTGACCTAAGCTCTGTGATAAAGAAAACTCCGTCACAGGTGGGTCTTGCGGATGTGACAGCCCAGTTTGTCGATCCTGCGCAATATCCCTATATAAACGTGTTCAAAACAAATCAATTGCGTGACCTTCCGGTAGCAGGAGATTATGAATGGATCGACCATGACAACTGGCCCTGGGAATATAATTTCTTCACCGACACCTTCTTCGATGCCGTTGGAGACTGGACAACAGACCGGGAGACCACAAATGTCTCAGGAGACTTCGCCATAGTCACCATCGATATAAAGAATGCTAAGGCACGCCTTGTGACAAATCAGACAGATGCGAACAACACCACCATACCCGGTAACCAGAACGCGCTGATAGTGGCCGGAGGGCGACACGTATATGCCGCTGCCAGAGGATGGGTTGAAGGAGGAGGCGCAGCACATTTGTATTACGACAATGGCTCACTGCTCGATGTCCTGGCCAATTGGGACGACCCTTCCTGGATTCCTTCTTTCCGTGCTGGACTCGGCATTGACAAAAACGGAAAGATATCATTCAGCAACTGCTATTTCAACGGTTCCCTCTCCAAAGGTTCAGGAGGAAGCATGATGCAGCTACCATATTTCAACGATGACAGCCATTCACTGGCAGGAGCCCAGGAATGGGATGTAGAGCAGGCTGTATGGGGATACGCGCTGTGGCCAATCAGAAACGGCAGGGCGCTGACAAAAATCGAATTATTCAACAACGACGGCTGCGGAGTACACAGTGCCTCATACGGTCGCAACTGGGCCGGTGTCTGCAACGATCATGTGTTCTATGGACTTACTTACGACAATAAAATAGGCATAGCGGTCTGTATGCGACCGCGAGGAAACGCATCAGCCTACCCAGCTTCATGGGACAGCGATCCGACCGGAAAAGGATATACACTCATGCAGGCAGCATGGTTGCTGCAGCAATTGGGTTGGAAAGAGGTGTTCAACGTTGCCAACGCTCAGGTGCAGGCTTATTCCATTATTGTCAACGGACAAAGTGTAATAGGCGAAAAAGATTGGGAAACAAGATATTGTCTTCTCATTGATGGTCAAAACAATTAATTAACCGTTATGGACAAATTCAAATATATCATACACGCGACATGTCTATGCATCTTGTGCGTATCCACACCGTTGTCAGCACAAAGCAACGCTGCCCCGTCTGTCCGGATACAGAAAGACAAAGGGGAAACAAGTCTTGTGTTCGGAGGAACGGTATTGGATTCTCAGACTGCCGAACCATTGGTAGGAGCAACCATCAGGGTGAAAGATCAAAAGACTCTGGGCACAGCATCCGACTTGGACGGGAACTTCTCCATCAGGGTTCCGGGAAGGAAACAGTCTGTCACACTTGTCATTTCCTATGTGGGATATGAACCCGTGGAGATCAAACTTGACAAACAAACCGGAAATATAATCAAACTGACAGAAAAAACCAACGAACTACAAGAATTTGCAGTGGTGGCTTATGGCACACAGAAAAAAGTGACCGTAACCGGAGCTATGTCGTCTATTGACGGTGAAAGCTTGAAGAAATCACCCAGCGGAAGCCTTGGCAATGCTCTTGCGGGTGCCGTGAGCGGTATCTCGACGGTGCAATATTCCGGTCAGCCCGGAGCGGAAGACCCCAATATCTATGTCCGCGGCACCGGCTCCCTTTCAGAGAGCGCCTCAAAGCCGCTGATTCTCGTTGATGGTGTGGAACGTTCTTTCTTCCAGATGGATCCCAACGAAGTGGAAAACATCACCGTACTTAAGGATGCGGCATCCACTGCTGTATTCGGCGTGCGCGGTGCTAACGGTGTCATACTGGTGACAACAAAGCGCGGAACAAACGGCAAGCCCAAAATTTCCTGGTCATCCTCCTTCGGTCTGACACAGGCGTTGAGAAACATGACATCCGTAGGCAGCTATGAACATGCATCCATATATACCGAGGCTCAGCGTTCAGACAATCCAAACATTCCTGACAGCCAGCTGGCATTCACTCCATACGTAATAGAGATGTTCCGCACCAATGCCGACCCGATCATATTCCCAAGCACGGATTGGAACAAGTACCTTTTCAACAATCTCGCATGGCAAACCCAGCACAATGTCTCCATATCCGGCGGCTCAGAGCGTTTCAAATATTTCGTATCGCTCGGATTTCTCCATCAGGACGGAATGCTGAAAAGGATGAATCTCAACTACGACCCCAATTACAAATACAACCGTTACAACTATCGTGCCAACGTCGATATCGATGTGACAAAGACCACTTTGCTGAAACTGAACATCGGTGGACGCGTGGGTGAGCGGAGAAGTCCCAGGCAGGACAATCTATGGCAGAAAATCATGTGGGCCACACCCTATTCCAGTCCCGGTTTCGTTAACGGAATGAGAATCTCAAGACCCAACGACAAATACATATCCATTGGATCCGGCTCTAGCGGACTTGATTTCTATTACTACTACGGTTACGACAAAAACACAGTCAACGATCTCAACTTAGACCTCAGTCTCGACCAGAAACTCGACTTCGTCACAAAAGGACTCAGGCTGAATCTCAAAGGTGCATACAATTCAAGCTATTCGATAAACGTGAATCGCGCTCCAACAAGTGGTGTACCCTCTGTCACTCCCCTCTATCGCGGTTATTTTACGCAACCTGGGATGGATATCTCCAACCCTATGTTCGACAATACAATTGTCTATCAGGTGGAAGGGGCATTCGATCTTGACGAACCGCTGTCTTACGGTTCGTCAACCGGGCGAGCCCGTAACTGGTACTTGGAGGGCAGTCTGAATTATTCGCGCACTTTCGACGACCATGAAGTCACAGCGCTCTTATTATACAACCAATCCAAGAGTTATTATCCGTATCAGAACACAGAAATCCCGGAGGGTTATGTTGGCTACGTCGGTCGACTCACATACAATTATAAACAACGCTACCTCCTTGATTTGAACGCAGGATACAATGGCTCCGAGAATTTTGCTCCTGGGAAACGCTATGGTTTCTTCCCCGCAGTCTCCGCAGGATGGGTCATCTCAAACGAGCCGTTCATGCAGAATGCAGAATGGATAAATTTCCTTAAGATAAGGGCATCGTATGGTCTTGTCGGTAATGACAAATATAGCGGAACGCGCTTCCTATATCTTGCCGACTCATGGTCATCGAATTATCAGGCATGGTCAGGACAAGGTACCTGGCAGTTCGGCAGCAATTCAAGCCCGGACATGCTTATGGGTGCTGTGGCGCAAAGAATCGGCAATAAGAATGTCACATGGGAAAAAGTAAAGAAGCAGAACTACGGTATAGACATGAGTCTCTTTGACAGCCAGCTCAAGATCACCGCAGATGTATTCTATGAGCGCCGCTATGACATTCTGTCGACCCGCAACGTGCTTCCCGGTATCTCCGACGTGCAGCTTCCCCTTATAAATCTCGGCAAAGTCGACAACCATGGCTTCGAGATTTCAGTGGGATGGAATTCATTTGCAGCCAATGTGAATTACTGGCTTCAGGCCAACCTTTCCTACAGCAAGAATAAGATCATCTATATGGATGAGGTTGAGCCTAATTATCCATGGATGGCACAGACCGGACTTAGCACCGGATTACAAAAGGGTTATCTTTTCGACAGGTATCTCGCGGCAAGCGATTTCGATGAGAACGGAAATCTAAAGAGAGATGAAAACGGCAAACAACTGACCCCCGTAATGTCGCTCGGTAATCCCCGTCCGGGAGACGCGCTCTTCAAAGACCTTAACGGCGACAACGTGATCGATGCGAACGACCAGACATATTACGGCTACGGGGAGCGTCCTGAATATGTACTGGGATTCCTCGGAGGATTCAAATGGAAAAACTTTGCCTTCTCCATGCAATGGACCGCTGCCTGGCACACATCCCGCGTCCTCGGTAAGGAATACCGGACACCTTTCGGTGAAAGCAACAGCAATGCATTGCTCAAATACCTTGCGGACAACCGCTGGACCGAGGATAATCCCAATGCACGTTTTCCCAGAATCACGTTCTCCAACAAGACACACTATCTCACAGAATCCGACCTGTGGCTGATGGATGGCAGTTATCTCCGTCTGAAGGTGGCGGAACTCTCCTACACGCTGCCCCAAAACGTTTTCCTGAAAAAATGCGGCATCAGCAACATCAGATTCTTCGTGAACGGCTACAATCTGCTGACCTTATTCTCCGACTTGGCAAAAATCGACATCGACCCGGAAGGAGTAGCCGGTTATAAGAACGGGCAGGTCACCAACGATTATCCGAACGTGCGTATCTATAACGTCGGTTTCAACATAGAATTTTAACACGAAAGAAAAGATATGAAAAGTAATATATGTATCGTCTCAGTCATCATGTTGCTTTCTTCAACATTTGCAGGATGCAACGATCTTCGCTTCGGTGATGATTTTCTTGACAAGGCTCCGGGGGTTGACGTGACCGTCGACACTATTTTCTCTGCGAAAGTATATGCCGACCGTGCCCTGACCGCCGCTTACGCCACCTTGCGTTGCGGACTGAGCATCTATAATCCCTCGTGGTACGGATCTGAAACCGACATCGCCGATGCCGGCAACAGACTTGGCTCAGATAATCTGGACGCTCTGACCGACCTGATAGAAACTTATTGCACATGGGGTGGAGTCTTCAATATGTATTATTCGGGACAATATGACGCATCAATCGAAAACTGGAACACCAACACCAAATTCGGTTTCAACCCTTCCCAGGATCTCGCTTACCGAGGAATCAGGAGAGCGTTCCAATATATCGAGAACGTGGATCGTGTTCCTGACATGTCGGAAGATGAAAAGACCTTGCGCAAAGGGGAGGCCTATATGGTAATAGCATGTCAATATCATGAGCTGATGCGTCATTTCGGAGGAGTGCCGATTCTCCGAAACTCCATAGATGTGGATAGCGACGGAAACACCGACTATACACGCCAACCGGTATCGGAAGTGGCGAAATATATCCTCGAGATATGTGACAAAGCAGCCTCAATCCTTCCCTGGACCGTATCAGCGGCAGATGACGGCCGCTTTACAAAAGCTGCCGCCTTGGGTCTGAAATGCCGGGTTTTGCAGTATCTCGCCAGCCCTATCTTCAACGCAAGCGAACCTTACATGCAAATGGGCTCCCCAACCGGAGGAAACATCTCCAAACTGAATGCCGAGACCATACCTTACATGGTTTGGCTCGGAAATTTCGACATAAAGCGTTGGCAGGATGTGGTTGAGGCATGCCGGGAATTCCTTGAAGAGAATGAACGCAATGGGAATGCATACCGACTGGTTGAGAATCCCGCGGATCCCCGCAAGGCATTCAGCCGCTGCTACTCCGACCGTCACAACGGTGAGATCATCATAGCTACCGGTCGACATGCCGCAACTTACCGTCCCTACTACCATACCGTCTTCTTCGGTCCGACCGACGAGCCGGGACAAAGCAGAGGATGGGGAGCAGGCTGCAATACCCTGAATTTTGTGGATCTGTTCCCATATGCCGACGGAAAACCGGCCCTCTACCGGGACTGGATCAGCCACAATGGTCATGAAGGCACACTGTCCGACAATCCCTTTGTCAACCGCGATCCTCGACTATACGAATCCGTGATGATCGCCGGAGACAGTTTCCAGGGACGTCTGGCTGAAATGTGGATAGGCGGACGAGAGCGACAACAGGCCACCAACGTACGCGCCATAACAGGCTTCTGCACCCGAAAATTTATATGGGACTACAACGCCACGACATTGTTCAACATACCGTCGAACTATGCGTATCTGCGTTTGCCTGAGATTTACCTGATATATGCGGAGGCACTAAATGAATTGGGGCATAAAGAGGAGGCATATCAATGGCTCAATAAAACGCGTAAGCGCGTCGGACTTCCTGATATGAACGACTCTTTGCTTGATGAACTCCAGGCAGGGAAAACTCTTCCCTCATATCCGGAAGCCACTTCGGCCGGTGACCCCAAACTGCGCGAAGAAATTCTCGATGAACGCGCCCGTGAGTTTTACTTTGAAGAGACCAGATGGTTCGACATGGTGAGATGGAAACGCGCCGACATTTTCCAGAAAACCCTTTATGGTATAACCATCGAACTCAAGGAAGGCTCTTCAAGCACAAATCCCGAAGGACTCATATTCTCAGATCCGACACCATTAAACGCGCGGTTATGGAAAAAGAACTGGAGCCCTAAGTGGTATTTCAGTGCGTTTCCTTCCAATGAGGTGAACAAGGGATACGGTTTGATTCAGAATCCCGGTTGGTAAACTGCTAATATCTAACAATCATGACAATTACAAGAATAATTATAACAATGTTGCTGTCTGTGGGATCCTGCCTTTTAGCGAATGCCCGGCAAATGGACGTGACCTTGCATGTTACCGACGGTGAGAACCGTCCGATAAAGGAAGTCGTGGCAGAGATAGACGGTAACGATGAATATTATGTGACCGGTGCCGATGGCGTGATTCGCTTCAAAGCGGAAAAGGGCACGAAAGTCAAACTCTCGAAAGATTTCACATTGCAGCGAGAGATCAGGATTGACCGTCCTGACATGAATGTGCGTCTTACTTCTGACCATAAAGTGTTTGACATAGGATATAATCAGAGTGTCTCCAAAGAGAAATCGGCAGCGGCCATCAGCGGAGCGACATCCGAAGAAATGGATGGCACACGTCAATCCTTAGTGTTGAGTTCATTATTCGGGCAGATTCCGGGACTGTCGGTATTAGGTGGTGGAACGTCACCATGGCCCTCCTCGAATACACCGGAAATATATGTGCGCGGAAAAGGTTCCTACTCCGGCAACCATGTGCTTGTGCTGGTCGACGGGGTACAAAGGGATCCCTCGACGATAAATCTCGCAGAGGTGAAAAACGTAACCGTGATGAAAGACGCTGCGGCTCTTGCCCTCTATGGGGTACGCGGTGCAGACGGAGTGGTCAATATCAACACCAAGCGAGGAGGAGAGCATAAATTCAGGATGAATGTAGGATATACAGTTGGCTTACAGACTCCCTTCAGGGTTCCGGAAATGGCAACTCCGTCGCAATATGCAAATGCACTGAATGAGGCACTTGCCAACGATGGTATGGCTCCTTATTATTCGCAGGGTGACATTCGGTCGCTTGAAACCGGTTCCAACATGATTATCCCGGTAGCGGACTGGAGAAATTTGATATTGAGAAACAAGGGATTTAATCATGATCTCAACCTCTCGTTTGACGGAAGTCACCGTTTCATGCGCTACTACGTGTTCGCCAACTATTCGGGCAACCGCGGTTTCTTCAACAATACCAACCTTAACGATGAATTCTCCACGCAACTCAACTACAACGCATTGAAACTGCGCACAAATCTTGAAGCCGCCATCACACCCAAAACCAGACTGCTCCTCAACCTTGCAGGACGAATCCAACAGCTTGAGAGTCCCGGGGGAGGAACCGATCTCGCGGGAATGTACAACACCCCGACCGTAGGTATTCCCGTGCGTACGGACGATGGAAAATGGGCACAGACAAAACTTTTCAAGAATCCGCTGGCAAGCAAAATGGTCACCGGTCACAATGTGCTATTCTCCCGCTATCTTTCTGGCGACCTCACATTGCGGCAGGATTTGTCAATGCTGGTTAAGGGACTTGACGCGGAAGTGCGGGTGTCATACGACAACAGCGCTGATATAAACGATGTGAAAAGCAGAACCTATTCTTATTATGAATTGGTTCCACAATATGATGTCGCTAACCGTATAACAGGTTATTCCAAGACACTATACGGTACAGATTCACCTCTGTCGTTCAACAACGGCAATCTCAATTACCAGCATATGCTTTTCACATTGTGGGCTAAACTCAATTATAAACTCCAGATTGACCGACACGGGATTGAGGTGGCTGGAATTTTCAACCGCGACCATCTGAAATATACCGGTGCCAACCAGACATACGTGCATCACGACTGGATACTCAACGCTTCATACAATTATGATGACCGTTACCTCCTCAACGGCGTGCTTTCATATTCTGCGAGCAGTAAGCTTCCGAAAGGTGATAAGTTCCGGCTTTACCCTGCTGTTTCAGCCGCGTGGGTAATCTCCAACGAGAGTTTTATGAAACGATTTGCCAATCTGGACTTCCTTAAATTGCGCGCATCATATGGGATTGTGGGAATGGACTCAAATCTTTGGTATGACATGGACAAACAGTTCAACGGAAGTTCTTCCTCTTGGTTCGTATACTCCGGCATCAACGCCGATGAAGGTTTGGGCGAAGGCACTTTAGGCTCCTATGGCATTGAGCCGGAGACAGACTACAAAGCCAATGCGGGCATAGAGTTTGGAGTGTTCGGAGGTCTGACCTTCGAGTGGGATGTGTTTTACAACAAACGTAAAAACCTGCTGACCAACGCAAGCGGCACCCTGTCTTCCGTGCTTGGCATAGGCACTCCCTCGCTATGCACAGGAGAGACAAAGAACTACGGAACAGAAGTGTCGTTAGGATGGAATCATAGCGTAGGAAATTTCAATTACTACGTGCGCGGCAATTTTGCCTATGCCAAGAATGAGGTGACAAAATTAGATGAAGGATACAAGCCTTATGATTATCAATATCAGGCAGGCAATGCCATCGGCCGTTACTACGGACTGATAGCCGAGGGCTTCTACCAAAATTCCGATTTCAACTCAGACGGGAGTTTAGGAGAGGGATTACCGACCAACACCTTCATAAAAAATCCGCAGCCGGGAGATGTGAAGTACAAAGACCTCAACAACGATGGCAAAATCGACAATTACGACTATATTTACCAACTCTACACCGGTCTGCCAGAAATCTATTATGGATTTCAACTTGGCGCAAGCTACCGCGGATTTGGAATCCACGCAAATTTCCAGGGTGTTGCAAACAGAACAGTCTCGACCAATCTTTCAAGCATATACATACCGCTTTCCAACAACGATAAGAGTATCTCCAGACATTATCTGGAGAGCTATTGGTCGGCCGACAATCCCACCGGTAAATATCCGCGCCTGACAACCCTTTCCAATTCCAACAACTATCTAAACAGCCCGATATGGACAGAGAACGGAAACTATCTCAAGCTCCGGGAACTTGAAATTTACTATACATTGCGCGATCTTAAAATCGGCAAATTCAAACTGTCGCAATGCAAAGTTTTCCTGCGCGGCACCAATCTTTTCTCCATCGATCATATAAAAATCCTTGATCCGGAGAATATAAGCACAAGTTATCCAACGGCACGTACATATGAATTGGGAATTAACCTCATGTTTTAACAGGAAAATATCTATGAAACTATATAAGAAGATTCTTTTAATCTGCATGGTAACTGCAATCCTGCCCTCATGCAACGATTTGGATATAGATGAATCACAATACCATACCACTAAATTTCTATTCAGTGACATGTCCCGCGTATCTAAAGTCATCAACAATGTGTATGCTTGTCTTGCAGATGAGATGACAACTTTAGGCACATTGCGTGAATGTGCCACCGATGACGCAGTATACGCATGGGACAACGATCCGCTGAAGACTTTCTACGATGGAAGCTGGTCACCAAGCAATCTCATTGATGACGCATGGCCTGTCTATTACAGCGCAATCCGCAGTGCCAACTATTTCCTGGAAAACTGTCCCGATGATTTTCCGGATTCAAAGTGGACCACCAACTACGAACAGGATATGAAGGAACTCAAGTCATACCCTTGGGAGGCAAAAGCGTTGAGGGCATATTTTCATTTCGAGCTTCTGAGACGATACAAAAACATAGTCATAGCTGAAAGGACATTTGATCCAAATGAGGTTAACAATCTGAAACAATCCTCCTATGAGGAGTCTGTGGATTGGATTGTCAATGAACTCGACGCTTGTGCAGCAGTACTTCCCGAAACTTGGAAAGGAACTCCGTCTGCCAGATTGGGACGTGTCACCAAAGGATTCTGCATGGCTTTGAAAACACGTCTTCTTCTCTATGCGGCGAGTCCACTCAACAATCCTGCGAACGATCAATCCAAATGGGCAAGAGCGGCGGCGGCAGCCAAAGATTTGCTTGATGCCGGGATATACCAGCTGGTTGATGAACAGACGTATAACGATGAAAACGCCAAGGGGCTTATTTTCGGAAGAAGAACCGCCGCAAATAATTCATTTGAGTACGCAAATTTCCCTGTAGGCCTGAACGGGAACTCGGGAGTATGCCCCTCTGAGAATCTGGTAGAAGCCTATGACATGAAAGACGGCACACCGTTCAATTGGGAGAAGAATCAAAACAGCGTGATGGATGCTCCCAAGCGCGACCCACGTTTCGGCAAGACTATCCTTGCAAATGGGATGTCGTTCAAAGGAGGGCTCATCGAGAGTTACGAAGGTGGAAATAACGGAGGTCCTCGTGAAGGAGCCTCCCCGACTTCCTACTATCTGAAAAAACTTCTTCAGCTTGACACCAATATCGATTCTTCCTATGGAGCTGTGACAAGTTTCGGACACGTATTTCCATTGTTCCGGTACGCAGAGGTATATCTGAATTATGCTGAGGCACTGTTCGAGGCAACGGGCGATCCTAATTTCAAAGGTGCCGTAGACGGCATAAACTACACCATGACTCCTCTTATGGCAGTCAATGCTGTCCGCTCACGATCATCGATGCCAGATCTTCCGTCATCGCTCGATGAAGTGACATTCCGCAACCGCTTGCGCAATGAACGTCGTGTGGAGCTTGCTTTCGAAGGACACCGTTTCTGGGACATACGGCGTTGGAAAATCGGTGCTGACACACAAAAAGTGTACGGATTAAAACTGCGTCTTGATGATAATGGCGACCTCAGTATGGAGAAATATATAGTCAAAGACCGCGTATGGGGAGATATGATGAACTACTACCCTATCTCAAACGGCGAAAGACTCAAGAACAAGAATCTGATTCAAAATACGGACTGGTGACCATAATATCAATTACAGTGATTAATGATTAAGAATAAAAATATGACAGTTAAAATGATGACTTTAGGTTTGATGTCATGCATGATGTTGACTCTTGGCTCATGCGCGCAAGACGACATAGATCCGGTGCATGTCGACATGGAATATGCAAACAGTGATGCGGAAGTCGCATCCTGGCCGCATGCTCTCTACACATTCGACAAAAAAGGGTGCACCTCATTCCAGACATCTGCCGATCAAGCGGGAGTGCGAAATATCGAAGTTACCGGAGACTATAAGACAGTTGTAGCTTATGAGTCAGACCACAACCTTGATTTCACCACATCTTCTGCAGGATACTCAACCGCAGGATGCTATGTGGCGGTAAAAGATATGTCGCAGGATATACCACAGATATACGCCGGTAAATCACTAATCGGGGAATCAAATGTAATCCTCGAGCCGGTGACAGCTTTGCTGTCGGTAAACATTCTTAACGGTGAAGACATAGAATCGCTGACTATCCGCATCCCCAACATGACCGATGCGTTCTACCCTGCATCTATAAAGACAGAATGCGTTGAATCGGTGCGCGATAAAGTGATAGTGATGTCCAAAGGATGCAAATCCGGGTCATATGCCCTGCTCCCTATCTTGGGTAAAGGGAGCTGGGGATTGTATTATTCGATCGCATACTCCGATGGCGGCATCTGCGAGGGCAGTCTCCTTATCTCGGAATTTATACGGAGCGGAGATACATTGGGTTTGAGTCTTGACCTCGCACGCTCAGTGTTGACTTACGAATCGAGACATTACGGCAGCTCTGAAAATATAGCATTCTCCCAGACAATCACAAAAACGACGGAAGAGGGCACGGAATTCATAAATGCGAATCCGTATTATAATGTGTATGTGGAGGAAAACGGATTGTGGCATCCGTTGAATGTACACAATGCGCTGTGTTCTGACAAAGTATACCATGACCAGATCTGGAATGACTGGTCCAATTCCAAGAAATTGCGCGACACCATGTGTTTCGCCCGTATCATCAACAGTTTCCGGAAATCGGTTAAAGTCCGTGTTGAAAAGCGGGGGAAAGGGTTCAGCAGTGTGGAGGTACGCCCTTCTTCATATAAGATTGCAGTGGATAAGATTTCCGACAATATAGTGGAATTCACACTGCCTGATGACAAATCCCGTAAAGTCTCGGTTGAATTCGACGGAGACCGACAGCACAATCTCTTCCTGTTCGGAGGAAATCCTGATAGCGATAAACCTTCAGGCGGAAATGTAATCTATTACGGACCGGGAGAACACACGGAAGAAAAACTTGTGTTGACCGACAACCAGATACTTTATGTGGAAGAGGGTGCAGTGCTCTATACCTGCGTAGAAGTCAACGGCGATAATGTAACGATAGCTGGAAACGGCATAATATCCGGAGAGAAGCTTGAACACAAAGGGAATGTTTACGCTGAAGGTCCGAAACTTATATCGGTAAAGAATGATTCAAAAATAATCAAAAATTTTACAATAAAGGATATAACGCTCATAGATTCACCCAACTGGACATTGTCGCTTTCCGGCACTAAGGGCGCTCTGATTGACAACGTCAATATCATCAGCTGGATATTGAATGGCGACGGGATTGACCTGACAAGTTGTCAAAATACGATTGTAATGAATTGCTTTATACGCACCTACGATGACTGTTTATCATTAAAGGTCACTCCCTTCCATGGAGGATTCACGGGCAATACGGAGAATGTGAATATCGAAAATTGCATCTTATGGTGCGATCTCGCACGATGTGTCATGGTTGGTCCTGAAGCCGGCGACCAGGAGCAATTGAAATATTCAATCAAAAACTGCGGCATCAGAAACTCCATCTTACTTGAATCACGAGGCACCGGGTTGGCAATCGGACAGGAACCTTTGGTATCAAATGGAACCGCCATGCCTATCGAAGGTATCACATTCAACAACATAACGGCGGACAACATAAATATAGGCAGCGACAGCTACCCCATATATCTGTTCCAGTCTTCGTCAAATAAAGAAGGTTGCCTGATGAACGACATAACATTCCAGGACATCCATTTTGATGACAAATTCGGATTTACCAATAAGGT
>OFGC01001466.1_pt1 | contig 15762 bp, 19 predicted proteins | sample 1521691 | NCBI WGS metagenome assembly OFGC01 (sample SAMEA3504121, study PRJEB24116) | mouse gut metagenome | biome: mouse gut; feature: mouse-associated habitat; material: faeces | place: Denmark | collected 2011
CGCATCATAGGCATAGTGTTTTTCTTTCCCATTTGGTGTGATGACTTTGATGATAAAAGACTTTTGCTTTGTTTTTTTTATTTTTAATACTACTAAAATATGCAAAGAATATATACGCAATATACAAATTGCACAAATATAGTGGACATATTTTATACAAACTTTATATAGCGGACATATCAAAAATATGATATGATTTATCAGGAAGGAGGATACAAAAAATGGCATACACAGAAGCGCAAAAAAAAGCAAGCATAAAATATATGTCTGAAAAAACAGATGATATACGGCTAAGAGTTCCAAAGGGATTAAAAGAAAAATATCGCATGGAAGCAGAAAAGCGTGGCACAAGTATGACACAATTTATTATATCTGCTGTTGACGAAAAAATAGAAAGAGAGGATGCAAGTAATGAGTGAAAGAGAAAAGGCAATACAACTATTAAACGCTGTACCAGATTATAAAATGGGCTATGTTATCGCATATTTACAAGGGGCAGCAGCCGGGGAAGATGAACCGAACTCCGAAACGATAGCAGCAATGCAAGAATTAGAAAACGGTGGCGGTGAGTGTTTTGATACCCTTGGCGAATTATGGCAAAGTCTGGAGGAATAGATATGTTAAAAGTTAAGGATTCTGGGCAATTCAAGAAGGACTATAAACTCGCAGTAAAAAGGGGGGTTAACCCTGAAAAGCTGGAGAAGGTTGTTTCCCTGCTATGCAGCGGGGTCACATTGCCGCCAGCATATAAGGATCACCTGCTTTATGAATTCAAGAAATTATAAAGGCATGAGGGAATGCCATATTGAACCAGATTGGCTGTTAGTATACAAAATCAGGAAAGATATCCTGGTTTTGCAACTGATTAGGACAGGCACTCATAGTGATTTATTTTAGGGGATTTTGATTGTGGGGATAAAATGGCGAAGACGATAAAGGAAATTGCGGAGGAAATTGGCGTATCTAAGCAGGCCGTATTCAAAAAAATAAAACAGGTGCCGTTGTCAACGGAAATAGAAAAGTTCATATCAACGGTTGACGGTAAAAAGTTGGTAAGTGTTGACGGGGAAAATTTGATAAAACAGGCATTTCAGCGTAAACAAAAAACAGCTAATGTGAATGTTGACGCAAAAGATGATGGTAAAATGTTTACGGTTGGCGGCAATGCTGGAAATACGGTTGATGGTATTCCTTCTGCAAGCCAGGAACGGGAAAACACGCTTGTTGCCACATTTCAGACTGCGATAGATGCCCTGACAAGTCAGCTGGAGGCGAAAGACCAACAATTAGCGGCGAAAGACCGGCAGCTTGAGGAAAAGGATAAACAGCTGGAGAGGCAGACAAAAACGATAGAAGAACTTGCAACATCACTTGCTGTTGCACAGCATACGGCACAGGCTGCACAGGCACTCCATGCTGGGACAATCCAACGTCAGATCGAAGATGTTCCAATAATTCAGGCAGAAGAACTAAAGGCTGTAAAAGAAACAGCAGAAAAAATTATGCCGGAATACGAAAAAAGAAGGAGCATTTTTTCTCGAATTTTCGGAGTAAGATAAGAGTATTTTGTGTACCATTTATGAAGAATGGGAACAAAAAGAGTGGCAGAAAATGCCACTCTTTTTGTGTATTAGATATAATATTAAATTATCTTTTGTTTATGCGTGTACCAGTTTCTTGGTTCTGTGTTCTGCCCAGCTCAGGCTAATATCGCAGAGTACAACGAATACAGTAGCTGTCAGAAGTACACCAGCATAGATGACAACCTGTCCGGTTACAGTTGCTACACCAAGGAATGCTGTGTAGCAAAGGATCGCAAACAGTACAAGATCTGCAAAGATAATGCTGTTCCTAAAAAGTTTATCGTTTTTCATACTTCATACCTCCTTAAAGAGCCTATATTTTTTTCTTTTTGGAGATCTCCCTTTCATGGCTATACTATAACACAACCGTTTTCATTTGTGAAATTCAAAGAATCTAAGTGTCATATTGGAATTTTTGATAATGAAAAAGGCGGAAAATAACGGTTTACCCGTTAGTGCAACGCATGAACGGGTAAACCGTTATATGATTAATTTTAATAATAAGTTGACCAATTTTTTTAATTATGGTAACATGCATGAAATGCTCGTCTAGGCGAGGATAAATAGTAATTAGGCCTAGAGCGTCTTGCCTGATAGATTAACCAGGTAGGGGTTTAGCGATTTGCTAATTAGAAGCCACTAATAGGATTGATGCTCCTGTATGATGTGTAGGCTTGCCGTAGTAACCTTTGTGAACTGGAAAGCACATTATGAACCTTGTGCAAGTAATCTTTTTGAAAGCATGAGTAAATAAATGCATCATGTTGACAGTAGCCAGAATACTGTAAATTTTCTGGAGAGCTACATGCTCTACAAACATGTTGGAAGAATCCTAACTGCCAGTTGAAATAAATAGGGCTGCACACATAAGCAAGACAAAAAGTGTGGGAAGATGTTCCTAAACCAGTCATACATAAGACGTTAAAAAGTGTATTTGCCGATTGTCGGATTCCTTAATGGGATTGACAGGAGGCGGCTTGGCTTGAACAAATTGGTTTACCGGAAAAGCATGTTTTTTTATAAATTTGGGAAGGAGGGGCATCTGGTGGGAAGAAGAAATAAGTCATATTCAAAGGATTTGCATCAGCAAGCCTATGAGTGTTTTATAAAAATGCAGGCTTTTGGCGAAAGCAAAAAAGATGCTATAGCCAGTGGAACAGAGAAAAACAAGATTTTTTCTTTTAACACCTACAAAAGTTACTGGAAGCATACGAAATATTTTATCAAGTACATCAAGGAAAATCATCCAGAGTGTTCCACTCTGAAAAGTGCCAGAAAGTATGTCAATGAATGGTTGCAGTTCAGAGTGGATCAGGGGCTTTCCGCCTGGACAGTACAGCTTGAGGCTAAGGCCATGGGGAAGTTATATAAGATTGATCCAGATGATGAAAATTATTTTAAGCCTCCAAAACGAAACAGGGAGGATATTAAGCGGAGCCGAGGTGACAGGGTAAGAGATAAACACTTTTCAATAACTAACAATGATGAGCTGATTAAATTTTGCCAGGGAACAGGCTTGCGGAGAAAAGAATTACAGGAATTGCGTGGAAAAGATATAGTATCAAAAGAGCAAATCGAGGCAGAAATTTCTAAAATGGAAAGCCTTCCAGGGGAACAGCGGTTGCCAATGGCCGTAAAACGGCTTGAGATGCTCTGTGACGCGCGTAATTTTGATAATGGGTGGTATATCCATGTCCGCAATGGAAAGGGCGGACGTGAGCGTTTAAGCCCTATCATCGGCAAGAACGCAAAGCAGATTATTGAACGGATTGAGAATACTCCAGCAGAAGAAAAGGTGTGGCAGCATATTCACAACAGTGCGGATATCCATAGCTATCGTTCAGACTATGCTACAGCTATTTATAAGGCTTATGCTAGGGATATTCAAGACATTCCATTTGACAAGATAAATCGTGGGACAGGAAATAGGTATCAAAGCGATGTTTATGTTTGTCGGAAAGATGAAGCTGGAAAGAAACTGGATAAGGCGGCTATGCTGATCTGCAGTAAGGCTCTTGGTCATAACCGTATCAGTGTTGTAGCTGATAACTATATTCGTGGTTTGTGAGGAGGTGCTGCCATGGCGGAATTTGTAAGAAAAGCGGCAATTGGCTTCAAAGAGGTTCATGGTGGACAATCTAATCCAGATTGTACCCATGTTATTCTGACAAAGGAGGAATACAAAGAGCTGATTGAAAAGATTTCCAAGGCAGAAAGAGGAGCGGAAGAAGCGATATATCTCGCTGAGAGGAATGTACAAGACGAAAAAAGAAAGATTCAAGAAAGAGTTGATGAAGTAGAAGCGATATTTGTGCAAAAAGAGATAGAGTTAAAAAATGTATTAGATGCCGAACGAAATGAATGTGAGCTGCAACGAAGATTGAACGTAAATTTATTGAGGATTGCGAGAGAAAGAGCAAATGCTGATCGAAAATTGAGGCCCAAAAAAGAGCACACAGGATATGTTGTGGTTGCATCTATGGAGAAGGAACATCGCTATAAAAGCAGTGATGGATATTGGAAGCATGTGGTACTCTGGGAAACTATTTTAGAAACGCCATATATTGTACGTTTTGAGGAACCGGAGGTTAAGAATCTTACACAGGAATTGTTTCGATATGATGAAGAAAATGAGAAAGGCTGCATTATTGTTGGCAGCAATGATGATGGCGACGTTGCTGTGTGGTTGTGGAAGCTTTGATGCCAGCGGTTACATAAAGGCACTGCTGGACAATTCTTACAAGAATGATTCTACTGCATTCGTGGATCAGAAGATTGGGACGAAGGAACAGGCACAGGAGTTATATGAAAAAGGAATCGAGACTGCTTTGAAAAGCCTGATCGACGATGTGCAGATTTCTGACGGGTTGAAAGGCGAGTATGAGACAGTTCTTAAGGACATGTATAAGAATGTAAAGTACACGGTAGGGGAGGCTACGAAAAAGGACGACGGTTCCTATGAAGTGGAAGTGAAGTATCAGAAAATGAAAGTTTTTGGTCCTGCCATAGAGAGTTATGCGGTATCTTTCCAGGAATATGAAGAAGAGGTGGATGCTAAAATTCAGAATAACGAAGAAGTTCCCTCTGATGAGGAGATATTGGAGCAGTCATTCACATTATTGAAAGATGGCATTCAGGAATCCCTGGGGAATCTGCAGTACGAAGACGAGGCGTCTATGACAGTCCGTGTGGAGTTAGTGAATAAGGTATATACGCCAAACGGAGATGACGTAGCTAACTTAGAGCAGCAGATGTTCGACACAGAAGCATTAAAGTAAAATAAGATAGACGGCGGTATTTATCGCCGTCTATCTGTGTATTTAGTGAATGAAAAGTGCATAATATAACATGAAAAGAGGATGATGATATGGCAGAAAATAAAACATGCAGCAGCGCTTCCAACTGCAATAGGGCAAGCTGTGAGGGATGTCCCAGCCAGGGAGGCGCGCAAAAGAGCTTGCTGGAAGAGTGCAATCCATTTTCCAGCGTCAAAAAAGTGATCGGCGTGGTCAGTGGAAAGGGCGGCGTAGGGAAATCTTTTGTCACTGCCTCCCTTGCAGGGGCAATGCGCCGCAAAGGATATGAGGTGGGCATTCTTGATGCGGATATTACAGGTCCGTCGATTCCGAAAATGTACGGAGTGCATGGACCAGCAGAGGGCAGCGACATGGGACTGTTTCCCATTGCAGCAGCTGACGGTACAAAGATCATGTCTTTAAATCTTTTGATGGAAGACGAGGAGGCGCCAGTGGTGTGGAGAGGACCTGTGATAGCCTCTACGGTAAAGCAGTTTTGGCATGACGTATATTGGGGTGATTTAGATTATTTGTTCGTGGACATGCCTCCTGGAACCGGAGACGTGCCGCTCACAGTGTTTCAGTCTTTGCCAGTGGATGGCATCCTGATCGTGACCTCTCCCCAGGATCTGGTACAGCTAATTGTAAAGAAAGCCGTGAATATGGCTAATATGATGAAAATTCCGGTTTTGGGCTTAGTGGAAAATTACAGTTTTCTGAAATGTCCTGATTGTGGAAAGGAAATCAGGCTTTTTGGAGATAGCAAGGTTGACGCAGCTGCTTTACAGATGGGAATCCCAGTGCTTGGAAAAATGCCTTTAGATCCGAAGTATGCCGGGCTGGCGGATCAGGGAAAATTCCATGAGATTGAAAATCCTTATTTGAAAGAGGCAGAGGACAAGGTAGAAAATTTATAATTGCTTAATGGGGCGTATTGACATCGAAAAGCCATGGGAAAAGCGGATTTGCTTGCCCCATGGCTATTTTGATGTAAAATTTTTTGTTAGAAATGCATAATTGCTTTTTGGAGAGTCAGGGTATACAATGCTTGTACGGAACGATTTCCGTAATTTTCTTACCGTCGGCAGACTCTATGCCGACAGAACACAATCTTTTTAGTTCTGCATCAGAATCTGCTGCAGCGGTTTCCAGACAAGGGAACGGCGGCAGACATGACGGGATTCTGAATCAATTGGCTACATATTCGCCGATTATCAATGCATGAATCTAAGTAAAAATAAGCAGAAAGATACATTCCTTTCCGCAGAAAGGAGGGATGGGCATGAAAGTTATTTTTGAAGAATACAGCGGCATTATCATTACTGCTGTCGCCATTGTTGCGCTAATTGCAGTGGTTACCCTGCTGCTTGCCAGCAATGGGCCAGTACATACGACATTTGTAAATCTCATTAATACCTTATTTAGCAAAGTGAAGATATCTTAAAAGCTGTTTTTCGCTCTTTCTTTTGGGGAAGGGCGTGTCAAACAGTAGCAGAAGATTATGATGGACGGAAGCCTGAGGCGGTCAAAAGCTTGGCGACTCCTTCCGTCTGTCAAAAGACGACAGGAAACGGAGGTTATAGATGAAATATGACTGGGAATTGACAGAGGAGGAATTTGGACCTTTCTATTCCTACATTGAGGATAAAAATGTCACAGATATTGATTATAATGGGCAAACGCTTTGGATAGCGGATTTAAGGAAAGGGAGATATTGCGCAGATGTTTCCATATCGGAAGCGTTTGTGGAGCGATTTACCCATCGGATTGCCAATCGGGTCAACAAACCTTTTAACAGGGCGAATAACGTGCTAGAGGCAGAGACCAATGAGCTTCGCATCAGTATTGTCCATGAATCGGCGGCAGTGTCGGGACGAAGCATCTGTATCAGGAAATCTCTTCCTAAAGTGCGCCATTCGGTGGAAAGCATGTTGGATAGCCAGTACTGCACGCTAGAAATATTGAGTCTTTTGATAAACTGTGTCAAAGCAAAAATGAATTTTGCTTTTTGCGGGGAACCCGGAGTCGGAAAGACAGAATGTGCCAAGTTTTTTTCACGTTTTATTCCCCCGAATCAGCGGGCGATTACCATTGAAGATAATCTTGAGATGCATTTTCATGAGATTAATCCAGAAAATGACTGCGTGGAGTTGCAGGTGAGCAAGGAACTGAGTTATACGGAGGCAATCAAGCTGTGTTTAAGACAGAATCCCAAATGGATTATCCTGTCAGAGGCACGTTCTACAGAGGTGCAGTATTTGCTGGAACAATGGTCTACCGGGGTTTACGGATTTACCACGCTGCATTTGGATGACTTGAGAAATCTTCCTGACCGGATCATGAATATGATTGGGCGCTCCAGAGATGCGGAGCGTTTGGAAAATTATGTTTATGAGTTTATCAGCGTCGGCGTTTTGATCAGGCAGTATGAAAACGACCAGGGGATGCTGGAACGATATATTGATCAGATGTGTTTTTATGACCGCTGTTCCGGCAAGAATTCGATATATCTCTTGGTGGAGGATGGAAAACAGGTTTCAGATGTTATTCCTGCCGATATTTTAAAGCGCCTTTACCGTGCTGGGATAAAAGAACCTTTCCGGTGTCCAGAGACTTGTGCTTTTGAACCGCTGGATATCTCGGTGGTCAAAGCTGCCAGACAGAAAAAACAGGAGGCTGTATGAAAGACAAGACAGACAAAAACGGGAAAAAAATTAGCAATTATTTTGGGTTGTTCCATCCAGGAAATTTGCAGAGGCAGATTGACTGCTATGGTTACAGTTTTTCGATGGCAAAGTACGGCGTATTTTTATTGGCGGCTGTATCGGGAGCCGTGTTATTTGGGATATTGTTCTGTCTGCGCTGGTATCTGATTCTGATCGTTACATTGGCGTGTGCGGCAGCGCTACCTTTTCTGATCTTAGATGGATATAAACAGATGTATGAGCATAAGCAATTTTTGGATGTGTCGGATTACATGGAACAGATGCTATATTCGTTTGGGGTGAATCAGAAAATCTTGCTGTCCTTGAGAGATACTAGGACGCTGTTTGCAGAAGGAAAAATGCATTATCTGATTGGAGAAGCCATTGCGTACATTGAACAAGGAATTTATCAAAAAGATTTGTATTTGGAAGCGTTGAGAATCATAGAGGACGCTTATCCTGTTAATCGCTTGTGTTCTATTCATGAATATCTGCGAACAGTGGAGAGCAACGGCGGTTCCTGTAAGGAGGGTATCTATCTTTTGCTGCAGGATAAAGCGGTTTGGGCGGACAATGTGATGATTTTGCAGGAAGATAAGAAGGCGGCGCGCATTCGTGCAGTGTTCTCTTTGGCAGTTACCATGTTACTTGCCCTGCTTTTTCACACAGTCTATCGTTCTATGCCCAGTCAGTATGCCATTGTTTATCATCCGGTTACTCAGACTGCGACCACGATTTATTTGGTTTTGAATGTTGGAATCTTTCGAAAGGCAAACCGGCAGATTGCTCAAAGCTGGATCAAGCCTGCAGATACAAAGGAGGACAAGATATATCAGTATTTTCAATTGATCAGTGATTTTGAAGAAAAGAAAGAAGCCAAAAAGAGCTTATTCTTAGGTGTAATGGCATTGATTGCAGCATTTGCCATATGGCTGCTTGGACATCCTTTTGGGGCGGCTTTCGCAGTCGCCTTGGCCATTGTTTTTTTGAATCAGCATAAGATTGGCTATCGGCTTGCCTATGACAGAGTGGTCAGGGAAATCAACCGTGTGTTTCCTGGCTGGCTGATGGAAATGGCACTGCTGCTACAGGGCAATAATGTGCAGGTGTCAATTGAAAAGACCATTGACCATGCGCCAGCGGTGCTCAAGCAAGATTTGCAAAAGCTGTCCGACAGACTAAAACAGACGCCGGATGCATTAGATCCGTATTTGGAATTTTTGGGAATGTTTCAGCTTTCTTCCGTAGTGTCATCTATGAAAATGTTATACGCCATTTCAGAATCCGGCAGTGGAGACGCACAGTCTCAGATTCAAATTTTAGTGCAGCGCAATAGCAAGATGATGGATAAAGCAGAAAAACTTTCCAATGAAAAGAGCCTTGCGCGAATTCATGGGATTTTTTACTTGCCCCAGGTCACGGTATCTTTTCAGACCATGGTGAATATGGTGGTATTTATGCTGATGTTCTTAAGTAAGATGAAGCTATAGAGGGCTTGGAAAGGAGCGGTTGAAGTTGGGACAGGTATTTAAGACTTTTTTAGGATTATTTTTTCTGTTGATCACAGGAATGGTGGGAATCGGCGTGGTGACGGCGGGGATTCAGTCTGCAAATGCCAGAGATTATCATGCGGACGTAATCAGCGAGATTGAGTGCAGCAATTTTAATGAGGGAGTGACGGCGGCATGTATGCAGCAGGCAATAAAACAGGGATATCAACTGCGTATAAATACGATGGCTTATGACGATCTGGGTCATGCCAAGCGTGCGGAGGTTATTTTGAATTATCAATATGCAATTCCGGCGCTCAATCTGGTGACAGACCATCAGGTACGCGGTTTTGCAAAATAGGAAAGGCAGGAATTTTTATGAAGCAAGTGATAGAAGAGTTTGGAGGTTCATTGATACATACGATGGCTGGCAGCAGCATGGTTGCAATTTTTGTATATCTGATTGAAAAGCTGTTGGCTTAATGTGATAGGAGGCAGAAGAGTGAAAGAATTATTTGATGAATATGGAAACATGGCTTTGGCGGCGGCAGCATCTGTGATGCTGATCGGATTTGCAGCAACTTTTTTGACAGAGGGGCAGCTGTTTGACGTTTTGCAGATGTTCTCCAAAAGCATCTGTTAGGGGGCATTATGAAAAAAGTGTATGAGACGGCTGCCGACATGATTCTTTCGGGAATCGTGTTTGCAGCACTTATAGCAATCATACTAGGGGCGGCTTTGTTTGACAAGGCTGGCAGACGGATGAAAGTGGAGAGCGAGGATTTTTCTGTTATGAAAGACACGCTGGCGGTAGAGGCGGTATGTCAAAGAAAAACTCCTTCGATACGATGTGCAGGGAAGAAAGTATGGGAGCTGGGAGAGCCGGTCTTCGTGCAGCAGGCGTTTGCGGCGGAAGATGCAGAAGGAAACAGTCTTGCAGTGAGGGTTCTAGATATTATTAATCACGAGGGAACCAGCGTCTTAGAGTGTTACCAGAAGGAGACAGACGTAGCAACGTTTTCTCAAAGGGGAGTGTATACCTTTTCTTTAAAAGCAGTAGACCAAGAGCGAAAGTCAAAAGTAGAGCAGATTACGATTCTGGTCGATCAGAGGTAATTTTGGAAAGGAGCAGTGATGAAGCATTTGATTTATGGGACAGGCTTGTTGTGCCTTGCAGTCTTGGTGATTGCAGGGACAATGATTGTCAGCGGGCAAGACGTCCGCAAAAATGAGTTGGAAAAAGCCTTGAATACGGCAGTGGAGCAGACGTTGGAACAATTGAAGAAAGAGGGTGGTTATCAGATTGAAAATCAGAGAGAATTAATTGCAGACTTTCATCAAGCGCTGCTTTTGAATATTTCCTCTGATTCTGAGGTAAAAGTAGATATCCTTGCGGCTGATCATGTGCGTGGCGTGCTTGACGTGCGGGTGACGGAGACGTATCAGACGGTACATGGAAAGCAAAAACAGGCGTCTTGTAGAAAGACAGTGATTGTGGAGGAGTATGTTACAGAGAAACCTTACCATATTATCACCTTTGAGGCAGATGGGAAAATTTATGCAAAATATTCTCTCAGTGAGGCAGGAGTGATCCTAGAGCCAGAGCCGCCCAGAAAAAACGGGCATGTTTTCTTGCACTGGATCAGAAGCGATACCGGAGAGATCTTAGATACGACTATGACGGCAAAGAAAGATTTGACCTTTGCCGCAGTATTTCAATAGCAGTTGTGGAAATCAAAGAATGATTTCTTGGAAGGAGGAACCAGATGAAGGCAGCTTTGAGCATCCTTTTGTCAATTACAATATGTTTTCATGGCTTGTTTGTGCCAGAAGCGCAGGCGGCTGTGACACAAAAGAGAGCGTGCGCACAGCAGGAAAAAAGAAATGCAGGGGTTTCCCTGATAGATGAAAATAAAGCAGAGCTCCAGAAGAAAGCAGAGATAGGGAAAAAACGGAAAACACAAGATCAGACACAAAATCAAGTAAGCGATATGGAGTTGGAAATGCCAGGAACCAAGGAACGCAGGCTTGATCCCAAGGAACATGAGCTAATAAAGGAAAGTGGAGAGAGGAACGAACAGGGGACAGATGCTTTGTCGCAACAAATAAAAAATGCGTCAGACGAAGTGGATGTCACCATCAATCAGGGAAGCATAACCAGGGAGCTGCAGCTTAGGGTTGGCGAATCTTTAAGTAATGAAAAAAAGACAGGCTACACGGCGGTGAAAAGCCGGACAATCATGTGCAGGCATGTCACAGAAGAGATTCTAGGAAGCATAAAATGTAAAAAAGGTCAGATCGAACTGCATCCCACCAAGCAGGAACTGCTGAACAATGTGGAGCTCACGGGTCTGCTGAAGGAAAAAAAAGTAACAAAGCGATTGCTAGAACAAGATGTGGGCGGAGAAAAAAATATTGTGTCACATTGGTGGTTATTTGCAGATATTGATGCGCCTGGCATAAAAGAAGAGGTTCTTGCAGGGCCGTACGTCTGTCCTAATGACAGTCATGCAGCGTATTCTTATTTTGAAAGGTACTATTCTTATTGTCCCAACACGGAAACTTATTTTTCATTAGGTTCTTCCCATGTATGGCTGGGATGTTCCAATGGGGATGGCGGGGAGCCAGAAACACACTTGGGAGAATTTTCTCATAAGTTTGACTTGTATCAATATGTTCCCAATCAATATAAGATCGTTTATGACGCCAATGGGGGACAAGGCAGCCTGCCGCAGCAAAATGCGGAATATGGGGAAATGCTGGATTTATTTTCCTCAGGAATGATGTCGCGGGCTGGTTATACAATGACTGGATGGAATACCAGAAGAGACGGCACAGGGACATCTTATCAATTGGGACAGAAAAAGGTCAAAAACCTTGCTTCTAAAAATGGAGCAAAGGTAACCATGTACGCCCAATGGAGGCCGAATTCTCTGCAGGTTACATACCATGCCAATGGAGGCAAGGTGACCAAAGAAGCGGCAAAGGATATCAAAACATTTATCAATCATTGGACTTTTATCACAGAAGCGAAAAAACCTGCGACAGTTTCTTCTTTTGGATTAACGAAAGAAGGATATTCTAGAAAATCCGGCGCAGAATGGAATGCCAAGGCAGACGGCACAGGGCGTTCGTTTGATCAAAATAGAGAATATGATATGACGGACTATGCACCGAAGCTTGCAGACAAAGATCGGGAAATTACCTTATATGCTCAATGGGAGCCTAAAATATATAACGTTATTTTAGATAACCAGCTTGTGGAGCCAAAGGTTTCTGGAACAGAAAAACTATATAAAAAGTATCAGACGGGGATGTATTTCGATAAGCAAGGAATAAAGAAGATGGAACAGGGCGTACAGCAGATTGTCGTCCCTGCAAAAGAAGGCTATAGATTTAAGGGATATTATGATGCAATGGGGAATGGAACGCAGATGATAAATGCTGCCGGAACGTTGACGGAACGTGGCGAGGCAAAAAAGCGGCAGATGGGAGCGGAGACTTGGTTTGCGCAATATGAGCTCTTAATTGGATGTGAAGATTATGCAGATATTGCTTGCGATTTGCAAAAGACAGGCGGCGATCTGCGGGAAGATCTGGCGGTAAGGCTGGCTTATAACAGCGGAACTCATAAAGTGACAGTTACCACGGGACAGGAGGGGTGTGAGATTTCATTGACAGGGAAGCCTTCTGGCACGTGGATCGGTAATTTCCAGTCTTTTGCTGCTGCGCCGTCTATCTCTGGCAGTACTGGCAGGGAACAAAAGGCAGAATTGTCGACAGTTGTTTTGAATGGCATGGCCTATCAGTTAAAAGTGGTCAGAGCAGACCGCACCCTTTGCGACAAGCTTGTGTATTTTAAGAACGGGCGTTTTCGTACATTGGTAAAACTGGGGATCAAAAAACCAAGAGCGATTGCGCAAGGAGAACATATTGCGGGCAGCGCATGGGGAACCAAAGAAGACGCCTATCTGCAATATCGCTATGATTCTTGCTCAGAATTGAAAGAGGTTCAAAAACCTGGAAATGTATGCAGATACTTTAAATATAAGGACGTAAATATGGCATATAGCGGCAATGGCGCTACGATGGGAGCCAATATACTGGAATGTGGCGTCTCCCTGGAAAATTTATATCAGTTTCGCACGAATCAATTTCAGAGAGAGGAAGTTATAACAAAGCATACCAAGAAAAATCAAGAGTATCAATGTAAGGCTAGGTATGCGTTCCAGGGCTGGGAGATGACTCCCAGTACGAAACAAACGCCCCCATATTCAGAAAATCAGCAAGCACAGGCAGTAGAGGTTTATGAAACGGCAGATAGCGTGGGTGCTATTTCATATAATACGGCGGAGAAGATTGACTCTTACCAGATGTCAGAACCGTTATTGGCATTTCCGGCGCAGGATCAAAAAGCTTTAACCCAAATGTCAAGAACGATATCTGGAGCAGGGAAACAAAGCATGGATCTGGCAGCATTTAAGAATTCCCAGACAGCGGAATACATTAATTTACGGGCAATCTGGAATGCATTTCCGACGATTGTAGTGACGCCTGGGGAAAAACTGGAATTTTATGAGGGGGAAGAGGTTTCGAAAGAAGCGCTGATCTGTCAGTTAACAGCGCATGATGAAGAGGACAACAAAGATATGGAATACAGTCCTGATTTAAATCATCAGTTGCGGATTATAAAGATCTCTTACCCAGAATCTAAGAATCATAGTAAAAAGGCTTATCAAAAAGTATATCGGGAAGATGTGCCAGATGATTTTTTGCTGGACACGTATTACTTGAACTTGGAGCAGGAGGAAGCGGTGCAAGTGCTTGTGACCTTTGCAGTGACAGACAGTGCGGGCAATACTGCCAAGGAGGAATTTCCAGTTACTGTGAAATATAATAATTATCCCACGATTAGCAGCGAGGATATTTACTATTATCTTAAGGAGGAGGCAAACCGGGGAGAGATTACAGAAGAAAAGCTTGTCAGAAAGGCGACAGCAGAAGATATCGAGGACGGAGACATTTCCACAAAGCTTAAACTTTGGGATTTTGATCCTCAAGAACTGAAGATGCAGAGCGAATCGAAAGCAGAATTCTCTATTATGTTCCAAGTGACAGACGCCTATAAAAAAACTTCCTATAAGACAGTGAAGGTTATGGTTTGGGATGGCGACGCTGCGAAAGAGGAGATGCCAAAGCACTATGTCCGATTCATATCGGAAAAATATTTGGATACCTTGGAGAAGAACTCCAGCTGGCGGCGCTCAGAAAACTTTTCAGAGCTGAAAAGCATTCTTCAGAATGATTCCCCGATCGAGACTTGGATATTTACCCGTGAAGATGTGCTAGCAATTCAGGACTGGATTGTCAAAGAGGGCGAAGGACGCTGGAAGATTGGGCAGAAAGCAAATCAGCAATTTTTATCAAAATTTGCGCAATGCAAAAATTAGCAAAGATGGTAAGCAAGAACTTTGACGCATACGTTTTGGCAGTATGAGGATCACTCGTTAAGAATAGCATCGTCTGGCGGCGGGTTACGGGGACCGTTGCACGAATAGATTCACTTGTTCAAAAGGTCCTGCCTCTCATGCGGCAAGACCTTTTGAATAAAATCACTCTGGGAAGTTAGCTGTCAAGATATTTTTTGTGCATTTTGTTTGCTTTGCAATGCAACTTTTTGAACAACTTTATATCTTGGAATTCATGTTAGTGCGACAATCCACTTGCAAATTCTATTGGTTAGCAGCCTTTTTTGCATAGGAGGTATCAACCAGTTCTTGATAAGGAGGACTGTCTGCCAGCTCCCCGGCGTCGGAAAGAATATCTAGTAAAAGCTGATAGCTGCTTTCTTCAAAGATTAGATTTTCTTTCCAAGTGTCCTGCTCATAATACCTGGTCACGATTGCAGTAAGGGTTTCTGAGTCTGTCTCCTTGAACTGCGGCGCAATTACTGCGGCAATCTCTGCTGGAGAATGGCTTTGCACATAGTCCAAGCCTTTTTGGAGTGCGTCTGTAAATTTTTGAATAACATCTGGATTTTTCTTCATAAAATCAGCTTTAGCGCTGAATGAGGTATAAGGAACATATCCAGAATCCACGCCCAGAGAAGCCACAACATATCCTGCGCCGCCCAGTTCCAAAGTGGTAGCTCCTGGTTCAAATTCTACGGAAAAATCTCCTTTGCCTCCAGAAAAAGCGGCGGCAGTTGAGCCAAAGTCAATGCTTTGGTCTATGGTGAGGTCAGTTTCTGGCTGAATGTCATTCTGTTTAAGAATGTATTCAAAAATCATTTCTGGCATGCCGCCCTTTCTGCCGCCGAGAACTTCCTTTCCTTTGAGGTCAGACCAGGTAAAATTGGGCATTTTCTCTCGTGCAACCAGGAAGTTGCCTGCCCTCTGGGTGAGCTGGGCAAAATTTACGACATAATCCTGTGCGCCTTCGTTGTAGGTATAGACTGTCGTTTCTGGTCCCATAAATCCAATGTCGGCTTCTCCAGAAAGGACGGCAGTCATTGTCTTGTCTGCGCCAAAACCTGTGACCAGGGTTAAATCGATTCCTTCCTCCTCAAAAAATCCTTCTTCGATTGCAACATACATGGGGGCGTAAAATATAGAATGTGCAACTTCATTTAGTGTAAGCTTGACGGGGCCTTGCTGCGCTTTTTTCATGCCAGAGCAGCCACAGAGAG
>OFGC01001488.1_pt1 | contig 15570 bp, 12 predicted proteins | sample 1521691 | NCBI WGS metagenome assembly OFGC01 (sample SAMEA3504121, study PRJEB24116) | mouse gut metagenome | biome: mouse gut; feature: mouse-associated habitat; material: faeces | place: Denmark | collected 2011
GAAAAATGCCGAAGAACATTGAAACACTGTCGTGTGCGTAACGTGTACACCACAGAAAGAGCAATGTCAACAACTTGATTATCAATGCAAAGCATAGGATTCGCCAACCCCAGGCGGATCACAAAAACGAAACGCAAAACGCTGAAAAGTCCTGAAAATCAACGATTTTCGGGACTTTTGTTTTTTAGCCCACGGCGCAAAATCCGGCAAAACGAGGTACTTCGCATTGGACTATCCGTAGGACTTGATTTTGATGAATCCATGTCCAACGATTATCCGTCAAATGTCTGACTTTCGCAAAGTTGCACGCTAATTTTCTTCTCTTGTCAGTAAACCGAAGTTAAACCTAAAATGTTTATTTGACATGCAGCAAAGAAAATCGACTTTCAGCGTTCTTTTCTTCATCAAGAGAAAGAAGCTACTGAAAAATGGTGATGCGCCGGTATATATGCGTATCACCATCGACGGCCGTTTCCTTGAAACATCACTGAAACGTGGTGTGAATCCAAAATTATGGAACGAGAAGAAGCAGCGTTCCACCGGACGCGACAGGCTCTCAATCGAACTCAATGACTACCTCGACACCACCCTCACGCGAATCTACCGCATACATCAGCAGTTGATAGACGAGTGCAAGCCTGTCAATCCTCAGACCGTGATGAACGTCTATCAAGGGCGCACGGAGCAACCCAAGATGTTGCGCGAGGTATTCCGACAGGAAAACGCCAAGTATCGTCAGTTGCTTGAAATCGGCGATGTGGTGCTGGGTACTGTACTGCGCTATGAACGCACAGAGCGTTATCTCGGCGAGTATATGAAGAAGAACTACAATGTCGAGGATATGCCGTTCCGTGCCATCGACAACGAGTTTGTAAGAAACTTCCACATCTTCCTCAAGGTTGACAAGAAAGCCGAGCAGAATACCGCGAACAAATACTGCAAGAACCTGAAGAAAATCGTGCGCCTCGCACTCGACAACAACTGGATGGAAGTAAATCCATTTCAGGGCATCAAGTTCTCGGCAAAGGCTACGACCCGCGAATTTCTTTCGGAGAAGGAGCTCACCACTCTTATGAGAAAGGATTTTGAGGTGGAGAGGCTCAATGTGGTACGCGATATCTTTGTATTCTGTTCGCTGACCGGACTTGCCTTTTCCGATGTCGCCGCACTTCGACCGGAGCATATCTCGGTTGATGACGAGGGCAACTACTGGATACACAAAGCCCGCCAGAAAACAAAGAACATGTGCAGTATCCCCTATCTTGAATCGGCACGGGCAATCGCTGACAAATATCGTGAACATCCGACCTGTGTAGCAAAAGGTGTGGTGCTACCTGTGCTGTCAAACCAGCGAATGAACTCATACCTGACCGAAATTGCCGATTGCTGCGGTATCAAGAAATCGCTTACCACCCATATCGCCCGTCACAGTTTCGCCTGCCTTGCACTCGCCAACGGCGTGTCAATGGAAATCATCGCCCGTATGCTCGGGCACTCCGATATAAAGACGACAAAGATCTATGCGAAAGTTGTGGACAAATCAATCGCCGAGCAGATGGGTGGGCTTGCCGCCAAGTTCGGTTCTCAACGATAAGATGACAACAATATATGACAATGCCCCGACGATTTCAAATTTCGTCGGGGCATTGTCTGTTTATCGGAATGGCGGCAGGTAGTTACGTTTAAGGAAATCATCAATTTCGGATTCTGCGTAAAGAATTTTGCCGGGTAAATTGTAGTAGCCGAACTCTCCTTTTGCACGATAGTTGGCAAGTGTGCGTTTGCTTAAACTTAATTCTTGTGCCAGTTGGGTGTCGGTAAGATAGCGTTGGCCCGGCTTTGTTTCATCTGACAGCCGTTTGATGCCGTTGCGGACATTGGAAAGAGCCGCCATGATTCCGGCTAATTCATCGCCGGTAAGAATGTGCATATTGTCAGCCATCTTTCTTATATGATTGGGTCAGCACACGGTCAATCTCTTTCACCGGATAGAACACCTTGCCATCGACAATGGAATATCCTATCCTACCTGACGAGCGCATGGTCTGTAATGACCGTGTGCCTAACTTCAGCATTGATTTGGCAACAGTATTGTCAACCCAGTCATCAAGACTGCGGGGTGTAACCATTTTCAGCAGTATCCTGATAGCTCCGGCACATTCGTCAATCTGCGCCAGAATTGTATCAAAAGCGATGCGTTCAATTACGACGTAGTCCATAAAGATAATTTTCAAATTAATAATCGTGGATTCAGTGGTGGCAAAAGGATTGTCGATTTTGTTTTGACGGGCATCTGCATTGACCGGTCATGCACTTGCTCTGTCAGCGTAATGAACGTGTGAATATCAATATATCCGTCTATATGGCTGATTGCAGGAATGTTCATTCATCTATTAACACATACACACATTCATCTGTATGAACATTCATTTAATCATTCACACGTTAAGACATTCATCTGTTCACTTGTTCATCTGTTCATTCATACATACCTGCAAGCAGATGAATGATCGTGCATAAGCACATTGTTACAACTGAAAGTCCGGACAGATATTCAAGTTTATGAATGGTTGATTGAGCCTGTGATTGTCTGTCGGCTCATCGCTCGTTTCATTCAGTCATCTGCCTGACCGTCTTTGCAAATGAAACGATAGCTGAATGAAAAAGGATTATCCGCATCGCGTTATTCCCCAAGATTCCGCAGTCTTTCCCCAACTTTCCCCAACAATAATTATTTCAGGAACTTAACCACTGCCTTACATTGTTATAATATTGCTTCGCGCACTTGCACATCTACTGCGGATGTGATGCTGTTTCAGACCTTAAAACTCGGCTGCATCGGTAAGAACCGGCACCGCGCAGTCCTGTTTTTGATTGTGATGTACTATCGTTGTACTAATTTTTAAGAATATCGCTCCTTCATCGCTCTGTATCCCATTTACTTATAAATTGAATGTCAACATTGACATAGCAAGGTATGTTTATCGGCACTCACAACTGACATTGTGCCTATAAACCCTTGCCATGTGTGACATTCCTCCAAAGTCGGAATTTAGTTCCCGATACACTGCTATGGCAGAACAATCGTTGATTATTGACAAAGCCCGGCTATCCATCGCGGACAATCGGGCTTTCCCCATTGGTTGTAAATTCATATCCCAAATGAAAATATATAATAAAGTGGATTAGTGGTCGGACATCGGTGCTTTATCAAGCACTTTCCCATTCTCCGGTGTCGGAGCCGTGAAGGAAACGGTTAAAGCGGTGCTGGAGCACATCGAGAAATGCCGTGCGGCTTTTCTTGCCCCGCGATTTAAGTTCCGTGAATCTCTTGTGTAGATAGTTGGGGTTCACGTTGAGGTTGAAAGCCTTTGCAAGCGCTTTCATTATATCGGTCACTGTGGCATCTGAATTGAGGCATTTGCCAATCTTCAGGGCATAGCACAGTTCCATAAAGTCTGTTTTGTCGGCGTTCCATTCAAGGTTGATACTGTCGAAACAGTCATCGGTCGGAATCATGGCGATTTCCATTTCCTTGTAATGGTTGAGGGTGTGATGAACGAAATGGAGTGCCTTGTTGATGAAGGCTGCAAGCTCCTGATTCACCTCGTCGCGTTGGCGGGCTGTCTGCAAATGCTGTATCTCAACCTCGGCATAGAGCAGGGCGGTTATCACATATCCTTTGTGAGTGCTTTTGCTGCACATTTCGCTGACCTGAAGCACAAAATCCTTGTAGGCGATGTGCAGGTTGTCGTTCTTCCCCTCGGTCAGCTTCTGGAAGAACTCGGTTTCGGTAAGTGAAAATAAATCCATTTATCGGCTGTTTCTAATTCGTTTTACATTGTTTTCAAATCACGGATATAGAACCAGCGAATGTTACAATCGGATTACAACGCAAAACTAAAAGTGTGTATTTTACTGAAAATAAGAGATATAATCGTGAAGGTAGTTCGGTGTGTTGATAAAGGTCATCGGTAATTATTACCGGGCTATCGGTAAAGATTATCAGAATTAAGGCTGTTTTATAATCAAACAAAAAAGCGTGTCGCACACGCTTTCAGTGTAGGTATCTGGTAGGACCTTTGTTAGAGAACGTGACGACACGCTATGCAAGTGCATAGCATAAGCATCACGCATTTTGCTCTAACAGTTAAAATTTACCAGATTTTTCACTGAACACAATGCGGTGTTATGATATGTAAAAAGTATGTAGGGCTGGCTCTCCAGCCGTATGTTTTGCAGTTTTACACTGCAAAGTTAGTCATTTTTAGCGAGTATGTCAAGGCTGATTTTCACCGTTTCGCTCAATTCCGTACTTATTGCGAAGATTGAAAAGCGTTTTTTCGGTTATGCCTAACAGCTTGGCAGCCTCGCTCCAACTGCCTCCGCGACGATACGCTTCGAGTATTTTCTCACGTTCACGTTGCGGATTGCGCAGGCTTAAATCATCGTCAACCCTCGGCTCCGAGAGATTGAAATTGATGTCATCCTCGGATATTGTATCGCCTTTGGCGTGGAAGGCAGCGAAAAGAACGATGTCTTTCAACTCGCGCACGTTGCCGGGCCACGGGTAGAGTTTCAACGCCTTGATTGCCGATGCGTCAAGGTGTTTTCGCGGCTTGCCTGTCTGGGCGGCATAGCGTTTGAGAAAGAAGTCGGCAATTACGGGAATATCTTCGGTCGTTTCTTTCAGCGGCGGCACGGCGATGTCCGACTGTCGGAGTATGAAAAATAGATTGGGGCGGAATGTCTTTTCCGTTACCATCTTCAACAACTCCGGCTCTGCGGTGCAGATCACACGCACATCGGGATGTTCGGTTTCAAGTATGTGAAGTAGCACCGATTGTTTCTCAAAGGTCAACAGATGCACATTCTTGATGATAATTGTGCCTCCGGCTGACTTTTGGAAATATCCTTCTATGCGGTTGTAGATTTCACTGCGCTCGTTTTCGGGATTGTGTCTGCCGACAAGAGCCGCACCTCCGGCATCAACCACAGTTATCGGTTTCTGCTCACGCGAACTGTTGAGGTAGATTTGGTGTGCCACCTGCTCCTTGCCCGAACCGCACTCTCCGAATATGATTGCGTTGGCGTTGGTCGCGGCAATGGCTTTTATCTTTTCCTCAATCATCCGCCATGCCTCGCTTTTGCGTGGTAAGAGTTGGTTGTCGAGTGTCAGCACAATGTGTTCCGGTCGGGCATATTGGCCGACAGTTTCCACCAGTTGCTTGTCAATGGCGGGTCGTTGGATTATATCTGTCGCGCCACCGCCACGCATCACATCAATGGCATCCATGTTGCCAAGGTTATCCACTATGGCTATAACCGGGAATTTGTATCCCTCTGTTTTCAGCCAGTTAATAAACTCTTTTGCAGTTCCGTCGGGCAAACGCATTGCCGCGACGATAACCGCACCGGGAGGCAGCTTTGCCGCCTCAACTTTTCCGGCCTCGATGCTCTCAGCACCGAGAGGGTCATACCCTGCCTTTGACAACAGGCTGGACATGACCCTAACATCGGATCCGGAGGCATCTACGATAAGGATTTTGTTCATATTGATGATTTTGTTTATATGATAAAAGGCGGGTTGCCCCGCCTTTTGATGTAGTGTTTTTGAAGTATTATTGCCCTCCACCTAAAGCGTGGTAAATATTTATTACTCCTTGTATTTCGTTGAATTTATTTGCCGTCTGCTGAAGTTGAGCCGTCAAATAAGCCTGCTGTGCTGTCAGAACTTCAAGATAGGTTGTCGGTCCATGTGTCATCAACAGTTTGGTACTTCGGTATGCCCGTTCAGATGCTTCAACTTGTGATTTGAACAACTGCGACTTGTTTATCGCCGTCTGATACTGGGTCATAGCGTCATTAACCTCTTTTCCTGCATTAAGCAAGGTCTGTTCAAATGCGAGAGCGGCTTCTTGCTGTTGTGCTTTTGCAATATCAAGATTTGCCTTATTGCGACCACGACTGAATAATGGAATAGTAAGGGAGCCTATCGCATTAGCAATCAATTTACCGGGATTTATTATCATCTGGCCGGCAGAGTTTGTCCAACCAACATTACCGCTGAGGTTTAGCGACGGATAGAAGGCGGCGCGTGCTTGGTTTGTCACATAAAATGCCTGTTCAATACCACGCTCAGCACTTCTTACATCCGGCCGTTGGGACAGCAATGTTACAGGAAGCCCAACTGCGATGTGTTCAGGAAATTGTTGCCCGTCAAGTTTTCCACGCTCAATGTGATGTGGTGTTTCTCCCAGCAGAAGGCTCATGGCATTTTCAACTTGATTTATCTGTTCCCGCAAATCCAATACGCTGTTGCAGATTGAATAATAAGTTGCTTCCATTTGAGATACAGATGCTTCCGTGCCTTGACCGGCATTCATGAGCTTGCGCATTACATCGACCGTTTCTTTCCACGATGTTTCAGTTGAAACCGATATTTCCAACTGCTCATCAAGCATGAGCAATGTGTAATATGTATTGGCAACCGAGGAAATAAGCTGAGTCTTTACTGCCTGACGATAATCCTTGCTCTGCTCTAACAACGCCGCACTTTGCTTTTTGGCATTTCTTAGCTTGCCAAATATATCGACTTCCCAACTTGCAGACAGGGGCAGCGTGTAAGTCCATGAGGCTTTGGATTTGTCAAAGCTACTCACACCGCCTTGTGGCGCAAGCATAAACGATGGGAGAAATGCCAGTTTGGAGGCTCGGAGAGCGGCTTCCGCCTCCTTGATACGGAGGTCGGAAGTTCTCAAGTCTATATTCTGGTTTAGAGCTGTTGTAATGAGCGTTTGAAGCTGAGGATCGGTGAACAATTCCCTCCAATCAAGAGAATTCAGAGGCACAACGGTATCTGCCTGTACGCTCTCCCCATATAGATTGTCGGGGACCTTTTCAACCGGTTTATATGTGGTGTATATGCCGCACCCGCTCAAAAGAAGCGCGACACCCATGCAAATCGGATATATTATTGATTTCATTCTTTTACAGTCTTGTTTCGGCGCAGTTTTTCCTGCAAGTTTTGGAATACAATGAAGAACACAGGAACGATGAACAACAGTGCCAATGTTCCGATTATCATACCGCCTATGGCACCGGCACCGAGAGAACGGTTACCGTTTGAACCTACACCGGTAGCAAATACCAGAGGCAGCAGACCGAATACCATTGTTCCGGCTGTCATGAGTATAGGACGAAGACGGGCACGGGCTGCCGACATTGCAGATTCAGTGATGCTCATACCGGCTTTGCGGCGTTCAGCTGCATATTCGGTAAGAAGAATAGCCGTCTTAGCCAAAAGACCGATAAGCATAATCAAGCCAATCTGGAGGTAAATATTATTTTCAAGTCCGAGCAATTTTGCAAACAGGAAACTACCGAGAAGACCGATAGGCACGGCAAGAAGCACAGCCAATGGCAACAGGAAACTTTCATATAGAGCAGCAAGTATCATAAAGATGATAAGCAGACATATACCGAAAATTATCACTGTCGAGTTATCCTGCTGGGTTTCCTCTCGCGTGATGCCTCCGAAGTCATAGCTATAACCTCTTGGCAGTACTTGTTCAGCGGTTTCCCTGACGGCCTTGATAGCCTCGCCGGAGCTGAAACCATCCGCAGGCATGGCATTAACGCCAATCGAATTATACATATTAAACCGGTTCAGGCTCTCCGCGCCATATATTTTCCGTAGAGTTATGAACTGGCTGATAGGTGACATCTCGCCATTTTGCAGACGTACATAAGTATCGTTTAATGCCGATTCGTCGAGACGATAGTCCGCACCCGCCTGTATCATTACGCGATATACCTTTGAAAAACGGTTTATATTTGAAACATACTGACCTCCGAAATATCCTGAAAGAGTTGACAGCACCAGTTCCGGTGCCACACCTGCTTTCTGACACTTTGTCGCGTCAACATCCACCTCCCATTGAGGGTAGCCAATATCGAAAGTTGAATATGCCATTGAAATTTCCGGGCGAGCGTTCAAAGCTCCGATAAATTGCTGCGCATTGGCAAAGAACTCGGTTATGTCGCCATTGTTGCGGTCAAGCAAATGAAGTTCAAGTGCGTTACCCATGCCATAACCCAGTATCATACCGGGGGCGATTGCAAATATACCGGCATCCTTTATGTCGGCAGTGCGACCATAAACCTGACCGATTACAGCGTCAATCGCATCGGCCCTTGACGTGCGTTCATCCCACGGCTTCAATTTCAATACAATCATACCGTAAGAATTGCCTTGTCCTGCCAACAACCCGTATCCGGCCACACGCATCACATCATCAACCTGAGGGATTTCCTTCAGTCTGACCTCAATACGTTTCATTATCTCGTTGGACGTATTGAGCGAATTGCCGGCAGCTGTATTTACATTGACAAATACAACTCCTTGGTCTTCATCGGGTACAAGACCTGTTTTGGTGGTATTCATCAATACGAACAGACCGCCAACCGAGGCAATGAGGATACTCCATGCGAGCCATTTGCGACGTACAATAAACCGCACTCCTGATCCATATTTATCAATCAAGGTATCAAATACAGCATTGAACGCCTTTCGGAAGCGTGCAGCAAAATTATTCTTTGCAGTGCCGTCCTCATTCAAATATGGTTTGAGAAGAAGGGCGCATAGTGCAGGGCTGAGGGTCAAAGCGTTTACGGCAGAAATACCGACAGCGACAGCCATAGTCAGACCGAATTGACGATAGAATGTTCCTGATGTGCCGGTCATGAATGACACAGGCACAAACACAGCCATAAACACAAGCGATGATGTGATTACGGCGTTACTGATGCCTTTGACAGCATCAACGCTGGCTTTATATGGAGAACGGTAGCCCTCGTCAAAACGGGCTTGTACCGCCTCCACCACCACAATGGAGTCGTCAACAACCGTACCGATGACAAGTACCAGTGCAAAGAGAGTAATCAGGTTCACACTGAACCCTGCTATCGCCATGAATGCGAATGTGCCGACCAACGAAACGACAATGCCGACCAGCGGTATGAGGGTCGAGCGCAAATCCTGAAGGAACACATACACAACTATGATTACCAGCAGTATTGCTTCAAAGAGTGTTTTCACAACTTCATGTATTGAAGCAAAAAGATAATCGTTGGTGTTCTGCACCTGTGTAAGTTCTATGCCTTTGGGGAAATCTTTTTCCGCTTCGGCAAGAAATTTATCTATCTGTTGATTGACCTCAGTAGCATTTGAGCCTGAAGTCTGGAAAATCATACAGGTTATACCCGGATTTTCATTAAATGCGCCGACAAAAGCATAACTATCCCTGCCAAGTTCTATTTCTGCAATATCTTTCAATTTCAGAACCTCGCCATCACCGGTTGCACGGATGACAATTTCACCAAATTCTTCGGGGGTCATCTTGCGCCCCTTGTATCTCATTGAATATTGATAGGTTTCCTTTGAATTTTCGCCAAAAGAACCGGTTGCAGCCTCAATATTCTGGCTCGCAAGTGCCGCAGTCACATCGGCGGGTATCAGCTTATACTGAGCCATCACATCAGGCTTCATCCAAATGCGGATACTGTAATCGCCACCCATTACCATCATATCGCCAACGCCTGATATTCGCAGAATTTCAGGTTTTAGATTGATATTTATGTAATTTGACAGGAAGGACTCATCGTATGAACCGTCAGGGCTATGCAGTGTGAACATTTGCAAAATACTGGTCTGCTGCTTGGATGTGGTTACGCCCACCTGAGTAACTTCTACCGGAAGCGAGCCTAATGCTTTTGACACGCGGTTCTGTACGTTAACCGCAGCCATATCAGGATCAGTACCTTGCTTGAAATACACTGTAATGGTCATGGTGCCGGCATTGGTCGCGGTCGAGGTCATATATGTCATGTCCTCAACACCATTGATTGCTTCTTCAAGCGGTGCTATCACACTCTTTTGTATTGTTTCGGCATTTGCTCCGAAGTAGGTTGTGCTGACTTGCACCGTAGGGGGCGCAATATCAGGGAATTGCTCTACCGGAAGGGTGGCAAGACCTATCGCGCCAAGTATAATCAGCGTAATGGATATTACTGCAGAAAATATCGGTCGTTCTATAAAAAATTTCAAATTCATGGTTTACTCTCCTTTTTGTGGTTCGTTGCCTGCCCCGGCTTGACGTACTTTAATTTGCTGTCCTTCACGGATCAGGCCCACACCTTCACTTACAATAATATCTCCAGAAGAAAGACCGTCAAGCACGATATATTCACCCGCACTGTTCCCACGGATTACTGTCACCGGCGTTGCGGCGGCATTTCCATCGGTAACTTTGTAAACATATACCTTATCCTGAATCTCGAAAGTAGCATTGCGAGGTATCACGATAGCGTTGTTCTTCTGCTGTGGAATGATGACACTGCCGGATGTTCCACTGAAAAGCAGGTTCTCCGGATTTGGGAACGCAGCACGGATACTTGCTGTTCCTGTTTTGCTGTCAACCACACCGCTGATAGACTCCACGCGTCCTCCGTGTGCGTATAGCTCACGGTCATTGAGTTGCAGTTTAAGTTCTGGCATATCTTCGATAGCCTTCTCCTTGGAGCCATACTGACGCATCAAACCAAGCAACTGGTTTTCGGTCAATGAGAAATATACATACATCACCGAGTTGTCTGATACAGTTGTGAGAGGTCTCGGCATTTCAGGACTGACAAGTGCCCCGATTTTATACGGAAGAGTTCCTACAACTCCGTCCGACGGGCTTTTTACCTCAGTATATGAAAGACTGTTTTGAGCATTGACTTTTTGAGCCTTTGCCTGAGCGAGCTGAGCTTTAGCCGTCAGGAGTGAATTCTCGGCGGTTTTAAGTTCAAATTCAGAGATAACTTTCTCCTTGAACAGTTCCTGCTTGCTGTTGAATGTCAGTTGAGCGGTTGCAAGACCCGCTTCTGCCGCCGCAACATTGGCGTTGGCGGTTTCAAGAGCGGCTTTGTATGCCACTTGGTCAATTACGAACAACAGTTGTCCTTTCTTTACATGTTGACCTTCGGTCACACACACATTTGTAAGAAAACCTCCTACCTGAGGAAGGATGTCAATATCTTGACGCCCCTTGATTGATGCGGAGTAACTGGTTGCAATCTCTTGGTCTGACGGTTGAACCGTGAGTACGTTGTACTCCGGTTCTGGCTGCGGCCTTTGTTCTGGACGACAAGCCGATAAGCATAGCAGCATCACTGCAACGCCTGTGGAATAGTGGAACTTTGACACTTTCATATATTTGTTATTTGCTGTTATTTACTTTTTCCAAAATTTGTGCAAAGTTAGATACATTATCCCCCACGGTCGCAAATTGGAGTTAGCCGTTGTTGTTCAAAATCGGAACACGATGTGAAATTTTTATATTTTGAGCCAATACCAGGATAAATAAATTTGGTAATTTTGCACTCGCAAAAATTTAATGATATAAACCCGGAGATATGAGCGACAACAATATTGCATTTGACAAGAAGTACTTTGTTTTTTTATTGGTATTTCTTGGGATGTTATCGGCTTTCGGGCCATTCGTGACAGACATGTATCTGCCTGTCCTGCCACAAATGGCTGATATATTCAAATGTTCGACATCAACAGCTCAGTTCGGACTGACGATGAGTCTTATCGGACTTGCCGCAGGTCAACTGTTTTTTGGTCCTCTCAGCGATAAATATGGGCGCAAACCTGTTCTTCTTGTGTCATTGCTGCTCTTTGCAGTTTCAACGGTAGTTATCTTGTTCTCACAAACGATGGAATGGTTCAATATTTGCCGCTTGTTTCAAGGCATTGGCGGTGCGGGCGGAATTGTGCTGTCACGATCCATTGCAACAGATTATTATTCAGGCAGGGAACTTGCCAAGATATTGGCGATAATAGGAGCAATCAATGGCGTTGCTCCGATAGCGTCGCCTGTCATAGGTGGAATTGTTGCCACCTTCACAGGCTGGCAGGGTATTTTCATGGTATTGCTCGGCATCGGTATTCTTATCATTACAATGTGTTTTCTTTTCAGAGAATCATATCCGTTGGAACAACGTAACCAAGTGGGAATCTTTACGACATTCGCCTCTATCTTGAAACTTCTGCGTCTGCCATATTTCAGAATATATGTATTGATGTATGCCTTTGCGAGCGCAATACTATTCGCATACATTTCATCTGCATCATTTATCATTCAAAACCATTACGGATATTCTCCTTTTGTGTTTTCAATATGCTTCGCCATAAACTCAGTGTTCATTGGAATAGGCTCCGGTTTATCTGTGAAAATAAAGAATAGTTCTAAAGCGGCTGTTGTCGGAGGCCTGTTGCTTGTTGGCACAGGTATCGCGCAGCTCGTTATCTGCACATTATTTGACACCTTTCCGGTTTATGAGGGGTTGACATTGCTGATGCTTACAGGCGTGGGATACGTATTTACCGCCTCTACAACACTGACAATGACGGAAGGACGTGAATACATCGGAGCAGCATCAGCAGTATTCGGGGCTTTAGGATTTCTATTCGGTGGTATTGTATCACCACTTGTTGGAATAGGTAATATCATGCAATCAACAATGATCGTAATTCTCAGCTGCGCTGTAATAATTACAGTATTGTCAGTCTTTTCATTACGAAGAAAGCAACTTATTGATAAATGATAACGAACTTAACTGACATACACATTGCACAATCAGATTTATCAGATTTTGCAGGACGCATGACAAAATCACAGCATTCGTTCTTTTCCGTTGTCATAAGCGGACATGCCGAAATTGATATTGACTTGCGCAGATATGAGTTGTCGCAAAATAGATTATGCGTTATCTTTCCCGGTCGGATTTTTAAGATAATTCAGCGCAGCACTGATTTCGAGGCAATATACATCCAGTTTTCCGACTTGTCCGAGCGTTTCAGCATAAGCAAAATATCCCCATCGTTCTTCTATCTGCTTAAAGAGTGTCCTGTAAGAATGATTACCACATCCAATTCAAAAACAGTGCATCTTTTCCAGATAATCAACGATTATTACAATGATGGAGAAGGCTCATTCCTGCCATCATTGATTGACAATCTCATACAATGCGCACTATACGATATTTATGATAATTACATCGTAAAACAGCAGCTGTTGTCACTTACCCGTCATGAAGAACTCTTTATGACATTCATAAACATAATGCACGAACATTGCCGCAAAGAGCGTCAAGTGTCATTTTATGCTGATAAGATGTGTATAACACCGCGCTACTTGTCGCGTGTAGTTGCTTCAATTACCGGTTTGCAGACAAAAGAATTGATTGACCGCCATGTAATACTGGAAATAAAGGTAATGCTTGAATCAACCAATCTTACCATACAGGAAATTGCCCATAGGCTCAACTTCCCGAACCAATCATTTTTAGGCACATACTTCAAAAAATACACCGGTTTATCTCCCGACCAATACCGCACCAATCTTTCTGCAATTCCATAACTTAGCGTATATCCTGACACGGGAAACCGGGCTTTCTCCCGTTGCGGCAATGGGGCGGCTAATCTGTGCGTGTGGTTGGAATTTTGTCAGTCATTTGAAAACGGGTTTAATTGTGGATAAATAGTGGTGGTACTCTCCCGGCTATGTAGCCATAGGGCCATATAGCCATAGGTAGGTAGATTGGTGGAAATATTCTTTGCCACGGAGCAACTTCGCTATATATAAAGGTCGTAACATTGCCGTTCAGGAACAAATCTCTATACAAAACCAATCAATTAGATTGTTCGGAAGGGCGTTTGTCAGACCGATAGGCAGCATGATTGCCGTATGGCTTGGGAAATTCCTGTGAGGTCGGAAAACGTGACAGCAGTTCAGGCGGACAGTGCATAATATAGGAAGGAAATTGACTTCCGTGAAGGCTATCCTGCGAACCAACCTCTACACAAAGAAACAAAATATTTAGCGATTTGTCAAGTCGCCCAAAAAGCGAGATTGCTGGTATTTAGAGGATTGTCCGCCTATGTCCGGATTTGCCGGGATATGCCGTAAAAACTCGGCTGAATTTTTAACAAAAAAATTTTCAGGTTGCTTGGCTCATAGCTCCCGACCTGCATCGGAGCGTCAATTTTTCATCATACTGTTCCTGATTTTTTCTTTCATCGTTAGGAATTGCGCCGGATTTTTTGTAAATTTAGGTAAGCAGAACGGGGATACTATCCCACCGACGTATAGAAATCAGTGAAATTCATGCCGCCGATTGATAACCGGGCTTCATAGGGGCTGCATTACACTATTTCATATTAGGAATGATGTTCACATGAACACTGCAAGTTATGTTTCCCGGCACACGAATCAAAGATTGTGCCACGAAACACTTGCCGTGTACCACGGGGACAGATTTACTCCAAAGTCGTAAATCCATACGATGAAACTACGTTGGTCATTTCTCCCGTGATGCGGTTTTTCACCACATAATCCACTTTTTATGACTCAGACTAACGGCAGGGGTGGCAGACGCCCCAAGACCGACCCATCGGTCAACCGCTATGTAGTGCGGTTCAACGCCGAGGAAAACGCACGTTTCCTCGCCATGTTCGACCGCTCCGGCCTTGAAAGCAAGGGCGCGTTCATCAAGAATTTCATATTCCAGAAGCCTTTCAAGGTGTTCACAGTTGATGAGAACACCCGTATGTTTATCGACAAGCTGTCATCTTTCAACTCTCTTTTCCGCACACTCGGTGTTTCCTACGATAATATCGTGAAAACTTTGCGGGAGAACTTCACCGAAAAGAAAGCGATGTCGGCTCTCTACAAACTGGAGAAACTGACGATAGAGCTTGTGAAAGTCAACAGCGAGATTGTCGCCCTCGCTCAGAAATTCGATGAGCAATGGTCGCTAAAATCTCGATAGGCAACTCCCTCTATGGAGCTTTGACATATAACGGCGAGAAAATCAACAAGGAGAAGGGCCGGCTGTTGGACACCAACAAAATCTATAATGACGGCAGCGGTTCGGTTGACATCCGCCGTGCCTACGAGGACTTTATGCGCTGGATACCTACATCCTCGCGCACGGAGCGTCCGATGATGCACATCTCCCTCAATCCACACCCCGATGACAGGTTGAGCGATACTGATTTTACCCGTCTGGCACACGACTATATGCAGATGATGGGACTGGGCGATATGCCGTACATGATTTACAAGCATGAGGACATCGACCGCCATCACGTTCACATCGTAGCCTTGCGTGTCGGCACTGACGGACGTTGCATTTCCGACCGGAATAATTTCTACAAGAATAAGAAAGTATGTCGGGAACTGGAACAACGCTATGGGTTAAAGCCTGCGGAACGAGAGAAAATCTCACCCGACACTCCGTTTACCAAAATTGATCCAAACGGCGACATAAAGCGACAGGTTGCCAATACGGTCAAAATGGTAGGTATGCGCTACAAATTCCAGAGCATGGGCGAATACAACGCCATACTCGGACTTTACAATGTGAAGTGCGACACCGCCGACGGACGAGTGAACGGGCGCGAGTATCACGGTCTGGTGTACTTCGCCACCGATGATAACGGCAATACAATCGCCA
>OFGC01001492.1_pt1 | contig 15557 bp, 15 predicted proteins | sample 1521691 | NCBI WGS metagenome assembly OFGC01 (sample SAMEA3504121, study PRJEB24116) | mouse gut metagenome | biome: mouse gut; feature: mouse-associated habitat; material: faeces | place: Denmark | collected 2011
GGAACGCTAAACTACTGGTGTCCCACTGCAAACAAATATGAGAAGTACCGAAGCTTTTTTGATGAGCGGCACGCATTGGGGGAACACATTTTTGTATATACTTGTCTGGAACCCACTGGAAATTTCTGCAACCGAATGTTGGATCAGGAGAAATTGCGTCAAGTCTGGTTAGGCTGGGCGCCTGCTCTTTATGAAAATATAGAAGGATACCTTCATTGGGGCGGCATGTCCATGGATCGGCTGGACTTCTATCGGTTGAGCGCTCCTCTGTCAGACATTACTGACTATGAATCCAATCATCGGTCCCGTCTGCCGGCGGGAGATCCTGCTATAATGTTTCCTGGATTCCATGAGGTATACTCTAGTACCCGTTTAGAAGCGCACCGGATTGGCTTTGAAGATCTGGTTCTACTAGAACGTATCAAGACTACGGACCCTGCCTGGGTTGAAAAATTAATCGCTACGGTATTTCGTCGGTATGATGACTACGAAAAAGATGTTGTCCAGTACCGGAAAGCCCGTCGATGCCTTTTAGAAAAAGCTTCCGAAGAATTGCGCTGACAATCGGCAAAATTATTTGTCTTATCAGTAGATGGAGATCGTGCGAATCGAACAAGTTCGGTTTGTACTCTTCTTCTTGATTTTAGCCGCCAAGGGCGGTATGGGGGATTACAATGCTAAATGTGCCTACAAGAACGAAACAAGCTTTCAATCGCAACTCAATTATGACAATCAATACCACCGATTTGCAAAGTGTGAAAAACCAGAGAACCCTTGCAACTCTCATAAAGCAGCCTGGACCTCAGCAGTCTATGCGCTCACAATCTGCCTTTTCACAGCCCCAAAGTACACGGCCCGCTGCAACACATACCATCCCGTCGTCTGCAAGACCGTCACCAAATATACAGCCTGCTCTTTCCTCTTCTGGACAAATGCAAGCCGTACAGCCTGCTTTTTCCTCTTCTGGGCAGATGCAAACCGTACAATCTGCTTTTTCCTCTTCTGGGCAGACACAAAATACTGTTTCTATATCAAAGCCAATCCCCGTTCTCCAAAATAAGGTGCAAAAGGGACAGAAAGCCATGCTCTCTTCTGTTTCATTGCATGCAGTGAACGCCTGCTTTGGCTGGAATGTTACCGATGGCCGATGTGACGTTGATGTATCTGCCTTTTTGCTTGGTGAAAACGGCAAAGTAATCGGCGATACCTGGTTTGTATTCTACGGACAAACAAACAGCCCTGATCACAGCACCAAATTTATAGCAAACAGCAGCAAAGATCGGGAAGAAATCCAGATTGATTTCACAAGGCTCAATTCCTCGGTGCAAAAAATTGTTTTTGTTCTTACCATCAATGATGCTTTAAAAAACAGGCTTCATTTTGGAATGCTGAAAGATGCATATATCAGAATCCTCGACCCATCTGGCAAAGAACTTGTCAGCTTTATGATGACAGATTATTACAGCAATGTAATTTCTATGATGATTGGGGAACTGTATCAACACAAAGGTGCCTGGAAATTTAATGCGATAGGAAACGGTGTTGCCAAAGACCTTGCAGGTCTATGTGCACTGTATGGTGTACAGGTCATTTAAAGCGCGCCCGATAAAGCACCAAAATACCAGCATATACAATTCATAAAAGAAAGGTTTGGTCATACTATGTTAACATTCGAAGTTGTCAATGAATTAGCCCTCACCCCTCAGAATGAAAAAGAGAAAACAGAGGAGAGCCGGGCAGGCCCTCCTCTTTCCCTTTACATTGACAGCCGGATCTTTTTGGCCGCCGCCTGCTCAATGAGCTGCTTTGCCTCTTCCCTGCTGCCACGCTCAGCAGATACCATGATATAGCCGGGCATATCTTTGGCCGGTTCCACCTTAAAATCCTTCATTTCTGCCGCTTCCAGGCGCTCCTTCAGCTTTTTTGCATAATCTCCACATGCTGCCGGAAACGTGCCCGCAATCACCCGGATCGGAGCCTCCTTCGTGCTTTTTGTTTCTGCCATTGTGTTTCCCTCCTTATGATTTCTTTAAATATTCACTACTGGAAAAGCCTTCTTTGCCATTGTAGGCAATATAAAGCCATTTCACACCTTCCACCATGGTATAGTAACCATAATTCCGCACCGTTGCCCCTTTGGGGATCTCCGTGATAATATTCTCACTCTTCAACACTCCCGGATGGGTTCTCATGTTCAAGTTGGTTGTGGTCTTATAGGCTCCGGCAATTCCCTTGGCAAAACTCTTTGCCCCCACCGGCTTCAGGGAAGCATTGCCTGCCGTGGCTCCGTTGGCCACATAGGTATAATATTGACCGCCTGCATTGCTTGTGTAGGCATACCCACATGAAGCGCCCGGCCATACAATTTTATACCAACCATTGGCCAGGATCTCCAATACCTCCACAGAGGCTCCTTTGGTCACTCCTCCAATGGATCCGGATGCGGTACTGCTGCCGGTTCTCACATTCATATTGCTTTTGGCCGTTGCGCTACCTATTCCCTTGCCTACATAGTTTTTATTGCCTGAGGCCGTTGCTGTGCCCTGAGAGGCTCCTGAGGTCGTTCCTGAGGCCTTTGAGCCCTTACTCAATGCCATAACTACATGAGAGCTTTCCTTCAGGTAAATGCCGCCCCTCTTTGCGTATGCACTGGATCCAGTGTGGGCAGTATCCGTGTATGCTTTAAATTTTCCGGTTGCCAGGAGAATGCTTTTCATATTGCCGGTGTAGCCACTGGCGGCAATGCTCAGGCCCGCCAATATGTAACATGCAAGCACCAGGGAGCTGCAATCAAAATCTCCCTTGGCTCCGGCCACCTTCCGACCATTGTTCACAATCGCATTAAAGCCCTTCCATCTGTTAGGCTGAGAATAGCCAAAATTATCATTTTTGCATATCTCCTCCATAATTGCGGCGGCCTTGTCTGCCAGGGTATCATCCAGGCATTCCAGGTAAACATTCCACGGCTTACTGTACCATTCCCGGATGCAGATCTCTTTTGTGGTCTGATCCCCCGGTGTTTTCCCCTGAATTGTTCCGTTTTCGTCAATACTTGCATGGCCAATCAATACAGCCATCTGATCACTCCTTTCCTCATAGCCCTTTACTGCTGCATATACCGCATCCCTCCGGGCCGTATACTTACAGAAAACTTTGTCACTTTTCGCTGAAGCATAAAGCGCATCCAACGTCTTTCCACCGGCCGCCCTGATAATCCGGGCAGAGGCTCCGGCCCCGCCCTGGTTCTCAATATCGGCCATGAAAATAATAGCTGCCGGATCTGTTACTCCCAAATTTTTAATATGGGTACAGTATCCGGTAATATCTTTCAGGGCAAGCGCATCCTGGGCCCGCTTCCCTTCCGTTGTGCTGAGGGCAGCAGATAACCGGCCCGCCTCTTCCGTTGTGGCCTTCCTGCTGCCCCATGAGGTGCCCTTTGCTGTAATTTCCGTATAAAGGGCCGCCCCCAATATTTCCTTGCCCTTTTTGGCTCCCAGGGCCTCACAAATCTCTTTCATAAGGCCCAGGGCCCTGCTGCCATGCCACTGGACTCTCCCAACCGATAAAGCCCCGTTATCGTTCTTATTTACCGATCCATAACCCCCTTCATGGGAAAAAATGATCGGAGCCGCCCTCTCAGCAATTTCCTTCAGATTCATCCTCTTCCTCCTCTCCCGTTTTGCACAAATCCGGGTATTTCTCCGCTATCTTCCCATATGCCCACACCCCGATCAGCACCAGGGGGAGAAACGGCCACAGCACCGCCGCCAATAAGGAAATAGCGAAAAAGGAGCAGATGGCGATCAAGCCTTCTCCTGCTCCTTCCGGGTATTCCATGTATTTCTCTTCCTCACTCAGCTCATTCCATGAGCTACAAAACAGATATAATAAGGCCATGGCCAATATTACAGCCACAGCCACATAAACAATAAGCAGCGCCTTCCACACTTTTATGCCCCCTTACTGTTATTCATAGCAAACACAGCCGCCTCTATCAGGGTTTCAAGCTGAGCATCCGAAATAGAAATATTTTTGGCTGCAAGAATCTCTTTCAAAAACTCCGTAACAATGGCCTTTTTCTCAGCACCGGATCCTGCCTCCTTATTCATCTGCTCTGCCGCCTCCACGGCCTTGGCCACCCACTTCATAACTCCGGTGAGCTTCATTTCCTCTGCCCACGTTTTGAGCAGCGGGATCCCGTACCTCATAATGAGTGTTACTGCAATAATCACCACAAGCTCAATAACCTTTAATAAAATATTATCCATAGAAATATGCCTCCTTATCCTTTTGCCGCCTCAGAGGGCCCTTCCTGGCTCTCTGAGCATGTTTCAGGGCCTCTCATTGCCATATCATGCACAATGCCGCCCTCCGTGTTTTCTTTGGTTGCTTTTGCCGCATAGGCACAGTATGAGATCGCTTCTCCTACCGTGGCCCCAATCAGGCTGTACAGCGCTGAGAGATCCGCAAAGTGCCACATTGCGGCCATAGAGTAAAGCTGCACCGCCGTACATGATAGGAAGATATAAGCCAGGGCCACCTTGGAAGCGTTTGGCGGCTTCTTTTTCGGCCAGTATTCCTCCCGCTTCTGTTTCAGCTCTTCCTCCAATAGCTTCCGCTCTCCCTGGATCTCAATCCTCCTCAGCTTCCGCTCATGCTCCCTGAGCTCTTCCCTGCTTAGCCTCACCCGGCTCACCTCCCACATAAAAATCCTTTTCTTCCTGGCACTTATGGTAAATCTTCAGAATATACTCATATTCTGCTTCATATACACCGTTGGGATCATTCGTCACCTTCAGCAGCTCCTCATATTTCTCATTCTGCTGTATGATATAATTAAATTCACCCTCAGAGTGCCTCTGCCCTCTTTGGCATTCGTTGTAAAAATTGAAAATCTCTGCTTTGATATTGTCGGCGGCATCTATCGCCCTTTGTATTGCAAGCTCTTCCTGCCTTTTGGCAATTTCCTCCTGCTCCTTCCTCAGTTCCTTCATTTCTTCCTTCACACTGGCCATCATTTTGTTGCCGATCCACCCAAAAAGGCTGCTCCATGGATTGATCTTGATCTTGGATACCTCTATGAAGGTGCCCAGGAAGAGAGCCCCGCCTGAAATAGCCGCCACTATTTCTCCTATGCTCACTCCTGCTCCTCTCCTTCCTCTTCATTTTCCGGCCCCTGCACTTTGCAGAAAACGCACCGGGAGCATGGCTCTTGGCTGTATGGTATGTAATAACTTTTACATTCCCCACAATTTCCATATTCTTTGCACTCCCGGCTGCACTCTTCCAGTGTCCTCCTGCAATATCCCAGGGCCCTATGAGAGCACCTGAAATTATTCCGCTTCAGCTTCATCCATTTCCTTCAGCATGGCATTGAGCTCATTTTTCCTGGCGGCCATTCTGTCAGATTCAGCGATCTCCTCAGCGTATTCCTCCACCGTGGCCCGCCCCATTGCGATCTTGGTGCCTATGTAGTCCTTTTCTCTCATAAGCTGATCCAATCCTCTGATCTCTGCCTCAATCTGTTCTCTTGTCATTGCTTCCATGTTTTTTCTCCTTCCTTATACTGTTTTAGGGATATATGGGATGTACTCCCAATTTTCTATAAATAGCCGATTGAAAAGGGCATCCATATTCCTGATAGTGTGGTATGCGTCCTTTTTCCCGGCAAATCCCCGCCATGATTGATATGCCGCCCTGATCTGCTCATAGCTCATGTGGCCCTCAGCATTCAGCTTGGCAAATTTCTTCAGCTTCCTTCTTTCCCTTGTTACAGAATCCCGGCATATTCTTTTCACTACCTTCCCGGTATCCGTGAGCAGGAAATGTGTTTTTAAGAATGTGAAGCCCCTGCTGAGCTTCACAATTTTGGTTTTCTTATCATTGAGCCGTATTCCCAATGATTCATATATTTTTCGCACCTCTTCCAGTATCTCCTTCAGGTATTCCTTATCAATGTGAATGATATATGAATCATCCATATACCTGGCATATGGCCGGATCCCTTTTTCGTCCTTCACATAATGATCCACTTTATCAGGATAAGAAACGGCGCATATTTGGCAGACTTCACTCCCTAATCCCAGGCCACTGGCATACTCTTCACCGTACTCCATGGCCGCCTCTTTAAATTGTGCCATTTCCTTCATTTTCTCCTCAGCAAAGGCATCAATAAATTGCTCTGCAAGGTGAATGATCCTCTGATCCGTGAATTTGCTCCGGATCTGCTCCTTCATTTTGTCATGTGGGATACTTGCAAAATAATCTTTCAGATCTATTTGCAGGATATAGCCCTCATTTCCATATTTTGCATAATGCTCCTGCAAATGAAGCGTGATCCGGTCAATGGCATGGCTGATTCCCATACCCTTCCTGGATGCTCCGTTGTCATATATCAGACTATTGGAGAGCACCGGCATGAGTGCATTTTGTGAGAGGCTCTTCTGAGGCACACGCTCAGAGAAATGCACACTCTGAATATGCCTCAGCTTTCCCCTCTCCACCAAATCAAAGGCAATGAATCCCTTTCGGACATCCTCGCCATTGATCAGTGCATTATGAGTTTTACAAAGGTTTCTGCTCAGCTCGGATCTGTACCGCTGCACACTGGCTTTCCACCCCACTCCCTTCCTGGCATCCTTGTATGCCTGGTAAAGTGAGTTATAATCTGCCACCCGTTCAAAATTATCATATTCGGATAGCCTCTCCCTCCGGTGTGCCTCCCTGGCCTCTCTCCTTCGCTGAGCTCTGCCCGCTCTTCTTTCTTCACTTGTCATATAAAATTGTGCCCATCTCCTCCTTGTACGGTATTTGTGCCCCTAACCGCATAATGGTATGGGTATGAAATGCACCTCTGCACCTTCTTTTCAGCTCCCTTCCGATTTCTGCACCATGCAAGCAGCGTACACCCACCCAAAACAAGCAAAAACCACCTCTCTGAGCACATGAGAGGCGGCAAGGTCATTTACACTTTTTTCAAAGTGACGGTCATCCACTCCTTCCTCTACCTGATACAGATTTCTGCCTTTTACAGCGTACTTTGTCGGATCGTTTATGGTAGTGAATCAGACGGGCACCCGGAGAGCGTTGGAGCAACTGTTGTTGTTGGCATTGCCATTGTTGTTGACATTGCAGGCATTGGTAGAATTGCCCGCACACACAGACAGCAGCCACCAGTTGGCCCGGTGCGAAAAATACAGCGGATAACCGATATTTCATTATTTTCTTTTAACTATTTTCGTGTTGTCCTTCCAATTCTTCAGCTTTCCCTCTTCCTTCAGCATTAAATTCAGGAGCGGATCAAATCGGTTCCAATCCACCGGCAAAGTAGTGGCCAGGTAATTTATGAGATCATAAATATCCCGCAAGGTGTCAATGGCCTCCTGGGCCTTTGCCTTCCTCTTCTCCACTAATTCCTCCGTTGTGCTCCATATTCTGTTAGCTGCCCGGATCTGAGTATAGAGCTTGTGGCACAGCGCACACATTGGCTTTGCAAATATATCCCGCCATCCTTTAGGCACTATATTGGTATTCCATACCAACCTTGTGGCCTCTGCTCTTATTTCCTCCGCAAGATCCAACACATCCAATTTTGAGGCGCTCCTGAGCCTTGCCAATACACTCATGCTCTTTCCTCACTTTCGCAAATTATACCCCGCCCCTGGGAAGGGGGCGGGATTGATCCATGATTATTCCGTGATTCGGAAGCAGACGGGCACCCGGAGAGCGCCGGAGCAACTGCCGTTGCCGGCATGGCCACTGTAGCTGACAGGGCAGGCATAGGTAGAAGAGCCCGCACACACAGACAGCAGCCACCAGTCGGCCCGGCTTCCTCCGTCACCGGCCCCCTTGATCCGATTCTTCCAACTGTTCGCAAAAATCGGATACTGCACCGCCTGGCCTTCTCCCCATGGCTTTGTTGCCCAAATCAGTGAGCCAAACACTTCATATTCACACGGGATCCACAGTTTCCCTAAATCCTGCCACCCCCATGAGGTTGAATCATTCAGCTTTCCGGATGCAGAATATCTCTGCTCTAAAAGGAACCGCTTGGAGCTGATAACCGCCCGCACCTCTGCCGGGAGCTTTGCCTCTAATCCGGCCAGGAAGCTCTTCACGGTTGACTTGTTATAGGGATAAGGATCCGCTGAGGTTCCGTTGTTATCGTTTGAAGTGAACCATTGCACAGTATCCGGGTAACAATCTTTTGAGATCCAATCAATATGCCACCCTACCTCCTGATCACAGCACCGTGTATATGTATTTATACCGGCAATCTGCATTTTGATCAGATAATTCCCCATGTAAATGGGTATATAGTCCTCTACATGCAGGCCATCAATGTTATGGGCTGCAAGCCTGGTTTTAATCCACCGCCACGGATCAGAAAATCCGGCAATCTCCTCAGCAAATTCCACTGTAAGATCCCGGCCCTCATAGGTGCGATCTGCTGCCTCTATGGCATAATTGGTATGCTTATTCTCAAAATTGATCTGCTCTGCACCGTATTCATCCCCTTCCTGGGTGTACGGTGTTACGTCATTATAGCTCTTGGTGCCATCCTCGTTCTGCACCTCTCCAAACTTGCGATCTGCCGCAAGCTCTTTGTTGATCACGTCATCCACATAATCTGTTTTTAATACTGACATAATGCCCTCCTATTCGTTAAATAAATGATTGCCGCCCAATCTCCTGGGCAGCGTTCTTTTTCTTTTCGGTTCCCGTGGATTCCCAAACGGGAAATATTCACGGCCCGCAATTAAAGGCAACCTCCTCTCTCTGATTTCTTTTTCTTCCTCCCGTGGTATCTCCGGATCCTTCAGCGGGAAATACTGATCGCCCAACCTGAAGGGAAGCCTTCTCAATTCTGTTACCACCTGAGGCTCTTCATATGCTGAAGGGGCTTTGAATGGATAATATGCCCCGCCCAACCTTGTGCCCAATCCAAAGGGGAGCCTGAGCCGCTCCGGCTCTTTTGGCCGTGGTATCCTTGGATTCTTTAAGGGATAATAAAAAGCCCCCAAACGAAAAGGGAGCTTTACTGGCCGTGTGTAGAGGTTCCACATAACCTCATACAGCTTCAGGCAGGCCGATTCTAACCGGTTTAGATCGTCATAGCCAATAAATGCACCATTCTCCTCATATACCGTTTTTTGGCCTATCTCGCAATTTACAAAGGCATTGATCGCCTCCAAATTATCTGAAAGAGTGTTTATTTCATCAGCAAAAGGGTATTCCTCATATTTCCGATCCGGCATTGCCCTCACAAATACCGGCCAAAACTTACGGGCCACGGCCCCCAAAAATTCAATATTATTCTTGATCCGGTTAAAGTCCACGGTGTTGAAATAATCCCCGGCATAGTTCCCGGCTTCATCCTGCCTGGCCATCCAGTCTGTTTTTGGTGTTATCCATTCCATTTCACACATGCCTCCTTGCCACCAGTGTACCGCTCAGGGCCCCGGAATAGTTCAAGCCTACATCTTCAAGCCTTATCATTAAATTCTCTACATACCGGCTTTCTAGGTATGCAAGATCATTGGTATCCAGGATCGGATCTCCCCGGTACTTCAATTCATACTGATTGCCGCCCTTGTAGTAGGCCCCCACCCATTCCACCAGGTTCTTAGCGTCCTCTGCTGAGCTTATGAGCGGATTATTCCAGGTTTGAATGCTGCCGCTGTTATTCAGCTTTGTGGTTTCCTGAGAAGTGGTGATGTTGTACTCATATCCCCGCACCGTGATCACCGTCTTGGTATCCTTGGCCGGGGGCTTTGTGATCCTGACTTTGCACCAGTAAGAGCTACTTTCCACCACCACGGCCCCAAAATCCTGAATAGCCTCATTTATCATGCACACCGCTGAGAGGTTATGCACCGCATTACCGAAATTTATTTCAAATTCCCTCACTTCTCCTGCTGCCAATATGGTTTCTTCCGTTGTGAGATCCTTCAGCTCTGTGCCTCTTGTGTAGATTGTCCGGATCACCCTCAGCTCCTTCACCTTTTCCAGTTTGGTGCCGTTGGGTGTGGCCGTTAGATCGTCATAGGTGAGCCTATAATCCGTCTGACTTCCAAAAAGAATCTGCTTCAGGTGGATCCGGTTGTGCGGCTTTGCCCTGGTAAATTCAATTTCTATTTTGTCGGTGTCTATAAAATCATAGTAAACTATGGTTTTTTCCGTGATACTCTTGCTTTTGAACCGCTTCAGGCGCTTCCCATCGTTGAATGTGGTGATCGTAAATTCCACCGGCTGAATGCTTCCGAAAAGAAGAGTTAAGTTGTAAAAGGTATAGGCGCTTTCCATGGTGAGGGTGATCACCGGGTTCTCCTCAAAATATCCCTCCTCATTGCTTATGGATTCGCTTACATAGCCCACCTCCATGAAATTCTTCCCCCTGGGCATAAAATACTGCTGCCTGCCTACCTGGGAATAATTCTGCTCAAATGCCGCATATTCAGAATATGGCCGCTCTTTCAGCAGGCACTCAATACTGCCGTACTCTGCCACCTGGTTTGCCGCCACCTCCTTCTCCGGCTCAAAAGAGGATTTCAGCATGATAATTCCATCCCGGTTTTGCATTACCACGCTTCTCCCGGCATTGGCAATGAGTTGAAGGCATTCCTTGTGTTTCACCATGGGCAGCGGATTGTATACTATAACCTTTTTCAGATATGGATCGATCCAGTACCCCTCCGGGAGCACACCCGCATCCTCAAACACGTCCACCGCCAAATCAAAAAGAGAGATACCTTCAGGCCGGTACTCTCCCCTTTTATATTCATCATTCATATACTCAAAAATATCCACAGCGCCAAACTTTGCCAGTTTATCATCAGCACTCCACTCCTGCATGAAGAGAGTGCCTCCCTTTACCCACTCAATGCTTCCATTGTTCAGGGTGTACCCGTAATATACAGCCATTTCCTGGCCGGTTTCCATGTAGTTGATGGCACTGTCATCATTATCCACATTATAGTATTTATCCATGTTTTCTATGGTCACGCTAAAGTCAACACTTGGCAGGCTCTCCGATATAGGGGAAATGTGGCTCTTCATTTCAGCTCTCACTATCTTCTCATTGTCAAACGTGATTCCGATCCCAAATACGATATTTAGGATCCGGAACCTGGCGATCCCGTTTTTCATTTTCCTTGGATATATTTTCATAAATGTGGTGTTGTTGAAGGTGTCCTCTGTCTTGAATGTGGGTGAATCGTTCTCATAGTTGAAAATGCCTTCATCCGTTTCCACCGTGAGCTCCACCGGGTAAGCCTCCCCCAATTCCAGGGTGAGGCCCTTTATATCCAATGGATCCAGTGTATTGAAATGAATGATAACCACCGGCTGCTGCCCCTGGCCGCATAATGCCTCTGTTACCATGCCGGCATTATAAAAGCTCTTCCCCGGCCCATTCCTGGGCAGGAAATACATGGAGCGATCCACCTTTGAAAAATCATTCTCATAGGTTGCATAGATTTTATTCACCGCCTCTGTGCTCAGAGGCTTAATGAGATCGGCAAAATATGTATATCCTACATTCTGCACCTCTGCCGCCGTTTGGGCCGCCTGGTTTATCAGGCCCAGGCTGATCCTCATATATGATTTATTCCGGGCCGCCTGCTTCATGCCCTCCTTGTACTCGGTACTTACATATTGCATACTGCATCACCTACATTTCAATTAAGTTTACTGTAAAATCTTTATATACCGGCCTCCCCTCCTCATAGGTGTAAATGGGTGTTTTTCTATCCCCGGCATACATTTCCAGGCTTCCTCCGGCATTTTGATCCGGTATGAAAAAATTCACGCTCAGCCCAAACTTTTTCTTTATTGCCCGCCTTATTACCATGTATTCATCCGGCCTGAGCACGAACCATTTACACTCAATTTTATGCACGTCCTCCCGTATGATCTGAGATACCATTTTTCCGTTGGCATTTCTCTCACTCTCCGATATGTCATAATCGGATATAGTCATCTGAGAGGGATCGGGGAGAGATACCCCGCCCACAATCAGAATATTATGATATTTTGCCGCCATGCGTTCTCTCTCCCCTCCTTATGCGTTGGCCATCTGATAGCCTTTTCTCCGTCTGTATTTGTCTGTTTGTTCCACCAGTGTTTTACTGTCAAGCAATACGGTTGTGTGAATTGTCTGCCACTCCTCAGCGCCATCCATTTCTCCAATGATAGCCCTCAGATTCATTGAGATAATTTCCCCAATCCTGGCCGCCACCTTATCCATCCATCCGGTGTTGTTTTCAAGTGGCACAACCGCCTCCTGCCCGGCCTCTCCTACCATTGCAATAGTGGCCTGGTCTACCACACCGCCCTTTGCAAGCCTTGGAATGGATATATTGCCTATTGTGGAGATATTAAAGCCAAATGTTTTCCCTCCTATCTCCGGCACCCAATCCGGCACATCAAAGCTCAGGTTATTCAGCGCCCGGATCATTCCGTTAATACCATTGATCACTCCGTTTGCCATTTTCTCAATTCCTCCAATTATGGAATTTATCACCCCTTTTATAGAGCTCCAAATGCCATTGAAGATATTGATCACCGTGGTTTTCATGCTCTCCCACATATTACTCCACGTTGTTTTGATACTGCTCAGGGCTGTGCTTATTCCGCTCTGAATCGTTCCCATTATCGTGGTGATCGTGCTCTTTATAGCATTGAAAATGGTATTTACGGTTGTTTTGATACTATTCAGGATTGTGCTAAAAGTGGTTTTGATACTATTCAGCACAGTGCTGATCGTAGTGCTCACCGCATTTATGATTGTGGTGATCGTGCTCTTTATGGCATTGAAAACCGTTGTAACTGTATTTTTTATACTTTCCAGTATCGTGCTGAATGTAGTCTTGATCGCATTCAGTACGGTGCTGAGTGTGGTGCTTATTGTGTTTATGGTTGTGGTTATGAAGGCCTTGATTGCATTGAATACGGTTGTAACTGTATTTTTTATGTTTTCCAGTATTGTGCTGAAGGTAGTCTTGATGATATTCAACACAGTGCTGAGCGTGGTGCTTATGGTATTGATTGTTGTAGTTATGAAGGTTTTGATTGCATTAAAAATTGTTGTTACTGTATTCTTTATGCTCTCAAAAATCGTGCTGAAGGTTGTTTTTATCGCATTCAGTACAGTGCTTATGATCGTGCTTATCGTGTTGATCGTGGTGCTGATTATGCTTTTTATGGCATTCCACACTGTATTTATGAGAGTTTTGATCGCCTCCCAAATGGTTGAAAAAATGGTTTTGATTGTGTTCAGCACCGCACTGATAACTGAAGAGATTACTCCCAGGGCCGTGGAAATAATGGCCTTGATCGCACTCCACACAGCGCTCACTATATTCTTTATGGCATCCCATATTGCAGAGAAAAAGGTTTTAATTCCTTCCCATGCCCTCTGCCAGTCACCAGTAAACACTCCGGCTATAAAATCAATCAGGCCGCCCAATGCGTCAAATATATTCCCGATCACATCAGCAACCACACCGGCCACTGTCAGGAAAACACTTCCCACCGTATCCAGGGCCGCCGCTATGTACGGGGCCACCGTGGCAATAAACCACTCAATGAATGGCTGAAGCGTCTGCTCCCAAATATCCTTTATTGCATCCGCTATCTTTCCGATCAGTTCCAGGCCCTTGTTAATTGCGGGCTGTATGTGTTCATCAATCAGCGGCTTCACCTTCGCCTGAAGGCCTTCCAGTACCGGGAGAATATATGAGTTATATGCATCCAGTAATTTCCCGGTTATGCTGCTGAGCCCTGCTGCCAGTGAGCTGAACATGGGGGCCACATGCTGATCATACACCTCATTCGCCTTGCTAAAGGTGTCATCCACCACTTGCTTGATATTCCCCAAAAAGCCGCTCAGCACTCCCAGGGTGCCATCCAGGGCCGTTTTAAATTTATCCTGATTATCTATAAAGGGCCTTGTAATTATATCCGTTATATCCCGGTACAGCTTAGCCCCGATCTCGGCTGCACCCATGGCCGCATTGGCAAAAATCCCTATTATGTTGGCCGTTACCTGCTGCCCGTTCTCTCCTCCAAATACAGAGAAGATATTGGCCGCCGCCTGAGCAAAATCCCCCTGCATCTTCACAATTTCTGAGCTTATATCAAACATGCTAACAATGTGCTGCTTGATCCGCTCTTTGTTCTGATCCAGGTACTTATTCAGGCCGCCCAATAGGTTTGTGGCTATCGTGATCCCTATGCTCGCCGCCGCTCCTGCCTGCTGCCCCAAAGAATAGGCCCATGTATTCAGGAAATTATTGGCCGCTTGCAATACGGCGGGATCCGTCCAAATCTCTTTCAGGCTCTTCTTAATTCCTTCAATGGCCTGCTTTAAAGGCTCCAGGGTTACATCTCCCAGGCCTGCCTTAAATCCCTTCTTGAAGAGCTCGGCAAGCTCCTTCATCCGGTTCCAAATCTTTTCCAGTACCGGGTTCAGTGTTGCGTCTGCTTCGTTTGCTGCATCCACAATACTCTCTGAGAGCGCTCCTCCTGAAGCTCCTCCTCCACCGCCTCCCCCGGATCCGTCGCTTCCGCTGTCCTCTGCTGCCTTTGTAAGGCTGTGAATTTCATCAAAGGAAGCCAGGCCATGAAAAGCCTCCTCTGCCTTTTTTGCGGATTTCCCGGCCTTATCCGTGGCCCCTGAGAGGCTTCCCGCTGAATCCGTTGCTGAATCTAGGGCCCCTCCCATTTCATTCACTGAGGTTGTGGTTTTGGTATTCTTTCCGGTGATCTTCGCTATGAAATTGCTGAAGGCATCGGTTACTGTCAAAATTTTGGCCAATAGCTGATTAAGTACCCGGATCACCGGTGTCAATACAGCAATGAGGCCCTGCCCAATGGCCGCCTTCAGAGCGTTAAATCTTTCAGTGAGGATCCGCACCTGGTTAGCCCACCCATCTGAGGTGCGGGCAAAATCGCCTTGTGCATCCGCTGTTACCGACAAAAGATAGTTATATCTGAGGATCGCCTGCTCCTGCTGTGACATTGCGCTATAAGCCTTTGTCATGCCCTGGCTCAGGGCATAGGCTTCCAGGTTTGCCACAGACAGATTGATCCCCAACTGTTTCAGAGGTTCGGTTTCCCCTGATATTCCGGATCGGATTTTCTCAAATGCCACATCCGTTTCCAGGTTATAAAAAGAGGCCATATCTGCCGCAAGCCCCGCCATTTCCATAGACATTTCTGCCGCCTGGTTTGTGGCAATTCCCATGGATTTCAGCATGGCCCCCAATGTTGAGGTGTACTTCTTGGCGCTTGTTTCAGATAGGCCGAATTGTTCAAGTGCATCCCTGGCAAAATGGTTTATAGTTTCAGACATTGCTCCGAATGTGACATCCACCACATTCTGCACCTCTGCCAGGTCAGAGCCCAACTCAATGCAGCTCTTCCCAAAACTAATGAGCGCCGTTACAGAAAAGGCAACCGCCACCGCCTTCCCAATTTTGCCAAATGCACTCTTTATTTTTTCTGTTTGCTTTTCAACTGCACTGGTTGCTTTTTTGGTCTGCTGCTGTACCTTT
>OFGC01001494.1_pt1 | contig 15531 bp, 9 predicted proteins | sample 1521691 | NCBI WGS metagenome assembly OFGC01 (sample SAMEA3504121, study PRJEB24116) | mouse gut metagenome | biome: mouse gut; feature: mouse-associated habitat; material: faeces | place: Denmark | collected 2011
CTGCGGTTCAAAATGAACCGCAGCGCTTTTTATATGAGGATAGACGATCAGATACCGTAAGCGGCGAGCTGGTCGATATTGAAGTTGTTGATAAACTCGATGTGACGGGCTACCTCAGCCTGAACGAATTTGGTGTAGACGGTAGCAGTCTTCTCGAAGCTCTCGCTTACCTTTGCACTCTGGAGCAGGAGGTAAGCCATGATGATACCGCCGGCCATCTCTACGAGGCGACGGGCCATGAAGTCGAGATAAGCCTGATTGTTGGCTTCGGTAACCTTAGCCACGGCAGCTGTATACTGCTTGGTGAGGTCAGCGAGGATGTCGGCAAGGGGAGCAAGGTTGCCCGAGTAGCCGAGAGCAGCATAGCTGTCGATGAGTCCGGTGTATGTGCCGGTGGTGACGTGGCGGATAGCAGCCACAACCTGCAGCTGGGTTGTGCCTTCGTAGATTGATGTGATACGTGCGTCGCGATAGAGACGTTCGCATGCATAATCTTTCATGAAGCCTGAGCCGCCGTGGATCTGGATACAATCGTAGGCGTTCTGGTTACAATATTCGCTGCCAAGACCTTTTGCAAGGGGTGTGAGGGCGTCGGCAAGACGGCTGTAGTGCTTCATCTCTGCACGCTCGTCGGGAGTGAGGCTACGCTCGCGGGCGATGTCCTCATAGATCTTATACATATCTACAAAGCGAGAGCATTCGTAGAGAAGCGCACGGCTTGCGTCGAGTTTGGCTTTCATGATAGCGAGCATTTCGCTTACTGCCGGGAACTCGATGATAGCTTTGCCGAACTGGCGACGCTCGAGTGCATACTGGTAAGCCTCGCGGTATGCGAGCTCGCTCACACCTACACTCTGTGCGGCGATACCGAGGCGGGCACCGTTCATAAGAGCCATCACATATTTGATGAGGCCCATGCGGCGTGAACCGCAAAGCTCGGCGGGAGCATTCTTGTATACAAGCTCGCAAGTGGGCGAACCTTTGATACCCATCTTGTTTTCGATACGGCGTACGGTCACACCGCCGTTGCGCTTGTCGTAGATAAACATCGAGAGGCCACGGCCGTCTTTGGTGCCTTCCTCGCTACGTGCGAGCACGAGGTGGATGTCGCTGTCGCCGTTGGTGATGAAGCGCTTTACACCGTTGAGCACCCATGTGCCGTCTTCTTTCTGGGTTGCCTTGAGCATTACACTCTGGAGGTCGGAGCCGGCGTCGGGCTCGGTGAGGTCCATCGACATGGTCTCACCTTCGCATACACGGGGAATGTATTTGGCACGCTGCTCTTCGCTGCCGAACTCATAGAGAGTCTCGGCGCAATCCTGCAGACCCCACAGGTTCTCGAAGCCTGTGTCGGCACGGCTGACGATTTCAGCAGCCATGATGTAGGGAGTGATGGGGAAGTTGAGACCACCGAAACGACGGGGCATAGCCATGCCCATGAGGCCGGCTTTGCGGCATACGTCGAGGTTCTCGACTGTGGCGTCGGCATAGTGTGCGCGGCCGTCGGAGCATGAAGCACCTTGATGGTCTACAGCCTCGGCATTGTCGGCAATGGTGGTGCCGCAGATTTCGCCTACGATATCAAGGACACGCTCATAGTTGTCCATCGCGTCATTGAAGTCGGTGGGAGCGTAGTCGAATTTCTCGGCGTCGGTGTAATTTCTCTCGCGTAACGCTACAATCTTCTCCATCAACGGATGGTGGAGATGGTGTTTGAGATCGGCGTTGTCTGTATAGAAGTTAGCCATAGTTGCTTACTTGGAGTTTTTCTTGTAGTACTTGATGAGTTTGGGCACAATCTCTTCCATGTCGCCGGTGATAACATAGTCGGCGATGGCGTTGATGGGAGCGTTGGGGTCGTTGTTGATCGAGATGATGATCGAGCTCTCCTGCATACCTGCAATGTGCTGGATCTGACCCGAGATACCGCATGCGATGTAAAGCTTGGGACGTACGGTGACACCGGTCTGACCGATCTGACGGGCGTGCTCTACGAAACCGGCGTCGACAGCTGCACGAGAAGCGCCTACTTCACCGCCGAGAGTCTTGGCGAGGTCGAAGAGAAGGTCGAAGTTTTCTTTGCTGCCTACACCGTAGCCGCCGGCAACGATGATGGGGGCATTTTTGATGTTGACTTTAGATTTCTCGATCTGACGGTCGATGATCTCGACAACGAAATCGGTGTCGCTCACATATTTGGCCGGGTCAAGGTTGATGACCTCACCTTTGTGGTTGGCGTCGTAGATTTCTTTTTTCATCACACCCTCGCGCACGGTTGCCATCTGCGGACGGCACTCGGGGTTGACGATGGTGGCTACGATATTGCCGCCGAAAGCCGGACGGATCTGATAGAGCAGGTTGGTGTATTCCTTGCCTGTCTTGGCGTCTTTGTGGTCGCCGATCTCGAGGGCGGTGCAGTCTGCGGTAAGGCCGCTGTGGAGGCATGAGCTCACGCGGGGGCCGAGGTCACGGCCGATACATGTGGCGCCCATGAGGCATACCTGAGGTTTGATCTCGCGGAAGAGGTTGATCAGGACTGCTGCATGGGGATTTGATGTATAGGGATAGAGACGTTTGTCTTCAACTTTATATACAACGTCGGCTCCGTAGGGGAAAATCTGCTCTTCGATACCGTTGAGATTGTCACCGACAACGACGGCTTCGAGTTTTACACCGAGTTTGTCGGCGAGGACGCGACCTTTGGTAAGGAGCTCAAGGCTCACATCGGCTACGCGGCCTTCATCGTATTCGCAGTATACTATAAGATTGTTATTGTCTGCCATAGCTTAAAATGATTGGTCGGGCTTTATCAGCCGATGGTGTGGTTGGCGATGAGTTCTTTCACGAGGTCTTCGATCTCGGCGTCGTTGTTTTCGAGACGACGGCTTTCCTTTGCGGTGAAGACTACGTTTTCGATAGATTTAACCTTTGTGGGCGAACCGGGCAGACCGATCTGCTCGGGATCAGCCTCAACGTATGCTGCACCCCACTCGGCGATGTTGAGCTCGGGATAAGCGGCGAGGAAAGCTTTTGCGCTTTCGCTCAGTGCGTTGGCCTCGCTTGTCGAAGCGGCACGTTTGTATTTCATCACACGCTTGGCGTTGCGGGGACGGCACTCAGCAGCACTGCCGTTGACAGTGACCACGCAGGGCATGGGAGCCTTGACGGTCTCAACGCCATGCTCAAGACGACGTTTAACGATGATCTTGCCGTCTTCCACGCCTACGATTTCCTCGGCGTAAGTAACCTGAGGAAGACCGAGTTTCTCGGCGATCTGCGGACCTACCTGAGCGGTGTCGCCGTCGATAGCCTGACGACCGCCAAGGATGAGGTCGTAATTACCGAACTTGCGCACGGCCTGGGCCAGCGAGTAAGAAGTGGCAAGGGTATCTGCGCCACCGAAGGGGCGGTCGGTAAGAACGATGCCGCTGTCGGCACCGCGGTACATTGCCTCACGAACAATCTCGGCAGCGCGGGGAAGACCCATTGTGAGGAGGGTCACCGTGCTGCCGGGATGAGTTTCTTTCAGTCGGAGAGCCTGCTCAAGGGCATTGAGGTCTTCCGGATTGAAGATTGCAGGCAGAGCGGCACGGTTGATTGTGCCGTCTTCCTTCATGGCATCTTTGCCTACGTTGCGGGTGTCGGGAACCTGCTTGGCAAGCACTATGATGTTCAAACTCATAATCTCTTTTTTATATGTGATTTGTTAAATTTCTGTATTTATCGCACAAAATTAGTGAAAATCCGCCTATTTATCAAATGTTTAACTTTCACCCTGCGTTAAAATTTCTTATTTGGGCTTACTCTACATAGAGTACCAAGCCCTTGAGATACTCTCCTTCGGGATGGTAGATATTGACCGGATGATCGGCAGGTTGGGTAAGCTGATGGAGTATTCTCACCTTGCGGCGGCTCTGGGCGGCAGCGCTGAAAACGGCCAGTCGGAACTGCTCTTTATTGACTGCCTGCGAGCATGAGAATGTGAAGAGTATGCCTCCGGGAGCTATCTTCTCGAATGCGCGGGCATTGAGCCTGCGGTAGCCTTGAAGGGCATTGTGGAGGGCGCTGCGGTGCTTGGCGAAGGCCGGAGGGTCGAGGATAATGAGGTCGTAGGCGCCGTCGGGCATACTGTCGAGGTATTTGAAAGCGTCGGTTGCCACGGCTTCATGACGGCCGCATGCGGGGAAGTTGAGCTCTACATTCGCCTCTGTCAGAGATATGGCCTTGGCAGACGAGTCGACAGATGTAACATGCTCTGCCCCACCCTGCAAGGCGTAGACAGAGAATCCGCCCGTATAGCAGAACATGTTGAGTACGCGGCGTCCTTGGCTGTAGCGGGCAAGCAGCGAGCGGTTGTCGCGCTGGTCCACGAAGAAGCCGGTCTTTTGTCCTTTGAGCCAGTCGATACGGAATGTAAGGCCGTTCTCGAGCGCGGTGTCATGGTTGTATGCACCGATCAGATAGTCGTTCTGCGGGTCGAGGTGGGCTTTATAGGGAAGTGTGGTGTCTGATTTGTAATAGACGTTTTTCACGCCGAGGCTCTCGATATCGACAAGCTGGCGTGCAATGATGTCGCGGGCGAAGTGCATGCCGGGCGAGTGTGCCTGCATGACAGCTGTGTCGCCATAGATATCCACCACCAGACCGGGCAGGAAGTCGCCTTCGCCGTGGATGAGACGGAAAGCGTCAGTTTCGGGGCTCGGGAGTGCGAGAGCCTTGCGCAGCGCTGCGGCCTGCTCTATACGGCGGCGGTAGAAAGCCGCGTCGATCAGCTCGTCGGCGTCGAACGACAGCATGCGCACCGCTATACTGCCTATCTGATAGTGGCCGGTGCCTATCACGCGGCCATCGCTTGCCACAATCTTTACAAGGTCGCCTTCTTCAATCTCTGTGCTGTCGCGCTCGGGAAGATGTGCAAGCGCACCTGAAAACACCCACGGATGAAAGCGGTCGAGGGAGTCTTCTTTGCCTCGCTTGAGGCGGAGGGTCTTTAGTTCGCTCATTTGAGTAACATTCGGTAGATGTCGTTGCCGTTGGCGTAGACAAGGAGTAATATCAGGAAGAAGAAGCCGCAGGTGTTGGCTACTTCGAGGAAGCGGTCGCTGGGCTTGCGGCCGGTCACCATCTCTACGAGAAGGAAGAGCGTATGGCCGCCGTCGAGGCCGGGTATTGGGATGATGTTCATGAAGGCGAGGATGATCGACAGGAATGCCGTAATCTGCCAGAACGAATACCAGTTCCATTGGTTGGGGAAGAGGTCGCCGAGTGTGCCGAATCCGCCAAGGCTCTGCGCGCCCTCTTTGGTGAATACGAGTTTGAGCGACGACACGTAGCTTGTGAGGCGGTCGGTACCTATCTCCCAACCGCGCGGGATGGATTGGAAGAAATTGTAATGCACGGTCTGGCGGTCGAAAATCTCGTAGGGGCTTAGCATTTGTATGCCTATCTTACCGGCGTCAGACACCGCGAGGTTAACCGTAGTGTCGGGACGGTTTTTGCGCTCTATGGTGGCGGTGATTGTGCGGCCCTTGTATTCCTGCAGCATGGGCAGGAACTCGGTAATCGATGGCACGGTGCGGCCGTCGAGCGCCGCGATATGGTCGCCGGGGAGAATACCGGCATGGGCGGCGGGCTCGCCGGGCACGGTCTTGGCCACATAGACGGGCACGCGTATACTCATCGGCACATAGTCTTTGCCCTTGGTGGCGATCTGACGGATAAGGTCGTCGCTGACTACAATCACAGTATCTCGGCCATCGCGCACTACGCCGACCTCAGCTCCGGGCTGAAGCATATCCCACTGCATGGAATAGTCGGTGGCGTCGAGGGGGCGTCCGTTGAGGCTGACGAGTCGGTCGCCGCTGCGGAAACCGGCTTCTTCGAGCTCGGTGCTGAAGTCCATACCTTCGGTCATGGCTTGGAAGGGGATGACATCGTCGCCCCAATGGAAAGCAATGCCTACATAGATGGCAATGGCGAGCACAAAGTTGAGCACCACGCCGGCCACCATCACGCACAACCGCTGCCATGCCGGCTTGGAGCGCAGCTCCCACGACTGAGGCTCCGAGGCGAGTGTGCTCGAGTCTTTGGTCTCGTCGATCATGCCGGCGATATCGCAGTATCCGCCAAGTGGTACCCATCCGAGTCCATAGACGGTGTCGCGCCATGTCGGCTTGCCGTCGGGGCGCGGTGAGTGTTCTTTGCCTACCTTGAGAGTTGCCACCGCGCGGGGAGTACCGTCGGCCTTGTTGCTCGCAAGCACTTCGAGTGTGCCCTTCATGGGGTTGTAGCGCAGGAGCGAGAACCATGGGTTGAAAAAGAGATAGAAGCGGTTGACCTTCACACCGAAAATACGGGCGAAGATATAGTGGCCGAACTCGTGGATGGTGACAAGTATCACCAATGCGAGCACGAGTTGGGCGGCTTTGATAAGGATTTCTTCCATTTATTGCTGTTTAAAGTTTAAGGTTTGTGGTTTGTTGGCAGTGGGCGGCAAGTAAGTTTTCGCTGATTCACCACCCGCAGCCTGCCACCTGCAAACCCTATATTATTTTGCGGCTAACTCGGCGGCTACGGCACGCGCATGGTCGTTGGTGGCAACGTAGTCGTCAAAAGCCGGATTTTCTATATACGGCATGCGCGCGAGGGTGCCGGTGATTATATCGTAGATATCGTTGAAGCGGATATCGTCGCGCAGGAACGAGGCCACGGCGATTTCATTGGCCGCATTTATAATGCAGGCCGAGTTGCCTTTTTTCTCAAGGGCATAGTTCGCGAGAGTGAGGCACGGGAATTTTGCCATATCGGGGCGTTCGAATGTCAGAGTGGCGTAGTCTTCGATTTTGAGATGTCCGGCGGCTTCGTCCATGCGGCAGTTCTGACCCAAGGCGTAGGCTATGGGCAGGTGCATGTCGGGCAGGCCGAGCTGGGCCTTGATGGCGCCGTCGGTATATTCCACCATCGAGTGTACTATCGACTGCGGATGTACTACAGCTTCTATTCTCTCGGGCTCGATGTGGAAGAGGTGGTGAGCCTCGATGATTTCGAAAGCCTTGTTGAGCATAGTGGCCGAGTCGATGGTAATCTTGGCGCCCATGTGCCAGTTAGGGTGCTTGAGGGCGTCGGCGGCACGTGCCTGCGCAATGCGTTCGGGCTCCCATGTGCGGAAAGGGCCGCCGGAGGCTGTAATGAGCAGACGACGCACCTTGGCGGGGTCTTCGCCGGCGAGGCATTGGGCAATGGCCGAATGCTCGGAATCGATGGGATAGAGCTTCGATTTCGACTCTGCGAGGAGCGCATTCACCATATCGCCGGCCACAACGAGGGTTTCCTTGTTGGCAAGTGCTATGTCTTTGCCGGCGCGGATGGCGTTGATGGTGGGTACGAGGCCGCTGTAGCCTACTGTGGCTGTGACTACGGTGTCGATGTCGTCGGCTACCGTACATTCAGCCAAGGCCTTGTCGCCGGCGGCTGTGGCAATGCCTAAAGGCTCGAGAGCAGCGCGCACTGCCGGCAGCATTTCTTCGCGCCCGATTATGGCAAGGCGCGGGCGGAACTGGCGCGCGAGAGCGATAAGGTCGTCGGCGCGTGAGCCGGCCGTAAGCACCGTCACGCGGTAATCGTCGGGGTGACTTTGTATGATATCAAGAGTCTGGCGACCGATACTTCCGGTTGCGCCCAAGACTGCTATTCGTTGCATTGTATTTCGGTTTGCTGTTTCAATCTGCAAAAATACAAAAAATACCCCGATTCTCAAAATTGAAAAAGCCGGCGGGCATTTTACCCGTCGGCCTTTCAACATTTCAGAACAGTAATACTGATTGAACTTTCGCAAGTGGCAAAGAAGGTTAAAAAGGCGATTGCCTGTGGCAGGCAAGAGAATACCTTTCAGATATTACTCAATAGACTAACATCTTGCCTATTTGCCTTTTTCCTTTTTTGCCTGACTGAAGTGTAGCTTGCGAAACTTCAGTTATGCTTATTATTTCACTACAAGCTTCTCGCTTACTTCAAAGTCGCTTGTAGAATAGGTGACTACGTAGGTGCCGGCGCCGAGTTCTTTGCAGATGTTGCGGACGTTGGCGGCGGTGGTGGTGACGTCGCGGAGAACGATACCGCTCACGCTTACAATCACGCAGTGAACCTCGGTGTCGGCGGCGATATTGTCAAGACCGGTGTGGTCGCTGACTACAACCTTGCCGCTCTGTGCGGTTACCTGCGACATATCCCAGCCGAAGCCTTCGGGGAGGGCGGGCATTTGGATAGAGGGCTTGACGCTTGAGTTTTCTGCGGTCCAGAATACGAACTCGTCGCCCATGGTGGGTTTGTAGTTGCTCAATACAACGCTTGCCTTGGGAGTAAGGGTTGCATTGCCGTCGACAACTATGCTGCTGTACTTGGTGTTGGCAACAATCTGGAATACCATCTCGGCTGCCGGATCCATCACAACATCACCCGAGAAGTAGAGTGTACGCATATCGGTGGTATAGCGAACAGCGGTGTTGCTCGGAGATATCACAGCATTGGGGCCAAATGTAACCTTTGAGTTGCCGAGACGGCCGGTACCCGAAAGTTTACCGTTGATAGTGATAGCGCTTGTGCCGGTCATAGAACCGTCAGTCATTACTGAGGTTGAATTCAGCATAAGCTCACCGTCGGTAACATTGAGTGACTTGAGGTTGGGCTGTGCCTTCGACAACGACAGACGGCCTGTGCCTTCCTTGGTAACATCAACAGCTCCGAATGTGCCGGTGTAAGAAGTGTTGGCATTGTCAGCACCTACATAGTATGTGCCGGGGCCGCCAAGGACACCTGCGCCTGAGAGATTTCCGAGGTGGAAGTTATTGCGGGCAGATGAGGCGCCTGCGTCAGAAGCCACTGCGAAAGTAGTACCTGTGAGGATGTTAAGAGTTGCCTTGGGCATATCTTTTGCACTTGCGAATGTGAATTCAGCGCCATATTTGTTGACTGTAGAGTTTACATCTACAATCTGGTTTGCTTTCAGAGTGCCTTCAAACTCGCTCCAGTCACCACGCAAGATATTGCGGATCCATGTAGCATATACTTCAAGAGTGCCCTTACCGGTGAGTTTGCCGGTATAGTCGCAGCGGCCGTCAAGCGAAAGTTTACCCTCGCTGCCTTCGGTCACTTCGAAGTTCTGCGAGTTGCTGCTGTAAGAGTAAGCGCTGTTGTTGAGGATAAACTCAACACCTTTGCCATTGAATACCACATTTGAGGCCAACTTGTGGGTATCGCCGAGGTCATATACAACGCCACCGTCGATACGGAGAGTGGTGAGGTCGTTTGCCTCGTTGAACTCAAGGCGTCCGGCACCGCTCTTGATGAGAGTGCCTTTGCCGGTTACGGCAGCACCTGTCATAGTCACGGTGAGACCCGAGGGAATCTCGATACCGCCTTCGGTAGCGATGGTGATGGGGTGGCTCATCTTACCGGTCGAGTTCACTGCGAGCACACCGCCGTCGATTGTAATCGGGTTGGTGTATTTGCCAAGTGCGCCGGTCTCGGTGCCTTCGTTGGCTCCAAGTGTATTTGCCTGAAGTGTACCGTTATAGATAGCGATGTTGCCGGTGAAGTCGCCGGTGTTGGCAAGTACAACTCGGCCGGTACCACGTTTTTCAATATTCACATTACCCTCGAAAGAAGCACCTTTGATAGTGAGGTCCTTGTCGGTGTTAAATACCACTTCAGAGGGATACATGTTCTCGGCAAGTTCGATTTCGCTTGTCGCAGCTGTGCCGTCGAAGATTACTTTGTCGCCGGCAACGAATACAGTAGGCTGACCGTTATCGCGGAAGGTGAAGTTCTCAGTAGTATTGACATCCCATACAGAGCCGTTGGCACCGGTCCATACGATTTCGGCGGCTGCGCGCTGGTCGGTAACTGTAAGCATGAGCTTGCCGTTGGCGTGGCTGAGAGTCACTTTCTGACCGCCGAGGCCTTCAAATTTGATGTCTGCGAGATTGCCCGTGATTGTGCCTACAGTGCCGAGTTCATACTCGCCTGCGGGCAAGGTTGTCGCACCGTTGGCATAGTGGGGTGTAAATACGAATACCGGAGTGCTGTATTGCGGACCGTTCTCCCAGTCTTTCTTTTCGATTACAAGCGTGGTGGCGTTGAATTTGTCGACCTGTGTGCCTTCGGCAAAGATGTCGAGGCATACGCGCGAGCCAAAGCCGAGATTAAGCTCGCCTGTAGTGAGTGAGCCGGCTTTGCTGTCGGTGCCGATATGGAGTTCTGATCCATAGTGCATTTCTATGCCTTTGGCGAAGTTGCCGCCGTCTGACTCAAGTTTACCGAAGCGGTTGATCCAAACGTGGCTGTTGGGCATAGAACCGTCGAATTTCACCTTACCGTCCCAAATCTCAGTAGCGCCGCTGTGGTTCTGGGCTGCCGAGGGAAGCACGAGTGTACCTGCGCCGAGCTTAACCACTTTGGTGTCGCCGGTGAAGTTGCCGCCGGTGAGAGTGTGGGTATAATAGGTATAGGTGATATTGTCGTTGTTATCGTTGCCCTGCACCCACGAGGGAGCATTATCAACGAAGAGAGCCGGAGCTACATTGCTGCCCAAAGTGGCGGTAGCGTCGCCGGTGTGGGCGAAGACTACATCCTTGCCGTTGTCAGCGGTGCTGAGCGAGCCGCCGGCTACAAGCTCGGTGCGGCCTGTCATGGTCGGAGCGGGAGGTGCCATGGTGATACCTTCGAGCTCGCCGAGGAAGTAGCTCACGTGGGGAGTCTGGTTGTAACCGTTCATCTGCCATACCATGGCGTTGCGGTATTGCGGGTCATGGAGCAGGGTGTAGATACGGTGCTCGGTAGGAATGGCGGTCGAGTAGATACGGATAGTCTTGTTGTCGCTCGAGCGCATGATAATCTCCTCGCGCCAGTCACCGAGGAAGTCGCCTTGGAAGCAAGGTGTGCCTTTGGTGTCGTTGTTGGTGGCTGTGCCGGTGAATGTGGCGATAGCGCCCTTGCCATATTTGTAGATGGTGCCGGCGGTGTTCTTGCCGTTTGCGTAGTTGAATGTCTCGTCAAGAAGGTCACCGTCCCAATATGTGCGGAAGTTCTGAGCTACATCGCCTGTTCCGGTAGCGCCGGGTATATGGGCGTTGGTAACGGTTGAGATAAGCGTCTGGCTGTCTTTCGAAGTAATAAATTGTGAACCGGGGTAATTATTTGAGAAATTACCTGCGATTGCGCGGCCGTCGTCAGCACCGCCGGTTGTACGGTAGTAAATCTTGCTGGTGGTGGCGTCGCGATAGTTATTGTTGGGGTTATCCTCGTTGCAGGCTGCCACTTCAGAACCATAGATATACGGGTTGAGGTCGCCTACATGGTGGCTGTCGCCATGGCCGAGACCGGTGGTCGAAAGACCGCGGCCATTATCATCGATAACCATCGAGCCGAAGACGATCTCATCGCGGCCGTCCCAGTCAACGTCGGCTACGGTATAGTTGTGATAACCTTGGCCATACCATGGGCCGAAACTGTTGTTAAACCAACGCCAGCGCTCTGTGAGCTGATGTGTTGCGGGATCAACATCGTATGCAATCATCTTGTGGCGGGTGTAGATACCGCGGGCGATGAAGATACTCGGTTTACGGCCGTCGAAGTAGGGAGCGCCGAAGAAGTGCTTAGAGCTGCGGTGTCCGTAGCCGTCGCCCCATGCTGCGTCGAGGCTCTTCTCGCCATCTTCGAGTCGCTTGAGAGGATACTCACCTACATAGTAAGGTTTGCCGGTCTCGCCGTTGAGGTAAAGCAGGAACTCGGGGCCGGTGTGGGTGAACTTCTCTGTCATACCGTTGTTACGGGCGTCAGCGAGGTAGTCGGCATTGGGGTCGCCGATAACCTGTGTTGTGCCGTCGGCCATGTGGATGGTAGTGCCGTCGGCTGCGCGGAGTATACACTCTGCCTTGCCGTCGAGGTCCCAGTCGTATGCGGCGATGTTGATTTCGTTGCTCTGGAAGTCAACCATGTTGCGGCCGCAGTCAATCCACCACATCAGTGTACCGTCGAGCTTGTAGACCTGAATGATATCGTAGTCGGTCGACGAGTCGGGGTAGCCGGCGTTGTGGAATGTGTTGTTGCGCATTTTTATGAGAATCTCCATCTGGCCGTCGCCGTCGAGGTCGGCGATGGTAGCGTCGTTGGGCTCATATTGCGATGATATATCTTTGCCGTCGGCATTGGAGGGCACGGGGGCGACCTTGATTTCGAGGTATTCCTTGCCGAAGTTTATACCCGTTTTCGAAGTCTCTTTCTCCACACCGTTGACAACGGTTTTTACCACATATTTGCTTGTGGTAGAGCCTGAGGCGTCGAGGTAGTTCGACACCGTGAGAGGCTCGCTGTTGAGCTTGCTGCCGTCGCGGTAAAGATTGAACTTCACATTGTCGGCATCCTCGCCGAACACTCGCCAGCTCACCAAATTACCGTTGTCGCCCTTTACGGCGATAAGGCCTCGGTCGAGCTTGTCCATCACGCGCTGGCCGCTCATTGAGCCTGCCGTGAGAAGCAATGCGGGGAGGAGATAAAATAATTTGTTCATTATGATATTATGATTTGGTTTGAATTCATGGTTTGGTGGCGCCTTATTACAGGCACAGGGGGGAGACTGAAAAGTCTATTTAAGATTCATAAACCTGAATTTACGGTTATGAGGCTTAGATAATCTTACTTTTATTAAAAAATCATCAATATTACCCGCCGTTGCGACGGGAATATTGATGATCTTTTAAGGTTTAGATTCCTGCAAGAGGAGTCTTTAGATTTTTATCGTTAATTATTTAACGATGAATTTTTTACCGTTGTGGATATAGAGACCGGCTGTAGTGGGTTTAGCGATTTCGATACCCTGGAGGTTGTAGTATTTGTTGTCCTGAGCGGCGGGAGCAACGATGTTGCTGATACCAGATTCGCCGGCAGCTGTATCAACGGAATAACCGGTGTTGCTTACGAAACCTGAGAGAACAGTATCAACGGGACCGCTGTAGTTCTCAATGCCCATAGGAGTAGCTTGGTCGATAGAGTATTTACCTGCTTTGATGTCTTCGATTTCAGCGTTTACGAAGTCTTTAACAGCGTCGGTATCGGTGGTGTCGAAGTAGCGGAGTGTGAAGTTGTCACAGCAGATACGAGCTTTAGAAACTGCGGGGCAGTCAGCGGGATAGCCGAAACCTACAGTAAGACTGGTCTCACCGAAGTCTTCGAGGTCAGCAGATGTAGTGTGAACTACGTAGAAACGATAGAGAAGGAACCATGTGTCACCGTTACTCATGTTAGTACCGTAAACTGCGGTGATACCGTCAGCGGGTTCGTCAGCTGTGCCGGGATTCTCAGGATCGCCCATGTCGTCGCATACAAATACGAAGCCGTGTGCACCTTCGATAGCACCGATATTGCCTTTCCAACCGTTGCGTGCGAACTGACCGTCAACAGTGAATACGTAAGTACCGAGAGACTGGCTGGTAAGAGTCTGATACATGTAGTTGGCACCTTCGATATCGATATCGGCAGCAGAGCGGATACCATAGTTACCATTGGTCCAAGATTTGTTACGGTTCTGCATAGCGTACCAGTTTACGTCGTTCCATGCAGCACCTTGTGTTGACCATCCGTCAAGGGTGTTTTCTTCGAATGAAGGGTTAGCGAGGGTCACTTCCAGAGGGGTGAGTTCATCTGCACTTGCAGAGAAAGCCATTGCGGCAGCAGCGAGGAGTAGGGTAGAAATTTTTTTCATGCTACTTTGTTTAAAGGTTAATGTTTTTGTTTATAGTCTGTGTTTGGGTCAAGGCTCAGCGGCCTCGATTGTCCGCTGCAAAATTAGAATGTTTGCAAATCTCTCACCTAACTTTTTAATTAAAAAAAGGTCGATTTTTCGCTTATTTGCACGCTTTGACTCATTTTTATCCCTATTTTTATCAAAATTGCACCTCTGCAAGCTGAACAAATTTGATAAAAGTAGAATACACTCAACCGGATTCAAATTTTTTGCACCAAAATAACATTTTTTTAATCATAAAAAATAGCTACCTTTGGGGCATAATTCATAAAATCTCTGTTTTTAACAACCTTAAGCATGAAAAAGCTTTTTGCAGCAGCGATAGTGCTCTGCTCTATCATCGACGCATCAGCTTTGGTAACGTTCCCCAAAGCTGCCAACAACTTTCAACTCTACCCCGACACTGCTTTGGCAGAAGTAAAAGACCCCAAGGGATATGAAATATTCCACGTAGAGCACTACGGCCGCCACGGCTCGCGCTGGCACATCGGCCTGCAGCGCTACGACAGTATCATGGCTATCATGAATGAGGCCGAAGCTATCGACAACCTCACCCCTCTCGGACGCGAGATACTTAAAGAAGTGACTGCCGAGCGCGAGCCCATGGTATTGCGCGACGGCGAACTCTCGGAAGCCGGCGCTCGCCAGCACCGCGGCATTGCGGCCCGCATGGCAAAGAACTATCCGAACGTTTTCCGCAAGGGCGCTTATATCGACGCGCGCTCTACATTCGTGCGCCGCTGCATTCTTTCGATGTCAAATGCCGTGACACAGCTTGTCAACGATGTACCGGGAATGAACGTTCATATCGACGCCACAATGGCCGACGATTTCTATCTCAAGAAAGACGATAACCCCGAGACAGCGCAAGCTATGGCCGAAGCTTGGCCTAAATGCCTCGAATTCCGCGCCACTCGCTCGATAGGAAACGATTTCCTTGGCCGCCTGTTCAAAGACCCGTCAAAAATAGCCCCGAGCCGCAATATAGATTATCTCTCCGACGCGCTCTATGAAGTGGCTGCCAATGCGGTGAGCACACGTGAATCTTCGGTGATACGCCAACTTTTCACTGACGAAGAGATCGACAAGTTGTGGCAACGTCAGAACTGCGACTGGTTTATGCGCGCAGGCAACACTCCCCTCACCCGCAATCTCATGCCCATGAAGCAGGCCGATCTGCTTGCAAATATCATCAACAGCGCCGACACTGCCATCGTTTCACCTAATATATCTGCCAACCTGCGCTATGGCCATGAGTCAATCGTGCTGCCCTTGGTGGTGCTGATGGATATCAACGGTTTCGGCAAGGAATATTCCGACCTCGATGAAGTGGCCCGCGAATGGCGCAGCTGCGATGTTTTCCCCATGGCATGCAACGTGCAGATAGTCTTCGCCCGCCCCAAAGGCAAGAAAACAACCCGCCCCGAAGACGTGCTCGTAAAAGTAATGCTCAACGAGCAGGAGACAAGCCTACCCATCCCCGCCGACAAAAACAATTTCAGCCGCTGGACCGATTTCCGCAACCACTATCTCGCAAAGATAAAGAAGTAAAAGAATCTCAGGGCCTCCGTAGGTGGCCGATTTATAGTAGCCGCTTATACCGGAGCGCAGCGGAGGTATATGCGGTCAATAGAGCCCCCTAATAAATGGCGTTCGTAGAACGCTGATTTACTTCCTATTGAAGGTAAATCGGCCTCCTACGGACGCCTTTCTTTTATTATGCCTGCACATAC
>OFGC01001523.1_pt1 | contig 15242 bp, 17 predicted proteins | sample 1521691 | NCBI WGS metagenome assembly OFGC01 (sample SAMEA3504121, study PRJEB24116) | mouse gut metagenome | biome: mouse gut; feature: mouse-associated habitat; material: faeces | place: Denmark | collected 2011
GCACCCGGGCCTTCGATTGCCTCCGTGTATGCAAACCGCCCATTGCCCCAAAGCCCAAGCTTTAGGACACACGCCTTAGTCGCGGGTGAGCTTGCGGTGGATGCGGTGGGGCTTGGATAGATCAGGACCCAGGCGCTTCTCGCGATCCTTCTGGTAGGCCTCGAAGTTACCCTCGAACCAGTGCCAGTGGCCGGGGTTCTCATCGGTGCCTTCCCAGGCAAGGATGTGGGTGGCCACGCGGTCCAAGAACATGCGGTCGTGGGAGATCACCACCGAGCATCCGGGGAAGTCCAAAAGCGCCGCCTCTAGGCTGGAGAGCGTTTCCACGTCCAGGTCGTTGGTGGGCTCGTCCAAAAGCAGCAGGTTTCCGCCCTGCTTCAAGGTGAGGGCCAGGTTCAGGCGGTTGCGCTCGCCGCCGGAGAGCACACCGGCCTTCTTCTGCTGGTCGGGACCTTTGAAGCCAAAGGCCGCCACATAGGCGCGGCTGGGGACCTCGGTCTCGCCCACGGTGATGAAGTCGTTGCCGTCGGAGACCACTTCCCAGACTGTCTTGTTAGGATCGATGCCGGCGCGGTTCTGGTCCACATAGGAGAGTTTGACGCTCTCGCCCAGCTCCACCGAGCCCGCATCAGGCGACTCTAGGCCAACGATGGTCTTGAACAGGGTGGTCTTGCCAACGCCGTTAGGGCCGATGACACCCACGATGCCGTTTCTCGGCAAGGTGAAAGAGAGGTCGTCGATAAGGACGCGGCGCTCGCCGGAAGGATCATCGAAACCCTTCTCCAGGTGCTCCACCTCGAGGACCTTGGCGCCCAGGCGCGGGCCCACGGGTATCTGGATCTCGGCGAAGTCCAGCTTCTTGGCGCTTCTGGCCTCGGCCTCCATCTGCTCGTAGCGCTCCAGACGGGCCTTGTTCTTGGTGAGGCGGGCGCTGGGGCTGGAGCGCACCCATTCCAGCTCGGCGGCCATGCGCTTGGCCAGGCGTGCCTGCTGCTGGCCCTGGGCGGCCAGGCGGCGCTCCTTGGTCTCCAGGTAGGTGGAGTAGTTACCCTCGTAGGGATAGAGGGTGCCGCGGTCCACCTCGCAGATCCACTGGGCCACATGATCCAGGAAGTAGCGGTCGTGGGTGACGGCCATGACGGCGCCGGGGTAGTTTTGCAGGAAATGCTCCAGCCACAGGACGCTCTCGGCGTCTAGGTGGTTGGTAGGCTCGTCCAACAGCAGCAGGTCGGGGGCCTCCAGCAGCAGGCGGCAGAGAGCCACGCGACGGCGCTCGCCGCCGGAGAGCACAGAGACCGGGGTATCGGGGTCCGGACACTGAAGCGCGTCCATGGCCTGGGAGAGCTGGGAGTCCAAGTCCCAACCGTTGGCAGCGTCGATCTGGTCTTGGAGGGTGCCCATCTCGGCCATCAGGGCGTCGAAGTCTGCATCGGGCTGGGCCATCTCGTTGCCGATCTCGTTGAACCGGTCGATCTTCGCCAGCAGCGGGCCAAAGGCCTGGCGGATGTTCTCCAGCACCGTGGCGTCTTCGTCCAGCTCAGGCTCTTGGTCCAGCATGCCCACGCTGTAGCCGGGGGCCAGGCGGGCCTCGCCGTTTGAGATGTCCTCTTTGCCTGCCATGACCTTGAGCAGGGTGGACTTGCCCATGCCGTTAGGGCCCACCACGCCGATCTTGGCGCCCGGGAAAAAGCCCATGGTGACGTCGTCCAAGATCACCTTGTCGCCGGCGGTCTTGCGCACGTCGTGCATCTGGTAGACAAACTCTGCCATATTGGCTCCTTAACACCTGACTCTATGCGGGATTATCAACCTCCCATCATGCCCTAGGAAGCCGTGCCTTCCCAAAAAATCCCAAGGTAAGCTGGCAACCGCAAGAGGGGTCGGCTCCGATCTGTGGCAGCTTTGTGGCAGGAATCTAAAGGTTTCAGGTCTCATTACTCCCTAAGATCAAGGCAGTTCCATAAAGGTCGATGGGAGCACCCATGGTTTCCTATGCCAGAGAGCTTTTTCGCGCGATCCTCCATAGCCCTTGGATTTATGCTGCCGCGCTGCTTTTATGCCTGTTTTTGGGGCTGCCGCTGGCCGGCGTGGGATCCACCGCCGGCGCCGATATGGTCGAGAGCTACGTGACCCAGCATGCCCAAGACATTGGCCCTCGCATCCAGATGCTTCAGGACTCAGGGGCTGCCGACAATATCATCAACCTCTGGAAGGAAGCCCAGCAGGCGCTGGACGAGGCCGGATCCAGCCCAAGAGGCTCTGCTGAGCAACTTCGTGCCTTAGGCCGTTACTGCCAGGCGATATTGGCGCTTTGCGATGCAGGCTACTTCGCCGGAACAGACGAGGCCATGATTCGCGCGAACTCCCTCACCATGGTGCGTGTGGGAGAGCTCCAAGAGCCGGTGGTCTATGGCACCACCCACCAGATGGGCGCATGGCCCTACCTGGCCTTTGTCTACGGGCAAGTGCCTCCGCTGCTATGGCTCGCCATAGCAGCGCTGGTGGCGGGGGTGGGGGTTTCTCGGCAAGAGCCAAAGGGCCTACTGGGACAATGCCCCATGAATTCCGGAGCAAAGGCGCTGGCGAGCATAGGGGTGACAACCATCGTAGCTTGGCTGCTCATGATGGCAGCCTGCGTGGTGGCGTTTTGCCAGCGTGGGCTGGCTGCGGGATTTGGGGATCCGGGATATCCGGCAGTGTTCGTCCAGGGTCAGCAGGTACTGGATCTCACCGCAGCCCAAGTGCTGGGGCGAGCTGCTGTGTTATTGCTGATCCAATGCGCCTGCTGCGCGTCGTTGGCACAGCTGGCGTTGTCCCTGGGCGCAAAGCGGCAAGTGGCGACAGCGATCGCCTGCCTGCCGATCTTGGGGCTTTTCGCAGTCAATGTGCTGGCAGAGGGGGCCTCGGCCTGGAATCCGGCGGCTTATTTCGATCTTTGGCCTATCGCCGGCGGACTTGCCTATTTCAACGGAGAAGCCCTTGTCCACGAGCCGGGAGTGTCCTGGGAGCAAGGATTGCTGGTTTTAGGACTTTGGTGCTTGGCTGTTGCAACAGCTTCAGTGGTAGGAAACCTTGCCGCACGCTCCACAAGGGTTTAGGAGGAGCCATGTACGAAGTACATGATTTGGTGCTGGGATTCGCGCGCAAAAGGCTGCTTGAACACGCGTCTCTCACGCTTGAGCCCGGACGGGTCACAGGCCTTATCGCCCCCAATGGCTTTGGCAAGACCACGTTGCTGCGGTGGCTGGCGGGCAATAGGAGCCTGGGACAGGCAAGCCGCCGCATGCTTGACGGCCACAAAGAGCCCAAGCCTCAGGCCATTCGATCGAAGGTTTTTTATATGCCTGGAGACGGCTCTCTGCTCAACCCTCAGCTGAGCGGTCGGGATCACCTGCAAACGGCAGCTCAGCTTTGGAAAAGCTCCGCAGACATTGCGCAGGTAGTAACCCAATGCTCTATGGAACCCTATATAGAGTGGGCCGTCCGGCGCCTATCCCAAGGCATGGCCCAGCAGCTGGCACTGGCCTGTGCCTACGTGGCACAACCCAAGTATCTGCTTTTGGACGAGCCTATGAACGCGTTGGACCCCACCCATGCCGAGTCCAATGGGCATTATCTGCGCGCCTTGGCTCGGCGCGGGAGCGCTGTGCTGTTCTCATCCCACATCTTGGACAACGTGACTGCCGTGTGCGACAGCGTGCTCACGATGGAAGGGAGGCGGCTGACCGAGCACGAAAACACCCGCAGCCGGGGATTTGCTGCGGAGTTGTATCGTAGAACCTATCAAACAGTGAATGACGCACCGGGCAGCGCGGCTTCTCGCCAACCGCCTCGATGATGGCTGTTCGCCGCAACATCTCCCTACTCCTTCTTCGCCGCATTATTGAGGAGCCCCATGGCAAAGATCTACTTCGCCGACGATGACCCAGACACTCGCACCTTGGTGGTTGCCTGCCTAGAGCGGGCAGGCCATGAAGTGGAAGGCTTTGCCAACGGGGCCTCTCTGTTGAGCGCCTTTCGCCGCAGCCCCTCCGATTTGGCGATCCTCGACGTCATGATGCCGGGCATGAGCGGCCTTGAAGCCCTAAGCGAACTTCGCCGCGCCTCGAGCTTGCCCGTGCTGCTCCTTACCGCCAAAGGCGCCCCGGACGACCAGTGCGAAGGCCTCGACTCGGGCGCCAACGACTACCTTCCCAAGCCTTTCGAGCTCCGCGTGCTTGTGTCGCGCATCCAAGCCCTGCTGCGCCGCACGGCTTTGCTTGAACCACAAGCTGTGCCGTCTGAAGCATTGAATCGCGACCTTGTGTGCAAAAACCTCGCCTTCGAGGCCAAGACTCGTCGCTTTTGGGTGACATCCTTGCCGAGAAAAACCTCCACCGCCGGATCAACCCGCCCCGGCCCTTCAAAGCCTCGCCGTCAAGAGCTCAAGCTCACACCCCTGGAGGCTGATCTTCTCGGATACCTGATGGCGCACTTTGAAGAACCCGTAGCGCGTGGCGAGCTGGTTCGCGCGGTGTGGGGCTATGAGGAGGTAGTGGCCTCTCGGGCGCCAGACGAAGCCAACCGGCGCCTTCGCCGCAAGCTGCTTGACGCCGGCTCCCAGGTGATCAACGAGACCGTATGGGGCTATGGCTGGCGGTTGGCTCCAAAGGAGGTGCCCCAGGATGCCCAGTGATTCGGTCTCCCCCACGCCCACTCGTGCCACATGCCATGGGCATATCCCAAAGAAACTCCCTGCAAATCAAAGCGCTCGCACGTTAAAGAGGCTCTCTGTGGCCATCATGATCTGCGTTGCCTGCGTACCCTTCATCTACCTGTGGTTTTCTCGCTTTGAGCTAGGAAGACAGGCAGAGCGGGCGCTGATGGCAACGGCTGCCAACGAATCTGTCGTCCAGGAAGCCTCGCTGCCCACGGTAAGTCGCGTGGAGTTGGGAGAAGAAGGCCAAAGGCTTACCCAGTACCCATCCATGGCTTCGGCCGGGTACTTGCCTTCTTTTTGGGGGCACCTCGCGAGCACTGCAGACGTCACGCCCCTTAACCAGGTGCAACGTTTTAGCGACCAAGGCCATGAGTTTTACTATCTGGTGGCAGGGCCCGATGAAGCCGCTCGTCAGCAGGGCTACCATCCTTGGCTCGTGTTCTGCGTGGACGAAGGCCCCTACCTCGCGCTGATCGACCAGGCGACTTCGCTCCTGCTGGTCATTGCCCTAGGAGTCTGCCTGCTGGTGAGGAGAGGCTCCGGCTGGCTGCTCAGGCTTATTGAAGAGGACCGCCGTCGCGCGAAAACCTTTTGCGCCAATGCCTCCCATGAGCTCAAGACACCCCTCATGGCCATCACCGGCTATGTGGAGGCGCTCGAAAGCGGGCTGCTCCCTGCCGAGCGCGCCCGGCCCATCATCCACCGCAACGTAGGCACCATGAGCAGGTTGGTAGATCAAATCATTTTGCTTTCCCAGCTTGACGAGCTGAGCTACGAAGCTCATATAGAAGAGGCGGACCTTCGCGAAATCGCCTTCGAGGCCTTGGAGGATGTGGCTCCCTTAGCTGATGCACGTCACGTTATTTTGCAAGCAGACCTCCCTTGCCAGCTGCCTCTACGCACCGACGGCCGCCTGGCTGCCAGCGCACTCACTTCTCTGCTGAGCGTGGTCGTTCGCCAAGCCCAAGGTGCGGTTGAGGTGAGCTCTCACGCATGCGCCGACTGGGTGGAGATTGTTGTGAGTTATGATGCGGTCCCTGGCGACGCCACTGCCGTCGATTCGGCTGATAGCTCGCCGATGCCCGCCAGTTTTGATCTCTCGCTGGCCCAAGAGTGCACCTCGCAGCTAGGCGGGGAGTTGCACTGGGATGCTGCTGCCGAGAAGACCACCTTCCACCTGCGACTCCCTAGGAAGTAGGGAGTGTTTCTCGGGTTATCACGCTGTAGTCCCAACCGCTCACATAGCCCACAGTTCCAGGGGCGAGAATATGGAACCAACGCAACTGGTCCCCTGGTTTAGGAAGAGGCGTCCTTTGGCTGGCACTGGATTGCATGGGATCTAACACCACCAGGGCAAAACTGCCCGTTTCCATGGAAGACCCCTCTTGCACCTGCACCATCACGAGGTACTTGTTGTCGCGCTCCTCTGCATACAGCACCTCGCCGCTGGATTCTCCTGCAGCTGCTCCAGCACCACCGGTCCTGGTATCTGATTGATCAGGCATCTCGTTGCCTCTCTCATTAATGCTTCGATCTTCTGAAGTAAGAGTTTTGCAGCCAACCATATTTAAAAACAGCAGGCTTAATACAAAGCCTGCTGTTTTAAATAACCTTCGTCTAGAAATAAGTTCCATGCGTCGTCCTGTAGCCGCTGTATGACACATTTAGATATTTCATATTGTACCATCCGTCAAATACGCTTAAGGTATTCATGGTAAGACCAGCACGCTTCAAGCAGGCCCATCCGTTGACACTCATAGAGTGTCCTGAAATACTCCCATCCAACCTTGTTATTGAAGCGGAAAAGACTGAATGTTTAGTATTAGAAACTTGATTTTGGAAAGAAGAGAATGCTGGGCTGAAAGTGTTGCTTTGATTTTGTGGAAATCCTCGTGCCCTACAGAACTCAACAAATCCTGGGCCTATTTTGTCCATTTCGGTAGTCCCTAGCATTGCACCAGCAGAACTATACTCCCCGGTTCCAGTTGTTCCTGTATACTTCCAAAGCTGGTCATAGCAAGACCAATCTGAGAATGGATCAATTAAAAAGCCCGATCCTGTCCACGTTAAACCTGCGATAGTATAAAGGGCAGTAACTGCACAAGCATATTTTCCCGTATTTTCTTCAATTTGCCCTTCTGTAGCAAACCAATAATCACCGATGTAACCCTCTGACGTAATTGTATATGCACTACCATATACTTGATCAGTTGGAATCAATAGATCATTCCATTCGGTTTTTGGAGTAGAGGTGTTTCTTCGTAGTGGCTTGAAGGGTACTCCGTCTGTATTGATAGCTATGCCAACTGCTTCGTCATAGGGGAATAAGTCAAGGGGAGAAAGCTGTAATAGACACGGCGCTCCAAGGCTACTAGAATTGAGGGTCTTTTTAAGCATACTCATTTGCTTTTGGTAAGGCCCCAGTGCTCCGGAATTAAAACAAAAAGTAGTGATTAGTTCTGGGCAGTTCGTATCAAGTAAGACATAGCCGCTATTTCCGCCTCCTTCTATAATATCAATAGCATAGCATATCAATAGCATAGCCAGAGGGCTGTCCATAAATATCGACTATGGGTATGGGGTTATCCACACCTGCTGAAGACCTATAAGTGTTCTTAACAAATTGTTCTGCATAATCAAGAGCAATCTCGGGACTAAAAACGACTAAGTCATCGCTTTCGGATGCAATTGCTTTCTTTGGCCTAAAGATCCCCATGGCTGCAATTGCTGCCATTGCTTTAATAAAATGTTTGCGTGAAATGCTCATTTTATCCTCCCTTATTAAATTCACTAATAACATGATCTTATACTTATCGAATAATTCAACATACAATCGATAACCGAGAAGTTGACAAACTGAATTGCTTTGTATGTTAGAGTTTAAATATTTGCGTATCAAAAAGCAGTAATCATATATTTAATTATCTTATTATTGCTTATATTATGATAATTTGCATTCTTCTGAAAGCGCAAGTATTACAAATACCAAACAGCGATACAGAATAAATATCCGAAATACTTATTGCATAAGCGTTTCAACCCCACCAGCCCTCCCCCTCTTACAAAACCGTTATCCCTCTGTCACCTGCATCGATGGACGCGCTCTGTGCGTCGGGCCACCATGGTCTGTGGGTGCGATGCGCGCATGAGCGATTGGAAGACCCCATGGCAAGAAAGATCCTGGTTGGGCTTGTGGCAGTAGTGGCAGTGGGCGCGGCAGTGGCAGTGGTGCTCCATAGCGAGTTGGCAGACCCCGACATCGCCTACGTCTAGATAGACAACGATGCCGTGCATTCCATCGAGCCCCATGGAGGCATGTGCTACTCCTATCAGCTGGAGGGTGTCACTCCAGCCGGTCAAACCACCCCCATCACCCTAGACACCGAGCGTATCCTTCGCGACGCCGCCTACCTGCGCCTCAAGACTCGCCCACTGGTAGGCGTCGTCTCCTGGGAAGAGGTGCAGTGGGATGAGATCCCCGAGGCTGCCCAGGGCAAACTGCCTGCCCCTGAGACAGTCTCATAGCCCCAGGTTACTCATGCTGCCCAGTGCCTGATGCCAACCCGGCGTCCCCCGCATCTTACTCAAGCCTCTCGCATCCATCCGCTAAGCTGATGAAGGAGCGCATCGACGCGCTATCCCGCCCATCGCACCCGGAAAGGAGGCCCTGTGCCCTTGCATCTTCCCCGCCGCACCATCGTGGGAACCTGCCTTTGCCTGACAGCTGCCGCAGCCGCCTGGGCCGGGTCGCTCTGGCTGGCGGCCAGCCCCTCCGACGCCTGGGCTCAAGGCCCCTACGTACCGCTGTCGAACGCCGTGGGCTGGGTGCCGGGGTTGGCGTCTTTCTCGGTAGCGGAATGGGTCCTTCTGGCTGCAGCCATCGCGATCATCGCATATCTCATAGTCAGCCTTCGGGCGATCATCAAAGCCGGCCGCGGGAGCAGACTCACGACCTTTTGGCGCCGCGCGATCCCCGCCGTCGCGACAGTGGCGGCCATCTGGGTGATCTTCATGGCGCTTCAAGGGCTCAACTACTACCGACCTACTTTCGCCCAGCTCGCCGGCTATGGGCCGGCCCTTGAGCAGGCGCGCAGCCTCCCTGCCGAGAAGCACGCCGCCCGCTTAGCCGAGCTCTGCCAAGAGCTGGGACGCCGGATGGATGAGAGCCGGGCGGCGTTGGGGCCCGTCTCCGACCAGTGGCTTCGCAGCCGCCCTGCGACCTCGGGAGATGGGCGGGGAGACTTCCCTGCGATGGCCCAAGAGGCGAAATTGCTGGTCGAGGCCTTGAACTCCCCTCACCCTGGACTCTTCGACGTCGAGTTCTCCACCCCTAAGCCGGTACTGGCCTCTCGGCTCCTGTCGCTGGTGGGCATCACCGGCTTCTACTTTCCCTTTACCGCCGAGGCCAACGCGAGCGTTGACTGGCCCCGCTTTTGCGTGCCGGCCACCCTCTGCCACGAGCTGGCCCATCGCGCCGGGTTCATGCGCGAAGACGAGGCCAACTACATTGGCTATCTGGCCTGCGTGAACTCAGAGGACCCGCTGGCTCGCTACAGCGGCTACACCCTGGCCTACAACCATGCCATGAACACCCTCTACGGGCAGGATCAGGCCGCCTGGGCACGCATCAACCGTCAAAGGAGCGCCGCGGTGGCTGGCGACCGAGCGGCCCGCTCCTCGATGGCTGCCAGCTATCGAGGCCCTCTTCAAGATCTGGGAGACGCAGTGAACGACGGTTACCTCAAGGCCCAAGGGCAGTCGTCCGGCACCGCCAGCTACGGCCTCATGGTGGATCTGCTGCTGGCAGACCCGGAGTTTTCCTAGGTGCCGCAACCCCCAGCTTGAAGAGGGCCCCAAGACAGCCGGCACGGCGGCCTGCCTGCACGTCCTCTACCGCTGGCTCACATAGAGCTTGTTCGACCGCGGAAACTCCCGGCGACAGGCCTCGCGCAGCGCTTTGCGGGCCTCAGCTCCCGGCGGATAGTCCTTCTCGGCAGCGGCATAGCCGCCCTCAGCCACCCGCACCGCATCGCCTGTGGCACACACGCTCACCCAGCGGTCCTTCTTAAAGGTCTTAAGCTCCACCGAGCCTTTGGAACCCTTGCCGCACAGCCCCTGCGCCATCCCCAGCGCCTGCTTCATCGCCATAAGTTTCACTGCGTCTCGCCTCCTTCGTGGGCAGAAGTTTCATGGCCTACCCCTATCTGCCAACGAGAAAATAGATCTGCCGGAAAGCAGGCTCTCGTACCACAAAATAGCGAATCCACTCGCTCGTCGCCTTACCGAGAAACCCGCGCCTTTCCTGCCTGACATCCGTGGGTCGCCGGGGCGCCTACCCACTCGCCAGAAAGCGCTCGAGCTCCTGAGTGAAGTCGCGTTTTACCAGCGTAGGGGTGATGTAGACCACCTGGGCGGCGTCGCCTGCCACCCAAAAGGCCACGCGCACACTGCCGGCGTCTTTGGAGTTCACTCGGCACTCTTTGAGGGAATGGCCCTGGAAGGGGCGCTTGATGGCGCTCTTGCACTTGAAGAAATCGTTCTCTGCCTGGCTGGCAAGCATCTGAGGAATGCGGCTGGCCAGATCTGGCCAGCGTTTGAGGGACCGCGCGCAACCGCGCTTGTCGAAGGTCACGTTCATGGGCGCTGCCTCCTCTCTGGGCCGCAAGATGCGCAACGGGTGCTTGGCCGGGTAAGATTTCTGGGTAGGTTTGTGCCCAAAAGCCGGGGGCAGGGAGGAGCACGCGTGCAAACTCAGCAGGTCACCCACACTTTGGAACCGGTCTATGACAGCGCCAGCCGCGTGCTGGTGTTGGGCACGATGCCCAGTCCAAAATCTCGGGAGCTGGGATTTTACTACGGGCATCCCCAAAACCGCTTTTGGCGGGTGCTGGCAGCGCTCTTTGGCGAGCCGGTGCCAGAAACCGTTGAAGCCAAACGGGCGCTGGTGTTGGCCCATGGCATCGCCCTTTGGGACGTACTGGCTTCCTGCCATATCGCCGGGGCATCGGATGCCTCCATCAAGGATGCAGTGCCCAACGACTTGGGACCGCTGCTCACTGCCGCGCCTATCCAGGCCGTGGCAACCACCGGGGCTGCGGCGGCACGGTTTTATCGGCAGTTCGACAAGCCGCAGTGGCCGGAGCTCGAACATGTGGCGCTGCCCTCTACCAGCGCGGCCAACGCATCTCTGCGCTTAGATGATCTGATTGTCGCCTATGAGCCTTTAAGAGAGCTGGCGGGCGGGGACAACCTGTCGAGCCTCGATGACAAGTTGGCGCACCAGTAGGCTTTGTAAGGTCCCAAGCGGGACGGTTGGCTTAGAGTGAAAGAGTTCTAAGACCGTCGTCTCGCGCCGTCGACGGACGCGCCATGCAAAGGGGGCCCTATGGAGCAAAAGTGGGACACCACGGTGTTGGTGGGGCAGTCGGGAGGCCCCACCGCCGCCATCAACGCCAGCCTTGTTGGAGTGTGGGAAGCCGCCTACAGGCTGGGAGCCCGCGTGGTGGGCATGCGCAACGGCATCGAGGGCTTTTTGGCCGGCGCCACAGTGGATCTGGACGCCATCGTGAGCGACCCGCTCCAGGCCGAGCTGCTGCGCCATACTCCGGCCTCGTTTTTGGGCAGCTGTCGCTACAAGCTGCCGGATCCTGAGGATGACGCCACGCCTTACCAGGAGCTTTTCTCGCGCTTTGAAGCCCTGGGCGCAGGGGCGGTGCTCTACATTGGCGGCAACGACTCCATGGACACCATCGAGAAGCTGGCCCGCTACGGCGAGAGCGCAGGAAGCCCCATCCGCTTCATGGGCGTTGCCAAGACCATCGACAACGACCTGATGGGCACCGACCACACCCCCGGCTATGGCAGCGCTGCCAAATTTGTGGCCACCTCGGTCCATGAGCTGAGAAGGGATTCCGACACCTACTTTATGAAGTCGGTCACCGTGGTGGAGATCATGGGCCGCGATGCCGGCTGGCTCACCGCCGCCGCAGCCCTGGCAGGGGCTCCAGGACAAGACGGCCCCGACCTGTTCCTGCTGCCGGAGGCTCCGGTGAGCTTGGACGACATCGTTTCTCGGGTAGATAAGCTCTTCAAAACCCAGAACACCGTCATTATCGCGGCCAGCGAGGGCGCCCGCACGCCCACGGGAGAGCCGCTCTATCAGGACGAGTCGGTGGGTGTGGACGCCTTTGGCCATGCGGCGGCCCAATCTGGCCTCTGCCGCTATCTGGCCGGCGTCATCAAGGAGCGTCTGGGGGTCAAGACCCGCGCGGTGGAGCTCTCCACCCTCCAGCGCTGCGCGGCGCATCTGGCCAGCGCCACCGACCTCGCAGAAGCCGCCACCCTGGGCTCCACCTCACTGCAGGCAGCAGCGTCCGGGGCCACTGGCATGCTTTCGGTGATTCACCGCATCTCCGACGACCCCTACGCGGTACGCTATGGTCTCAAAGCCATCTCTGATGTGGCCAATGGGGTACGCACCATCCCACGCAGCTGGATCACGCCGGACGGCATGGGCCTCACCCAGGTCTTTTTAGACTATGCCCGCCCGCTCATTGCCGGCGAGGTCCATCCCATCTTTGTGGACGGAGTCCCCTGGTACCCCCGTCTTGCCAAGGAGTAGCCATGAACAAGCCCACCTTGTCTTCCCTGAAGCCCGTGGCCATCGGCGCCCTTACGGTCGCTGCCGGCGCCGCGGGAGCCTTTGGCGCCACCAAACTCGCCCAGCATCTGGCCTTGCGCGCCGACCGCCTGGTGCCCACCCGCTTTGGCGTGGCCCATCTGTTCACCACCACCGACTCTGAAGGCCGCCTCATGCGCGTGCTCTCAGTAGGCGGCGGCTGGCAATCGGTGATGTATCTGGATGACCCGGACGAGCCTGTGGCAGCCCATAGCCGCGGCTTAGACGTCATCTTCTCCCCTGAGCTGGCCGCCCAGGGCGTCCATCCCAAAAACGTGCTGGTGGTAGGCGGCGCCGGCTGCTGCTGGCCACGCCACGCCATCAAGGAGCATGAGGATCTCTCCATCACCGTGTGTGAGATCGACCCCATGATCATCGAGATCGCCCGCCGGGAGTTCCACCTAGACCACGCCATCGAGTTCGCAGGCACCCTGCCCTCCGGCGAGCCGCGCCTGAAGGTGGTGCAGGAGGACGGCCTGAGCTTCCTGGTGAAGCGCAAGGTCTTGGGCCGCGGCGCTGCCCAGCCTTACGACGTCATCGTCAACGACGCCTACGCCGGCACCTCCGCCCCCTCGGACCTCATGAGCGGCTACGGCCTGGATATGGCCAAAGAGAACCTTGCTCAAGACGGTCTCTACCTGGTGAATGTAGTAGCACCCGCAAAGGACCCCACTCGCGTCCTTGAGGCCCGCGACGCCCTGCTCATGGCCTTCGAGCACGTCTATGACCTACGCTGCCCCGACCCTCTGGCCCAAGATGAGAACAACATTCTCATCGCCAGCGACCGCGAGCTTGAGGTGCCCGGCGCTACCGAGCTCTAAACCTACAAGGAAAGTGCTGCTCCTATGTCTGCTTCTGAATCCTGCCCCCACTGCACGCCTGCGGGCCCCGGCTGCGAGCACAATCAACCTATTAACGACATGTGCTTCGTGTGCGGCTACGAGAACCCCGCAGGCCTGCACGCCCAGTTTGTGGAGGACGACACCCCTGGTCAGGTGACAGGCGTGTTTACTGCACGCGATATCCACTGCAGCTATCCTGGGCTCCTCCACGGCGGCGTCATTGCGGCCATCTGCGACGAGTCCATTGGGCGCGCCTACATCAGCGGCAACCACGATCACTGGGGCGTCACCATGGAGCTCACCGTGCGCTACCACAAGCCCACGCCGCTCAATGTGCCCCTCACGGTGAAGGCCTCTATCACCAAGGAAACTCGGCGCACCTTCGAGGGACAGTGCGACCTCTTTACCCAGGAAGGCATGCGCTGCGTGAGCGCCAGCGCCATCTACGCCAAGCTGCCGATGGAGCGCATCATCGCCGAGTGCACAAGCGACGATTCCTACGTATGGGTGCCTGACACCCGCTCCATCCCCACCGAGGAGCTAGACGCCCCCGAGCACCGCTAGTCGCGGACAGATGCGAGTGGCCGGTTGTGCACTGAGGCCAGATGCGCGATGAGTCCATGGGTCGCTTGGGCGCTCTACCTGCGGCTAGGCGCTGGCAGCCTGCGTGGCGGCCGGCGCCTGCGGCGTGAGCTCATAGGCCACCCAAGGCCCCTCGCGCCAACGCCTAAGCTCGCCGCAGTAGACAAAGCCCAGGCGCTCAAGCACAGCCTGCATGGTGACGTTGTGGCCGTTGGTGTCGATGCGAAGGTGGTAAAACCCCTGGCCCTTAGCGAAGTCCACAATCTGGGCCATGGCGTGGGAAAAGGTGTTGTCGGTAGCAACGCGATGAATCACGCCATAGGGAGAGCTGTCGATCCAGGCGCCGTCGATATCGCCATAATCTGGGTCTGGCCCCGCGGCCAGCGAGAAGCAGCCATGGACCTCTGAGCCGTCATCCACAAACACGTAAAAGGTTCCGGCGTCGATATCGTCGAGAATTGTATGCTCGGTGGGATAGCCCTCCCACTGACCGGCATTGCCCTCGGCCCGCATGCGGCTGCGGGCGCACTCGATAACGCTCATAATGGCAGGTAGATCGCTAGTGCGCGCAGAACGAATGACCATAGTGCCCCCGATACTCCGTGCGTTGAAATAAGAGTGGATACCATACCATAGCCCTATGGCGCTCTAGACCATTTTGACGCTGGAATACCAAGGGACACACAGGCACCAAAATCTCTACGCCACCTTGTGCTTTAAGAGATTTTCAGGCTGTTTTTAGCTAGCGTCCATTCACCGCGTCTGATTGGATTTCCTATGCCGTTTTATATCAATAACGCAGATATCACCACCATGGATGTGGACGCGATAGTCAATGCTGCCAACTCCCGTCTCACCCGCGGAGGAGGTGTCTGCGGTGCCATTTTCGCTGCCGCCGACGCAGCTGCCCTCGAAGCCGCTTGCACTCAAGCGGCCCCCGTCGCACCCGGCCAAGCTGCAGCCACGCCCAGCTTTGGCCTCAAGGCACCCTGGATCATTCACGCGGTAGGGCCCATCTGGCGCGGCGGTTCGAGCCGAGAAGCCCAAACCCTCGCCTCCTGCTACCACTCTGCCCTTCGCGTGGCTGCCAAGCTGGGAGCTACGAGCGTCGCGTTTCCTTTGATATCTTCAGGCATTTATGGCTACCCGGCGGACGAGGCTCGCAAGATCGCCCGCACCGCCATTTTGGAGGAACTGGAAGCCACCGGCGACTCCATGGATGTCCACCTGTGCCTATGGGGTGACCATACCCAGGCCCGCCGCGCTCTGGAACCCGAGCTGGTGGAGTACCTGCGCACCTCGGTGCGCGTGAACAAGGGCATGACGCTCATGGTGCGTCAGTTGCAGCCCACATCGTCGGGTATTCCCATCGAGCTCTATTTCTTTACCGACACCGTGAACTGGATCGAGTACGAGGGGATTCAGTCCGATGTGTTCGACC
>OFGC01001530.1_pt1 | contig 15188 bp, 8 predicted proteins | sample 1521691 | NCBI WGS metagenome assembly OFGC01 (sample SAMEA3504121, study PRJEB24116) | mouse gut metagenome | biome: mouse gut; feature: mouse-associated habitat; material: faeces | place: Denmark | collected 2011
TTCAGATTAACGGATTTTTCATTAAATTTGCGAAATGAACTCAAATATTTTTTGTTACCCATCATGAAAAAAATTTTATTAATCCTGTCGGCTGCGTTTATGGTCCTGAACGTTGTCGCCGCTCCGAAAAAGGAGTACAAGTATGTGGACGCATCCACATTCACTGTAGCTAACAAAGCACATAACAACGGACTCGTATATCAGCGTGTCGACACTCTGAAATATCCCGAACTCACTCCCCAGCAGAAGAAATATCTCAATTTCTCCACCGGTATCGGTCTGCGCTTCAGCACAAACAGTCCCAACATACGGGCAAAATGGACACAGCACGACCAGGCGACACGCGCCAACTCTCCGGCCATAGCTTCAAACGGTCTTGACCTGTACATCAAAGACAAAGAGGGAAAATGGCTGTTCGCCGGTGTCGCATACCCCAAAATTGGCAAAAAAGAAGCCACCTACAATCTTGTCGAGGATATGGACGGACAATGGAAGGAGTGCATGATTTTCCTGCCGCTATTCACCACTATCGACAAACTGGAGATTGGTGTGCTCAAAGATTCTGAAATAAAATCTGACGGTGGTTTCACCCGCGCCCCGATCGTGGCGATGGGTTCAAGCTATACTCATGGTGCGGCAAGCTCCCGTCCCGGAATGCCCTGGCCCGCACAGCTGTCACGACGTCTCGGTCTGGACATCGCCAATTTTGGTACCAGCGGAATCTGCAAACTCGAACCAGGACTGGCACATATCATAGCTGACACCGATGCCGACATGTTCATCTTCGACGGTTTCTCCAACCCGAGTGCCAAGGAAATACGCGAACGCCTTCCTGAATTCGTAAAAATCATTCGCAAGGCTCACCCTGACACTCCACTGGTTTTCCTCCAGACTTTCTACCGCGAAAATAGCAATTTCAACCTGAAGAAACGCAAATTCGAAGAGGAAAAACGCGCGGCAGCTTCCGAAGAGATGAAGAAACTCATGGCTAACGACAAGAACTTATATTTCCTTGATCCCGGTCTTTACGCCGGTGACGATCATGAATCAAGCGCCGATGGTGTGCACCCTACCGACATGGGATATCAGCGTGCTGTAGACAACATCGAGCCGCACATCCGTAAAATCATGGCAAAATATAATATAAAATAGTGTCTACATTCTCAATACATACACTTGGCTGCGGTTCCGCAAAGCCAACGCTGAGACATCAGCCCTCATCAACCGTAATCGACCATAGAGGAAACCTCTTTATGGTCGATTGCGGCGAAGGGGCGCAATATGCCTTTCAGAAACATCGTCTTAAATTCTCCCGACTCGGGCATATTTTCCTTACTCACCTCCACGGTGACCACGTGCTCGGTCTTCCGGGACTTATTTCGTCTCTCGGGCTTGGCGGAGCCGGTGGCAAGATGGTGATACATACATTTGCAGACGGTAAGCGTATATTAACCAAAATTTTCGATTTTTTCGCCCGTGAACTCCCGTTTGAACTTGAATTCAACGTTATCCGTCCTGAAGAGGCCGTAATTCTGGAGACTTCTTCACTAACTGTCCGCACAATCCCCTTAAACCACCGTATCCCTACTGTAGGATATGTTTTTGAGGAGAAACCTAAACTCCGACATATACGCCGCGATATGATCGACTACCACCAGGTGCCTTTCTCCGCTATCAACCGCATCAAGGTCGGCGAAGATTTCATAAAACCTGACGGCACCGTGATACCCAACGTAATGCTGACCACAGACGCGGATCCGTCTCTGTCATATGCACATATCAGCGACACCGCTTATATGCCGGAAATCGCCTCGAAGATCGGGCCCGTGGATCTCCTTTTCCACGAGACCACTTATCTTGACTGTCACCTTCCTGAAGCAGCGCAACGCGGCCATTCCACAGCCCGTCAGGCTGCCATGATAGCCAAGGAAGCCGGAGCCAAAGCCCTGTTGACCGGTCATTATTCCTCGCGCTATAAAAGCGACGAGGGCTTCCGTGAAGAAGCCCTCGACATTTTTCCAAATGTAATTCTCAACAAAGAAGGGTTAGTCACTCACCTGGATTAATCTTCCTGCGGAATGTGCTGTGATTACAGGCGCATACTGCGACTGTGCGGAAGCTATTCCCAATGAGTATTGACCTTCTCTATCCACATAGCATTCATAGCTTATCACATGCGTGCCCTTTGAAAGGAAGGGTATGAACAGATTGGTGGATTCGTCACGTATCTCACGGTACATCCATACGCCATCACTCTGCGTATAACCTGATATCTGCTCTGCCGGTTCAAGACATGCCGATCTTGCATCCATCACGGCTACATACTCGATATCCCTGTCGCATTTGAGCGTCAATGTGACTCTAACTTTGTCGCCTACCTTCAACTTACCTGAAACCGCTGTAGTGCCATCACCATCGGCTTTCACCACATATACATTCTTTTCTATGGCAAGTTCCGGTGTCTTTCCGCTTTTCACATCCTTGATAGGAGCGATGAATTGCGAAATGATTCCACCCCATGCCGGACCTGAACCGGTACGCTCGATACGCAGACTTTCACCACCTTTCACATTAAGCGAAATTGTGATGTTTCCTGTCAATGCCGCGAATCGGTTTGTGTCTATCTCTCTATCTCCGGCGAATATACGAGGAGCTGCTGTAGGAACTGTCCACTTCGTGCCTGAACTTAGTATCGCATGGATAACCTCCGCTGTTTCTCTGTCATCACCCCAGTTCTCAGCCTGTTTGGTGATAAGAAGCCATTGACGGAGTTTGTCTATATTCGCGCTCTCAGGCTCTATTCCGGCATATGCCTCAAGCACCTGGGCTGTTGTTATCAGCTTATTCCATCCCTGTGAAGATGAAGATAGGTTATCAAACCACATCCCCTTTTCTGCTGAAACAGAAGCATACTGTCTGAGAGACTCAAGAACGGCACGTGCCTCCATATTGTAACCTTCACGGTTAAGAAGCGTTGCTGCTGTGGCCTTCTCATATATTCCCATCTTTTTCCAATCTGCCTTCACAGCCTCAACACCCTTCTTTTTCATTGCGGCAAACGCTGCTGCCGGTGTTACATTCTTGAAGTTGGAACGGACATACAGATAATTCAACATCGATATGTAAGGGAATTTATTTCCATTATATTCCTTCAGATCTTTCACCCATGCAGCATCGGCATATCTTACAGCCTTCTCCGCCATCTTCTGCCCTTCATCCGGAAGATAGTTCATATCTTTAAGCATCGCCAGATGCAAGAGTACCCTGGAAGTGATGAACTCTGAAGATTTCATACCTGAGCACCAGCTCCAACCTCCATCCGGATTCTGCAACTTACCTATCTCTTTAAGCGTCGATGCTATGAGATCTCTGCTTCTACCTGCATCGGTGTATTTCACCATGCTCTGCATACGTAGCGTCTCCGATGCAGCCGAACGCACCCAAGGTGTGTTGTTGAGGGCGACTGTCTTGAGATTCTGATTTTTCTCCAGATTCGATACAAGAGTTGAATCAGTGCTGTTTGCGGGATCCGCAAAGATCTTTATTGCTTCGGTTATCTCCGGATAATCTTTTGCAAGTCCGGCTCCGATGGCATTACCGTAAAGGGAATAAACCAATGAAAGGATATTGGACGACTTCGGCTCACTTATGTCGGGTAACGCTGTGACAACATCCCATATAGGATTGTCGCTGTATTGCAGAGTCAGTTTCGCATCTTTGCCGAATGATGGGATTTTCATTGAGAATGAATTTTCACCGGGAGCGATATAGAATGGCTTGGACTCGATAACCGGTGTGCTACTCGGATAAACCGGTATCACAGACTGCTCTCCGTCAGTGAAATCCTTACCATAAGCATACACCCTGAATCCGACATAATTTATATCGGAGGGCACTGTAAACTCTGTGGAAATTCTTACAGATCCGGATGCCTCGACATTGTCTTCAGGAGATGTGAATGAATTGATTGTATTTCCGGTAGCAAGATCAAACACTTCAATCCTGCCGTGAAGCGGCATCGTCTCGACAGAGTTGTTATACAGCATAGCTGCAATAGAGACCACATCCCCGGTACGCACGAAACGTGGAGCATTCATCTGAGCCATCACAGGCTTTGATGCAACAGTGTTCATAACGCTGACAGCACCCTTCATATCCTCGGTATATCCCATTATCTGGAATTGCCATGTGCCGTTGAACTGCGGAACGGTGAAGTCTACCATAGTCTCGCCATTACCATCAGTTATCAATTCCGGCATAAAGAATGCCAACGGACAGTCAACCTCGCGCATCTCTACTTCAGGCTGCTTCTCAAGCGCGCCGCTACCCATTGCTGAGGCATCAGCCACGGCTCCGGTGAAATAAGCCTGATCCTCGACACTCTCGAATACTTCGGCTCCTTTTGCCGCTGCCATCGGTGCCGCGCCATCCATCTTCATCTCGTTTACAACCGAAGATTCGGTAAGCACAACAGTATTAAATACCTCTTCTGTTGCTGACCTGACCTGTCTGCTTTGCGTCCCTCTTATACGCAATTTCCGCAAGTTTGAATCTGCGCCATAAAGGGATAGTCCATAAAAATCCCATCCGGGATAAATTATTTTTGAAACTCCACCATAATTGACTTTAGAGAGCTGCATACCCCAGTCTCCGCCGTTACCGCTATACAGCCATTGGAAATTACCCATGATACTATACGACACTGTACCCGCCGGATCAAACGCCCACCTGAAAGGCATGAGGGCATTCAGTGCCTTGTTGCTCATGACTGCGGCAACCGGAATACCGGCCAATGCCTTGTCATTTAGAGTGAATTTGAATTTCCAGCTCTCCCGTGCACCGGGTGTCACCTTGTCGCGGAATGTCTCCGCTGCAATCTTCACAGCATCTGTCTGCGACTGAGGGATAAGAGTCACGATAGTCATTGCCTGATCGAAATCATGCATACCGTTGAATGTAATCGCCACATGGTTGTTATCAGCGGGAGATGGTGCTGTCACCTCCACCATACCGGCATCCACGCGCAACCATTTTCGCTCCAACTCTCCATTACAATCCGCGATTGTGACAAATATCCAGCTGTCGGGATAAGAGCTTCCTACCTTAACCTTGACATTCTTCTCACCATGAGCCACCACAATCCGTTCTTCCGGCGACCATAGCGGGGTTTGATAAGGGGGAACCTTATCATCCTTACGATATACTGTCACTACAGAATATGCATTCTGCTCATTCTCATTCCTCTTGAATTCAGAATTCAGGGAGAACGTTATTTTATATCTTCCGGATGGGAGTATCGAAGGATCGAATTTAAACAGTGGTGATTCAAACTCTCCGGTCTTCACTGTCTTGTCATCATCATAATCTGAGATCTTGAAATAAACAGTCTTTTTGACCGGATTCCCTACTATATCCATTACTCTGACTGCATAATCCTTTATACCTTCGGATACAGATATCTCAGATGGCAATGACGCGTTTATGTTATAAGCTGAACCGAGTGAGAAGAAATCAGAGGGCGCCTCCTGTGTCTCCCCAGCCTGATTTGTCACGGACACACGCAATTCATAACCACCGAATACGTAGCGTGTATTCCGCAATCCTTCTGTAGGTAACTCTATTGTGAAAGAGCCGTCTTCAGCTGTGACTGTCTCACCACCATAGCTCGCATTTACGTTCGAATTCAGCCAACGCAAGGAGACATAGTTTACCTCATATTTTACAGCTCCGCCTGCTACGGGCATACCTGCATATGTGGTTGCCTTACCTTTTATCTTGACAACATCTCCTATCTTGTAAGACTCTTCCGTGCCATCGGTAGCTACATAGAATGTAGGCGATTTATAATCCGACACCTCCACTGAAACCGATCCATACTCCCTCGAAGTGCCGGAATCATTCATCATTCTGACAATATAATTGCCTAACAGCCCTGATTCCGGAATCACGAACTCTCCGTTGACCCTGCCGAATCTATCGGTTGTCAACTTGAGAGTATCTACAGCCTGGTAATTGGCGTCATTCAATGTCACTATTACATTCCGGGATTGCTCTGGTTTCATCTCACGGTTTTGCTCACCATAAAGGATTCCGGTGAACTGCAGTTTATCACCGGGACGATATATCGACAGATCAGTAAGAATTCTGCCCCTAACTGATTTGTCATTGTCAATTCTGCCGTATCCCCATGACCATACATTGCCTTTTAGTCGGTCAACACCCTTGCTCACAAGTATATCATATGAACCTGAAGGAATTGTCACGGATCCATCATCGGCGGTTGTCTTTGTCACTTGCTTCTGTTTGTTGTTGGAAGCGGTGAATACCACCCTCGCACCTGCCACAGGCTTCTGGTTGTTCCCATCAACTATATACAGTTTCTCGTTATCTTTATTTTTGCCGTCACCAACCCTGAATGCTGCCAGACGTGACACATTAAATGTAGAAAGGCTCATCTTAGGTGCGGTACCGGTTATCATTCCCGAAAGCGTTGAAGTCTTTGAGGGCACAAGCACATATACTCCTGATTTCAAAGCCGGCAATTCAACTTTACGGCTAAGTTTCTCAGGCTTTGAGCCATTGAGTTTCACCGGCAAAGCATCGGCTACCGACCCGACACCCTTGATAGCGTCGAGGCGTATGTCCTTACCTAAGTAGCTGTCCGGAAGCTTCACTACCAAGATATTGAAATCAAACACATTTGATGCAGTCACCTTTACATCTGATTTCTGCTGTGGATATATTCTTGACGGCAGATCTACTGATATTTCCTCTGCTGTCAATACAGTGAGCCTGTTTTTCAGTGCCTTGGCATTGTCACAATCCGGAAATTTTTCAAGATAGGAAACAATCTGATCATATGCCTCCTTAAGAGACTTATTTGCAACAGCCTCATTCTCTGTCTCGTCATCCGATCTGATTACAGCACCATTCTCCGTGTTTCTTGAAGCCGCAAGAATAAAGCCTGCGCAGTAGGGAGTATCAATATAGCGCTTCATACATTCCAGCGCATATTCATTTCTCGACCGGTACGGCATACGCTCCCATTTATAATAGCTCATGGCCGCAGCCAGACGGACGTCACCTCGCGCCTGATGCCATGAGATATTATCGTCAAGAAGATTGTTCAGCAACGTTGCCGCGTTGCGTTCCGTCTGTTTATTACCGGCAGCTCCGGCATATCCGAAAGGTATGACATCCGCACTGTTATAACCGGCAAACGACCCGAGAAGCTCACTCCCCTTTATGGTCATGAAATCATAAACTGTCATGCCCATCTTCTCCGCGTCCTGCGAATCCACAATAATGGAGGATATCGATTTAAGCGGTGTCTCCTTGGCGATTTTCACATCCGCAAAAGCCTCCTCCAGGATACTTGCAACTTTAGACGAGAAAATATCCCGGCTCCATTCCATCACATTCTCCGGTTGGGGAGTCATGGGGATTACGCGGTTATTGAATACCCAGGGAGTGGAATTATATATCCCTGAATATACCTGCGCCTCAAGCAACAAGGCAAGTTGCGAATACGGTGCCTTCAGCTTCTTAGCCAGATCAGCGAAAATCTGAAGCTCTTCTTCGTATTTATCCTTGGAGACAAGATTGCCCGCGATCGCCTTCTGTATTGCGGCGCGTAAAACTTTCACATCATCTCCCGCAGTCAGCGCTGCCTCCAATGCAATGGTGGCATTATTGTCGACAGTCTCCGGAAAAGCGAAATCGGGTGTATTGAAGGAATTAATCACTTTCTCTGTTTCTTTAGTCTTGGAACTGGATATTGCTTTCTTCCGTGCGGCATCTGCACCGAGTGATGCGAAAACCAGTGTAAATAAAAGCAAAAAGACCGATATACGACCGGCCTTCTTATTAAAACGATTATTTATCATACGCAATTATTTTCTTTTCTTATGCCTCATTTCATGCATTTTCTTACGGAACTTCTCCTCGGCAGCCTTTAGCTGAAACAACTGTTTGCTACTTAGAAAAGTTGAGAACTGTGCATCATATTTTTTCTCTATCTCCGCATCCTTCTCCTTGGCCTCGGCCTCAGCAGCTGGTGCATCACCCTTCTTCTCGCCTTTGAGCTTTTTCCTTGTTAACTTTACGCTCAAGACGACGCGTTTGTTCAAAAATTTTCATGCGTTCTTCGCTCATCTGATTGTAAAGCTCAAAAAATTGCTTCTGATCCTCCTCCTTAAGGTCAATCTCCTGCGCCAGGAACTTCTTTTTAAATTCCATGAGTTCCTTGCGCATCTCCTGTCGCGACTTCCGGGGTTTCTTATCCTGCGCGAACACCACACCGGTTCCCAACACTACAGCGATTGTAAAAATCAATATTTTTCTTATCATAATCTTCACAATTTTTACTCATCCGAAAGATCAATGTCCTTATATTCTGGCTCAAATTCATAACCGAAATCTTTCTCGAATTCCTCTATCGAATTGTATTCCCCGCTTACCTCCCTTTCCAGTTCTATATCGGAAATTGACTCAGGCAAAGAATAAAAATCATTCAGATCAGGCTCCGACATCGCAAGTGCGATATGCTCCGGTGGATTTTCAAGACTTAAGGTGACATTTCCCGACGCATGATAAAATACCTTCATCATCAACCATATGCCGGCAAACATCGCAGCCAGGTATATATAGGGTTTGATACGTTGCCATCTTGTCATCTCTACATGACGCTGAACTTCCGGATAATCGGGAAGCTTCTCACCGATCTCTTTATAGACCGACTCGAAATAGCCTTCCGGGACGCTCCAGCCCCCCTTCTGACCATATTTCAGCTTCAATTTATCTTCCTGGTTGCTCATCTTCAACTCATTTAAACATTTTACACGTCAAGTTATATCAAATAAAATCGGAATCGATATAACTTAATGTATTTCTATGACAACCCAACCCCCGCATGGTTTAACCGTCATTGAAAAAATATAGCTCAAACGAACTATATTAAAATCCAAATAAAATGAGGCAAAAATTGCATCTACCTTAGATTATTTGAAAAAATGGTCTTGCCGCTGTCCGCTCTCGGGGGCGGTTTAGGCCGCCCCCGCCGCTGTGGCATCCCCCTCCAGAAGGAGAGAGGAATGTTTTAGACGGCGGTATCAGGTTTCGTAGAGACGAATCCATCGATGTATGACGTGTTGGAAGTCGCAACAGCGAAAGCCTGTCTGACGAGTTTGTTTGCCACGGCAATCATGGCGAGTTTTCCGGATTTGCCGCGTTGTCGTAATCGTTGGTAGCATTCCTTGCACGCCTTGTTATGTTGGCTTGCCGACCATGCCGCGATATACAGCATTGATCTGAGATTTGCATCTCCGTTCCGGTTGATGTGTCCCCGGATGTTGATGCTGGAGCCGGATTGCTCAATGGTCGGACAGATACCGATATAACGGGATAGCTGCTTGGCATTGTCAAAGCTGGAGAATCCTCCGGTCGCTATAATCAGAGCGGTAGCCAGTGTCACTCCGATGCCTTTTATAGAGGTCAGAGCCTTGAGCTGCTTTTCAAAAACACTCCCGGCGGTCTGTACAAGCTCTTCTTCAAGATGCCTGATCTGTTTCTCTGTAAACGCGATTGTCTGTTTCAATGATGCAAGACACTTCTTATCCTTAACAGGCAGTGGTTCAAGAGAAGACTGAAGGTTCCTGGTGGCCGTGAGTTGCTTTTGGAGCTGGCGGATTACTGTCTTCTTTTGCTTGAGAAGCATGAGCGTTTCTGACGGAAGCTTGTAAGGCGCAGGGGTCATCTTCTCACCGAACTCGGCTATCAGACGGGCATCCATATCATCGGTTTTTGTCACCGACATTATCATTCGCGAGTAGTTCTTGATCTTCTTGGGATTGACAAGACTGGCTGTGATTCCTGCCTTGTCAAGAAGATACAGCAACAACAAGCCGTAGTTGCCGGTGGCCTCCATCACACAATGATGGGTATCTGCCGATAGCTTGCCGATGAACTTGCGAATTCCTTTGGCATCATTGGCGAATGTTTCGGTGTTGTAGCCTTTCTCTTGTGGGAAAGCTGCCACAAAGGACGATTTGCTGATGTCTATTCCAACGTATGTCATATCTTAAATTTTAATCGTCAGGAGTTACATCTGTTGCACTTTCGTCGCAAACACGGGGTCTAAAAGTAGCCCCAACGAACTATCCAGTCTTTAGATGTAAAGCATGGGGACTGAACGTTTGAGACGGGGTTTGCCACCCATTGATCTGCCTTTTTCCATGCTTGTGTATCCTGTTTTCTATAGATAAATTTATCGAAAATTTTTTTACCGTACAAATGTACGACCATTATAACCAAGGAAAACCATTTTTGATTCAATTAATTATTAATTAAATCATTAAACCATTAAAACCACTCAAAAGCTCCGCTTTTGTTTTGACGCGAAAAGGTTTGAGACCAAAAGTGGAGGCAGTATTGCAAACGCCATTGGCAATGGACTGAAATCTGAAAAAGCTCTCTGTGAAGGACAGCGCGACTATACCTATTCTGAACTTGGCTCCATGTTCTTGGTACTCGGTATAACCATTTGAAGCATATAGAAAGCCAACAATAACCGATATACAGATTACCTCCACCCGAAAACGTCTCGCTTTGCGACAACAAGCCCAGCCATCGCGCCTCTCTGAAGTTCAGAGAGTATGGAATAGTCTTCATTTTATCTTGCAGTGTGATAAATTTACCACAATTTTGTGACATCCAATTTTGAAACCAATGGCAGAAACACAGAATAAGATAACAGAACGTATATAGCGACTGGAGATTGGACAACAGAAAGTATATAGTTTACATGACATATTATATCTGTGAACGTATTTTTCATTAAATTTGCGATCTAAATTCAGACAAAATGATAAATATTGAGTTTTCAGACAAAATAAAATCAGCTGCTCCTGAACTGAGAGTATTGGCTATCGAGGCAACCGTTGACAATCCTGCAACTGCCGATTCGCTATGGCAGGAGATTGAGGCAGAGACAACATCTATCCGCGAGTCATATCCTCTGGAGATGGTGAATAAGCGAAGCGCTATCGCAGCTACCCGCCAAGCCTACAAGGCTTTGGGGAAAGAGCCTAACAGATATCGTCCGTCTGCCGAGGCTCTTTGCCGAAGAGTAGTCAATGGTAAGGGACTATATCGCTTGACAACACTGGTGGATTTCATTAATCTGATCTCTATGCATACCGGACATAGTATCGGAGGATTCGATGCTGACAAAATTCAAGGGGACACACTCCTTCTTGACTCAGGAAATCATGAAGATGAGTTTCATGCAATCGGCAGAGGTTTGCTCAATATTGAGAACTTACCTGTCTACCGTGATGCTATAGGAAGCATTGGCACACCCACAAGCGATGAAGAACGGACAAAGCTTACTCCAGACACTAAGCGACTGCTGATGCTGATAAACGTCTATGATGGGAACGAGGATATCAACGAACTTGAGAAATATGTAGTCACCTTATTCAACCGACATTGTTTACCTGAAAATGTTGAGGTAAAAGTTGTCAGAATTCAACAGACAGACGCACATTGAACTGGCGGCGTGTCAGATAGTTTGGAACAGCATATTGGATGTTGTTGACATCCGTAACCCAGTAATAACTGCTGACGTTGCTGATATCAAAGAGATTGAAGCAATCCAATCCTATGACTATGCTTTTGAAATGACGCCAGAAATTGTATGGGCGCACTCCATTGGTTGGTGCCCCCACAAGCTGATAACTCAGTCCGATATCCACCCTTTTGTATGATGGCGCACGGAAATATGATTCCGTACGACTCTTATGTGGCGCTGTCATTGTAAGACCGTCTGCAAAAATTCCCCTCAGACTGAATTTAAGTTTTGGAAATTTAGGGAAATAATCTGTGAAATACAGACTCACTGAATAACGTTGGTCGCTTGGCAGCGGCACTTTCTTTCCATCAAGTGTCTGCTGGGTTTTCATCAGCGAGAAACTCAACCAGGAATCAGAGCCCTCCACAAACTGACCGAAAAGTTTGAGATCGAGACCTGTTACGTACCCTTTGGAATCATTTACTCCGGAATAATTGACCTTAAGATTGTCATACTCATACGATATGAGATTGGACATATTCTTGTAATAAAACTCTCCGGTGAGCTTGAATGGGCGATTCATCGCCCGGAAGTTATAGTCAGTCGCAAGTATAAAATGAAGACTGCGGGGTGACTTTATGTCGCGGTTCAATTCAATTGTATGGTTGCCTTCAGCATCTGTCAGGGCTCTTCGGAATTCCTTGTAGAACGGTGATTGGTAATATAGACCTGCAGCCGCACGGAAGTTAAAGCTGCTTCCCGCTGGCGTCAGAGAAAAGTTCACACGCGGTGACACAAGGAATTCCTTATTAAAATCCCAATATGAGAATCTTACACCTCCGTTCAAGGTCATGTATGCCTTGTCTGTGTCTATATAATATGCATCCTCCGCATAAGCAGACAATCGGTTGGTAGAAAGATTATGATTTGACGAGAGATTATAAATCAGGTGGACGCCATCAGGTAATGTCGGAAGCGAATAACCGGCTGAATCCCTCCACTCCCACTCTTTGGTACGGTCTCTGAAATTTTCGCGTCTGTAATCAACGCCATAAGATATATGATTCCCCTTGATACGCGTTTGACCTTTAAGAAACAGACGGAACACAGACGCTTTCAGTCGGTTACGGGAATGCTCCATATATTTACCTACACCTAACTCCCCTCCTACACCTTCAGATCCTGATGTGCCTGCCTGATCGAGCCAGTATTCACCGGATATGTCATATGAAACAAGCTCATTGGTAAGAAATCCGGACGCTCCAAGCATAAAGCTTGTGGCACGGTTATGACGGTATTGGACAGACAAGGATCCAAGAAAAGTTTCAAATTTATCTTTCTCCTGACCATCGAAATATACCTTGAAATGCTTCACATCCTGAGCTGTGCCAAATGTAGTCTCACGACTGCTTGGTGTGAAATTGTAGTGATTAAGCGATATATTACCTAAGAAATTTACAGTCCATCTATCATTGGGTTTCAGATTAAGATTCGTCTGATAATCGAAATAGGTAGGATCATATTCCCCTTTAGTATCCATCGATGAAAGCAGGGAATTGTTTTTCTTGAACCGCAGACCATGAAGTTGCGAGAATTTTCCGGAATTCTGACCTATTGTTACAGACGCTCCCATCAGACTGGCTGACACAGCTCCTTCAAACGCTTCCGGTTCTCGATACGTAATGTCAAGAGCGGAAGACATCTTGTCATCATATCTGGCGGGGAATCCACCTGAGGAAAATTTAAGGCTACCTACCATATCGGGATTGATTATACTCAATCCCTCCTGCTGTCCCGCTCTGACAAGCTGAGGCCGATATATCTCCGTGCCGTTGATATATACGGAATTCTCATCAAATGATCCTCCTCTTACCGAATATTGCGAACTTAATTCATTGGAAGAATTTACACCAGGCATTGTAGAGATCATCGCCTCCACGCTTCCACCGGATACATCAGGCGACAATTTGAAACTCTCTGTGTCGAAACTTTGCATGCCGTTCACACTGTTTCTAAAACCCAACACCTCAAGTTCCTTAAGCTCTACATCATTAGGATACATCCTGACATTAAGCGTAAGATCCCCCTTTGGATTCACAAGCTTGTGTGTCACGGTCTTGAAACCAATGCAGCTATACACAAGTTCTATGGTATCCTTCTGCGCAACCGAAAGACTATATTGACCCTTCAGGTCAGAGTTAGTACCGATAGCTGTGCCGGCCACACGTATCGTAGCAAACTCCACAGGCTTATCCTCATTATCCACAACCTTTCCCGAAACTTTCACATTCTCAGCAAACAGATTGGCGGTCAAGAATAATGACACAATAAATAATATGTAAATTCGAATTTTAATCATTGGATACAGTCTGCTGCCTCACATACCGCAACACAGCCCCTATCGTTTTAAACGCTCCGTAAGGGCTGTTATTATGCAAGATGCTGTAGAAACTGTATACGTCTCACAAGAGCGGAAGTTACATTCCGGAACCTCCGCGATGCTATGATACGCTCAAGGGCTGATATCATCTGACTACCAAGACCAAGCTCGGCGGCAAGTGAATCCGCACGTTCTTCTGAATCAAATCCCCACGGATGAGTATGATACAGGATATGCCCCAGCTCATGTGCAAGGATAGCAAACAACTCCGGCATAGAGAAACCCATCTTACCGATCTGTCGCTCTGAGATGTATACGCTGTCATCGAGTTTCACCACAACGTCTCCATATTCATTCTCCTCATCAGGCAACGGACGGAAATAAATCACGTCGGGATATCCGCCCTGACTATCTGAGTCGCTACCGTTTTCAGCAAATTTTTCGCGCAATATGTCGCCATAAAGCCGCAAGAATGCATCAACACTCTCAATCCCATATCTATTATCAAACTTTATCATCACACCCAGCCACTCATATTCCAAGCCAAACTACTACGTTTTACATATCATTAACATCTTTTTTCTGATTTAGTGTTTTAATACCTCTGATTATATTTCTATTCATTAACAGAAACTTCTTTCAAAATGAAACATTATTTGACATTATTGTTTTAAAATAAAAATTTTGTAATTTTGCAATGTGATTTTTTTGTAACCTTAACATTAACATCAATATCATGATTAATTACCTTGGTCTAAAGCGCGTCTTTATTTTATTATCTTTTCATCTCTTCGTCTTGGGGAACGCCAATGCCTCAACCATACTTATTGAAGCAGAGTCTTTTGCCGACAAGGGAGGTTGGGTGGTTGACCAGCAATTTATGGATCAGATGGGTTCTCCATACTTAATGGCTCATGGTCTTGGAAAGGCAGTTGATGACGCAAAAACAGAAGTATCAATTCCGGAAAATGGAGTCTATCACGTATATACCCGCACATTTAACTGGACATCCCCTTGGTCACAAAAGAAAGGAGCGGGACAATTCAATATTAAAATCGGGAACAAAACCCTTAAAACGAACCTCGGCTCGACCGGAGACAAATGGGAATGGCAATACGCCGGTAAAATTTCTTTAAAAAAGGGCGATACAGAACTAAAGCTCCACGATCTTACCGGTTTTAACGGAAGATGCGATGCCATCATCCTTACAACTGATAAATCTTTGCCTCTTCCTGACAG
>OFGC01001540.1_pt1 | contig 15040 bp, 10 predicted proteins | sample 1521691 | NCBI WGS metagenome assembly OFGC01 (sample SAMEA3504121, study PRJEB24116) | mouse gut metagenome | biome: mouse gut; feature: mouse-associated habitat; material: faeces | place: Denmark | collected 2011
CACCATCGCCATGATCGTGTCTGTGGCAGGTTCTTGGTTGTCCTTTACCATTTTGCCGGCTGAGACCACACAGCTCATGGCGGACCACAAGCTCATTCCCGCCAAGTGGGGCGAGCTCAATTCCAAGGGCGCTCCTCAGTTCTCGCTCATCATCGTGGGCCTTTGCACTCAGATCTTCATGCTCACGCTCATCTTCACCGAGGACGCCTATAACTTCGCCTATTCCATGTGCACGGTCGCCATCGTCATTACCTGGGCTTTGGCCTCTGCCTACAACATGAAGGTATCCTTTGGCGCTGGCAAGACAGGGCAAGGCATTTGCGGCCTGATCGCCACGGTGTTCTTGATACTAGGCGTCATCTTGAACGGAATGAGCTTCTTGTTGCTCACCTGCGTGGGCTATATCCCTGGCGTCTTTGTCTACATTGCAGGACGCAAAGAAGCGGGCGAGAAGCCCTTCACCGGCGCCGAGATGGGCATCATGGGCGTCATTGTTGCTGCAGGTATTGCCGCTCTCGTGATGGTAGCCACCGGCATCATCACGTTCTAAATGAGCACACATCAAGAGGGACAACTCTTAGGCAAGAGGAGTCCCTCTTGGCATTCCTAAAGACGCTGCTGTGAAAGGTTCGATGACCTCAGGGTGTCACTGCCTAAGAAGTGCGAGGTAGCAATGAATATAGTGCCTATCGCTAACGAAGTATGGCTCAACTTATACGAGAAGCGCGCCACTACTGACATCGCGCAGTCCTCTGTCTCCGCCATGGGCTATGAGGAGCTCGTCGCATTGGACGGCGAGGGTGGCAAAGCCATCAGCGCCGCCATCGATGGTGCGCGCCAAGACTATGGGTGGATCGAAGGCTCGGCAGAGTTCAAGACCGGCGTAGCGCGTCTTTATGAGAAAGAGATCGATCCCTCCCTCATCCTTCAGGAAAACGGTGCAACCGGTGCGAACCGTGACGCATTGGTGGCGCTGATCGACGCTGGCGACCATGTGGTTTGCGAGTGGCCCACCTACCAGCCGCTCTGGGAGATACCCCGCATGTTAGGGGCGCAGGTGGACTATTGGGAGCTCACTTGCGACGGCGCCCGCTGGACGGCGCCCATCGAGCAGCTTGAGTGGCTGGTGAAACCTACAACCAAGCTCATCTGCATCAACAATGCCGCCAATCCCACGGGCGCCATCTTTGACAAAGCGGATTTGGAGGCCATTGCAGAGATAGCTCGCAGTGTTGATGCCTACGTGCTCTCTGACGAGGTTTACCTGCCGGTGGCTCAAGACCAGGGCTACGTCTCCATGTTGGACGTTTACGAGAAGGCAGTGGTTACCAACTCGCTCTCCAAGTCCTTCTCGGCACCGGGATTGCGCATGGGATGGGTCATCGCTCCGCAGCCCGTGGCGGACCGCATCCGCACCCTGCGCGACTACACCCTTATCTGCGCTGGCGTGGAAAACGACCTGCTAGGCACCTTGGTACTCGACCATGCTCAGGAAGTGCTGGCTCGCAACCGTGCTATCATCTCCGACCGCGCGAAGGTGGTAGAGGGGTGGCTGGCCAAGACTCCCAAGGCCCATTGGTGCGCGCCCAGCGGAGTGCCGGTGTCCTATCTGTCGCTGGACTTGCCAGAGGGGTTGGACGATAAGCGATTCTGTCTGGACCTGCTGGACACTTATGGCTTGCTGCTGATTCCTGGCAGCTGTTTCGATTTGCCAGGGGGCGCCCGTCTGGGGTACTGCTGTCCCGAGGAGGAGCTCCACAAGGGCTTGGATCTTTTGGGACAGGCCCTCGCAGCGCTTTAAAGAGCATTGCTCACGCTAGTCCAACTTAAGCTCGTTCCATGCACCCAACACCAGGGCACTCAGAAGAGATTCTGGGTGCCCTGGTGGCGTTTGTCGGCAGAAAGGGAGAGCAAAAGCAGAGGGTTATGGCCCTTTTGTTGCCGAGAAAAACATCCCTCCCTGACAGAACGCCTCTTAGTACTCCTGATGACAGATAATTGCAAGAAGATTTCGGCGGTTAGTCTTTGATTACTATGAGGTTTCCGCTGGCCTAAAAGGTGCGTATATGCATCCGTCAGAACTATGAGCGTCCTACTATGTCTCAAGTTGCATAACCAACTATATTTATGTATAAAAACTCCCCGAATAGTTGGTAAACATAAACCGTTCAGCGTAAAAGCGTGTAATAACTGGCCTTTTTTGCATTACATAAAGCTATCTTTTTGCTAATCTCAAACAGCTTGAAAACAGCGGTTTGTAACTTCCGTATTCATAGGACACAAGCGGCCTATGAAAAAGAAAGGAGAACCAGGCATGTCAGATGTGACAAAGCCTAAGAAGAAGCGGGAGATGCTTACTTCTTACACGATTCTCATCATTATGCTGATTATCGTGGCTCTCATCTCCGTTGCCATGGCTGCCGGCATCCCTGACATCACCGCCGCATCTCTGGGCGATGTGGTCATGGCTCCTGCCGAGGGCTTCGTTGACGCCGTTGACGTATGCCTCTTCGTCATGGTGCTCGGCGGCTTTTTGGCCATGGTCGAGAAGTCCGGCGCGCTGAATGCGGGCATCTCTGCTCTGGTGCGTGCCATGGGCGGCAATGAGCTTCGTCTCATCCCCATCCTCATGATCATCTTCTCCATTATGGGTACCACCTACGGCTTCTGCGAGGAGTCCGTGGGCTTCTACGCGCTTTTGGCTGCCACCATGATGGCTGCTGGTACCGACGTGCTCGTTGGCGCTGCCATGGTGCTTCTGGGCGCCGGCTGCGGTGTGCTTGGCTCCACCGTCAACCCCTTCGCCACCGGTGTTGCGTCTGCCACGCTTACCTCCATCGGTATTCCAGTGAACCAGACCATCATCATCGTGCTGGGCCTCATCCTCATGGTGGTGTCCAACGTCATCTCCATCATGTATGTCTACAAGTACGCGAAGAAGGTCAAGGCCGACACCGGCAAGTCCATCCTCACCGGCCACGAGATCGAGGCTGCAGAGAAGGAGTACGGCGAGGCCGCTGCTGCCGTTTCCAACACCACTGAGGTCACCGGCCGCCAGAAGGCCGTTCTGGTGCTCTTCGCCCTCACCTTCTTGGTCATGATCATCGGCTTCATCCCTTGGGAGGACCTGGGTGTTGACGCCTTCAACGTAGGCTATGCTTCCGAGGAGGCCATGGCCCCCATCACCGGCGACGACATCGTGGCTGGCTGGTCCGACGCTGGCGCCGACGGCGTGCTGGCCTTCAACACCGAGCCTGACGCGGTGATCACCACCGAGACCACCACCTCCAACGGCTGGTCCGCATTCCTCACCGGCACCCCTCTGGGCCAGTGGTATTTCGCCGAGGCTACTGCCTGGTTCTTGCTGATGGCTATCATCATCGGCATCGTGGCCGGCCTTTCCGAGCGCGAGCTGGTGGACGGCTTCATCGCCGGCGCCGGCGACATGATGGGCGTTGTGCTCGTCATTGCTCTGGCCCGTGGCGTCTCCGTCCTCATGGGCGTCACCGGTCTGTCCGACTGGATCCTGGCCACTGCCGCTGAAGGCCTCAAGGGCATGAGCGCCATCGTCTTCGCGCCGCTGTCCTTCATCCTCTACGTGCTGCTGTCCTTCCTGATCCCCTCCAGCTCCGGCATGGCCACCGTCTCTATGCCCATCATGGGGCCCCTGGCTGTGGATCTGGGCTTCTCCCCCGAGGTCATGGTGCAGATTTATTCCTCCGCCAACGGATTTGTGAACCTGTTCACCCCCACCTCCGGCGCCATTATGGGCGGCCTGGCACTGGCACGCGTGGAGTACTCTACCTGGCTCAAGTTCGCCACCAAGCTCTTGGTGGTGCTCTTCATCGTGCTTGTGGTCATCGTGACCCTGGCATGCATGTTCATCGTGCCAGCTGCTGCCTAAGGGAGCGCTCGCAGACTGAGGCTATTACTACCGCTGGGTAGCCTAGGTACGAATCGATAAAGGAGCTGCAACTCGTGAGGGTTGCGGCTCCTTTTTTCTTAGGGCACCAGGGATGGGCCGTGAGCCTGGGTGCCCCAGGCTTCTCGGCAAGCGCTTTGCGGGGTTTCTGCCTGCAAGATACGGGGTATTATTGACGGGTTAGAGACCCACACGCGTTAAGGAGTGGATGACCCATGGCAAACGAGGACAGCTACGCAGAGGCTCATAGGCGCTCTGAGTCTACCTGGGAGAAACTCAAGGCAGACCCTCAAAGCTTCACGATGCTATCCGGCGACCGTCCCACTGGTCACCTGCACCTGGGCCACTTCTTTGGCACTATTCGCGAGCGCATCCGCATGCAGGACATGGGTGTGCACACCAACATCCTGATCGCCGACTATCAGGTGATCACCGATCGCGACAATACCGAGCACATCCGTCAGTACACCTATGACATGGTGCTGGACTACCTGGCGCTGGGAGTCAACCCAGAGAAGACCATGATCTTCACCCACTCGGCGGTGCCCGCCTTAAACCAGCTGATGCTGCCATTCTTGTCGCTGGTCACCGAGTCCGAGCTTTTGCGCAATCCCACCGTCAAGGCCGAGCAGGAGGCCTCTGGCCATGCGCTGACCGGCCTATTGCTCACCTATCCGGTACACCAAGCCTGCGACATCCTCTTCTGCAAAGCCAACGTGGTACCCGTGGGCCGCGACCAGCTGCCGCACATCGAGCAAACCAGAAACATTGCCCGCCGCTTCAACGAGCGCTATGGCCAGGTGTTTCCCATGCCCGTGGGTCTGCTCTCGGAGACGCCCCTTTTGCCAGGTCTCGACGGCCGCAAGATGTCCAAGAGCTATGGCAATGCCATTGCCATCTCTATGACTGCCGAGGAGACCGCCCGCCTCATCAAGAAATCCAAGACCGATTCAGAGCGTCTTATCACCTTCGATCCCGAGAACCGCCCAGGCGTCTCTGCCCTTATCACCACTGCGGCCACTGTCACCGGCCGCGACCCCCAAGAGATCGCCGAGTCCATTGGCAATGACGGCTCAGGCGCCCTCAAGCGCTACGTGACCGAGGCTGTCAACGGTTATCTGGAGCCGGTCCGCGAGCGTCGTGCCGAGCTTGCCCAGAACCCCGATCTTGTGAAAGAGGTCTTAAGCGAGGGCAACCGCCGCGCCAATGCCATCGCCAATGAGACGCTGGCCCAGGTGCGCGAGGCTATGGGAATGGTTTACTAACGCATTCCATTAACCCTTTCTACACACCTGCGTAAGAGGACATGCCGGTCGTCCGGTGATGTCCTCTTTTTTCATGGACGCCACAGCTCTATGAGGAATGTCTATATATCTATAAACATCGAATCATATGCATGGTCTCTTAATAATATGCGTCCTTTGTCACCCCTATATCTTGTGGTTGTCTCAAGCCGGATCCACCTGGCTATAGGTGGCCGTTTGGTGGGGCTATGCAGGACTTTCCCTAGAAGCGACCTTCAAAGATCTCGAGGGGCCTTACATTCTTGAGGAATAGAAATGTTGCCAGTGGATACAACATATAGTGGTAGCAAGCCTAATGACAGTCTATAAATGGTATACAGGCTCAGGAAAGAAAAACGGCTGCAAACAAAAGTCAAGGCTTAATCTCGACTTTTTTCCTTCCTATAGTGGGATGTGCGCTGCGACATTTGCACCTCCCGTCTTCTGGAGTGCATCCGGCGGCTACCACAATATTTAGTACTGGGCCTATGGCCTAAGATTTCGACACTATTCCTGCAACCAATGAGAAGAGATCGCCCATGAAGATCACCAAGCGTAATGGCTCAGAGGTCACCTTTGATGTTACCAAGATCATCAATGCTATAACCAAAGCCAACATCACCGTGCCTCAGGATCTTCGTTTGACCGCCGCGCAGATCGATGACGCAGCCACCGCGGTGGAGGCTGAGTGCGAGGTCTGCGGCCACACCGTCACCGTAGAAGAAGTCCAGGACATGGTCGAGGATCAGATTATGGCCAAGGGCGCCTTCTCCGTGGCTCGCAACTACATCACCTATCGCTATATCCAGAGTCTCAAGCGCACCTCCAACACCACCGATGACCGCATTCTGTCGCTCATCGAGTGCAACAACGAGGACGTCAAGCAAGAGAACTCCAATAAGAACCCCACGGTCAACTCCGTCCAGCGCGACTACATGGCGGGCGAGGTGTCCAAAGACCTCACCAACCGCCTACTGTTGCCTCAGGAGATTGTTGACGCCCACAAAGAGGGCATCATCCACTTCCATGACGCAGACTACTATGCGCAGCATATGCACAACTGCGACCTGGTGAACCTGGAAGACATGCTGCAAAACGGCACCGTCATCTCTGGCACCCTCATCGAGAAGCCCCACTCCTTCTCCACCGCCTGCAACATTGCCACGCAGATCATCGCCCAGGTGGCTTCCAGTCAGTATGGCGGCCAGTCCATCTCCCTCACCCATCTGGCTCCCTTTGTAGACGTAAGCCGCAAGCGCATTCGTCGCGAGGTCGCCCAAGAGCTGGACGAGCTGGGCTTTGGGCCTACCCAAGAGCAGGTGGACCGCATTGTGGAGGAGCGCCTGCTCGACGAGATCCGCCGCGGCGTGCAAACCATCCAATATCAGGTGGTCACCCTTATGACCACCAACGGCCAGGCCCCCTTCGTGACGGTCTTCATGTACCTCAATGAGGCCCGCAACGCGCAAGAGAAACACGATCTGGCGCTGGTGATCGAGGAGACGTTGCGCCAGCGCTTCGAGGGCGTCAAGAACGAGGCCGGCGTCTGGGTGACCCCGGCCTTCCCCAAGCTCATCTACGTGCTCGAGGATGACAACATCGAGCCTGGCCAAAAGTATTACTACCTCACCCAGCTGGCTGCCAAGTGCACCGCCAAGCGCATGGTGCCCGACTACATCTCCGAGAAGATCATGCGCCAGCTCAAGCTCTCCCGCGGCGAGCAGCCGGGTGAGGGCGATGTGTACACCTGCATGGGCTGCCGCAGCTTCCTCACCCCTGACCGCTCTGGCAATGGCTATGACAACGTGGCCAATGCAGGCAACTACGAGCCGGGCAAGCCCAAGTACTACGGCCGCTTCAACCAGGGCGTGGTCACCATCAACCTGCCTGACGTAGCCCTCTCCAGCGGTGGAGATATGGATCGCTTCTGGGAGATCTTCGACGAGCGCCTGGAGCTTTGCCATCGCGCGCTGCTCTGCCGCCACAACCGCCTCAAGGGCACTGTCTCCGACGCGGCGCCTATCCTCTGGCAGTACGGTGCCTTGGCGCGCCTTCCCAAGGGTGCCACCATCGACCCCCTGCTTTATGGCGGCTACTCCACCATCTCGCTGGGTTATGCCGGCCTCTACGAGTGCGTGCGCTACATGACCGGCCATTCCCACACCGACGAGGCTGCGACCCCCTTTGCCCTGGCTGTCATGCAGCACATGAACGACAAGTGCGCTCAGTGGAAAGAGGAGAGCAACATCGACTTCTCTCTCTATGGCACGCCGTTGGAGTCCACCACCTACAAGTTCGCACGCTGCCTCCAGCGCCGCTTTGGCATCATTCCCGGCATTACCGATAAGGGTTACATCACCAACAGCTATCACGTCCACGTGTCGGAGGAGATCGACGCCTTTACCAAGCTTAAGTTCGAGAGTGAGTTCCAGCGTTTGTCTCCCGGCGGCGCCATCTCCTATGTGGAGGTGCCCGATATGCAGGACAACCTGGAGGCCGTGATGAGCGTGCTGCGCTTCATCTACGACAACATCATGTATGCCGAGCTCAACACCAAGAGCGACTACTGCCAGAAGTGCGGCTACGACGGCGAGATCCAGATCGTTGAAGACGACGGCAAGCTGGTATGGGAATGCCCCCACTGCGGCAACCGCGACCAGAACACCCTCAATGTTGCCCGTCGCACCTGCGGCTACATTGGCACTCAGTTCTGGAATCAGGGCCGTACCGAGGAGATTCGCGACCGCGTGCTGCATCTCTAGGAGCCCCCTGCATCCCTTGAGCCTCTTATAAGGCACCCCACTCCCAACGCGAGGGCGGGGTGCCTTTTTGAACCCTGGAGCATTCTATGAACTACGCAACCATAAAATACTGCGATATCGCCAACGGCATCGGTGTGCGTACCAGCCTCTTTGTATCAGGCTGCACCCATGCCTGCCCCGGATGCTTTAATGAAGTGGCCTGGAACTTCCACTATGGCAACACCTTTGATGAAGAGGAGCAGCAAGCCATCATTGACTCGTTGGCCCCCGACTACATTGCCGGCCTAAGCGTGCTGGGTGGGGAGCCCATGGAGCCTGCCAACCAGCGGGCGCTGGCACCCTTCTTGAAGCGCGTGAAGCGCGTTTATCCCAAGAAGACCATTTGGGTCTATACCGGCGACATCTTCGAAGACTTGATAGACCCTCAAAGCCCTCGCCATACCGAGGCCACCTCTGACCTGCTTTCCTCCATAGACGTGCTAGTGGATGGCCCCTTTATTCAAGAGCTCAAAGACATCACCCTGCGCTTCAGGGGTTCTCAAAACCAGCGTCTTCTAGACGTGCCTGCGTCACTCAAGGCCGGCCGAGGCTGCCCTTGGGAAGACGATCCTCTCTTTGCCCAGCACTCCATGGGGCGCCAAGATACTCGGCCGCTCTCCCAGCGCTCTTAGGGTTTAGCTGCTTCTTGCGCTATCTCGCAATGGACTTGGGGAGGCGCATGCCCTCGTAGTCCAGCTGGTCAGAGACCGTCTTCCACTGCGGATACACCGAGCTCAAAAGATTTTTGAATTCCCATCCATGATTGGGCACTCGCAGATGGCAGGCCTCATGCCAAAGCACCATCTCTAGCGCCGAGAGCTCATGGGTAGCCAAATCCAGGTTGAGCGAGATGCGACCTTTCTCGTAGCGGCATGATCCCCAACGGCTGGTCATGGCCCTGAAGCTTAGGGATTCGACGGTCACCCCCAGAGCGCTTTCAACCTGGGGGATGCGCCTCGATGCAGCAGAGCTGAGCGCCGCTGAAAGCTCTACTCGCAATAGCTTTTGTCTCAGGACGCGGGCCTCCGAGCCTTCTTGAGCAGCTGGGCCCCAAAAGGTCACCTGGCCTCGCAGTTCGTCCACGGAAATCCCTGCTCTCGAGGGGTTTTCATGGTCTGGAGAGAGGGGTTTCTCGGTAGGAGAAGCGCTGCTGCGGAGGATAGGCACAGGGGTTGGGCTCCAAACTACCGATAAGGGCTGACCCCACCACACGACCTCTTCTTGGGGCTCGAGGTGCGAAAAGGCGTGCTGAAGGCGGGGAAGCGCGGGGTCGTGGTGATCTTCGTAATCTTGCAGCAGGTCGTTTGCGTGGCGCTCATGGGAGTAGAGAAACTCTGCCAGCGAACGCTTGGTGGCAGAGAGGGGAGCAGACAGAGATAGCGTGCGGTCGGGAAGTACACGCAGGGTGATGTGGGAGGTATGTCGGCGGGTGATGTACACTGGCAGGCCGTTAAGATCAAATTCGTAGCTTTTAGCAGAAGGCATAGGCACGGGCTCACATTTAAGATAGTGATGAGTAAGAAGACAATTAGTATTTACTATGATGGATATTAAGGCAATGGCACGCAATTAAAAAATATCTGTGTGCAAATCGCAATATTGAATAATTACAGTGAACTAGCTGATCTTTGGGCTACATTATCAGAACAAATTATCGCAATAGATTTTGAGACTGCTTGGCTCATTATAGTTAAATATACATATAAGTATAGATACTGTAGTATGGTATAGCAACAAGGACAATCAGTGACGAACTGGCACTTATTCAAGGGATGGGACGTTAAGTGCAGACAGAGGTTGCTAATCCAAACGCTTTAATGAGACTGAAATAGAAAAGAAGATTCATAGCTATCAATAAGATATAAAGATGACTTATAGCAGATGCGATGCATGATTCTGCAGATATATGAAGAAATAAGGAACCATCTACGGTGGCAGGTCAATGGCTACCGTCTGCCTTATCTCTTTAGTGGATTAGAGAAGATTTTGACGGGATATTCTATCTTGTTATTAGGTTCCTTTAAGGAACGTAGTGCGGGCAAGCGGCAGAAGGGCAGGCGAGCTTGATGGGCACTAAATCCACGGAACTACAACGCTACTATGACCTGTGCGATATCTACGAGGAGCGCTTCGGCGAGCGGTTCTGGATTCCCGCTGGATGCGGCATATCCATCTCGGAGGGTATCTTTGCTATCAAAAGCGTGCTAGAAGGAGATGTGTGTCGTAACGGCTATGAGGCCTTTGGCCTCGAGGTTCCCTATGCGGCAGTGCGCTGAGGAGACGAAAGCCTAGGCGCAAGGCAACCTAGACAAGTATCCGGATGACTCGGATGCCCCGGCTCCCTAGGAGCTGGGGCATTTTTTGCAGGAGGGGAAGAGAGGGCACCTAGGCATTTTCGTCTAGGCAGCGCGCAAGGATTCGCATGGCGTGGCCGTATCCCGCAAAGCCCTCGCCCATCACTGTGGCAACGCAGGCAGAGCGCACATAGCTTACCTGGCGAAAGTCTTCGCGCTCGGAGACGTCAGAGATGTGTACCTCGACGGCAGGGATGGCCACTGCTTTGAGGGCGTCCAAAATGGCCACGGAAGTGTGGGTGTAGGCTGCCGGGTTGATCACGATGGCATCGTAGACATCCAGCGCATCTTGGATGACGTCTACAATGGCACCCTCGTGGTTGCTCTGAAAGCATCGCACCTCAGAGAAACCGGCTCTGGCGCCTTCCAAATGGCAGAGGTCTACCAGATCGCTATAGGTCTCATGGCCATAGATGTCGGGCTCGCGCACGCCTAGCATGTTGAGGTTAGGACCGTTGATTACGAGTAGGCGCCGAGCGCAAGCCGCAGGGGCTTCCGGATCGTTCTCGAGAGTGTTCAGTAGAGCGCCAGGCCCTTCTAGAAGACGACGCAGCTCATCGAGGTCTGCATCCTCTGACGCTTCCTGATCCCAGGTGCCCTGTTTGGCTTGCGCCTGAGAGCGGTTGGCTTTGCGCTGAGCTGCATAGCTGGCCTTGCGGCTGGGGTTGTCGCCGCGTAGATTGCGCGCGTCTTTAGGCTGGCTGGGAAGGGCAGGAGTCATACGCGTGATGGCCTTGGCTGCCTTGCGCACCAAGGGACGCTCGATAAGAGCACTGAACTCTGTGGCAATGGAGTCGATGATGGCAGGGCCAAAAACCACTTCAAGGCCATGGTCGTTACGGCCTCTAAGGCCTAGTACGCCATGGAGAGTCTTGAGGCGATCCTCATCCACCTCATCTGGATTGGCAAGCTCCAGGCGCAAACGAGTCATGCACACCGAGGTGGACAGGATGTTGTCCTTGCCTCCGCATGCCTCAAGCACCTCCTGGGCTGTGGCTGCCGTATCCATGAGACCCTTCCTTATTGGTCTGCGTTAGTACGAGTTCACTATCCTACCTAATGGAAGCGTGTTGCTTATAAAAGCACGGCGCTCTGCATAATGTTCCCATTAGGCATGAAATCTCTAACAGCAAACAATGCCACTGAATAGCACCCTTTTGAGTCTTGTACTCCATGAGTGCGCTGACAAATAGGATGAGTGGTAGTCAGTTGACTTTTGGTATGCCCTTAAGCCCGCTTCAAGAAAAGCAGCAGCCCATAAATCGATAAATATCGATGAACTACCCCTGGGAAACTCACTAAACAAGTGATTGGTAGAGAAGGGTGCAAAAAGGCTTGGGCCTGCTCGGACGGGTATTGTAAGAGTAGGTACAGACCTTACAAGCCCAGCATGTCCTTGACCAAAATGGCGTCTCCTTCGGCGGTACCCGTACAGGGCACTTGGATGTCTGCCCACTGGCGGTAGAGCTCCATGCGCTCGGCGGCGATGGCCTCCACCCCCTTGGAGGCTGTGAGCGGGCGGTCGTTTAAAGAGAGTTGGTCCAGAGGCCTATCCAACATGATCACGATGCCGTTGTGGCGCATGAGATCAAGATTGGCCTCACGGCACACTACGCCGCCTCCGCAGGCCACTATGAGGCCCGGCTCTTTGGCAGTGGCAGCCAGTGTGTGGGTCTCCTTGGTGCGAAAGGCTTCTTCGCCCTCCTGGGCGATGCATTGGCTAGGGGTCATCTCCCAATCGATCTCAAAGGCATCATCAAGGTCAACGAAGGGACGGTTGGCCATGCGGGCCAGACGACGGGCGCAGCCGGTCTTGCCGCAACCAGGCATGCCAATGAAATAGACAGAGCGTGTCTCTGTGGTGATTTGAGCTGCAATGCGGTCGATGAGCGTGAGGTCAAGCGAGGTGTCTTGCCAAATCTCGCTGGACCTGAACGCCTGGGCCACCAGCATCAGCAGACCGCCCATGGCAGGCAAGCCCAAGGCTTCAGCCTCTAGCATCAGTTGGGTTTTACCGGGGTTGTAGATAAGGTCGAGGATGCCGAGAAGCCCGGGCATGCGCGAGAGGGTCTCTTTGGTCACTGGAGCGGCCTGGCATTCTGGATACATCCCTACCGGGGTGGTGTTTACGAGCAAGCAGGCATCCTGGTGATAGGTCGCAAGGCCTTCGTAGGAGTTCTGAGGTCCCCCGCTGCGGCTGATGACTACCGGCGAAAGGCCTGCCAGGCGCAGGGCAGCCTGGATCGCTTGGCTCGCGCCGCCGCTTCCCAAGACCAATGCCTTGCGGCCTGCCAAAGCCTCTATGCCGCCTACCAACTCAGTCTCGCAAAACCGGTGTAGCAGATAATCGAAGCCCCAGAGGTCGGTATTATCGGCTAAAAGGGTGCCGTCGCCTAAACGCACCAGGGTATTGGCGGCTCCCAGCTCCTCCACCAAGGGGGTGCGCTTTTGGGCGCAGGAGGCTGCCAAGCGTTTGTAGGGGATGGTGACGTTCAAGCCCTGCCAGTCGCCATTTATAAAAAAGTCCGCTGCGTCCTCGGGGTGAGAAAAGCTAAAGAGACCGTAGGGAGAAGACCCTAAGGTATTGTGGATGCGCGGGGACCAGGAGTGGGCCAACGAGGCGCCTACCAGGCCAAAGGGGGCCTGGGTTTCAGAAGAAGGGTTGTCCAAAGGGCTTTCTGAGACGCCTTGAGCGACCTGCCTGCGGCTGTCGTGCTTTGCCGCCAGTTCGCGGGCCACCGCGTCGGCTGCCGGGGCGATGTCTTCCCACTTGTCCATCTAGACCACCTCGTTGTAGGAGCCCAGGTAGCGAAACTCCTCGCAGACGTCGTCCAAAGAGCCGATGAGGCGTAAGAACTCAGGGGCGGCCACCGGGCAGTCCACATCAAAGTAGAAGAGATATTCGAAGTTGCGGTCGGCGATGGGGCGGCTCTCCAGCTTCACCAGGTTGATATCCAGCGAATAGAACCGAGCCAAGACCTTGTAGAGGGCGCCGGGCTTGTCGGCAACCACTACAGAGAGGGAGGAGCGGTCGGCTCCGGGGTAGATCTCCAGGTTCTTGGAGATACAAGCAAAGCGGGTGTAGTTGTTGGCAGTGTCTTGGACGGCGTGGCGGCATATGTCGAGACCGTAGGCCTCTGCGGCGCTGCGGCTGCCCAGGGCGGCGGCGCGGGGATCCTCGGACTCGGCCACCAGCTTCGCGGCCACCGCAGTGTTTTCTACCATATGCACGGTGACGCCCTCCAGGCTTGCCAAGAAGTCGGCGCATTGGTCGATGGCCTGCTGGTGGGAGTAGACGTCGGTGATGCGGTCCAGCTCGACGCCCTCTTTGACCAGCAGGTTGTGATCGATCTTCAAACGCACGGTGCGCACGATATGGAAGTCGTACTGGCTCATGAGGTCGTAGACTTGGTTGACGGTGCCTGCCGAGGAGTTTTCGAAGGGCAGCACACCGTAGCTGCAGAAGCCTTGCTCCACTGCGCGGAAGACCCCTTCGAAGGTGGAGAAGAAGGAGAGGTTGGCGTGCTTGAAGAGCTTGTCGGCAGCGATCTGGGAGAAGGCGCCCTCCACACCCTGGCAGGCGACGTAGGCCTGGCGGGGGAAGAGGTCAGGGGTGGTTTCGAGAGCCTCTTTAATGGAGGCCACCAGGTTGGCCTGGCCGGTGATAGAGGCAGACTGATTGGCACGGGATACCTCGAAGAGCAGGTTGAAGAGGACCGTGGCATAGTCTTTGAGCTCATCGGGGGTCTCATCAAGCACAGAAGCCAGCTTGGCTCGCTCGCGGCTGCGGTCGAGCACGGGCAGGTCGTTGGCCTGCTTGTAGGCAGCTACCTCGTCGGTGAGGGCCATGCGATCGATAAAGAGCTTGAGGATCTCCGCGTCTACCGAGTCGATGCGGTCTCGGATGTTGGTCAAATCTGCCATAGGTCCTCCTAAAGGTGGGTGGGCGGCCAAGTGATGAGCGCGTCAAGGCATACCAGGGCGGTAACTGCCTCTACTACCGGCACGGCGCGCGGGGCGATGCAAGGGTCATGACGGCCCTTAATAATAAGGGATTGAGGGCATCCGGCTTCTAGATCCACCGAAGCCTGCTCTCGCCCTATGGAAGCGGTGGGCTTGATGGCCACCGAGAAGGTGAGGGGCGCTCCAGTGCTGATACCTCCCAAGATGCCTCCCGCATGGTTGGAAAGGGGAGTACATGCGCCATCTATCAGGCCATAGGAGTCATTGTTGAGGCTGCCGCGGCTTCTGGCGGCCTCGAATCCGTCGCCAAAGGAGAGCCCCTTCACCGCAGGGATGCCAAAGAGGGCCCGGGCTAAGAGGTTCTCTATCCCGTCGAACATGGGAGAGCCTACGCCGGCTTCAAAGCCTGTGACTGCGCAGCCAATGATGCCGCCCACCGAGTCTAGGCTCATCCGGGCATCTTCGATGGCCCGCTGCATGGCGCGCCCTGCCTCATCGTCGATGGTGGGGAAAGGCTTGCGGGACACAGAGGCCAACACTTCCGCGAGCCGCTCTTGAGAGGCGCGGGTGCCATCCCAGGAGGGTAAGGGCTTATCGGCAATGGAGGCCACTTCTGCCAGGTGGGCCCCAATGGTCACGCCGCGGGCAGCCAAAAGCTGGGCGCAGAGGCCTCCGGCAAAGCAGAGGGGCGCGGTGAGTCGGCCAGGGAAATGGCCG
>OFGC01001557.1_pt1 | contig 14846 bp, 16 predicted proteins | sample 1521691 | NCBI WGS metagenome assembly OFGC01 (sample SAMEA3504121, study PRJEB24116) | mouse gut metagenome | biome: mouse gut; feature: mouse-associated habitat; material: faeces | place: Denmark | collected 2011
CAGGGCGTTACGAAGTGGTATGGCTGGATAATGAATGGACGGTTGTGACAAGGGACGGTTCGCTGTCGGCTCATTACGAGAATACGATTCTTATAACCGGGGACGGGCCGGAGATCCTGTCTCTTACGCATGCCTGAGCCGCCGCGCGCCGCGGGCGGGGCCTGCGGATTGCGCTTAACAGCATTGTTTTGAGGTGGTAGAATGGCAGAATATAAGGCAGGGCGCCTGGTTAAGTCCCTGGCCGGACATGACGCTTATTTATCATAGTAAGGGAAGAAGCGGAGTATGTTTATCTGGCGGACGGCAGGACCCGGACCGCGGCAAAGCCGAAACGCAAGAAAAAAAAGCATGTCCAGATATCCCGGATCGGGGATGAGGCGATCATGGAAGCGCTGACAGGCGGCGCGGCCGTCACGGATGAGCAGATCCGGTATTTTATCCGCTGCTGTATGAAAGAGGAAACGAATCCAGGGAGGCAGAGTTGTATGTCCAAAGCAGATGTAATTGAGATTGAGGGGATCGTGGCCGAGAAGCTGCCCAACGCCATGTTTAAGGTCGAGCTGGAGAACGGCCATATCGTACTGGCCACGATCAGCGGGAAGCTCCGCATGAACTATATCCGGATCCTGCCGGGAGATAAGGTTACCATGGAGATGTCTCCCTACGATTTATCCAAGGGCAGGATTATTTGGAGAGATAAGTAAGGGATTGGCTGAGCGCGGCTGTGCCGCGTAACAGTTCAGCCGCGCTATTCGCAAAGTCGTGCCAAGGCACTTTTCGCTGCTTTGCAGCTGCCTTTGCTCATAAGATGGCGCTCCCTCAGTCCCCATAAAAGGTAAAAAAATTGTGCGAGCACATTTTTTCCCCTTTATGGGGACTGGCTGAACTGTAATTAAATAAAAAGGGGGTTGCCAGCGGGCGCCCCTTGTGTTATAATGTAAAACGGTCTTTTTTGAAAGGAGGGTTTAACGTGAAGGTTAGATCATCAGTAAAACCAATTTGCGAAAAGTGCAAGATCATCAAGAGAAAAGGACGCATCAGGGTGATCTGCGAAAACCCGAAGCATAAGCAAAGACAGGGATAATCACCGCCTGGACACGGCCTGAGGAGTTGGGCCGAGCAGGTAAAGTGAGTTCTTGTCCGGTTGTTATGTGCGGCTGAACCAATGCAGATCGCATTGATTATCATAAAACTGGGATAGGGCTTACAGGAGATTACTTCTTGATACCAGGACGCTTATGTTTTGGACAGACCGGGCTGATAGTCCGGTTGGGTGAAAGCCCCAATCAATTAGTAACAGGCAGCTCTTAAAAATGCAGTGTGCAGAGAGCTGCACAGAGAATGGAGGAAATGTAAATGGCTCGTATCGCAGGTGTTGACTTACCGAGAGAAAAACGAATTGAGATCGGTCTGACTTATGTCTATGGGATCGGCAGACCTACCGCAGGAAAGATCCTGGCGGAGGCAGGTGTTAATCCGGACACCAGAGTTAGGGACATTACCGACGACGAGGTGAAGAAGATCTCGGAAGCGATCGAAAGAATGGGAGTTACCGTAGAAGGTGACCTGAGGCGTGAGGTGGCTTTGAACATCAAGAGACTTCAGGAAATCGGCTGTTACCGCGGTATCCGTCATCGTAAGGGACTTCCTGTCCGCGGACAGAACACCAAGAACAACGCAAGAACCCGTAAGGGACCCAAGAGAACGGTTGCCAATAAGAAGAAGTAAACGGCAGGCGAATGTAACTGATAACAATTTGAGAAAGTAGGTTAGTTTAAAAATGGCGAAACAAGTTGCAAAAAAAGTGACAAAGAAGCGCGTTAAGAAAAACGTTGAACGCGGACAGGCACATATCCAGTCTTCTTTTAACAATACGATCGTCACTCTGACAGACAGTCAGGGTAACGCTCTGAGCTGGGCAAGTGCCGGTGGTCTGGGCTTTAGAGGTTCAAGGAAATCTACTCCGTATGCTGCGCAGATGGCGGCAGAGACAGCTACAAAGGCTGCTCTGGTACATGGCCTTAAATCTGTGGACGTGTTTGTAAAAGGACCTGGTTCAGGACGTGAGGCTGCGATCAGAGCTCTTTCCGCATGCGGACTTGAAGTGATCAGTATCCGCGACGTGACACCCGTTCCTCACAACGGATGCCGCCCGCCCAAACGCCGCCGCGTATAGGCAAGGAGGAAGGAAAACAAGCGTCTGCGAAGCAGACCCGCAGAAGCATGTTGGAAGAAGGTACCTGTGTGTACTGTAAACAACCAGGAAAAGGAGAAAACATAAATGGCAGTAAATCGTGTACCCGTATTGAAAAGATGCAGATCCCTGGGACTGGAGCCCGCATATCTGGGCTATGACAAAAAGTCCAATCGGCAGAATGCCCGGGCCGGAAAGAAGGTAAGTGAATACGGCCTGCAGCTTCGTGAAAAGCAGAAGGCAAAGTTCATCTACGGTGTCCTGGAGAAGCCTTTCCGCAATTATTATGAAAAGGCTGACCGTATGAAGGGAATGACAGGTGAAAACCTGATGATCATGCTGGAGAGAAGGCTTGACAGCGTAATCTTCCGTATGGGATTTGCAAGGACAAGGAGAGAGGCGAGACAGGTGGTTGGCCACAAGCATGTCTGTGTAAACGGCAAGGTGATCAACATTCCTTCTTACCTGATCAAGGCCGGCGATGTGGTGGAGATCAAGGAAGGCGCCAGGTCCATGCAGAGATATAAGGATATCGTGGAGGTGACCGGCGGCAGACTGGTACCTGAATGGATGGATGTTGACATGGAAAATTTAAAGGGAACCATCAAAAATCTTCCTACAAGAGAGATGATCGATGTACCTGTAAATGAAATGCTTATTGTCGAGTTGTACTCCAAGTAAGCCCTGCTTGTCTCTGAGGCCATATATTTACCGTTTTTTCGGCAGATTTATGGCTTCAGAGCGCTTGTGTCTTAGATAAACGTTCAAAAAGGAGGGTATTCGAGTGTTTGAATTTGAAAGACCTAATATTGAGGTCGCCGAGATTTCAGAAGACAAGAAGTATGGCAAATTCGTTGTTGAGCCTTTGGAAAGAGGATATGGAATCACGCTTGGCAATTCTCTTAGAAGGATCATGCTTTCCTCCCTGCCCGGAGCAGCAGTAAGTCAGATCAAGATCGAGGGCGTACTGCATGAGTTCAGTTCTATCGCCGGCGTGAAGGAGGATGTGACTGAGATCATCATGAACATCAAGAGTCTCGCCATCAGGAATAACAGCGAAACAAATGAGGCCAAGATCGCATACATCGAATTCGAGGGTGAAGGAGTTGTACACGCTTCTGATATCCAGGCGGATCAGGATATTGAGATTCTGAATCCGGATCTGGTGATTGCCACTCTGAACGGAAAGAATACCAAGCTCTATATGGAACTGACCATTACCAAGGGCCGGGGCTATGTGAGTGCCGACAAAAACAAGCATGAGGATCTGCCCATCGGCGTAATTGCTGTGGATTCCATATACACACCGGTTGAACGGGTTAATGTGACGGTTGAAAATACCCGTGTGGGACAGATTACCGATTATGACAAGCTGACGCTGGATGTGTTTACCAACGGAACGCTGGTTCCTGACGAAGCCGTCAGCCTTGCGGCGAAGGTTTTGAGCGAGCACCTGGGCCTTTTCATCGATCTCTCCGAGAACGCCAAGACAGCAGAGGTTATGATCGAGAAGGAAGACGATGAAAAAGAAAAGGTTCTCGAGATGAGCATCGATGAGCTGGAGCTTTCAGTGCGTTCCTTTAACTGCCTGAAGAGAGCCGGCATCAATACGGTGGAGGAGCTCTGCAACAAGACCTCTGAGGACATGATGAAGGTCCGCAATCTGGGCCGGAAATCCCTGGAAGAGGTATTGGCGAAGCTGAAGGAATTGGGTTTACAGTTAAATCCCAGCGAAGAATAAAGGAATGTTTGGTTATGCCGCCGGCGGTAATGCCAAAGGGTTCGCAGACGGTATATCTCTGAATGGAAAAATTATGCGTCCGGTAAGTAAGTCCGAAGAGCGTGGCCGGACGTGCCATAAATGGAGAAAGGAAAGAAAATCATGGCAAAGTACAGAAAACTTGGCAGGACATCATCACAGAGAAAGGCATTGTTGAGAAATCAGGTAACAGCCCTGCTTCATCATGGTAAGATCGTTACCACCGAGGCTAAGGCCAAGGAAGTGAGAAAGATTGCAGAGAGCCTGATCGCAATGGCTATAAAGGAAAAGGACAACTTTGAGACGGTGAAGGTTACCGCGAAGGTTCCTCAAAAGGATAAGGATGGCAAGCGTGTCAAAGAGGTAATTGACGGCAAGAAGGTTACCAAGTATGAGATGGTTGAGAAGGAGATCAAGAAGGATCTTCCCAGCAGACTTCACGTGAGACGCCAGATCCTGAGAGTTCTTTATCCCGTAGTATATGTTCCTGCTGAGGCCGCCGGACGGAAAAGGAATACCAAGGAGATCGACCTGGTGGCAAAGCTTTTCGATGAATATGGCACCAAGTATGCCAACCGGAAGGGCGGATATACCAGGATTGTCAAGCTCGGACCCAGAAAAGGGGATGCGGCTATGGAAGTGATTCTGGAGCTGGTATAAAGTGTAATGGGAATGAAGTTTTTCTAAGGTTGTGAAAGGACCTGTCTTACACATAGCGATTGTGATGTGTAAGGCAGGTTTTTTGCATCGTGAGAAAGCTTATGTCATTTTAAAAGAAGAAGGAGGAAGCGAAATGTACTTGATTCCACAGCCCAGGAGAGAGGAACGGGGAACAGGTATTTACCGGTTATCCTGGAAAGGCAGTATACGCCTTGACGGCTGCAGGGAACAGGCCCTGGGCTATGCGGCGCTTTTGCAGCAGGAGATCCGGGAGGACCTGGGATTTGACTGGCAGATTACCACCGTCACAGGTCGTTCAGGAAAGGACGGCATTATCCTTGAGATAAAGGAAGAGGATCGTCCGGAGAATTATTATTTGTCTGTGACAGAAGAGGGGATACGCATTACAGGATGCGATAAGGCGGGACTATTGTATGGCGTGCAGACCCTGAGACAGATGGTGAGGCAGTGTGGTGCACATCTTCCGGTGACGGAGATCTGGGACGGGCCGGAAATACCACACAGAGGTTTTTATCAGGATGTATCCAGAGGGCGCATTCTTACACTGGAGGAAATGAAAAAGCTTGTGGATACCTGTAGCTTTTATAAGCTGAATCAGCTGCAGCTGTACGTGGAAACCAGCTATTGTTTTGAGGGCTTCAGTGAGACCTGGAGGGACAATACGCCGCTTTCCGCGGAGGAAATCATGGAGCTGGATGATTACTGTGCGTCCAGGCAGATCGAGCTGGTTCCCTCTCTGGCCAGTTTCGGTCATCTGTACGGCGTTCTGCGCACCAGAGACTATGGTCATCTGTGCGAGCTGGAGGAGCGGGTTGAGAGATTTTCCATGACAGACCGTATGGCCCATCATACGGTGGATGTGAGCAATGAGGAAAGCTTTGTGATGGTTCGGGACAGGATCCGGGATTTTATGAGACTGTTCCGTTCGGATAAGTTTAATGTATGTGCAGACGAGACCTTTGACTTGGGAAAGGGCAGAAGCAGGCTTCTTGCGGAGGAAAAAGGCGTTTCCGTTATTTATCTGGAGTTCCTTAACCGCCTCTGCCAGGAAATCCTGGCCCAGGGGAAAACACCTATGTTCTGGGGTGATGTTCTTATAAGGCATCCGGAATGCATCGAAAAGCTGCCTCGGGAATCCATTTTCCTGAATTGGGAGTACAGTCCTCAGGTGAAGGAGGATCAGGTGGAAACACTGAGCCGCGTGGGAGTGGAAAAGCTGTATCTGTGCCCTGGAATTCAGTGCTGGAATCACATGATTGCCAGACATCATGACGCATACCTCAATATATCCAAAATGTGCCGCAATGCCCATAAGTATCATGTCCTTGGAGTATTGAATACCTGTTGGGGAGATTTTGGCCACATAGCAGATCCGGCGTCTTCTGTTATCGGTCTGATCTACGGATCGGCTTTTTCCTGGAGCAGCAATATTCTGTCTGAGGAGGAGATTAACAGGCAGATTTCCCGGGTGGAATACGGAGACCGGGAGGAAGATATAGTAGCTGTATTGTCAGAATTGGCGGAATATGACAACTCCTGCTGGAGAGAGCTGATTTATTTTCGGGAGCATATGGAAAAGGGCGGAGACCCTGCAGAGATAGCCAAGAGATTGCCTGACAGGGATATGAGCGGTTTGGAGGAGCAGCTTCGGATCGCAGAAGAAAAGATGGACCTATTGTATAGAAAGGCTCTAACCCTGAGCGGATCAGGTAAAGAGAAGCTGGCGGCCGACATAATTATGGGCGAAGGTCAAATCCTGTGGGTCAGGGTCTGGAGGGCCGCAGTCTCTGTTTTGACAGGAGAGCCGTCCTGCACGGGGGAGGAGCGCCGGAGCCTGGCGGTACAGTTGGAGGAGTGGTATATGGAATACAAAAAGCTGTGGCGCAGAAGCTCCAAGGAAGGCGAGCTTTTCCGTCTTACGGAGGTGGTCTGCTGGTATGCGGATCAGCTGAGGAGAGAGGTGCCTTTTTCATAACCCGTAAGCTCCGGCAGACTGCCGGATACGATATTTGCCGGACTGCAGTATAATGCCGGAGTACAACGGACTGCGAGAACTCAGGGGAGAGATTTCTGGAAATGCTGATAATCTTTGGATTGATTCCAGTTTCCGCCCCAGGTGAATCCATGAGAAGTAAACAGCTTGTAGCACAGATCTTCATCATCAATTTTATAGGCGAAGCGGGCGGAGCGGTCCGCGTAATCCAGGGCGGCAGCGGGAGATACGATCTCGGTGCCGTCCTTCTCGTAGGTGATGTAAGGATTATAGAGGGGATTAATATCCACAGCAAGTCCATAGGCGTGGCGGGACAGGGTTTGTGTCCCTTCCACCACTCTGTAGTTGAAGCAGGAGGTGTTGTTGTCCTCCATGGAGGCCGTATCGTCTGCGTTATATTCGTCGATCAGAAGTACCTTTTCCAGCATGTACTCATTGCGGTGCAGCTCATAAAAAATTTCCACCAGATCCTGGGCAATGAGCGCGTTGCAGATCAGCTCGCCTTCTACAGAATTTCCTTCAAAATCGTAATGTAAAATGTGAACATAGCGAAGCTGGTCCAGGGTAATCGCAGGAGCGGCGGCATTTTCGTCACTGGACTTGGCGGGATAGGAGATACCGGTGATATATCGGCACAGCCGGTCCGAGAGCGGTTCATAATAAAACCCTTCCTGATATTCTACCCGCTGGTCCGCCTGGGAAGTGCCGTTCAGAAAGGCGCCTGTCAAGGTGGAAGACGATTCATCAGCGCCGTTGTCCGGCGTGGGACTGATGCCGTTCTGAGAGAAATCAGCGTTATCCGGTGAAGAGCCAGGTCTGTCCTGAGAAGGGGCGTTGTCCGGCGAGGCATCTGTGACGCTGGGGGAGGGAACGCCGTGGCTTTGCTCTGCCTCCGGCCAGTCCGGAAAAAGTACTCCGGCGGCGGGGCCGGAGAGCGGGCGGCTTTGAGACTCCTCCAGGCCGGCATACTCGGACAGGCTCATGGAATTACTTTGAGCCAGCCGGGAGAGCCCGGAGGCGACTACGGTAATGGCCGCCAGGATGATAAGCAGCTGGATTATTTTTGATCTGTTCATATTCAAATCCTTTCAATGATTGACAGAATTCTTCGCAGGGTCTGAAAATTTTATCATATGAAGGTATCTGTGTCAACTGGGGCGGAAGATTAAGGGCTTATATCGCGGAAAAAGGGCTGTGATGCAAAAAGTTGACGGTTGTAATTCCCGGGATAATTTACTATAATGAGAAAAGAATTTTAAGGATCGGAGAGCAGGATTGCAGGAATGGGAATTATCAGGGCGAAGGACGTTGTATATGAATATATCAGGCGGGATGAGGAAGGCAATGTAGAGGGAATTACCAGGGCAGTGGATCAGGTGAGCCTGGATGTAAAGCAGGGGGATTTTATTGCCATTCTGGGACACAACGGATCGGGCAAGTCCACCCTGGCCAAGCATATCAATGCCATTCTGAATCCTACGGAAGGTACGGTATGGGTGGACGGCATGGACACCCGGGACGATACAAAGACCTGGGACATCCGCCAGAGAGCGGGGATGGTATTTCAGAACCCCGACAATCAGATCATCGGTCAGGTGGTAGAGGAGGATGTGGGGTTTGGACCGGAGAACATGGGCATCCCTACGAAGGAGATCTGGGAGCGGGTGGAGGAGAGCCTTAAGGCGGTGGGAATGTATGAATTCCGCAAGCATTCTCCCAACAAGCTGTCCGGCGGACAGAAGCAGAGAGTTTCCATTGCTGGAGTACTGGCCATGCATCCCAAGTGTATTGTGCTGGACGAGCCAACAGCCATGCTGGACCCCCGGGGAAGAAAGGAAGTTATCCGTGCGGTGCGTGCTCTGAACCAGGTGGAGGGAGTAACTGCGGTACTGATCACACATTACATGGAAGAGACCATATATGCAGATAAGGTTTTTGTTATGGACGGCGGCAAAATTGCCATGGAGGGGACGCCCAGGGAGATTTTTTCTCAGGTGGAGAGGCTTAAGGAATTGCGACTGGACGTTCCTCAGGTGACGCTTCTGGCCTATGAGCTGCAAAACAGGGGGCTGAAGCTGCCAAGGGGAATACTTACGATTGAGGAGCTGTCGGATGCGTTGTCCGGCAGCGGTGTTCGGTGAACGGGAGAGTGACATGTCCATTATTGTAGATCATGTAAGTTATATATATGGGGCGGATACGCCCCTGGCGGTGACGGCGCTGGACGATATCTGCCTGCAGATTCCCGACGGGCAGTTTGTAGGGATCATCGGACATACCGGTTCCGGAAAATCCACGCTGGTACAGCATCTCAACGGGTTGATCCGTGCCACATCGGGTCACATATATTTTAACGGCGAGGATATCTATGACAGCGATTTTGATCGGAAGAAGCTGCGCGGCAGGGTAGGGCTGGTTTTTCAGTATCCCGAGCATCAGCTTTTTGAGGTGGATGTTTTTTCCGATGTATGCTTCGGCCCCAAAAATCTGGGTCTGGACAGGAAGGAAGTAGAGCTTCGCGCCTATGAGGCTCTGCGGAAGGTGGGGCTTCCGGACGAGCTGTTTTATCAGTCGCCCTTTGAACTGTCCGGGGGACAAAAGCGGCGGGCGGCTATAGCGGGAGTGCTGGCCATGAAGCCGGAGGTGCTGATCCTGGACGAACCCACGGCAGGGCTTGACCCTAAGGGCCGGGACGAGATCCTGCACCAGATCAAGCAGCTTCAGAAGGAAACTGGAATGACGATTCTCCTGGTGTCGCACAGCATGGAGGACGTGGCAGAGTATGTGGACCGGATCATTGTGATGAACCGCGGTAAGATTTTGTTTGACAATGTTCCCAGAGAGGTGTTTTCCCATTACAGGGAGCTGGAGGAGGTGGGGCTTGCGGCCCCGCAGGTGACATATATTCTCAATGAGCTGAGGGCCGGAGGCCTGAAGGTGGACGTGAACGCCACTACCATCGGGGAGGCGGCGGATACTATATGTATGGCAATGGGGCTTGGAGGTTGATATGCTGAGAGACATTACTCTGGGACAATATTATCAGACGGATTCCGTGATCCACAGGCTGGATCCGCGGGTAAAGCTTGCAGGTACGCTTCTGTTTATTATCTCCCTGTTCTTTTTTCAAAATTTCCTGGGGTATCTGGCGGCGGCGCTGTTTCTGGGCCTTGTCATCGGGCTTTCCCATGTTCCTTTTCGGTTTATGGTGCGGGGGATGAAGGCAATTATTTTTCTGCTCCTGCTGACGGTGGTGTTCAATCTGTTTTTGACGCCGGGCACGCCTTTAGTGACATTCTGGAAGGTGACCATCACCCAGGAGGGGCTGCGGACGGCGGTGAGCATGGCCATTCGTCTGACGCTGCTGATCATTGGCTCATCCGTGATGACGTTGACTACCACGCCGAATAATCTCACGGACGGAATGGAACGGGGGATGCGCCCCTTGAAGCTGTTTCGTGTTCCGGTTCATGAGGTGGCTATGATGATGTCTATTGCTCTGCGGTTCATTCCCATTTTATTGGAGGAGACAGACAAGATTATGAAGGCGCAGATCGCCCGGGGAGCGGATTTCGAGAGCGGGAATCTGATGAAAAGGGCCAAAGCGCTGGTGCCTCTGTTGGTGCCGCTTTTTATTTCCGCTTTCCGCCGGGCCAACGATCTGGCCATGGCCATGGAGGCAAGATGCTATCGGGGAGGCGAGGGAAGAACGAAAATGAAGCCTCTGATTTACAGAAGGCGGGACAAGCTGGCATATCTTTTCATTTTGCTGTATCTGTGTGTGAGCATTCCTGTGGGAAGGCTGAGCTTTTTCTGAGGGAGGAGGTGCTTTATGGATAAAAAGAGGGTCCGTCTGACAGTGGCCTACGACGGAACCAATTATCACGGATGGCAGCTCCAGAACAACGCCGTTACCATAGAATCGGTGCTAAACGGCTGTCTTTCGGAGCTTCTTGGGGAGCCCATAGAGGTCATAGGAGCCAGCCGCACGGATGCGGGCGTCCACGCCCTTGGCAATGTGGCGGTGTTTGATACCTGCTCCAGAATTCCCGGGGAAAAATTTTCCTATGCGCTGAACCAGCGTCTGCCGGAGGATATCCGGATTCAGGGCTCCGAAGAGGTGGAGGCAGGGTGGCATCCCAGGCGCTGCCCCAGCCGTAAAACCTACGAATACCGGATCTGCCGGGGGGAGTTTCCCATGCCGGTGAAGCGGCTGTATTCTTATTTTACTTACAGGCCCCTGGATGTGGAAAGGATGCGCCGGGGGGCGGCATACCTGGCAGGAGAGCACGATTTTAAAAGCTTTTGCCAATCAGGCTCTCAGGCGGAAAGCACGGTTCGGATCATTGATTCTGTGCAGGTGGAAGAGCAGGGGCCGGATCTGGTGATCCGCGTTCGGGGAAATGGTTTTCTCTATAATATGGTGCGGATCATTGCAGGCACACTGATGGAGATAGGCCAGGGAAAGCGGGAACCGGAATCCATACCGGACATTTTGGCCGCCTGTGACCGGGCCGCGGCAGGACCTACTGCCCCGGCTATGGGATTGACACTAATAAAATACGAGTTTCTATGAAAAAGGGAGGGGGACTATGAACACCGGTTTATCCAAGCGTAATCTGTGGGCTTATCCTGTAGGCTCTGTGGGAAGAGACATGGCGGTGGGCATGTTTACCGGCTATCTTCTGACTTATGTGCTGTTTACCAAAAGTCTTACAGGAGCACAGTTTGCATCATTGAGTGTGATCATGATGGCGGCGCGGGTATTTGACGCTTTTAATGATCCCATTATGGGCAATATTATTGAGGCTACCCGCACCCGTTTCGGCAAATTCAAGCCCTGGATTGCCATTGGCTGTGTGTTGAGTATCGTGGTTATCATTCTTTCTTTTTCCAATCCCTTTCAGGGCTGGACCTATGTGGCCGTATTCGGCGTGCTCTATTTTATCTACAGTATTGTTTTCACCATGAATGACATTGCTTATTGGGGAATGGTGCCGGCTTTGGCCAGACAGGCTCAGGACCGCAACCGGCTGACCTCTCGCACGGTTTTTTTCGCAGGAGTGGGCCAGTTCCTTGCCGGCGTGATTGTTCCTACATTCACAGCCGGCTCTATGGTGATCGGAGGCAATGCCATCACGGCATATCGGGTTGTGGCCATTGGGGTCTGCTCTCTGTTTTTTGTTTTTCAGCTTCTTACCGTACTGCTGGTTCGAGAAGAAATTCCTGATCAGACGGAAGCGGAAGCCGTGGGGTTGGGAAAGATCTTCAGAGTGATACGGGGCAATGATCAGTTGGTGTGGGGAGGCATCTGCTTTCTGATTTTTTCCGTAGGACAGCTTCTGCTGGGGAATGGCCTTTCCGTCAGTTATCTGTATTTTTCCTTTGGCTATAACGGTTTGCTGCTTTCTATTTTCAGCATTCTGGGAAACCTGGCGGGAGCGGTTTTGATGGTGCGGTTTGCAGCCATGTCAGACCGATACTCCAGGAACCAGCTTATGAAGGGAGGAACATGGATGTCTGTGGCCGGCTATCTGGCTATGCTTGCGGTAGGGCTTGCAGTGCCGTCCTCTTTTCTGGCGGTGAAGTTCTCGCTTTTGACCCTGAGTAATCTGTTTGCCTTTCTGGGGCAGACGTTGGTCTATCTGCTTTGGATGATCTGCATTGCCAATACGGTGGAATACAACGAGTGGAAGACGGGCAGGAGGGAAGAGGGAATTATTTTTTCCGTCAGACCCTTTATGACAAAGCTGGCAGGAGCCGTCGCACAGTTCCTGGTAATGATGATTTACCTGGTCATAGGAGTGCGTTCCGTGACCAACGGGATTTCCGAATGGGAGAACGCCGCCTCTGCGGGGAAATGTACCATAGAAGAAAAGGTGCTTCAGATTGAAAGTCTGCTGAACGGCGTTCCGGAAGCAAAGACAAACGGGCTTTTGGTGTGTATGACCATCCTTCCGGTGCTGCTTTTGCTGGCCGCCTACGGCATATATCGGAAGAGATTTGTGATCACAGAGGAATTTTATGAGAAGATGATAAAAGAGATTGCGGAGAAGCAGAGTGAAGGGAGGACGGAATAATATGAAAAAAGGATCCAAGATTCTGGCCGCCGCGGGCCTATCTCTGGTTGGCGCCTCCTGCGCGGCAATGGGAGCGGGAGCCTTTTTCTACCGGCTCTGCCTGACCCAGAAGGTGGATAAGTCCAAGGTTTTTGCGGCGCCCCATAACCGGCCTACAGATGTGCCGGCCTCCACGGTGGGACAGGACAGGGAGTGGCTTGGCGCCCAGCCCACGGAGGAGAGAATGATATATTCCGAGGAGGGACTTTGTCTGAGAGGAATTCTTTTGAAGAATCCGTCGAAAGGCCCCTGGGTCATACTCTGCCACGGATATACGGGTCATGCGGAGGAAATGGCTGACTTCGCCCGTCAGTTTTATCAGCGGGGATATCAGGTTCTGATGCCCGATGCCCGGGGGCATGGGAAAAGCGAAGGAGAATATATCGGAATGGGCTGGCCGGAACGGCGGGACATTGTGCGCTGGGCGGAATACCTGGTGTGGAAGGAGCGGGCGGAAAATATTGCACTTCTGGGAATTTCCATGGGCGGCGCCACGGTCATGATGGCTTCCGGGGAGGAGCTGCCCGGGCAGGTGCGTGCCATTGTGGAGGACTGCGGCTATACCTCCGCCTGGGATGAATTTCATTATCAGCTGAAAATGCTGTATCATCTACCGGCCTTTCCGCTTCTGTATGTGACGGATCTGCTGGCCCGGGTCAAGGCGGGTTATGGCCTGAAAGCCGCCAGCGCCATAAAGCAGGTGGCCAAGTGCCGGATCCCCATGCTGTTTATCCACGGAGAAAAGGACGCTCTGGTGCCATATTGGATGCTGAAGCCCCTGTACGAGGCCGCCTCCTGTCCCAAGGAATGTTTTGTGGTGGAGAACGCCGGACACGGGGAAGCCAGACAGGCGCAGCCGGAAGAGTATTGGAAAAGAGTCTTTGGCTTTCTTGAGAGAAATATGTTGACATCAGGATTGTCCTATAGTAAAATATACAACTGTGACAATGTTTTGAAGCGCAGATCCAAAGCCCCGGTGAAGCGTTTGAAAGATAAAAACAAGGAAAAACGTTCTGTGGAAAGCCTGAGGCGCAGCCGGACATCTGTGGATCATGTGGGAAGCGGGACAAACAAAGCGATTAAGTAATATGGAGGGAACATAATGAAAACATTTATGGCTAGTCCAGCTACAATCGATAGAAAATGGTATGTAGTAGACGCTGAGGGTATGACTCTGGGACGTCTGGCTTCAGAGGTGGCCAAGATTCTGAGAGGCAAGAACAAACCCACTTTTACGCCCCACATGGACACCGGCGATTATGTGATCGTTGTCAACGCTGAGAAGATCAAGGTGACCGGCAAGAAGCTGGATCAGAAAATTTATCATCATCATTCCGAGTATGTGGGCGGCATGAAGGAAGCCACTCTGAGAGAGAAAATGGACAAGAAACCCGAGCAGGTAGTGGAACTGGCGGTCAAGGGCATGCTCCCCAAGGGACCTTTAGGAAGGCAGATGTACACGAAGCTTTATGTTTACGCAGGACCTGACCACAAGCATGCGGCTCAGAAGCCTGAAGTGCTGACATTCTAAAGGATAGGAGGAAGAATAAATCATGGCTAAGACAGAAAAATACTATGGTACAGGCAGAAGAAAGAAATCCATCGCAAGAGTATATCTGGTACCCGGAAAAGGCGATGTTACCATCAATAAGAGAAGTATGGACGAGTATTTCGGGCTGGAGACCCTGAAGGTGATCGTCCGCCAGCCTTTGGCAGCCACCGAGACAGCCGATAAGTTCGACGTGATCGTGAATGTTCACGGCGGCGGATATACCGGCCAGGCCGGCGCCATCAGGCACGGTATTGCGAGAGCTCTGCTTCAGGTAGATGCTGATTTCAGACCTGTTCTGAAGAAAGCCGGCTACCTTACCAGAGACCCTCGTGCGAAGGAAAGAAAGAAGTACGGCTTGAAGGCTGCCAGACGTGCGCCGCAGTTCTCCAAGAGATAATTTGGAACAGAATAAGAGATTTTATGAAACCCTTGAAAGTTCAGTATTTTCAAGGGTTTTTTGACGGAATATATTATTGAATTTATCCGGGGATTATGCTATAGTATAGATACAAAAGAGGAAACAACCGCCCACAAAGTGGTTGACCTCC
>OFGC01001566.1_pt1 | contig 14765 bp, 28 predicted proteins | sample 1521691 | NCBI WGS metagenome assembly OFGC01 (sample SAMEA3504121, study PRJEB24116) | mouse gut metagenome | biome: mouse gut; feature: mouse-associated habitat; material: faeces | place: Denmark | collected 2011
GCGTTCGGGCAATCCTCGAATTTTGTCGTATGATTTCCATATCAAAATGAAATAAAGAAGGTGATAGGGTGATTACGACAATACGCCTGCCGGATAAGCTGCATGAAATTCTGAAAAAACATGCGGGGCAAAAAGGGATGACGTTTAACTCGTATATTTTAAGCGTGTTGTGGGATATAGAGGAATGCCGGCTGGAAGAAATAACGGCAGGGGAAAATCGAGAAGCGGCTGGACCGCAATAAGAATTGGAAATTCGGAATGTGGGAAGGCGGGCTTTAGAGGTGCAAAAATAAGCTGGCTTCCCATTGCCATATGAAAGCCAGCCAGTGTGTCAGAGAGAGTTTTTATTTTAGGACGTAAGCATTTTCATTTTTTATTCGTCTATCGCAAGGAAATCTTTTGTGGCTCTGAGATAAATGTTAGGGAAATGGGGCTTGGAATGGAGGAGTTTAGGGTGAGCAGTTCTGGGAAAGTGGCGCGGGTGTGTTCTAATAGGGTGTGGAATGAGCTGGATTTCAGCGCAAAGCCGGGGATGTCGTTGCTTGTGGCAGTCCACACACTGGCTTCATTGTCCCAAGACAGATGGATGATGTATTCCATAAATTACATGCCTCCTAATCGCAATATGAATGTATTTTGGAAAATGACATTGGGTTACTTGTTAATTTCCGGGTTGTCGGTTCTGCCGAGCAGGTAATCGACAGAGCAGCCGAGGTAGTCGGCGATTTTGGCAAAATTTAAAGTTAGAATGTCTGTTCCTTGGTTGATTTTAGATACAGTGTTTTTTCCAAGCTCACAGGCTGAAAGGACAGAACTAATAGAACAACCTTGATTTTTGGCTCTAAGTTTTATGCGATTAGCTATATCTTGTGAATTATACATAAAAATGAACCCTCCAATTTGTGCATATTGCTATTTCCCCTAATAAGGGTAAAAAAAGTATTGAAATTCCCCTAATTAGGGGCTATAATATAACCAAGTTAAGGGAACACCTTAACAATACCACAAAAAGGAGGGAAAGCCAATGAGTAAGAAAAAGAAACACAAAAAAAGTGATAAGAACCTCGCTACCCAAACGATAATTCTTATCACCGCACTACTTGAACTCATTGAAATCTTGATAGAAGTTATCAAGAAACTCATTGAGTAAGGAAGGGGCAAAAGCCCCTCCCTAAAAAGATAACTTTTTCTTAGTTCATTGTCAATATAAATCATACTGAAAGGAGAGGGAAACATGGAAATTTTATATTGGGTTTTTAAAGGGATTCAAGCAGTGTTTTATTTTGCAGTCATTATTTATATCGTAAGGAGGTGGAAGAAATGAGCGTAGGTGAAAATATCCGCAACGCAAGGGAAGCGGCAAATCTAAAACAGGTGGATTTGGCGGAAATGGCAGGGATAACGCAGGCAATGCTTTCCCAGATTGAAAGGGGAACGAAAAACCCGTCACTCCAAATCGCGGCTGAGATTGCAAAGATACTGGATTGCAGTTTGGACAGCCTTCTGTCAGGCAGCAAGGTTTTTGTTTAATGAAAACGCCATACCGTAACTATTTAAACAAATTTTTAAAAGGAGGGAAGATCAAAATGTTAGGGGCTATAAAAGCTGTTCTTCATATTGGAATCATTCTTGCAGATTCCGCAATTATTTATTTCATAATTAAGCGTTGGAAAAAAGGAAGGGAATAAACTGATTTAAATAATTCTTGTAAAAATATTGCAAGATGTACAACCAGCAATACATAAAATGAATGGGAGGTGGTTTTATGGTTCGTTTGTCACCAGAAGAACAATTAAAAAAGATGGGAAAAACCAAATCAGAACTAGAAACAGAAATCATGGATACCCTTATCCAGCTTTACAGCCACCAGATGGGCGTGGAGTATGAATATCATGAGATTACACCAGAAGATAAAACCGCGTAAGCGGTAACGTGGACAAGCATAAGAACAGAATATAACCCATCTGCATGACACAGGCGGCAGCGGAAGCTAAAGTATAGTGACATACAATCCTCCCGGAAGGCTTTCATGATTCTCCTTAAATAAGCCGCTGCCGCCTGTGTTGCGCAGGTGGGATGGGAAAGGGAGGTGAAGGGAATGCAGACCATAAAAGTCAGAAACCATACAACGCTTGCGGATTTCTCAGCCCTGTTCCGGGCGGCCCTGTACCTGTCAGGGAAAAGGGACGAGGCGGAAGAAAAGGGCTTCCAAATCAGCGTGAGGGAAAACGGGGCAAACAAGGTCGTTAAAATTACGGAAGAAGGGGAAATGGAATGAAAAGACGGGTTTTGAGGAAGGCATCCGGCGCAGTGGCGGGCGGAGCCGTTATGTTGGCATTTATGGGCGCGGTTGGGATTCACGCGGAAGGGGCTGACACGGGGCTGCCGCCGGAATACATACAGTATTGCGAGGAAGCCGGGCAAACATACAACATCTGCCCGGAGCTGCTGGAAGCCGTCATTGAGGCGGAATCCGGCGGGGACCCTTTTGCGGTGGGAGCCGCCGGGGAAACCGGGCTTATGCAGGTTTACCCGGAATACCATATGGAACGTATGGGGCGTTTAGGCGTTGCCAGCCTGTCTGACCCAAAAGGGAACATATTTGTCGGGGCGGACTACCTGTCGGAGCTGTTTTTGGAATACGGGGACGCAGGGACCGTCCTTATGGTTTACAACGGGACGGAAAACGCGGAAGCAAGGGGGAGCGCGGGCGATTACACGGGGTATGCGGAAGGCATACTGGGGCGTTCGGCGCAGCTTGAGCGGCTGCATAAAAAATAGCGCCTTGGTCTTGAAGGGACAGGCGCCATTATAACGGAAATAGGAAACTGTTTCTTATATGGATTATACCGGAAAAGATGATGAAAAACAAGATGGAAGCGGGGATTGCTTGGAGGGAAGGAAGGTGGATGCCTATGTGTGAATGGAATGCGCGGGATCTGGATGCGCCGGGGCTTGAGGAATATGAGGCGGAGCTTAGGCGCATCCATAGGTTAAGGGAAAGGCAGGCGCATGAGTTTGACGCCGCGGACGAAGGGAGGGATGGCGGATGGGAGTGAAAGAAACGGTCGTGGGGCTGTTGCTGTCCGTTAAAAGGGAAGGGATGCACGGCCTGCTTTCCTGGATGGAAGAAAACGGGTTCCACCAAATGCCATGCAGCGGCGGGAGCCATCTTGCAAAAGAAGGCGGCCTTGCGGAGCATAGCCTGAATGTTTTTAGCCTGATGCATAGAATCCGGAATGAGGGGGTCCTTGGGAATAATTTTGACATGCCGACGGATTCCATTGTGATTTGTGGGCTGCTGCATGACCTGGGGAAATGTGGGGACTACGGGAAACCCGGATATGTGCCCAATATGCTCAAAGGGCGGGCAACAAAAGCCAACCCGGCACCGGAGCCATATCAGTCACCCAATAAGCCTTTTAAAGTGAATGGTGGGCTTTTGCCAATAGACCACGAGGTTCGTTCCGTCAAGATTGCTTCAAAGTTTATTGGGCTGACGGAGGAAGAGGAGCTTGCGATACTCTGGCACAATGGCCTGTATGGGAATTTCCGCTATCAGATACAGGGCAAGGAAACGCCGCTTTACATGCTGCTCCATTTTGCGGACATGTGGGCAAGCAGGGTTATTGAGAAAGAAAAGGAAGATACGAAGATTGAATGAATGTGCGGGCTGCCGTTCATAACGGTTAAACAGAAATTTTGGGAGGATGGGAAAAATGGGTGTGGCAGTGTTAATTCTGGGCGCAAGCGGCTCAGGGAAAAGCGCCAGCATGAGGAATTTTGAGGAACGCGAAATCGGCATTTTCAACGTGGCGGGAAAGCCGCTGCCATTCAGGAAGAAGCTGCCGAAGGTGGACAATGCCACATATTCCGCAATATACAAGGTCCTAAATGAGCCAAAGCTGAAAAAGTATGTCATTGACGACAGCCAGTACCTTATGGCCTTTGAGAGCTTCGAACATGCAAAGGAAACGGGGTATGGGAAGTTTACCAACATGGCATTGAATTTCCGAAACCTGATTGACTTTATTGTCAGGAGAACGCCGGCAGACTGCATTGTGTATATGCTGCACCATACAGAGCTGTCAGAAGACGGGAAACTGAAAGCAAAGACGCTTGGCAAAATGCTTGACAACCAGCTTACGGTGGAGGGGCTGTTTTCGATTGTGCTGCTCTGCCAGGTGGAAGGGAGCGAACATTTTTTCATTACCAATTCAGATGGCGGCAATCCGGCGAAAAGCCCTATGGACATGTTTGAAATGAAGATTGACAATGACTTGAAATTTGTGGATGCAACAATCAGGGATTATTATGAAATTTAGGAGGTTTATATAGATGAAAAAGTTAGACGGATATGAAAAGGCGCAGGCATACGGCGATACAGAACGGCTTCCAGCCGGCGGCTATGTGCTGGAAATCTTGGACGTGGAATACCAGGACAATTCAAGCAAAGGATATAATGATAAGATTGTTTTATCGTTTGATGTTTCAGAGGGGGAGCATAAAGGCTTCTATAAGGATAATTACAAGGAGCAGGCAGGGGAGGATAAGAAATGGAAGGGAAAGTTTTGGAATTTCCGTGTGCCTAAAGATGATGGGACGGAACAGGACGGTTGGGCGATGCGGCGGTTCAAAACCATTATATCCGCATTCGAGGAGTCAAACGAAGGGTTCCATTGGGATTGGGACGAAAAAAAGTTAAAAGGCCTGTTGGTTGGAGCATTATTCAATAATAAAGAATTTGAATCTGATAACGGAACGCGAGGTTTTTATACAAACTGCCATTCCCTTGTGACGGTTGAAAAAATCCGTTCCGGAAAGTTTGAAGTTCCGGCAGACACGCTTTTGAAAGGGAACAGCCGGCATGGCAGCGGATATGGACGGACGGATGCAGATGGCTTTATGGATGTTCCGGACGGGATTGGCGGGGAATTTCCTTTTAATTAGGAGGCGCCATGACGCCATTTGAATTAAAATCCTCCCTGGAATCCATGACATTGCTTGTGGACACCAGGGAGCAGCCAACGGAAAATTTGAAAAAGCGGATAGGGCAGACAGGGCTGCCGCATGAGCGCCGCAAGCTGGATTTCGGGGATTATTCCTGCCAGTGCGCGCTGCCGGACGGGAGCATCCTTGATTTCTCTGGCAGGGCCGCGGTTGAAAGGAAGATGAATTTGGACGAACTGTGCCTTTGTTTTGGGAAAGAGCGGCGCCGCTTTGAACGGGAGTTTGAGCGGGCGAAAGCCGCCGGATGCCGGATTTACCTGTTAGTGGAAAATGGCTCATGGGAACATGCTTACAATGGCAGGTTCAGGAGTAAATATAATCCAAAAGCCCTGATTGCAAGCATTGGCGCATACAGGGCAAGGTATGGAATGCAACTTGATTTCTGTAAGGCTGAAACGACGGGGAAACTCATAAGGGACATTCTGTATAGGGAGCTGAAAGAGGTTTTGGAAAATGAATGCTGAACAGATAAAAGCCCTCTATTCCATGAAAGACATTCTGGAAAGATATGGATTGCAACAGCCGAACAGGGCGGGCTTCATACGCTGCCCGTTCCACAGGGAAAAGACAGCGAGCATGAAGATATATAAGGGTTCCTGCTACTGTTTTGGCTGTAATTTTGGAGGGGATATATTCGATTTTGCGCAGAAAATGGACGGGCTCTCATTTAAAGAGGCTTTTGCAATGTTGGGTGGAAGTTATGACAGTGGTTTTTCTGCCCGAAAGCGCATTTACCAGGCGCAGAAAAAGCGGGAAATGGAACGGAAGGCTGGGGAAAGGCTGAAGCGGGAAAGGGAACTGAACCGTCTGCTGATGGAAGTGTACCGCAGATGGCTTGGCCGCCTGGAACCGCTGTCTGAAGCCTGGGCGGATGCTTACAACGCATTGCAGCGCCAAGAGTATTTATGGGAAGTTTTAAACAATCCGGAGGAATGTTATGAAGCCATTAAATGAACTGAACAAAGAGGAAATTCTGTCCGGTGAAATTTTTGGAGAAATTTTGGATGAAGAAGATGAAATAAAAAGGGCTGATCTGGTTTCAGATCTGAAGCTCAGGGCTAAGGAATTGGGAGTGAAAAGCCTGTTTGACGAAAAGCTGAAAGCCTACCGGAAAATTGACAAGGAAACAAAGAGGAAATGCAAGGGCGGCAGTTCTTCCAATAATGCGCCGCCGGATTCCTGCATTGCCGAAGCGCTGCAAATGATTGATTGGAAAATTGAGTATGACAATGATGGGAACGAGAAAAGCAGAAAGCCACAGCAGACAGTCCGGAACTTTGAGATTATCATGGAGAATGACAGCCGGTTTGCGGGTAAGATTAAGTTTGATGAATTTTCCCGGCAGGAGCATTTAATGGGCGGCGTCCCGTGGGAGAATGAAGCCTGTGACCGCGCATGGGGAAGCCGCGATGACGCGGCGCTGTATTCCATCATCCAGACGGATTATGGGGTGAAAAACAGGAATGATTATTTTGACGCAGTCAAGAATGTGTCCATGCGGAATAAATTCCACCCGGTAAGGGACGTTCTGGACGGCCTGGAATTTGACGGAGGGGAGCATATAAGGGGCCTGCTTCCGGATTATTTAGGCGTGGAGGACACAGAGTATTCCCATCAGGTCATGCGCCTCTGGATGCTTGGGGCCGTCGCGAGGGTGTATGAGCCGGGGTGTAAGTTTGATTACACGATGATATTCACCGGCCCGCAGGGGTTAGGAAAAAGCACGTTCCTGAAAATGATGGCGCTAAACGATGCATGGTTCAACGATTCTCTTGACAGCCTGGATTCCGACAAGGCGGCGCAGTCGCTTATGGGGAGCTGGATTGTGGAGCTTGCAGAGCTGAAGTCGCTGGCAAGGACGGCGGGGGGAGTGGAGAGCGTGAAGCGCTTCCTTACGGCGGCGCAGGACAAGTACCGTGTGCCGTATGAGCGCAGGGCGGACATATTCCTGCGGCAGTGCGTGTTTGCCGGGACCACGAACAAGAGCGACTTTTTACAGGACGAAACGGGGAACCGCCGTTTTCTTATTATCCAGACGGGAATTAATGAGCCTGCAAAGAGCCTTTTTGATCCGGAAGCCATAGACGATATGAAAGCGGCATGGGCGCAGGCGGCGCATATTTGGAAAACGGAGCAGCCGGAGCTTATCTTGCCGGATTCGTGCCGGGACGAGGCGAGGCGGCTGCAGGGTGAGAGTATGGCGGACGATGGAAAAGTTGGCATTATTACGCAGTTTTTAGAGGATAAACAGCGCACTTGCGTTTTGGAAATATGGAAAGAAGCGTTAGAAGAAAATGGCAGGCCGCAGAAATGGCAGTCCTCTGAAATCATGGATATAGTTTTATCAATTCCAGGCTGGACAAAGATGAAAAACACGTCTACTTTTGGCGGTTATGGAAGGCAAAAAGGATTACAAAAAGTCAACCAAGCGTCAACCAAGTGTCAACCAAGCGCTGCCAACCCATTAAAAAATGGGGAAAATCTGGAGGATGGCTGCCAAAATTCGGAAGATGGATTTATGTCGTTAGAAGATTTTGGGCAGGATGAATTGCCGTTTCAGTAACGGAAACACAAAAAGTCAGTTGACTTAGTTGTCTTGGTTGACTTATTGAAGTCTTGAAACCCTTGGTTTTACTTGGTTTCAACTAAGTCAACTAAGTCAACCGCTGTATTAAAAAAGTATACATATATAAATATATATAGGAAAGATAGTAGTAATAGAAGTAAAGGAAAAATGATTTTAATGTTTGTTGAAAAATCCGGTTGACTTGGTTGACATGGTTTCAAAGGAGGCAGCCATGCAGGGAAAAATAGGGGAAAGGCATAAAAAGATTGCGCATATCCAGAATGCAATATGGGATATATACAAGACGTTTTTAAACAGCCATGACATGGCTGAATATAACAAAAGGTGGGCGGAGCTGCTGGAACAATACCGGAACAGGGAGGACGAGGAGTTTTTCTCATTCTGCAAGTGCCAATTTATTACATGGGAGCAGGTTGCGCGGAATTTTGCGAAAGAGTTTGGAAACAGTGGGTAAGGCAGCTGCGTTATGCACACAAAAATTTGGTTTTGGGGAGGTGGAAAACAGGGTGAAATACATTGCAAGCTGGAGCGGGGGCAAAGACAGCGCCGCAAGCATTATTTTAGCGCATGAGAACAATGAGCCGCTTGACCTCATCATATTTTCAGAGGTTATGTTTGGTAAGGATGTCAGCGGGGAGCTGCCAGAGCATATGGAGTTTGTCAAAAACAAGTGTATCCCGCTGTTTGAAAGCTGGGGGCATAAAGTAAAGACACTCCGCGCAAAGAAGACCTATCTGGAAACTTTTTCAGGGAACCAACAGGGGGAAAACGCTTTGGAAGCGGTTTAAGGATAGGGTTTCCAATGTCAATGAAATGCGACATAAATAAAAGCGTTAAAGTTAAGCCAATAAGGGATTTTTATAAATCTATAAACGGAGATGTTACACAGTGCATAGGAATTGCCATAGATGAACCGGAGCGGCTTTCAAGGAAAAGAATATCAGACGTCCCAAAAATATCCTTGCTTGAAAAATACGGGTATACAGAGCAAATGGCATTTGACCTATGTAAGAAATATGACTTGCTGTCCCCAGTATATGAGTTTGCCCCGAGGGGCGGATGCTGGTTCTGCCCGAACGCAAGGGACCGTGAATTGCGGCATTTGAGGGACAGCCATAGGGATTTATGGGACAGGCTGCTGGAACTGGAAAACACGCCTAACCTGACAGGCAATAAATGGAACACGCTGACGCAGACAGGCATACATGACAAGGAAGAACGGTTTATGTGGGAAGAAAGGCAGATAACAATGTTTGACTGCCTGGAAACTATGGCGACTTAAACCTGGGGCCCGCTGGATTCCGTGGGCAATGCCGTCAAGGGGCCCAGTGGGGAGGATATGGAGGGAAAGGGAAATATGGAGAGACTGACAGAAAGAACGGCTGACGGGAAACTCGTAAAAGAGGGTTATGGCGAAAACGCTTTAAAAACCCTGCGCCGGCGACATGGGGCTGAGCCAATGCCGCATTACGAAAACTGTGACGAGGGGCATTGCGCAATGGAAAGGCTTGCGGAATATGAGGACTTGGAGGAACGGGGCGGCCTGCTGGCGTTCCCGTCCGGAGTGAGCCTTGGGGACACAGTGTACTCCCCAATACTGGATCCGCTGGGGGAGCCGCGGAAGTACATAGCGGAATCGGAAGTGGAGGACATATCCTTAAAGGGGATAACGTTTGCTGGCACGTTTGTGCCGTGGGAGGAGTTTGGCCGGATGGACTTTCTGGCAAAGGAGGAGGCGGAAAGTGCGCTGGAAAAGTTGGGATAGGCTGGGGGCAATGGGCCAACGGCTGTTAAAAGGAATTTGCAGGCTGGACCGTCTGCAAAAGCGGAGGGGAGGGCAGGGGAATGAACCTCATACAGTACATATCATTCAGCCTGGAAAAGGCTGTAGAAATGCTTATGGATGGCAGGGCGGGGAAAATGGACGCCGCATTGTTCCTGATGGATCTCATAAAGACGCTGGATAGCCATGGGAAAGAAATTGTGGACGTGGATTTTGAAGAGGCTGGGGCAAGGGGGATTGGGGAAAATGGCTGACGGGATGCGCATGGAAAAGCCGCCCGCCCAGCGGCAGGATTGCCAGGCGGGAATGGCGCAGGCCGCTTCCCTTTATGGCTTGGGCCTCGGTTATCCCAAGAAGGCGAAAACGCCGTTCCAATGCATCAATCTGTAAAAATGGGAGACAAAGACGGCTTTACTGGATTGGCTGGAGAGGAGGAAGGATGAAGAACACGCTGACGGATTTAAACAACTACCTGTTTGAGGCGATTGAGCGGATAAACGACGACGGCCTCAGCGGGGAGGAGCTGGAAAAGGAGATCCGCAGACAATTTTCCCAGATCACCTGGGCTTCCGCCCGTCTTTCGGGAACCAAGCTTCTGATCGACATCAAGGAAAATGACGCCATCATAATAAGTCCCGAGAAAAAGGAGACCCAGGGAACGGACCTGGTGGCGGAATACGGCGGAAGAGTGGTGTCCATGATCGTCAGAAGCGGTGTGCCTAAGGTGGCCATTGGAGACGAGGTGGAGGCGGGATGTGTACTGGTGGAGGGAAAGGTTCCCATTTATAATGAGGATGCCACTGTCAGGGAATACTATTATGTGGATGCGGATGCGGATATTATTATCGAGCACAGCATGGAATTTAATGACAGCCTTCCTTTTGACTATGTCAGAAAAGAATATACCGGCAGAGAGAAGACCCGATATTTTTTGCGTTTTGGGGGAAAAGAGTGGAAAATGCCGGAGGACAGCCCGTTTCTGGTATACGACAGCCTGATCAGGGAAAGCAGGCCGCTGCTGTTTGAGAAACTGTCCATCCCCATATATACAGGAAGCTATACCTATCGGGAGTACGTAAATGTGGAGCATCGATATACGGATGAAGAGGCAAAAGTCCTGCTTAATGAAAAAATAATGACTTTTATTGCAAATTTGCAGGAAAAAGGGGTACAAATTATTGAAAAAGATGTTAAAATAGGTGTTGACGGCCAGTCCTGGATCCTGTACGGAGATTTTCTGGTACAGGAAAGCGTCGGGAAAAGTGCCGATACTGAGAAAGTGGAGACGGGAACGGATACTCCCGGAGAATCGGATACGGATGAATGATTTTTCAATGAAGCTGGAGGTACCTGCAGAGCATATGCAAAAAATTTTTGGTCTGCAGGATGTTTATCTGAAAAAAATGGAGCGTGATTTCGGCGTTATGATTGTGGACAGAAACGGCGGGATCGTAATATCCGGAGAGGAAGACAGGGTAAAAAAGGCGGCCAGAGTGCTGGAGCAGCTTGTCATTATTTCAGACAGAGGAAACGAAATAGAGGAGCAGAACGTGGATTACGCAATAACCATGGGGATGGAAGAACAGGAGCAGGTCATAGCGCAGATCGATGAGGATTGTATCTGCCACACCATAAACGGCAAGCCTATAAAGCCCAAAACGCTGGGGCAGAAGGCATATGTGGATGCTATCCGCAACAATATGATTGTCTTTGGAGTGGGCCCTGCGGGTACCGGTAAGACATATCTGGCCATGGCTATGGCCATCACTGCCTTTCGGAACGATGAGGTGGGAAGAATTATTTTGACCAGGCCGGCCATAGAAGCCGGAGAGAAGCTGGGCTTTCTGCCCGGAGATCTGCAGAGCAAGGTGGATCCTTATCTGCGGCCCCTTTATGACGCCCTATACCAGATCATGGGCGCGGAGGGGTTTACAAAAAATATGGAGAAGGGTCTGATTGAGGTAGCGCCTCTGGCATATATGCGGGGGCGTACTCTGGATAACGCCTATATTATTCTGGATGAGGCCCAGAATACTACACCTGCGCAGATGAAAATGTTTTTGACCAGGATCGGCTTTGGCTCCAAGGTAGTAGTCACGGGCGATGCCTCTCAGAAGGATCTGCCTGCGGGAACTCGGTCCGGACTGGATGTGGCCGCCAGTGTGTTGGGAAAAATAGAGGATATCGCCTTCTGCAATCTGACCAGCAGAGATGTGGTGCGCCATCCGCTGGTGCAGAAAATCGTAAAGGCCTATGAGGACTTTGAGGCAAAGGAGAAATACAGAGAAAACAGAAAGCATTCTGTGCAGGGAAGCAGCAGAAACAGAAGATAAGGCAGCGCCCGGAGGAGAAAGCCATGACGTTATATATTGAAAATGAGACGGGGGAAGTGTTTCCCTTTGATCTCCAGGAGACGGCGGAGCTTGTCTGTCGGTCTGTTCTGGAGGAGGAGGGCTGTCCCTATGAGACACAGATCAATCTGGTTGTTACTGATAACGGGGGAATTCGGAGCCTCAATGCACGATACAGAGGAATTGACAGGGAAACGGATGTGCTTTCCTTCCCCAATATAGACTTTATACAGGAAGGAAATTTCCAGATAGAGGAAGGCATGGATGCGGATTATTTTGATCCGGATACAGGGGAGCTGGTGCTGGGCGATATTATGATCTGTGCGGACAGGCTGAAGAGTCAGGCAGAAAGCTATGGGCACAGCATAAAAAGGGAGTTTGCTTTTCTGACAGCCCACAGCATGCTGCATTTGTGCGGCTATGATCATTTGGAAGAAGAAGAAGCCCGGGTTATGGAGGAGAAACAGGAAAGGCTGCTGACACAGCTGGGAATTACAAGAGATTAGAGGTACAATGGATGAATCAGGCAGAGGTTAGGCGAAGGCAGGTGCAGATGGTTTCTATCATACTTGCTTTGTGCAATATAGTGGCCGTAAGCCGTCTGGCCGGCTACAACGGCGTGACCTATGTGGCTGTGGCCGTGGAGGTCTATGGGATGATATGGACGGTGGTCAGCGGTGGTCTGACCGGGATTCTGGGACGAGTTCTGCGCTTGAGAAATTCAAAAGGACAATATAAAAACGCGGCCAGAATGCGCAGAAATGCGCTGATTCTGCAGCTTGTGCTGGGAGCGGCCGGAAGTTTTGCCATGCTGCTGGGTGCAGGCGCTGCGGCAGGATTATTTCAAGTACAGTACAGCACGTTGATTATTATGATACTTGCTCCGTCAGTACTTTTACGCTCGCTTTCGGCGGTGCTGCTTGGATATTTTCAGGGAGAAGGCGCGGAGCTTCCCGCCATGGCATCCGGGATTCTGCGCCAGCTGCTTATTTTTGGATTCAGCCAGCTGTTCTGCAGAATGCTGGGGGAGTATGGAAGAAAGGTCAGCCATCTGCTGGGGCAGGAGAATTTTACTTCCATGTATGGAGGGGTTGGAGTGGCTGTGGCCATTAGTCTGGCAGAACTGTTTATAGCATTTTTTCTTTTCTTAGTTTATAAGGGAACAGGCCGTTCCCAAAACAGAAGACAGGGGCAGGACAATGCCAGGATAGGAGATTCCTTTATGGACAGCTTTCGGATCCTTGGAGCGGGAAGAGGCATACCCATGCTGATCCGGCTTTTGGCTGTGCTTCCGGTTCTTTTGGGCTTGTTTTTCTGCAGTTCCCTGGAGGACAATGCTGTTGCCTGTGTGGAATACGGCGTATATGGAGCGGGTTATGGGGTGCTGTGCGGGATCCCGGCGGCGTTGATTCTGTGGGCGCTGATCCCTGTGTGTGGCAGGACGGTGGGAAGGCTGCGCAGAGAGGAAAGCAGATTTGCCAGGACGGCTTTTCAAGGGGGCCTGCATATAGGAGTGGTCCATGGGGCATTTGCGGCAGTTTTCCTTGCGGTGCTGGCGGAACCCTTTGGGGCGGCGCTCTGTCCCGGCCAGGAGACAGTGGCGGCGGCCTTGCTGAGGGGAGGAGCAGCGGTGGCTGTGCTGATTCCTCTGTGTGTTTATTTTGCCAGGTTTTTAATGCTGATCAACAAAAGAATGCTGGTACTTATCGCCATGGCTGTTTTCGATCTGGTATTTTTGGTTTTGACCAGATTGTTTATCGGAGTCGGAGGAGTGCGGATCCTGGGACTGGTGCATGCAGGTATGGCCGGACTGGGATTGCTTTGCGTTATGCTGGGAGCCTTTTGCTTTATGCAGCTGCACTTGAGGGCGGACTGGCTCCATGTGTTGATTATACCTGCGATGGCGGCTACTGCGGAAGGGCTTCTCTGCCTGCTTTTGGATAAATTATTGTCTCCGCATATGGGGAAGGTGATATTGCTGGTGATTTGTCTGGCAGTGTCCGGCACAGTTTACTGGACGGTCCTTTTGCTGCTTAGGAATTTCAGCGAACAGGAGCTGGAGCATATACCCGGTGGAAAATTGATATTCGGGCTGGGACAGATGTTGAACATATATTGATCTTTTGTGTATAAAACTGAAAAAACAGCTGATACTGATTGCAAGGACTGGGTGAGCAATATGAAATTTGTAAAAGGTATCAGCTTATATTTATTATATCCGTTTATGATGCTGGTGATCGGATTTTATGCCGGAGTGAAATTAACGCACTTCTTTTATCCGGGGGTTCCGGGGGAGAACCGGACGCAAATTGAACAGGAAGAAGGCGGACAGGCTTTCAGACCGGAGCAGGAGGAAGAAGAGCCAGAGAATGAGGCGGTCATGATTCCGGAGCCGGACGGCGATATGCCAGGCCAGCATATAACGGAAAACAGGTCTCCGATGGAGGTTGCTTCCTCCTATGACACATTGTGTGTAGATACCAAGTATGTGTTGGAGGAAACGGATTTGACGGATCATAGTGTGGTGGAGACTGTCCTGCGGATTCCGGATCAGTATATCGGCATGAACCGGGAGCAGTTTTTGCGGGCCATGGAGCTCTATGAGTCTTCTCCGCCGCTGACGGAGATGGAGAGAGGCTTTGTGAATCTGGAGGTGCTTTCTTTTTCCAGGGAGCGTGTGGTGGTGAGGATGAACTACCGTTATGTTCAGCCCACAGCCAGTTTCTTTTTGGCGGCCTATGACAATAAGGTTATAGTGTATCTGGAGGATGGAAAAACGATCTTTATGAAGACTGATATCAGTCTGGACAGCCTGCCGGAGGAATTGCAGAGCGAAATCATTCGGATGATGTGGGTGGAGGATCAAGAAACACTTTATGATATTCTGGAAGGGTATACCAGCTGAATAAAAGACCGGACCGGCAGGAAGGGATAAGCTGTTTTCCAGAGCGGGTGTGTTTTCCGGGCCGGAAGAGGGGGATAGATATGCGAAGACATGTAGGAGTGGCGGGAGGCGGAGCCGCAGGCCTCACAG
>OFGC01001571.1_pt1 | contig 14743 bp, 9 predicted proteins | sample 1521691 | NCBI WGS metagenome assembly OFGC01 (sample SAMEA3504121, study PRJEB24116) | mouse gut metagenome | biome: mouse gut; feature: mouse-associated habitat; material: faeces | place: Denmark | collected 2011
AAGGCTGGACTGATCAGCCCCCGATTCTGGTTAAAAATAACCGTTCATCTTTGGTAGTTGGGCGGTTATTTTTTTATATAAAATAAAATTATGCTTTCAAGTATTATAAAGATTATATACAAATGATATACTTCTGTTACCATAAGCACCTCCTTTCTAAGGAGGCTACCAGCCACAGCCAAACCGTGCTTATATCTTATAACACCAAAAAATAAAAAAATACAAGTAAAAATACTTATTTAACTTACCAAAAAATTTTAGGAATTGTAGAATAAGTAAAAGGACTGCCAATAAGAAATATTTTTATATGGTGTAGTAAAAAAGAACTTGCAGAAATGGCATTTTTTGATTATATTAGAAGTAGCACAGGGGACTGGTATGGTCAGCCCCTTAGTGTGAGATTTTAAAGAAATATCTTAAAATAACCACCTGCTGGGCAAAACAAGGTGGTTATTTTTTTATGTAAAAAATTATGGTTGCCGTTACCAGCACACATAATGCAAATGTGATATGATTTTCATATATCATAGGCTACTCCTTTCTATCATTTAAAGTTGAGAAAAGAGAACCAATCCACCCAGTCGCACCTGTGCAAGACCATCCAACTAAATAGCCAGATAATTTGTATATTAAAATACCAATCAATTCAAGCCTTTTTGTTGAAATAATAATAGATATATTATATAATATACTAATAATATTTTTAGTAAAAAGGAGAATAAAATGACTAAAATTGAAGAAGAAAAAAATATTGTATTAAGTGATGAAGAAATTTTAGAAATATCTCATAACATCCATATGAATTGTATATTAGATAAAGATATTTCTGAAGAAGAAGAAGATAGACTTATATCATTAATACCTATGACAACAAAAGAAATAGATTTCTTTGTTGCTTGTGGTAAAAATAGAGAAGAATTAGAAGCAGAAAACAGAGAAATTATTAATAAACAAGGCTGGATAAATGAATTATGATAAGTTACAAAGAAAACTGTATCAAAATCTTACATTGACAAAGAAATATGATGATTTTCATGATAAATATTTAAAAAAGGCAACAATACAGTTAGTATCACTATATAGTCATATAGAAAAACAGATTAATACAAAAGATAACAAAGCAAAAATACCATATGTTGCAATGTTGATTTCAGAAAGAATCAGTCTTGATGTATATGATGTTAATATTAGTCATACAAATCTAAATTTGGTTGATAGAAAGTTGGTATCTTGTGATACAGCAATACAAGAAGCAAAAGTATTTGAAAATGATAAAATTCTTTATAAACAAAATTTTATGGAAAGCAGAGTGAAAAGTATTAATGCTCCCACTGCTGTATCAAGGGGAACAAAAGATATTTTAATATATCTTGGAAGAGAACAGCAGTGTATAGGGTATGATAAAACTAAACCACTTAATAATTTTATAGAAGCCAGAAAAGATATTTTAAGACTAGTTGCTCGTGAATTTAAAAAAGAGCGAGAAAGTTTGTTAATGCAGGATAACAAAAACCAGTTATAAATTAATCAAAACAAAAGTCATAATAGAGGTCATGCTAGATGAAAAAGCATTATATATAAATAAGTTATAAAATTTATTGGAGAAGGTTACACATCTCATATTTCAAATAACCTCTCACCATTTTTTTATTTTTCTAATATTATTCATTTGAAGTGCTAAATCAATAATTTTCTCTCTGATAAAGAAAAATGTGCAAAAGTATTCAAAACTTTTTCAACTCAAAAATATAATAAAAGTAAATATGATGAATTTATCCAGACACAAAAAAGTTTTGAATCATCCAATAGTATTCCATACTTTCATTGTTAAATTTTTTCTGTTGAAAATGTGGAACTCGTGCTTGATATCCTAGATAAAGCAGATTCCAGCTTTATATTTTTAGATAAGAAAAAAATTTATGGTAAATATTCAGTGATAGAAACTGAAATATTTATTTCTTACTTAAATCCAGAATTTAAAGAAATTATTAGATACTTAACATTAATAGAGTTTATTGATGGTAAAGAAAATAATGATAAACTTAAAATTTTATTTGGAGAATTAGAAAAGTATTATCATTATTTAAACATACAATACTTAAATAATAATACACTAAATATATAGGCTATAAACATGGATATACTATATAAATTTAAAAGAAGCAATAAAGAACATATTTTATCTAATGCTAAAAATGTATATAATGCAAAGATAAGTGAGTTATTTAGCAAATACAGATTTTTACAGCTCTAATAAAGAGACAATTTCTACTGATTACTGTAATCATTTTATTGATTTGTATTATATATATATTGCTGGAATTATTCATATAGGTTCACAATCAAAATTTGTGCCTTATATTGTTGAAGTAAATAAACTGGGAGAAACTGTTGGTGGTGGTGAAATCCGTGCAGGCACTATACTGGACCAAAGAATTATTAGAGCAAAAGTGGCTTCTTTTATAAAAACTTTAAGAACAGTTAGTGTTGACCCTGCAATAAATAAAGCTAATGTTTTTTATAAAGATAAAGCAACAAATCCATTTGAATTAGGCAAAAAAATAAATAGAGAAGTAGAAATTGTCTCTTTATTAGAAATGACATCTAATACTTATCAATTAGACTGGAAAGAAAAAACTTTTGATAAATCAGGAGTGCTGCTTTATATTAAAGGATACAGGGCTTTAGTTACAGTATATTTAATACCCACTGCTGTGGAAAGTATAGAAGATTTAACAAAAAATCCACTTGGAATTTATATTAAATATTATAGTATCTCTGAATTAAATTCTTCAGAAAATGATATTACTAATCAAAAATAAAGTTATTATGTATCCCATTAATTTTATCAGATAAAACTTAAGGAGTGTTGAAATGATAAATAAATATATAATGCTGTGTATTAATGATATATGATACTGTTAGACTGATTAAATTTAATGATGCACTTCTTTATAGTATATACTTGAATACATTTTTCAAACAATGATGTATAAACTAAAAAGATAAATATAAATTATAAAAAAAGAGCTGTCTATTATAATATAGACAGCTCTTATATCTTTAAGCTTTGGCGGCGGCCTATTCTCCCAAGTGTTATCTTCACTAAGTACATTTGGCGATGGGACCCTTCACTGCTGTGTTCGGTATGGGAACAGGTGTTACTTTCCCTCTATGACCACCAAAGCAGATTTAATTTATTATTCCAACCAATATTCATTTAAATAAGAATTAAGTAAAAGGAGTATAGAGTAACAACCACTTTATAGGTATAAAAGTCAAGCCCTCGACTTATTAGTATTGGTCAGCTCAATGCCTCACGACACTTACACCTCCAACCTATCAACCATGTAGTCTACATGGAGTCTTACGAACTTATGTTCTGAGAAATCTTATCTTGAAGCCGGCTTCCCGCTTAGATGCTTTCAGCGGTTATCCGTTCCGAACGTGGCTACTGGACTATGCTCTTGGGGAACAATCCACACACCAGAGGTCCGTTCACCCCGGTCCTCTCGTACTAGGGGCAAACCTTCTCAAATTTCTTACGACCACAGCGGATAAGGACCGAACTGTCTCACGACGTTCTGAACCCAGCTCGCGTACCACTTTAATCGGCGAACAGCCGAACCCTTGGGACCTGCTACAGCCCCAGGATGTGATGAGCCGACATCGAGGTGCCAAACCTCCTCGTCGATGTGAACTCTTGGAGGAGATCAGCCTGTTATCCCCGGAGTACCTTTTATCCGTTGAGCGATGACCCTTCCACTTGGAATCACCGGATCACTAAAGCCTTGTTTCCAACCTGCTCGACCCGTCAGTCTCACAGTTAAGCGCCCTTATGCTTTTGCACTCGACAGTTGGTGTCCAACCAACCTGAGGGCACCTTCGCGCGCCTCCGTTACTCTTTAGGAGGCGACCGCCCCAGTCAAACTACCCGCCTGGCAATGTCCCTCCGCTTACAAAGCGGCCAGGTTAGATAGTCAGCACACAAAGGGTGGTATTTCAAGGGCAACTCCACACATGCTGGCGCACACGCTTCTATGTTTCCCACCTATCCTACACATTATGTACCAAATATCACTGCCAAGTTATAGTAAAGGTTCACGGGGTCTTTCCGTCCCGCTGCGGTTAAGCGGCATTTTCACCGCTGCTGCAATTTCGCTGAGTATTCACTTGAGACAGCGCCCAGATCGTTACGCCATTCGTGCAGGTCAGAACTTACCTGACAAGGAATTTCGCTACCTTAGGACCGTTATAGTTACGGCCGCCGTTTACTGGGGCTTCAATTCTGAGCTCGCACCCATCCTATTAACCTTCCAGCACCGGGCAGGCGTCACACCCTATACTTCTTCTTACGAATTTGCAGAGTGCTATGTTTTTGTTAAACAGTCGCCTGGGCCTCTCATCTGCAACTCTTTTCTGCTCCTCTAGTAAATAGATTCACATACTCAGAGCCTACCTTATCCCGAAGTTACGGTAGTAATTTGCCGAGTTCCTTAAGTGAACTTATCTCATACGCCTTAGGATTCTCTCCTCACCTACCTGTGTCGGTTTGCGGTACGGTCAACATAATATCTACTTAGAGGTTTTTCTCGGAAGCGTGGTATCAATGACTTCGCTGGGGTTAACCAGCTCGTGCTCGTATCTCGGGTCATTAACTGTGCGGATTTGCCTGCACAGTCTGCCTACATACTTAAACAGACTAATCCATAAATCTGCTCACCTAACCTTCTCCGTCACCCCATCGTTAAACGATTTATGCCGGTACAGGAATATTGACCTGTTTCCCATCAACTACCCCTTTCGGACTCGTCTTAGGGACCGACTAACCCACCGCGGATTACCCTGCCGGTGGAAACCTTAGGTTTACGGCGAACGGGTTTCTCACCCGTTTTATCGCTACTCATGCCTACATTCTCTCTTCTGTACGCTCCACTAAACCTTACGGTTCGGCTTCTCCGCTGAACAGAATGCTCCCCTACCACTGTATAATAATCTTACACAGTCCGTAGCTTCGGTAATACACTTAGCCCCGTTATATCTTCGGCGCAGAAACGCTAGACCAGTGAGCTGTTACGCTTTCTTTAAAGGATGGCTGCTTCTAAGCCAACCTCCTGGCTGTTTCTCCATTTCCACATCCTTTACCACTTAGTGTATATTTAGGGACCTTAGCTGACGGTCCGGGCTCTTACCCTCTCGACCACGGATCTTCTCACCCGTAGTCTCACTGCTGATATATTCTCTTCCGTATTCGGAGTTTGTATGGGTTCGGTAAGCGGTATGCCCCCTAGCCCAAACAGTGCTCTACCCCAGAAAATTAAATATCAACGCTGCACCTCAATGCATTTCGGGGAGAACCAGCTATCACCAGCCTTGATTGGTCTTTCGCCCCTATCCACAGGTCATCCAAATGGTTTTCAACCCAAACTGGTTCGGTCCTCCACAGCGTCTTACCGCTGCTTCAACCTGCCCATGGATAGATCGACTGGCTTCGGGTCTAACGCATGCAACTAATTCGCCCTATTCAGACTCGGTTTCCCTCCGGCTTCACCTATCGGCTTAACCTCGCTGCATACGATAACTCGTAGGCTCATTATGCAAAAGGCACGCCGTCACATATTAACATATGCTCCGACCGCTTGTAGGCACATAGTTTCAGGTTCTATTTCACTCCCTTAACAAGGGTTCTTTTCACCTTTCCCTCACGGTACTCGTTCACTATTGGTCGATGACTAGTATTTAGCCTTAGAGGGTGGTCCCTCCTGATTCCTGCAGGACCTCACGTTTCCCGCAGTACTCGGGTACAGATTTAATCTCTTGACCATTTCGATTACGGGGCTCTAACCCTCTATGGCCGGCCTTCCCATGCCGTTCTTCTATAGTCGCAAGTATTATAACACCTGCCCCACAACCCCAGCCTTATGACTGGTTTAGGCTCTTCCGTTTTCGCTCACCGCTACTCACGGAATCGAGTTTTCTTTCTTTTCCTTCAGGTACTGAGATGTTTCACTTCCCTGAGTTCGCTCCCTTACGGGTAGTGGAGGGTCGCTCCACTGGGTTGCCCCATTCGGATATCCACGACTGTAACGCCTGTTAACAGCTTATCGTGGCTTTTCGCAGTTTGCCGCGTCCTTCTTCGCCTGTCATCGCCTAGGCATCCTCTATGCGCCCTTAGTAGCTTGACCTAAATTGCAGTTCTCTCTATACTCCTCTCACTTAATTCTTATTCTTATGTCAATCATTACTTCATTCCATAAATGATGGAAACACATTCCATCAAAAAAATGAAATGTATTTCTAATATCTATGGAGATAAGCGGGATCGAACCGCTGACCCCCTGCTTGCAAGGCAAGTGCTCTCCCAGCTGAGCTATATCCCCTCTTTATAAGTCATTTTAAACTCTTACATTTAAAACTTATTATTTTCTTTTCTAAAACAACAAACTAACATATTTTCTTCACTAATGGCTGAAAAAATCTTTCCAGACATCGCTCGCCTAATACTATGGGCCTAGATAGACTTGAACTATCGCCTACGCAGCAGGCATCCGCTCTAATCATCCTTCGCTATAGACCCCTTTTTATAATCTATTTTCATCATTACTGCGTTGATTTTTTCTCACTTGCTCATTTACCTTTATGTAAACTCTCTTCGCTCTAAAAAATCGCCTTGTCCTGATAAAAATATTCTTATAAATACGCCTAATACTATGGGCCTAGATAGACTTGAACTATCGACCTCACGCTTATCAGGCGTGCGCTCTAACCACCTGAGCTATAGGCCCTATCTTTTTAATCTATTTATACTGTCTCTGTGTTGATAATTTAAACCCCTTGCTCATTTACTTATATGTAAACTCTCTGCGGTCTTTAAATTATCGCCTTGATACAGAATAAATATTATTAAAAATATTCTTACCTTTATGCCCTTATAGAGCTTATTAGTTTAATTTAAATATCTTTCATACTTTATTAAAAATATTTAAGATAAACTAACTCAATTACTGGGGGATATTAATCCCCCATATTGTTTAGGTTAATATCGTGACAGACTTGCTTACTTTCCTTAGAAAGGAGGTGATCCAGCCACACCTTCCGGTACGGCTACCTTGTTACGACTTCACCCCAGTTACCAATCTCGCCATAGACGGCTCCCCCATTACTGATAGGCCACCGGCTTCAGGCGCGACCGACTCCCGTGGTGTGACGGGCGGTGTGTACAAGGCCCGGGAACGTATTCACCGCAGCTTTGCTGATCTGCGATTACTAGCGATTCCGACTTCATGCAGTCGAGTTGCAGACTGCAATCTGAACTGAGACATAATTTATGAGATTCGCTTATCCTTGCGGAGATGCTTCCCTCTGATTATGCCATTGTAGCACGTGTGTAGCCCTGGACATAAGGGCCATGATGACTTGACGTCGTCCCCACCTTCCTCCAGCTTATCGCTGGCAGTCTCTCCAGAGTGCTCAGCTTCAACCGTTAGCAACTGGAAATAGGGGTTGCGCTCGTTGCGGGACTTAACCCAACACCTCACGGCACGAGCTGACGACAGCCATGCAGCACCTGTCTCACAGCTCCTGATAAATCAGGCACAGCATTATCTCTAACGCCTTCTGTGGATGTCAAACCCAGGTAAGGTTCTTCGGTTAGCATCGAATTAAACCACGTGCTCCACCGCTTGTGCGGGCCCCCGTCAATTCCTTTGAGTTTCATTCTTGCAAACGTACTCCCCAGGCGGGATGCTTATCGCGTTTGCTGCGGCACTGAACTTAAAAGCCCAACACCTAGCATCCATCGTTTACAGCGTGGACTACCAGGGTATCTAATCCTGTTTGCTACCCACGCTTTCGCACCTCAGCGTCAGTTTCCAGCCAGATTGCCGCCTTCGCTAACGGTATTCCTCCTGATATCTACGCATTTCACCGCTACACCAGGAATTCTGCAATCCTCTCTGATACTCTAGTATTATAGTATCACTAGCCTTACTAAAGTTGAGCTCTAGTCTTTGACTAATGACTTACAACACCGCCTACGTGCTCTTTACGCCCAGTCACTCCGAACAACGCTCGCCCCCTCCGTATTACCGCGGCTGCTGGCACGGAGTTAGCCGGGGCTGCTTATACAGGTACCGTCAATACATACACAGTTACTTATAGGCATTTTCTTCCCTGTCGAAAGAACTTTACGACCCGAAGGCCTTCGTCATTCACGCGGCGTCGCTGCGTCACTCTTACGAGCATTGCGCAAAATTCCCCACTGCTGCCTCCCGTAGGAGTCTGGGCCGTGTCTCAGTCCCAGTGTGGCCGGCCACCCTCTCAGGCCGGCTACCCATCGTCGCCTTGGTAGGCCATTACCCTACCAACTAGCTAATGGGACGCGAGTCCATCTTTCAGCGTCAGGTCTCCCCAACTTTTCCTATATAAACATGCACTTATATAACTCATCCGGCATTAGCTCACCTTTCGGTAAGTTGTTCCAGTCTAAAAGGCAGGTCACTCACGTGTTACTCACCCGTGCGCCGGTTTAATCATCCCCGAAGAGACTTTCTCCCTGACTTGCATGTGTTAAGCACGCCGCCAGCGTTCGTTCTGAGCCAGGATCAAACTCTCCATACAAATTATTGTATTCCAAAAAAATTCTTACCTAACTAATTACTTAAGCTGTCTATCACAATTTAACCTATTCTGTTGTCAATACATAATCCCTTAAATATAAACAGGGTCACATAACCTAATACTTTTTTTCATTATTGTCAAGAACTTTTTTAAATAAGTTACTCAAAACTTTATATAAAAATTCTTAAAACAATATTAAAGCCACATCTTTCTATATTAAACCAAGAATATCAGCAGCTTCTGTATCAAGGGAAAGTATATATAACAAAACTTTTTTATATTGTCAATATATTTTTTTACATCATTTTAAAATTTTTGGATGACATATAAAAAGCCTTGATTATAATATAATAAAATGGTAAAAATATACTTCTATAATTTTACCTTTGTTATTGTTTTAAGGAGAATATATAATGACAAATTACAAAAATACTCTTAATTTACCTAAGACAGAGTTTCCTATGAAAGCAAACCTTGCTGAACAGGAACCTAAAAGACTGCAAAAATGGGAAGAAAATAATGTATATGATAAAATACAGCACTCAAGAAATGGATGTCCTGAATACATTCTGCATGATGGTCCTCCTTATGCTAATGGTAGTATTCATATTGGAACAGCTTTAAATAAAATATTAAAAGACTTCATCATAAAAATCAAAACTGGACAGGGTTTTAAATCACCTTATGTTCCCGGTTGGGACTGCCATGGTCTGCCAATTGAGCTAAAAGTTGACCAAGAGTTAGGTGAAAAGAAAAAAGATATGACTGTTGCACAAATCCGTAAAGTATGCAGAAACTATGCAGGCAAATATATTGATATACAGAGAACTGATTTTAAAAGGCTTGGTATTTTTGGTGTATGGGATAAACCATATATCACTATGGATTTTGAATATGAAGCAACAACTCTTGCTGAACTTTATAAATGTTATAAAAAAGGCGAAGTATATAAAGGGTCTAAGCCTGTTTACTGGTGCCATTCATGTGTTACTGCCCTTGCAGAAGCAGAAGTTGAGTATGCTGACCACACATCTACATCTGTTTTTGTAAAATTTCCACTTGATGATAATGCAAAAAATAAGCTTGGTATCAGCGGTGAAATATCTGCTGTTATATGGACCACTACCCCATGGACTCTGCCTGCCAATGTGGCAATAGCTGTAAACAGAGATTATGAATATTCCATTATTAAGATAAATGAAACAGAAAACAGTAACTTATCAACAGGTGAATATATTATAGCTGCAAAAGAAATGCTTGAAAATTTAGCGGAAACATTCAAAATCGCAGGATATGATGAAGTAAAAACAGTTAAAGGTTCAGAGCTTGAATATCTTAATGCACGCCACCCATTTTATGAAAGAAACTCTGTGATAGTTTTAGCTGACTATGTTACTCTTGACGCTGGCACTGGTCTTGTCCATACTGCACCAGGACATGGACAGGACGACTATGAAACAGGACTTCGTTATAATTTAGATATATTATCTCCAGTTGATGATAATGGTATATTAAGAAATGTTGGTATATTTGACGGAATGAATATTAATAAAGCTAATAAAGAAATAGTTGCATATATGCAGAAACATGGCTCACTGCTTGCTCAAAATGATATATCTCACTCATATCCACACTGCTGGAGATGTAAAAAACCTGTTATTTTCCGTGCAACTCCACAATGGTTTATTTCTATGAGTGAAAACAGCCTAAGAGAACGCACTCTTGATGCTGTAAAAAATAAAGTCAAATGGATACCTTCATGGGGACAGAACAGGATTCAATCTATGATTGAAAACCGCCCTGACTGGTGTATTTCCCGTCAAAGATTATGGGGTGTACCTATTGCATTTATTACATGCCATGACTGCGGTGAAATAATATTTAATGATGAAATAGAAAAGACAACAGTAGAAGCATTTGAAAAAGAAGGTGCTGATGCATGGTTTGAACATGATGAAGCATTTTTCTTAAATGGTATAACAAAATGTCATAAATGTGGCTCTACACATCTTAAAAAAGAAAAAGATATTCTTGATGTATGGTTTGATTCAGGAACAAGCCATGCAGCAGTATGCGAAAAACGCCCAGAACTTGGCAAACGAGCTAATATGTATTTAGAAGGAAGCGACCAGCATAGAGGCTGGTTCCAAAGCTCTATTTTAGAAAGTATGGCAACAAGAGGTGTGCCACCATTTGATGAAGTATTAACTCATGGGTTTGTTGTAGACGGCAATGGAAGAAAAATGTCTAAATCCCTTGGCAACACTATTGCTCCAATGGATATTATTAATAAATACGGCACAGAAATATTAAGGCTGTGGGTTGCCGCAGAAGATTATACTGAAGATGTGCGTATTTCTGAAGATATAATTAAACGCATTACTGAAAGCTATAGAAAAATCCGTAATACTGCAAGATACATATTAGGCAACTTAAATGATTTTGACCCTGATAAAGATATGCTTGAATATGATAAACTTATGGAGCTTGATAAAAACATATTAGGCAGATGGCAGCTTGTGAAAGCAAAAATATATGAATCATATAATATATACCAGTTCCATGGCTTTTATCATGGGTTTTTAAACTTCTGTATTAATGATTTATCATCATTTTATTTAGATATAATCAAAGACAGAGCTTATTCGTCTAAAAATCATTCTTATGAAAGACGCTCTGCACAAACTGCCATGTTTACTTTAATCAAAGAAACAGCTGTTGTAATTAATCCAGTTTTAAGTTTTACTGCTGATGAAATATGGGAATATCTGCCAAAATGGAATGATAAAAAAGAATTTGTATTTGAAGAATTTTTCCCAAAAGTAGAAGATTATAAAATTGACTATAAGTGGGGAATTATAACTAATGTTCGCAAAGAAGTTAATAAAGCATTAGAAATTGCCCGTGCTGATAAAGTCATAGGTCATCCGCTTGATGCAGAAGTTATCATTTCTGTTAGTGAAGATATGGCAAAACATTTAACAGTAGATGAAGGTCTTGAAAGAATGTTTATTGTTTCAAAAGCTGTAGTTGTTACTGGAAATATTGAAAATGCTTATGTGTCAGAAGACGGGCAGATAAAAGTATTAGTGCAGCCATGCAGTGCACCAAAATGTGCCAGATGCTGGACTCATTCTGATACTGTTGGTAAAGATGAAACTCATATAGAAGTATGCCAAAGATGTGCGGAGGCTTTAAAATAGATGAGTTTTAATGCTAAACTTAAAAATATATGGCAAGAAATTGTTAATAAAAAAAAATATCTGCTGTTTTTTACTCTGCTTCCATTAGCAGCAGATATTATAACAAAAAATATTATTAAATCAACAATGGAGCTTTACAGTGCAGTGCCTGTAATTGATGGGTTTTTTAACATAGTATATGTTTTAAATCCGGGAGCTGCTTTCAGCTTTCTTCATGATATGAATGAAAACTACAGGCAGTTATTTTTTGTAACTGTAACAATAATTGCAATATTCATAATACTTTATATTTTTGCATTAGAAAAATCAAAGGCAGGTAATACAGGATTTGCTCTTATTTTAAGCGGTGCAGCAGGCAATTTAATTGACAGGATATATATGGGAAAAGTTGTAGATTTTCTTGACTTTTACTATTCATCATACCATTTTCCAGCATTTAATTTGGCAGACAGCTGTATTACTATTGGGGTATCATTAATTATTATAGATATGCTTTTTATTAATAAAAAGAAATGGGAAAAATAAAATGCAAAATACACAAAATGAATTCATAATATATAAAGAAATTCAAAAAAACACTATGCTTAAATGGCTTTTTGATAGTAAAATTAAGCATACTACAGAAGATGAGTTTTTTAAAGAATGGCAGGAATATGTAAAAAATGAGAATATGGAAAGGGTATATCTATTAGAACCTTTAGAAGCTAAAAGCGTAAAAAACCTGCATTGGAGAGATAGGCTGACAATGGCACAATTCATATTCCTTCATCCTGTATATTTTTCTTATGAATATTATGAGTTTATTTTGCAATTTATTCACGATAAAAAATATTTAAATATCCTGCTTTATCTTTTGTGTATAAGTAAAAAAAACCAATTAGAAGAAGTAAAAAAGTTATTTTTGCTTTTAGCGGATAAGGGTGCAAATTTAAATACTTTATTTTATTATAAAATGTCATACGACCACAAATTTGAACCACTTGTTTTTAATCTCGTTTCTGATTATGAATATCGAGACAAAAAGCAAAAGCCTAAGCAGCTTGAGGTTTTACGCTTTCTTTTAGAAATTGGAGCTGACCCTAATATAAAAAATATTGAAGGAATGAATTTATTACACTATGCAGTAGATACTGATAGTAGTTTTGCACAAGTAGTCATAGAGAGCGGTAAGATAAAAGACATCAATGAAAGGGTTGATAAATACAGAACAGACATGTATCGTGATGAAACAGCATTACATATTGCGGTTTTTGATAAACAATTAAGCACTGTAAAAGCACTCATTAATGCAGGAGCTGATGTTAATGCTATCAATAAGTGGGGAAAAACGCCACTAGAAATGAGTGAAAGCCAAAGCATAAGCAAAATCATTCAAAAAGCAGGTGGAAAAACTCTTGTAGAGCTTTTAGAAAGCGAAGAAAAAGCAAAAAATTGTAAAAATTCTATATGGGAAGAAAGTGAAAAAATAGGTAAAAACAAAAGAAAAAACGAAATCATATTTCAACAAAATGCAATCTACTATGATACAATCCATAATGAACCTCTTTGGAAGATTTTTATAGAAGTAAGCGACGAATATCTTGAAAAATTAAGTCCAATTTATTATATCTATACCAAGAAAGATTTAGAAAAACTAAAAAGCGGTGATAAATACAAGCCAAACAAAAGAGATGAGTTAAAGGCTTTAGTAAAAGATGAAAGTATAAATTTAAAAGATATTGATATAAGTCTAATTACAGATATGAGTTTTGTTTTTTCTGATAGTGAAAGGAAAGATTTTAGCGGAATAGAAGATTGGGATATGAGTAAAGTTACTAATACAAACTATATGTTTTACAATGCTAAAAACTTTAACCATCCATTAAACAAGTGGGATATGAGTAATGTTAGCAGTATGAAAGGTATGTTTTACGAAGCCCAGTCTTTTAACCAACCCCTAGATAAATGGGATACAAGCAATGTTACAAATATGAGTGAAATGTTTTATAAGGCTAAAAAATTTAATCAGCCTTTAGAAAACTGGAATGTATCCAATGTTAGAAATATGTATGGTATGTTTTATGAAACTTTATCATTTAATCAACCATTAGCTAAATGGGATATAAAAAGTGTTGAAAATATGAAATTTATGTTTTCTTATGCTAAATCATTTAATCAAAATCTTGATACTTGGGATCTCTCTAAAGTGAAAAATAAAGAATTTATTGCTGATAGAAAAAAAGTAAAGCTTAACATTCCTATTCCTACAAAACAAAGCAGTGCAAATGAAAAGCTTTTAAAAGCAATTCTTCGTTCAAATGTGGATAACTTCCATAAAGCAATTAAAGCGGGAGCAAATATTAATGAACCTATTGAAGTGATAGAAGATTATGACGACTGTGAAGAATATGAGGGATGCAGTTTTCTAGCTGTAGCACTTGATAAGGCACTTTATCATCTCACTTACTTTAATCATGGCAAAAGAGGGAAATTTAATAAAGAAAAATATGAAAAAAAATATGCAAAAGCTTTTGAGATTTTAAATACTTTAAAATCTATAAATCCTGATGAGAGTGGTATAGAATGTAGTGCAGCTGATAGACTAGACTCTATCATAGAAACAAGAGAGATGGAGCTTTATGATGACCCTGCCGCATATGGGTATGCAGATTTTGAAGATAAAATGAGTAAAGATGAATGGTTAGCATGTGACCCTGTAAAAGAATATTTGGAAAGTTTTGAGTTTTAATGCAGAGTTACCCAAATAAGCCATATAATCAATACAGCAAGAGAATTGAGCCTGTTTCCATGTCATACTGAAAGTGATAAGGCGAAGTATCTAAAAGAGAAGATAATTTAAATATATTATACATTACTGCAACAATATATAATTTAGATTTTTCGCATGTAAAATCAGGCTCAAAATGACTTATGCACAAAAT
>OFGC01001576.1_pt1 | contig 14657 bp, 9 predicted proteins | sample 1521691 | NCBI WGS metagenome assembly OFGC01 (sample SAMEA3504121, study PRJEB24116) | mouse gut metagenome | biome: mouse gut; feature: mouse-associated habitat; material: faeces | place: Denmark | collected 2011
AAATAGTGGTTTTCTTTATTACTTGCTATCAATCTTGATTAAAAACGTATAATTTGTATGTCGTCTAAATAAGGAGTCGAGAAAGCGGCATAGCATACCGCAGAGACTGAAAAATGTTCGTTTTTGAACTTTAGAAATGAATTGCTCTGATACTATTGGCTTTAACTGGAACTTAAGCCGATTTTCAGCTTTTAAGAAAGAGTCGGATAGGTAAAAGTAATCACTGCGATTTCTCCTTCTTCGACATTCTCGGTTTGATAGGTACCTTTGAAATGTTCAAAGAACAACTGGTTGATTTTCTGTTGCACTGATACTTTTTGAGAGGCAAACCTGGGATCGGCTATCGGGCTGTTCTCTATCCGGCATGCTATGATGTGTTTGTCCGGATGGTTGACCAAGAACATGCTGACTTTGCGCGTTTCTTTACAGTCGTTTGGATAAAGCAGCATACTTGTCACTATTTGTGTAAGGCGGTTGACGTCGGTATGGATACGCGCATCTCCTACCTCCACTTGTAGTTTCAGGAGGATACGGCCTTCACTGCGCATTTGTATTAGAAAACCTAGTTCGTTGCACCATTCTTTTACATTACAATCCTGCAATTGAAATTTCATCATATTCGCTTCCAGGCGTGAGAGGTCCAATACGTCGTTTACCAGTTGGATAAGCTCACCCGAATTGGCCTGGATAATACCGGAATACTCTTTTCGCTCTTCTTCATCCAGCTCGTTGTCGGTGGAAAGCAGTTGGGAGAAACCGACTACATTGTTCAGTGGAATACGGATATTATAACTCATATTGGCAAGGAAACGGCTTTTTACTTCGTTGGCTTCTTCGGCAATAATTGCCAATTTACGCATTTCCTTCTCATCTTGTTGCAGCCGCTTCCTGCTTCTATACATATGTAGGTTGAAAAGTAACAAGGCTATAATGATGATAATGGAGGTGACCAGACAGATACGGTGAAAAGTGGCTTGCCGCTGTTCTTTCTGGAAAAGCAGTTGGTCCATATTATATAGGCTTTGTATCTGTTCTATCTGTGAGGTGGAGAATACTGTATATAACGAATCTCTTGCCTTGGTTATTTGTTTATAGATAGGAAGTGCGTCGTCCGGAAACCCCATCTTTACTAGTATATCCGCTTTCTGAAGTCCATAAATCATGGCATTATCCAGTGAAATAGGGGTTACAAGTTCAATGGCGTCTTCTAAATAAACCAAAGCTTTGTCGTATTCTTTTGTCAGTTGGTAATATTCGGCATATGCTGCCAAACGTATCAACCGATAAGGAAGAAATGAAGATGTACTGAGATGCCGCTCTGCTTTCTGCAAATATTCCCATGCTTCCGCAGGACGTTGAAGGCGGGTATAGTAAAGGGCGTATTGTAAATCTATGAGCAGATACAAATTGGTATAGCCGTTTGTCAGTACGGTGGTGCCTTCTTCCTGCAATCTGTTTTTTGCATTGTTGAGTTCCTCCAGATACCGGAACATGTTGTCATTGTCATGCAGATATGAGTAAGCCAGTACCGCTTTTGTCAATAAATCAATCTGAGTGGCAAGGGAGGAATCCGGACTTGTCAGTTCAAAAGCCTTGTTTAGGTAGGTGATTCCTTCTTTGTAACGTAAGGTATTGAAATATCCAGTCATCAGGCATAGGCATGCTTCGCGCATACCGTCATGGTTGCCAAGACTTTGAGCCTTGTCGTACATGTCTTGTGCTTGTTTGAGGGCTAATTCAATCTTCTGGCTGATGACATAGAATTCTATCATCATCTTTTTGCCTCTGAAGTAATGACGGTAGTAGTTGTGCTCTTCAGACAACTGTTCGAGCCTCTTCAGCCATTGTTCTGCATGTTTTTGGTCCAGTAGGTTGTAGTAATAAATAATGTGCGCATATATGGCCGCACTCTGGTAAAGTATATTTTTCTGGGCGATGGCCTCTTCCAGTAATTTGTTCTCGTAATAGATGAATGTCGGTGACAGTTGGTCAAGCAGTGCTATCTGATATAGGGTTTCCAATCTGGTGGTATCGGCTGGGGAGGCAAGATATATACGTAGCAGGCTATCCTTGGCTTCTGTCCGTCGCACATCTGCGTGTGCGGACGGTAACAGCCAGCATAAGGCAATGAGCAATGTAAATATCTGTTTCATTTCTTATTCTCCTTTCTGCCTGTCTGGCTTATGGGATGGGTGAAACAGAAGCGTGAGCCTTCGGTATACTCTGAATCAATCCATATTTGTCCTCCGATATGTTCTATGATAAGTTGGCATATGGAGAGCCCCAACCCACTGCCTTGAACATTTTCATTCAGCTTTTCAAAACGTTGGAAAATGTTGGTTTGCCTATCTTTGGGAATGCCGCAACCGGTATCTGTTACGGTGAATAGTACGGTGTCGTTCGTTTCTTTTTCCAGCTTTAGGACAATGCTGCCTTGTGGGGTAAATTTGGTAGCATTTATCAGTAGGTTAATCAGGACTTGCTGTAGGCGTGAGTCGTCAGTCTCGATGGGCATTTCTTCCAGCTCGGTGGTGAATGTAAGTTCAGCTTGTGTCTGTTTCACTTTATTCACGGTATCTATCACGTTTTTGCAAATGCTTACGGCATCATGTTGTGCAATACAGAATTGCAGTTTGCCGAATTCAAGACTCGATAGATCTATCACGTCGTTAATAAGCTTCAGCAATAGTTCTGAGTTCTGTTGGATAACTTCATTGCACTGACGGCGTGTCTCATCGTCCAGTCCCTCTTCCGTCAATAGGGATGAAAAGCCCGATAATGCATTGAGCGGGGTACGGATTTCGTGGCTCATGTTCGAGAGGAACACGCTCTTTGCACGCATGGCATTTTCGGCATTTATCCGTGATGTTGCCAGTTTTTGGGTGGAGAGCTTCACCTTTTCCCGCTGCCTTTTGAGTAGGATGGCAAGTAGAACAAATAACGTTACTAATGCCATCGTTCCTACCAATATGCTGGTTATGATTTTATTGTATTCGTTATTGCTGGCCGTCTCTATCTTATCTACCTGGTATTTTGCCTTTATCGTATTGATTTGCCGGATATAGCTTTGTGAAGCCAGTGTATCTATAGGAGGATACAATTCCTGGTAGATTCGGCAGGCTTCCATGGCCATGCCTTGTATTTTGCAGAGATAGATTTTTTCCAGCGAAGTCCAGCGGTAATACGTGGAGCGTTTATTACCGGAGTATTCTGCTTGCAATTTGGAGTAGATGTCCAGAGCTTGTTTCCAGTATTGTTTGTCCCAATTTCCCATGGCTCTATAGTAGGCGGCAGTGGTATAATCCAAGTGAAACCGATAGAACTTCTCTGGGTGCAGTTGGTAAATGGAGTCCATTTTGTGGAGCCAGATGTTTGCTTCATCAAGATAGTCTTGTGAGAGGTGTCCATGGGAAATGGCAAAATTCGTCTTTTCGATGCAGAAAAAGAAGTCTGTCGGGTAGTCAGGCTCCTGATATAATATTTTCTCCAGCTCTTCCAGGATTTTTTCCGCTTCTTCCAGACGTCCTTTCCGTTGCAGAACGTTGGACATTTTTAAAAGAAGCTGTGCCCTATATGGATGCTGGTCTGAAATGTTGGATAGTTCAGTCAAAGCATCCTGGTATGATTCCAGGGCTTTATCTCCCATGTTGGCTATTGTATTATAGGCGTCTCCAATGGCTTGGTTAGCCACTACCATACCAAATTGGTAGTCTGTAGCTTTGGCTTCTTCGTACATAAGTTGTGCCCGGTTCGTTGCTAAGCTGATATCGCCGCGCAATGTGTAGGCATTGGCCAATTGAAGTTGTAATAGAAAATACGTCGTTCTATCTTCATTTGATTGTAGGGTGGGAAGAAGTTGCTCACTCCACGTAATGACGCTGTCTATGGATATGGAGTCATCATAGAGAACTTGTCTTTTGACCAATGATTGCAGAATACTCTGCTTTTCTTGATTGGCTATTGTATGTGCTGATAAGACAGAAGTATACAATATCTGCCCCAATAGCATCCATATAATCATTTTTGTTCTCAAATGTTTGTTTGCCTCTTTTGTTTATTATTGGCAAAAATAAATATAAACGAGTAAATAAAAAATTAAATAGATGCTTTTTTTCTCCTTTATAGTCAATTTGTTAGCAACTTTATGCAGGAGATTGGAAGGGATTAATAGAGTTCCAAACCAAACTCTTCTTTTAGTTGTAACAGTGCACTGTTCTTTTGTGCCATCATCTGGAATTTTTCAACGCGTCCATAGGCACGTACCTTTTCGGTAGGAGCACTAATCCGGACAGTCATGGTGACTTTGCGGTTCTTTAGCCGGGTACGTAGGTAATTTTGCAGAGTGGGTATCATGCCGGTAAATTCCTTGGCAACGATTTCATTATCTACCACAGCCTCAAAAGTTGTGTCATTTATTAAAGTGATGCGCATGTTCTGCATACGCTTGGCTATGGCTACTTGCTCCTTGGGCATACGTCCGGCATACTCCTGCCAGTAATAGTTCAAATCCCTTTCATTGAAGATGTAGTCTTCTTCCGGTTGTGCTGCTTGGTGGGCGGCAGTAGGGTTAGATGAAGGGTTTCTTTGTTCCTCTTCTATATGGGGGCGTTTGATGGATACCCCTAATCCGGACATTTTCATGACCGGAATTTTTTTCTCTTCTCTCCCTTGCGCCATTAATACGGCAGTAGGTGTAGCATGTGGAGTTGTTGCATTACTATGCTGCGTGGCAGCAGGTTGGGGAGTGCTGTTTGTCTGTACTGCCGGCTGTACGGTTTGTTGGGGCGTGGCAGCAGTGGCCTGTGGCTGAGCGGCGGCAGGCTGCGTGAATATGGGTTTTATAGCTTGTTTAGGGCTGCGCCCATTGGCACCGTCGTCCTCCTCGGCGGTCAGTTGTGCCACTTGTATCAGAGTGAGCTCTACCAGTAGCCGTTTGTTTTTACTGGCACGGTAGTTCAGGTCACAATCGTTGCAGAGCTTCATGGCACGGTAAAGAAAAGGGAGGGGGCATTGCTGTGCTTGTGCTTGGTAACGTTCGCGGATGCTTGCGCCCACTTCAAGCAACGGCAGTGTCGCCGGGTCTTTGCTGACAAGCAAGTCGCGCAGGTGGGATGAAAGTCCGGTGATGAAGTGGCTGCCGTCGAAGCCTTTGTTGAGCACATCATTCAGTAATAGCAACGCGTCACTGATTTTGTTCTCAAGAAAGAATCCGGTTAGTTTGAAGTAGTATTCATAGTCCAGCACATTGAGGTTTTCAATCACGCTCTTATAGGTGATGTGTCCTCCGGTGAAGCTTACCACCTGGTCGAAGATGGATAGTGCGTCGCGCATACCGCCGTCTGCTTTGAGGGCAATGACATTCAACGCTTCCGGTTCAGCAGTGATACCTTCTTTGGAGGCGACATATGCGAGGTGTGCTACGGTATCTTCCACACCAATCCGGCTGAAATCATATATTTGGCAGCGTGAAAGGATGGTGGGCAATATCTTGTGCTTCTCGGTAGTGGCAAGGATGAATATGGCATGGCGTGGAGGCTCTTCCAGTGTTTTCAGGAAAGCATTGAAAGCCGAGGCGGACAGCATATGTACCTCGTCAATGATATATACTTTGTATTTGCCTATCTGAGGTGGAATGCGTACCTGCTCCACCAATTGGCGGATGTCATCCACAGAGTTGTTTGAGGCGGCATCCAGCTCATGGATATTGTAGGAGCGCTGCTCATTGAAGGAAGTACAGGATTCACACTGGTTACATGCTTCACCGTCTGCTGTGGGGCTCATGCAATTGATTGTTTTAGCAAAGATACGGGCACAAGTTGTTTTTCCCACGCCTCTTGGACCGCAAAAAAGATAGGCATGCGCCAGTTTTCCGGTGGCAATGGCATTCTTCAAGGTAGTGGTCAGTGCACGTTGGCCTACTACGGACTCAAAGGTCGAGGGACGATATTTCCGTGCAGATACGATATAGTTTTCCATATTTGGGATATTCTTTGCTTTTTGTGCAAATGTACACAAAAAAAAGAAATCTTTCGGTTATTCCTCTTATCTTTGTGACGTGAAGTTATATGATGGACAAGCTCCATCATGAATGATAAATTGCTAAATAGTAGATAACGAGATGGATAAACTTGCTTCTCTTTGGTCTTTTGTCCGCAAGCATAAATATCTGATTACGCTTGCGTTGTTTGCTGTAATTATCGGGTTCCTGGATGAGAACAGTGTTGTACGCCGTTTGGGTTACGCCCGGGAAGAAAGCCGTCTGCGCGATGAAATAGAAAAGTACCGCAAGGAATACGAGGAGAATACCGAACGGCTCAATGAGCTTGCCGTCGACTCCGGTGCCATCGAACGGATTGCCCGTGAGAAGTATCTGATGAAAAAGCCCAATGAGGATATTTATGTATTTGAAGAAGATATAGAAGAATGAAACAACTGATACCCGCCCTTTTCGCAGTAGGGGCCGTGATGCTCTTGGCAGGAGCTGCCGTTTATATCACGGGCTGGCCTCTTTCACCTTATATATATACTATCGGCGCTACGATGGTTGCTTTGGCCCAAATTAATTCTCCGTCCAAATGTAAAAGTCCCACTGTCAAACGCCTGCGCCGACAGCAAATATTCGGTGCGCTTTTGCTGGTGCTTACGGGGGCATTCATGCTCTTTACAAGGGGCAATGAATGGATTGTGTCTCTGACGATAGCCGCCATTCTTGAGCTTTACACTTCGGTACGTATTCCACAAGAGGAGGCGAAAGAAGGTTTAAGCTAAATCCGGAACATATATTCTGCATAAACAAGAGGGGCTGAACTCTTTTATAGAGCCAGCCCCTTTCTCATTTAGTTAATCTTCTGCGTTATCCGTCTATCTTTCTACCTTTTCTACTGTCAGAACTGCCGAAGAGACACCTGCCGTTACGTCAACTGTGAACCGGTAAGCGACACCGTTTTCCAGGCTTTTGCCTTCTACGAGGCCCAAGTTGCCGGCATCACGTCCGTTGGTACCGTCACCTATAAATACTAAGTCACTGGTGGTAGACAAGGCATCGTTTTTATATTCACCTCCCCAACCTTGCTGGTGGAAGAACTTGAAGTTGATGTCATCAGATTTGATTTGCTCTCCCGCTACTACTGTTACCTGATACTTCTTCGCTTCAATCTGTGACATGCAGAGACCTTTTTCTGTAGTCCAACCTACGGCATTGGTCGCTCCGGAAGGTTTACCGATACCGTCACCGATAATCCAAAGGGCGCCGGTTCCGTCATCGTTCAGAGTGGCGGTGCTTGTTCCGTTCATTTTCAATACTTCCAGATAATTCAGGGCCAGGTTGGCAATGACGCGATAAGTTCCATCGATGGGCAGGAACTTCAGCGAACCGTCTTCATTCTTTTCGAAGAAGTCGGGGTCTATCCAATATTGGTCGAAGTTGGGAATGTCTGCAGTGATGTTGTCCCCTTGCTTCAGATTGAGGTCGATGCTGTAATGGTCATCATCCACCATCTCCATTTCAGAACCGTTCAGCAGTAGTTTCACGAAAGGAGCGGCTGCATAAGTCAACGTATTGAAGGAGATGGAATATTCTCCAGCTGACAGATTGGAGAAGGTAATTTCACTGGAGGTACCTTGTGTAATGGCACCGTTGCTCCATCCGAAGTTGATTTCATTCCCGTTGGCGCCTACTTTAGGAGCTTTGATGTAACCTTTCACTTTTTGTGCAAATTCACCGGTCACGCTATACTGATTGGCTGCGACTTTTTCCATGCGGTATTCTTGGTCTCCGGAAATCAGAGTTAGGTAGGGGAAGTCCGGACGACTCAGCGCCACGTCATAGCTTTTTTCTGTAATTGTGAAATTGATGTTCTGCAGAATGAACTTCAATGTAGCTGTTCCGTTGGGAATATTTGCCAGATAGGGAACATATATTTTCCCGGTATAGTCTTGACCGTTTACTTTTGTACGGATTATAGTCTCTGACACCATTTCGTCGCTGAAGTATAACCGCGCTTTTAACGTGGAAAGGGGTACATCTGCGTCCGATGCCTTGATTGTAAAAGGCAGACTGTCTCCGAACAAGGCTGAAGAAGGTTCTGCCTGAAAGTCCATTGTCGGGTTGCCGGGAACCGGATCGTCATCGCTGCAAGCATTCAGCATGGCTATGCCTGCCAATGCCATTAGATAGTATTTTAAGCTTTTCATTATAATCTTCTGTTTAAATTATTAGTTTTATTTTTTCCAACGGTAAGAAACGACTGCTTTGGCCGGAACTTCGTAGGAAAAGTAGTGTGTGCCGTCGCTTACGGTGATTCGCTTGGCATCTGCATTGTTGTTTGCCAATACGAATGCATAGGTACCGTCCGTATTCTCGAAGGCGGAGTAGGTGATTCCGTTGGCTGTGTAACCGGTCGTTCCGATACGTACAGCTCCCGGTTTCACGACTGAAGACATGTGCCCGATAAGGTAATAATGGGAATTACGGACAATTTTAGAATAGTTTGTATTGTCAATATCCACTGCACCGTAGCAGGTCTTGCAAGAACCATCTGAGGGGCTTACCGGTCCCAGGTCACTGTCTAACATCAGATTCCACACAATGGTGCCGCGGCACCAGTTGTTGGCTGTTCCCAATGCTATTTCTTCCATATCGTTAAGCAGGCGTGCTTCCAAATCGCGACCGGAGTTCCAAGTACCGATGGAGGTTTCCGTAAAAAGCAGTTCCTTGTTGGGATAGAGTTTGTGGATATTCAGCAACTCAGAACGGTTACCGCCATAATTATGGTAGGCAGCGCCCGCAATGTATTGTGAGGCTTCCGCATCATCATAAATCTTGGTAGGGTAACTTTTTTGGTCGGCCAGATTGTCGTAGTTGTAGTTATGGTCGAAAACATAAATCTTTGTAGTAACTCCGGCTTCTTTGAAGGCAGGGCCCAGGCCGGTCTTGATGAAGTCACGGGCTTCTTCCCATCCCATGAACAAGGATGCTGAGTTACCGTGGTTCAGCGGTTCGTTCTGCGGAGTCACAGCGTGGATTTTGATGCCTTCCTTTTCGAAAGCTTGTATCCATTTTACGAAATAGTCGCCATACGTTCTGTAATATTCGGGGTTCAAGTGTCCGCTGGTCCATGAGTCAAAGGGTACACGTTCCTCCAGGCTTTTCACTTTCATCCACTTCGGACATGTCCAGGGAGCGGCAATTATTTTGACGGCAGGATTGATTGCCAGAATTTCCTTCAATATAGGAATCACATATTTGGTGTCTTCCATCGGAAGGGCAAAGTGCTCAAGTCCCTTTTCGTCACAGCAAGTGAATTCACTGAATGAGAAGTCGGAACAACCGATGGCAATACGTACATAGCTGAAGCCGTAGCCTTCTTTGTCCGAGAATGTTTCAGTCAGAAACTTCGTGCGGTTCTCTTGTGTCATCTGCATCAGGTTGTAACCGGTAGAGCCGGTGATGGCTGCACCGAAACCGTCCATTTCCTGATAGCGGGTGGCAGGGTTGAGTGTCACGGTAGAAGGTGACATGTTGCTTCCGGTGCCGAAGGCCAGCCCGGACTTTGTCAAATCATAAGTACGACTGGTGTTCGTTACATAGAGGGTAACATCCTTTGCCTCTTCCGTGGGTTGGTCTGGCTTGGGTTCCGGTGTAGGGGTGATGTTACTGTCATTGTCATTGCCGCAGGCTGCCAGTATGGTGAAGCAGCCTAATGCGGTAGTGAATATATTTCTTAAATTCATATTCAATTGATTTTTATATTACTCATTAGTATTAATAGCCCGGGTTCTGTATCAGATTTTCGTTCTGGTCGATGGCTCCTTGGGGAATAGCCAGCAGATAGGAGTTCTCATTGAACAGATTTTCTTGTGCATGGCGGCCGCTGTCTTTGGCGTAAACGGCGTTCATCACTTCTTCTACCTTATTGAGGCGGCAAAGGTCGTACCAGCGCTGTCCTTCAAAGGCAAGCTCCATGCGGCGTTCGTCCATATAAGCTTGGAGCAATGCTTCTTTACTGCTGCGGGTGCTTTGTGGAAGTTTGCCCAGTCCGGCGCGGTTGCGGATGCGGTCGATGATGTCGGCTGCACCGTTCAGGTCGGGAGCCTCTCCCATAATTTTTGCTTCGGCTTTGAGGAGCAGGATATCGGCATATCGCAGATAGATAATGCTGTTGAACGCAGAGCGGCATTTGTACATGAAGGCATAATGGTCTGCCGGATAATAGTTGCTCCATCCGCAGTCATACCATACAACAGATTCATTGTAACGTTTCGTGTCTCCTTGCTCTTCATAGAGGCGGATAAGGTCACGGGAAGGGGTAATCCATTTGGCCCAGGTGAAACTTTCATCCCAGTTGCTCAAGTTACGGCCGAACATCCAAGTACACCAGTTGCCGGAGCCGGGAGGAAAGTGGGCTTCGAGAATTGCCTCCTTGGTATTGCGTACCCGGCAGTCTTTTTTTTCCGTATCATACGCCCAAAGGTCGCTGAAGTCTTCCACGAGGTCGAAGCCGTCGGCAGCAAGTTCATCGGCATATTTGATAACCTTTGCATAATCGCGCAGAGGTTTTTCTGCATAGACCTTGGCAAGCATGGCACGTGCCACCGATTTGGTAAGTATGCTCTTGTCTGATGTGTCGTTTGTCGGTGTGTTGGGGTTTTCCACTGCTTCAGTCAGGTCTTTCTCTATTTGGGCGTAAGCCTCTTCAGCCGTATTCTGTGGAGGAAAATAGGTCGGGTACATTTCTTCTACGTTGTCTTCGGTAATGTCACCGCCCACGGTAGTGATGACCGGGAAGTTACCCCATAAGCGTACCATATCGAACATGACCATGGCACGGAATATCTTGGCTTGTGACTGATACTTGCCGCGTTCACTTTCACTGAGTGCCTTGAGCTGGTCACAGCCCACGATGATGCGGTTGGCAACGGCAATGTCGCCTAAGAAACGGTCCCAGTCACGTTTTAGTACAGAATTAGAGCCTTCAATGGAGTTGGTTTCGTAAGGCACCACTTCGGCCCCCGTTGTTCCGGCGTAGGCATTATCGGAATGAGCGTCACCGATAAGCAGTTTGTCGACATACCAGTGCTCCTGCTGGTCACGAAATTTTTTGTGAAGGGTTACCATTGAAGTTTCCACGTCTTGCACACTGTTGAAAATAGGCTTTTCATCAGTTTTGTTCACTCCTTCCGTTACATCCGAGTAGGTGTCTACCGGATTATAGTCCAAGTCACATGAGGTTGCGGTCATTGCCAACACTACACCGCAAGCTATACTTTTATATATATGGTTTAATTTCATAAGTTATTTCTCCCTTTTTTAGAATTCAACATTGATACCGAAAACGAATGATTTGCTCTGCGGGTAAGTTCCATAGTCGATGCCCTGTACAGAACCGCTGTTGCCGTATTGGTTCACTTCAGGGTCCATACCTGAATAGCTGGTCCAGGTCAGCAAATTGCTGGCGGTAAAATAAGGCTGTACGCGGCTGATGCCCCATTTCTTGAACTGGCGGCAACGGATGTTGTAAGAGAGTGAAATGTCTTTTACACGCAGGTAGCTGCCGTCTTCCACAAAGTAAGTGGAATTCTTGATGTTGAAGTTGGCTTTCGGGACATTCGTAATCTGTCCGGGAATTCTCCAGCGTTTCAATACTTCCGTTGACTGGTTTTTACCGTCATACATACCTTCGGTTTCCATACGGGACACATTGAAGATGTCGTTTCCGTAGCTTCCTTGGATGAAGATGCTCAGGCTGAGGTCTTTCCATGTAAAGGTGTTTGTCAATCCGTAGATGAAGTCGGGATTCGGGTCGCCGATATAGGTACGGTCAGAAGTGGAAATCTTGCCGTCTTCGTTAAGGTCGCGATAAACCAGGTTACCGGTTTCGGGGTCTACACCGTCGCTGATGTAGCCGTAGAAACCACCCAAAGGACGTCCGGGCTCATTGCGTACGATATTTTCTTTCACCACCTCGGCACTGCTTGCTGCTGTATAGATTTTCTGCAATGACAGCTTGGTCAGCTTGTTCTTATTGAAAGAAATGTTGAAGTCTGTATCCCAAGAAAACTCGCCGGTCAGGTTATGGGAGTTGATGGCGAACTCGAATCCCTTGTTGGTCATCTCGCCTTCGTTACGGGTGATGCTGGTGGTTGCTGCCGCACCAGCAGGCAGACTTACATTCATCAACATGTCTGTAGTTTTCTTGTAATAGTAGTCCATGCTGAAGGTTAGTCTGTTGTTCAGTACAGTCAAGTCAAGACCGATGTTCGTCTGGTTGGTAGTTTCCCATTTCAGGTCACTTGTTCTCAGGTTGGCCTGGCTGATACCGGGAACTGCATGGTCGTTACCTTCTTCAAACCAGGGTATGCGGTTGATGTTGTAACGTTGCAGATACGAGTAATCGCCTATACCGCTTTGGTTACCGGTCTGTCCCCAGCCACCGCGGAGCTTCAAGTCATCAATCCAAGCGATGTCTTTCATGAACTTTTCCGACGAAATGCGCCATGCAGCCGAGAAGGAGGGGAAAATACCCCAGCGATGGTCGGGATGCAGCTTGGATGAACCGTCGGCACGCATGTTCATGGTAAGCATGTACTTGCTGTCATAGTTGTAGGACACACGGGCGAAATAGGAAGAGATGGCCCACTGTGAAGCTCCTGTTCCGGTACCGTCCCATGAAATTTTATTGGCAGCGTTCAGGGTCTGTATTTTATCGTCCCGGAAATGTGAGCCGTTTATCCAGCTGTTGGTATAGTCCGATTTGGTATAGGAAGAACCTGCCATTACGTCGATGCCGTGCTTCTTGATATTGGTATTGTAAGTCAATATATTATCGAAAACCAACACGGTATTCATATTCCGGTTGTCAGAGGCTGTACCGAAGCTGTTGCGTCCGTCGGTGGTCGATATTGGATCGAGGAATGTGGTGCTTACACCGTTACGGCGGTCCAGGGCTACAGATGATTTCAACTTTAGGTTGGGCAGGAAGCTGATGGTAGCGGCTCCGGATGCGATGAGGCGGTTTTCCTTGTTCTTGTTGTTTTTCTGGCGGGCCAGGTTTTCCATCGGGTTCATGATGTTCACTCCATAGAAGTTCTTATTGTATTGATTCGGTTTTTCAGGATCCCAAATAGGAGCATAGGTCGGAGTGTTGATGACCGAGAGGACTACACCACCACGGTTGGCACCCGTACCGGAGATGATGCCGGTGTTTCCGATGTTGTCGGAGTAGGAGATATTGGCACTTACATTCAGCCAGCTGCGTATTTGGTTGTCGATATTGGCGCGGAAGCTATACCGCTTGAAGTATGTTCCTTCCAAAATACCTTTTTCATCCAGATAACCGGCAGAGAGGAAGTATTTCATCTTTTCATTTCCGTTTGATACGGACACTTGGTAATTCTGGGTTTGTCCGGTCTTGTAAACCTCGTCAAACCAGTCTGTCTGGTCGGTCAGCCCTTCAAGAGCAGTTGGATTTACAGCCCCGATTTCTTCTTGCAATTCGCGGTACTGTTCTGTATTCAGTGCTTCCATGCTCTTGCCTACTTTTGTCATGCCATATTGTACGTTCAATGCTACTTTGGCGTTGCCTGCCGAGCCGCTCTTGGTAGTAATCAATACCACACCGTTGGCTGCGCGCGAACCGTAGATGGCTGCTGATGAGGCATCCTTCAGAATAGAGAGGTTTTCAATGTCGTTGGGAGAGAGAAAGTTGATATTGTCTACAGGTACACCATCCACTACGTAGAGCGGGTCGTTGCTACCATTGAATGAGGTGGTACCACGTACGCGGATACTCATACCACCGCCCGGTTCGCCGCTGGGCTGCATAACCGACACACCGGCTGCTTTACCTTGTAGGGCTTGGGCTGCCGATACAATGGGGCGTTGGTCCAAATCCTTTGTAGAAACCGTAGATACGGCAGTGGTTACGTCTTTACGCTTCACACTTCCATAACCGATAACTACCACTTCGTCCAGCAGTTCGTTGTCTTCCTGCAATGTGATATTCATGTTGGTGGCTGCTTTTACCTCTATCGTTTTGTAGCCGATGAAGGATATTACCAGTGTGGCATTCTGTCCTACACTCAGGGAAAACTCCCCATCCAGATTGGTAACAACACCGTTGGTTGTTCCCTTTTCCAATACAGATGCACCAATGACCTCCAGGCCTGCGGCATCTACTACTTTACCCGTAGCTGTCAATCGTTGGGCAAATGCATTTGTTGACATTAGCAGTACGAGTAATGTCAGAAGGAGCTTGTAACTCCGCGTAAGAAGATTTCTTGTAATCATTCTCATAGTACTTTAATTAAAAGATTTAATTTATTTTAGAAAAGTATGTTCTAATAGAGATTGGATGTTTTCCATAGTACACTTTTCTTTCTCTGTTGCAAAGATAGTGGACAACCTTATTCGTCCGATAGGCGGGTAATGTGTAGAAGTAAGTCGGAGTAAAATGTAAATGTCACATATATAGTGAGTTATATTCTTGCTGATTGCTGTATAAAGTAAAGATCAGCTACTATGGAAGGAGGTCTGTATATGCTGTTTTATCGCTGTAAATGGTCGAAATACCTCTTAACTTTCATGTACTTTTTAGGGTAGAAGTAGCTTATGTTTAGATAGATTAATTTATCTTTGTGCTCTCAGCCTTATATAAATA
>OFGC01001577.1_pt1 | contig 14649 bp, 18 predicted proteins | sample 1521691 | NCBI WGS metagenome assembly OFGC01 (sample SAMEA3504121, study PRJEB24116) | mouse gut metagenome | biome: mouse gut; feature: mouse-associated habitat; material: faeces | place: Denmark | collected 2011
TTGAGTTCCGAAGGTCAGCAAATAGTTTGTCAGCCACTCATCCACCGGCATCCATACCGTTACAATCAGTGCCCCGCCCTCACGCTTCACAGTCTCCGGATTAAATTCGTCATAAATACGATAAGCCAGTGCCTCGGGAAAGCGCAAGACAATTTTCTGATTATCGAACTGTGAAAAGTCTATTTTGGGTGGAGGTGGATAAGGCGAAAATTGATCTTCCAGCATCTCAAGCTCCAGAATGCGGGTCAGTTTGAAGGTGCGGTAATCCTGCTTTTCCACACAGAACGCCTTCAAGTACCATGCCCTTGATTTATAGGAAAGCTTCAAAGGGTGTACGAACCGGCTGCTGATGGAACCGTTGGCATTGGCGTAAGTGATGCGCACACTCCTGCGATGGATCACTGCTGCCTTCAGCCGCTCAAATTTCTCGTTATCGCTCCCCTCGCCGCCCCAGCGGGAGAAGTCCACCTCCAGCCAGCTCTCTGTACTGACATCAAATAGCGCAGAAAGTTTATTCAAGGTATCCCTGTCCTGGACGCCAACTGTACCGCCAATGCTTTGCAGGGCCGCAAGGATCTCATGTTTCTCCGCCTCAGATAAGACGGTCCGATCCAGGACAAAGCTGCCCAGCAGACGAACGCCGCCGGTCCGTCCGGCCTCCGTATAAACAGGGATCCCCGCCGCGCTCAGGGCATCAATATCCCGGTAGATGGTCCGGTCCGATACCTCAAACTTCTCCGCCAGCTCATGGGCAGTGGCCTGCCCCTTTTCCAGCAGGTAGTAAACAATTTTGAACAGCCTGCTCTCCTGCATCCGTCATCACCTCTTGGGCGCAGTATAACACAAAAAACTGGACACCGGAAGTCAAGGTTTTTCTACTTCTCAAATATGATTATGCTTGTATTGTTCCGACATCTGAATTATACTATGGTCAGGAGGGATCGATATGGACTACCTGACTGCCACAGAATTCTCAAAAAAGTGGGGTATCACCAGCCGCATGGTCGCCCGGTACTGTGAGACGGGAAGAATTGTTGGCGCTCACAAAAAGGGAAAAACCTGGCTGATACCTGCCAGCGCAGAAAAACCGTTGGACCAGCGCTGCAAAAAGCAAACGGTCAAAACAATCGTACCAGCAGGTCAAGGCGGTTCACTGGAATCCATTGGGGAGGCTGAGACTTATCATACCACCGACGTCTACCAAACCCTTGGCCTTACCCGCGAAACACTGCGCTACTATGAGGATGTGGGATTGATTCAGCCAAAACGGAGCAGTCAAAGCCAGTACCGAGAGTTTGATCTGTATGATATGTCCCGGCTGATGTCCATTGATTTCTTTAGAAAGCGCGGATTTTCGCCTGTAGAAATCCGGGAACTCCTGACGGCGGCGGCGCCGGAGGACTATGCGGCCCTTATGCACAGCCAGTTGGATCGCTTAGATCGAAAAATTGCCCAGCTTCAGCAGATGCGCCATCGCCTGGTAGAAGCACAATCGTTTTGCGAATCTGTCCCGGATATAGCTGGCTCATTTTCAATCCGAGAACTCCCACTTTACTGTGTCCGGGAAACGCTGCCCTCAGTCTCCTCCTTTGGCGAGTACCGGAACAGGGTCCTGAAATTTCTCGACTTGGAACAGGAAGATATCCTTTCCAACCTGGTTCGCGCAATTTCGTTTGACGAAACAGGCTATAAGGGCTCTGAAATGTATGTTGTGAAGCCTACTGTCCGAATGAGCCGGGCAGAGACATTTCTGGAGCATGGGAAATGCCTCTATACCACCCTGATTGCTGACAATAATGATCCTTCTGTACCTGAGAAGATGTTTGACCTGTGCCATAACTGGGCAACGGAGCACAAGGCGTCTTTCCGGGGTGTAGTCTATATCTTCATTCGATTCGTTATGCTGAAGAAGAATACAGATCAGCATTTCTACGAGGTGTGGGTCCCGCTTAAATAAAAAATTCCCTCTTGACTTGGGGGTTCCCACCGGCCTTACACTTTTTGTGTCAAGGAGGTGGCGATATTGAATCACAAATTATTGGGCAAGGATTTTGCGCTGGTAGTCGCGGGTCAGATAGTCTCTCTATTTGGCAACGCGATCCTGCGCTTCTCCTTGCCGCTCTTTTTGCTCCGAGAAACTGGATCCTCTGCCCTGTTCGGTGCCGTCACAGCCTGCTCGCTCCTACCGATGATCGTTCTCTCGCTGCTGGGCGGTGTATTGGCTGACCGGGTGAATAAGCGAAACATCATGGTGTTTTTGGACTTTTCCACAGCAGGCATCATAGCGGGATTCTATTTTCTGGTGGGCAGGGTGCCAACAATCCCTCTGTTTATTGTTACCTTGATGCTTTTATACGGGATATCTGGGACATACCAGCCTGCTGTACAGGCCAGTATCCCGGCACTGGTTGCGAAAGATCACATCCTGACTGCCAGTGCTATCGTTAATCAGATCGGTTCTATGGCGAACTTTATTGGGCCGGTCATAGGCGGGTGGATCTATGGTCTGTGGGGGCTGGAGCCGATTTTAGAAATCAGCGTGGGTTGTTTTGCCCTGTCCGCAGTCATGGAAATCTTCATCAAAATCCCCTTCGTCAAGCGTCCGCGGGAAAAACCGGCCCTTCAAATCGCAAGGCAGGATCTGCTGGAAGGCTGCCGGTTCCTGTGTGTTGATCAGCCGGTATTCCTCAAAGTATCTCTGATTATTGCGGGTCTGAATCTGATTCTCTCGGCTATGATCACCGTCGGCATTCCGGTGCTGACTGTGGAGCATTTAGGGTTCTCCGATCAACTGCTTGGAGTCGCCCAGGGGCTGCTGGCGGCAGGAGGGGTGCTTGGCGGCCTATTGACTGCGCTCCTTGGCAAGCGGCTTCAGCCAGAGCGAGCTTATGTATTTCTGATCCTCTGCGCCATGCTCACGCTGCTGATGGGAGCGGGGATGCTCTGGAGCAATACTCCTTATTTGAAGTATCTGATTCTGTCGGGCACTGGTACCGCAATTACAATTTTTTCTACTATGTTCAGCATCCAAATGCTTGCGGTCGTACAGAGGGAAACGCCGGAACATCTGATTGGGAAAGTCATCGCCTGCATTATGACGCTGATCATGTGTGCTCAACCCATTGGGCAACTGACTTACGGGATTTTTCTTGAGCAAATAAGCGCCGTTCCCATCATAACCGGCGCAGGTGCAATCTCAATGTGTATTGCTCTATATGCAAAGAAAGTTCTAAGTGAATTGGGGGGAGTAACGAGCAATGGCTAATCCAATGATAGCAATGCGGTCAGTGACAAAAACATATGCAAGTAGAGAGGTTTTGCACCAAATCAACCTGCGTGTAGAGAGCGGGGCAATCTATGGGCTGCTGGGCGTCAATGGTGCGGGAAAAACCACCGCTTTCAAATTGCTCGCTGGTCTGCTGTACCCAACCTCGGGGGAGATTGTGTTTAACGGGCAGCCTATAACCATGAGGAGACGGGCGTTCTTAAAGGATATGGGTATTATGATTGAAACTCCAGTCTTCTATGAACATCTCTCCGCACTGGCCAATCTGGAGATACACTTGGAATACATGGGATGCAGCTGTTCCGGAATCCGCAGCGCCTTGGCTGCCGTAGGTCTTGGAGACGTTGATGGCCAGCCGGTATCCCAATTCTCACTGGGTATGAAGCAGCGCCTTGCCATTGCCAGGGCTATCAGCCACACACCCAAACTTCTGATTTTGGATGAACCGCTCAACGGTCTTGACCCTCTTGGAATACGGCAAATGCGTGATCTGTTTTTGTCCCTGGCACGGGAGCGCAATATGACACTTCTGATTTCCAGCCACATCCTCAGCGAAGTAGAGCAGATCGCCGACCGGGTAGGCGTGCTTGCGGACGGCTCTATCACGCAGGAAATCTCTATGCCGGAAATCAGAGCAGCCTGTCCAAACGGGCTGGAGGACTATTTTTTCAAAATTATGCTGGGAGGGAACACATAAATGCGGATACTGCGACTGGAGCTGCGAAAAACGAATATATGTCCCTACTGCATTGCGGCAGCAGCCATATTTCTCTGCTTGCTGGGGCTGTCTTTTCTATTTGCCTATGTACCGAAGCTGGAGTCTGGCAGCCAGAACAGCGCCGTACTCTTTTCTTCCTATTCTGGAATTATGGCCGTCAACGGCGCCATTGCGCTTATGGCCTTCTCCGCGCTGTCCTCCGCTATGGGATACCGGTATGTGATTCGGGAATACTGCGGTGCTCAGGCCATCTTACTGTTCAGCTATCCCATCAGCCCAAAACGTATCCTGACGGCAAAAACGCTGCTGTTGATGATGTTTACATCCATAGCGGCAATAGGCACGACGCTGTGCAGTTTCACTGCTTTTGCAATGGCAGCAAGCACATTTTCCTTCGTGGAGGAACAACTGGTACTTGCGCACTTTGTCACCGCGCTACGCAATTCTATTATGATAGCCTGCCTTGCCTGTGGTATTACTCTGTGCTCTATCCGCATCGGGTTCGCCCGAAGGTCCAATTCCATGACCGTCATCAGTGCCGTTCTGTTCAGTATGCTCCTGACAAATTTTGTGGCTGCAATTAACGCCTACTTTGCAGGGCTGCTTTTATTCACCGCTATTCTGCTGTTGACGGGTATCTTGCTCATGTGGAACCTGGCAAACAGTATGGACAGCATGGAGCTGTCCACAGCGAAAGGAAGGTATGAAACTTAATATGCGCCTCACTAAAATTGAAAAATCAATGATGAACACCTATCTGCTGCTTACATTTTCGATTGCTTGGGGGACCGAACTGCTGCTGATCCTTCTTTACCGCCTGCCGTTGTCCAGCAGTGCTTTCCTACAGGTACTGTACTATATCGGGCTTGGATTCGGCTGCGGGATGGCCCCCGCCTATGCGGCATTCATTGTGGAGCGGAAATGCCATGGGATGATGCTGCGGTCATTCCTGCGGAAAGTTATCGAAACGCACAGTATGAAACGGTGTCTAGGCGTCCTCCTTCTATTTGGTCTGATCCAATTCTGTGCCTGTACGCTTCAGGAGCGCTACACCGGCAATTCCTGGTACTTATTTGTTCTGTTTATGCCGCTGATGATTTATGGCGGCGGGCTGGAGGAGGTCGGCTGGCAGGGTATCCTCCAACCGCTGCTGCAAAAGCGGTTCCCGTTTCTGATCGCTGTGCTGATTGAAGGTGCTGTATGGAGCATATGGCATCTGCCCTTGTGGTTTATCCCTGCTTCATCACAAAGCACATACAGTTTTGCAGCTTTCACGCTGTTCTGCATTACTCTGGGCGCAACCCTGGCCGCAGCGCACAGAATTACCAAAAGTATCTGGGTATCCGTTCTGCTCCATGCCTGGTCAAATACCGTCTTGGGTGGAATGTATACTCTCACGTCACTATGCAGCTTTCCCAATATGAGGACTCTTACAATCAGTGTAATACAAATATTGGTAGTTATGGGACTAGCATATCTTATGAAAACAAAACCATAACAGCTGCTTGCTATAATTATCATACATTGGAGTGACCCACTATGAAGCCGCCAGAAATAAAACGCCTACCCATTATCCAGTATCATGATCTCGTGATTGACCCACAATGCCACACTGTCGCACTATCGGGAGAAGAAGTCATCCTATTCCCAAAGGAATTCAATGTACTCCTGCTCTTGGCTCATTATCCCGGCTGGGTTCTTACCCCAACCCAGATCTATACATCAATATGGCATGAGGATCCGATTGACTGCAATCATATCATCCGTAATACAGTTTGCCAACTGCGGCGGAAGCTGGGCAATGCGGATTTAATCCAGACTGTTACTGGCTATGGGTACAAATTTACATACAGGTAGCAGCTGAACCATGGACCTCAATATTACTCAACTTGCACAACCTCCTATGCGGCATCCCCTGATGCCGCATAGGAGGTACACCTAATTTCATTAGTAAAAATCAAGGATCGCCAATACATCAGTCCTCTCGCAGCCGTTGAATGATACTCTCCATCCCGACCTTCCGGTAGATGCCTGATGGAATTATACCGCAAGGGATCAAAGTAGCCAATAAATAGAGTACCAAAGGCAGAACAGGGTAAGAGAATACCCCAAATTCCAGAGAATTTTGAATGAGTCCAAATAAAAGGACATCAGCAGCAGAACCAAAGGTAAGCACCAGTATCATCGTAGAGACAAAGTACCAAAAGCCCTCCCACACAACCAACTGACACACCTGCCGCTTGGTTGCTCCTACTGCCTCCATCGCAGCAAACTCTCTTTGACGGTTCAACACATTTGCGCTCATAGTATTGATAAAATTGAGGATACCTATGGAAAACAGCACCACTGTGAGGAAGATAGACAGTTTTGACAGGGAATCTTTCGCCTCAGCAAGCGACTGTGCCAGTTCTATCTTAGATGTCCTTGAAATGGCTGGGATGCGCTCTGTCAAAGACATCACTTGGTCCAAAATGTTCTGCTCATATTTAGGTTTACTGTCAATCTTAATTGAGTAGATGATGGCGTCCGGCCTATACTGGTCTATGACTTTATTGGATACTACCAGCCAAGGGGCCGCGCCGCCGTTCATTCCATCCCGCTCCAGCGGGAGCTGCCCCCCGATAGGCAACTGAAATTGCTGGTCTGTATCCATAACAAAAAAGGTTATCATATCCCCTTGGTGCAGCCCGTCCCCATTCATGCCTGTGGTCATCAAAAATTCCCCAGCTTCAAAGGCATCAATATCCACCGGCGTTTCCGCCGACTGGTTATAGGCAGTGATTACATCACGATCCACGCCCACCAGCAGTCCCCAAAACGCCGCACTGGGATTGTCGATCCAAATCTGCGGATCCGTCGGTTCCACTCCATTTGACTTCTCAAACTCACTCTTGATCTGATACCAGTCTCCATATACCTCCTCAGAATACTGCTCGTAGATGGGAACAACTTTTGTGGTACGAAAGGCTTCAACACCCTCTATCCCCTGCAGTTGGGCTATAATTTCCGGCGTAAAGGACTGCTCCTCCTGGGGCGAGAATGAGGCCCGGCTCATATGGTTATATAGGGCAATGTCATGGGCAGTATTAAAGTTGACGTATTCATCTACCGACAGGCCATTCAGCACTGTCATACAGAGCAGGAAAGTCACACCGCTCAAAAAGAAGGTCCCAATCACAAAGAAAGCCTTGGTGGGATGCCGGAAAGCGTTCCTCAGCCCCATCCAAGGCAGCGTAGCGTGATCGCTGGAGCGGCTGGTCTTTCGCTTAATGCCTTCCTCAGTGTAACGCAGCGCGGCCATAGGCGAAACAGCCAGAACCTTCCGCGCCGTCATGGCAAAACTGAAAAAACCATTGCGCAGGAAAAAATGGCCGATACAACAGGTACCGCCCAATGGAGGTTTGCCTGAGTGAAACCTTCCAGCAAAGTGCCCAACAGCAGGGGCACGATCCATTGCGTTATAAAGCAGCCGAGGAGCAACCCAGCAGGAAGCGCCATCAGCAATATCCGAGTCATCCGGTAATAAATTACCCGCTTCAGCTGCTTGGGGGAGATTCCGATGGTCTTCAGTAGGCCATAAAACTGAATATCCTTGGTAACGGAAATAGAGTTGATGTTGAAAATGATCAAAAAGCCATCTACCATAAAAAACAGGATGACCGCCAGGGCCAAAACCATATCCTGAAGCGACATCTTCCCGGCAGACAAAACTGTAACCGTCTGCTGCTCTGTCAGTCCAAGCTGATTGATGACCTGGTTCAAATCCCTCTGGCCACTGCCAGCCGAAACGGAAAATCCAGCGATTGACGCTGGCAATTCATGCTGTGCCAGAACCGCAGCGGACAGAAAGACCTTTTGCTTTGATGTCGTGTCGATATAGGATGTATCGGTATAGAAGCCGCATAGATAAAATGTCTCCTCCTGCACCGCATCACAATCATCCCAACCAACGGAAAATGTGATCTCTGTGCCAATCACCGGCTCAATCTCAAACCGTTCCAGTAGCCAGGTGGACAGCATGACCTCGCCTGCCTCAACGGGGTAATGCCCTTGTAGATTAGAAACCAGCGGACTGCTCCAGGTGTCCCAATTTTCAACCGCCCACAGGTCAATACTAAGACCGGACTGACCGGGGTTTCCAATCAGCCGTCCCAGTCTGTAGGAAGTATACAAGGGCTTCTGCACAAGATTACTTTCCTCCAGTTTGGTCAGCTGCGCGGTACTAGGGTTAGAGAAAATGATTTCCGTAGTAGTTCCATAACCTTTTAGGGCTTGCAGTGCGGAAAAATTCTGCAGATTAAAAAAGACACTACAGGTGGCTGTAATCAGAATAACCACAATGATAGCTGCAACGGCAATCAACCGGTTTGTAGCACGGCTGTTGTGAAAGGAACGCTGGGCGATGACCTGAACTGACGATTGTGTGTTGATCAGTCTCTTTCCGTGTCTCATTCCTTGATCCTCCCATCCTCAATGCGAATAATTCGGTCTGCCAGTTGCGCAATGGCGTCATTGTGCGTAATCATAATGGTAGTCTGATGGAATTTGGTGCTGGTGACCTTCAGCAGGGCAAGCACGTCTTCGCTGGTTCTGCTGTCCAAGTTTCCGGTGGGCTCGTCTGCTAGGATAATTTCCGGTTTTGTAAGCAGGGCGCGGGCGATGGAGACCCGCTGCTGCTGGCCGCCGGAGAGGTTATTGGGGAGGCTCTGGAGCTTGTCCTGGAGACCGAGGGAGCGGACGATCTCCTCCAGAAAGTCCTTGTCCGCTTTTCTTCCATCCAACTGCACAGGTAAGACGATATTCTCATAGACGTTCAGAATCGGCACCAGATTGTAATTCTGGAAAACAAAGCCAATATGGCGGCGGCGAAACACTGCCATCTGCTCTTCACTCTTTTTCGAGAGCCGTTTCCCGCCCACGATGATGTCCCCAGAGGTGGGTGTATCAAGTCCGCCCAGCATATGGAGCAGCGTAGACTTGCCGGAGCCGGAGGTGCCGACAACCGCCACGAACTCTCCGACATCTACAGAGAGGCTTACCCCATCAAGGGCCTTTGTGACATGATCTCCCTGCCGATAATACTTTCTCAAATTAGCTGTTTGCAAAATTGGTGCTGCTGCCATGATAAGAACCGCCTTTCCTTGATTGGGAGATGAAAATACTCCCCATGCGTTACATGAGGAGTATAGCGGACAAATTCCAACTTTCTATCTACTTTTGAAAAAAGCAGTCACATTGGCGCCGGAAGGAGTGTTCTCAAGCCGCAGCCAGCCGCCATGATGCTCGCAGAGTATCTTGCTGGTGTAAAGGCCCAGGCCAAAGTGGTCTGCCTTTTCTTCGGTGAAATAGGGATCTGCCGCTTTTTCCAGACTGATTTTATCAAAGCCAGGTCCATCATCTGATACAGACAGCAGAAGGCCATCCTGCGTTTCTTCTAGGCAAAGCGTTACGGATGCAACGGCATACCGTATAGCGTTCGCAATTAGGTTGCTGTGTACCTGTGAAATCAGATCCCCGTCCAAAGTCAGCGTTGGCGAATTGACCTTGTTCTGCATGAAAAACTGTCTCCCCATTTGTCCACATAGAATCGATCCGCTTTCATGCAAAGAAGCAGCGAGAGTTTTCAGCGGTGTCTGCTGGCAAATGGGCTGTGTGTCCTCTAGCCGGCGCAGCTGGCTCATGGTATCCGCATAATGCTCCAGCCGAGAGATATGCCGTTGCATGGTGACAGCGGTGGCCCGAGTCTGTTCATCTCCGCCAGCCTGTAACATCTCATTGTACCCCTTCAGAACAGTGAGCGGCGTCCGAAGATCATGGGCGAAAGCGGCGTTCAGTCGCTTTCGCTCCTCCATCTGCCTCCACATCTCTGAGAAATTTTGGGCCAGAGCCTCCCGCATAGTTTCAAAGGATGCGCAGAGCTGGCCCAATTCATCGTCTCTGTCGGAGGCTACGGTGAAATTCAAATCATTGTTGGAGATTTTTTCAGATGCGAGACGCAACTCCGCAAGGGGCTTTTTCAGCTTATCCCGATAGAACAGCAGGGCTGCTGCTAAAATGCAAAGCGCGGAATAGACCGGTATTATGACGCCAGGGAAGGCCCGAAGAATATCGACCATTCGCTGATCCTTCGCGGAGAGCGGTACAAAATCTCTCCCGACATAACTTCCATCCCCCAGCCGCTCCCCCCGCTCGTTGGTCAAGTAGTATTTCTCCACAGTTTCAGGATATGCCTCATAAATCTCTTTGACTAAAAAATCGCAAAGATTTGAGGTGATTGCGCACAGGGCCAGCGCCAGCACAGCAGCAGCAGTAACATAGCAGACGAGCGCCTTTCGCAAGGACATATTATACCAGCAGCGTTTTACCGACTCCATTTATAGCCGCACCCCCAAACTGTTTCAATATAAGGCCGATCTGTGTGCGCGGCAATTTTTGTTCTAATCCTGCGGATATGCTCCGCTACGACGCTGCTGTCTCCCTCGCTGTCATACCCCCACAGCTTCTCGTAGATTCGCTCCTTGTCAAACACCTGACCGGGGTTTTGGGACAACAACTCCACAATGTCAAATTCCTTTTTCGTCAGGAGGATTTCTTCCTTCCCACAAAACAACTGGCGCTTGGCAAAATCTATCGCAAGATTTCCGACAAATCTTAGCCGGGTGTCTGCCTTGTGCCGTGCCTCCCGCCGTAGGTGGGCACACACCCTCGCCTCCAGTTCCATCAGCGAAAAGGGCTTTAGGATATAGTCATCTCCGCCAGCAAAGAAACCCTTCACCTTGTCCCGGTCCTCAATCCGGGCTGTCAGGAAGAGGATGGGGCAGGATACACGGTCCCTGATTAACTCGCAGACCTCCAGGCCGTCCATGTCCGGCATATTGATGTCAAGCAAAATAATGTCCGGGTTTTGCTCAACTCGCCTGAGCGATTCCATACCGCTATGGGCTGTCAGGACCTGATAGCCATTTCCTGCAAAGAAACTGGCAAGCATAGAAACAATATCAGGCTCATCGTCCACAATCAATATTTTATAGTCCATTGCATCATCCCCCTTAGAGTAGTTTGCCATACAAATTTCAACATTTTATCAACACACCGAAAAACTTTCAGCAATATAGCGGACAAATCAAGTATGCGGCACCAGGGCGTTCCTTGGTGCCGCATATGAGGTTCAACTACTTTATCGTGCCGATTTGCCATTTTCAGTCCAGTAGATAGGACACATCAAAATGGATGCTTACAGGAGACGGATTTTCTACATAGATGGAATAGACACCGTCTTTGGCTATCTCAAAGGCTGCTGTACCAGAACCGTCAGACACGCTTTCGTAGTCAACCACACCACTGGAGTCCTTCAGGCCGACCCGCATTTCGGAGGAGGCAGGGGGGTATTCGATACTGATCGTGACCGTCTGCCCCTTGGTCATCGGCAGCATACGGTAAGTGAGCGTCCTCCCCGCAGCCAAATTGCCCTTAGAGCCTATCCCGAAATTAGCGATGAATGCGAATGAGTTTACGCCAGACAATAACAGCGCAGGCAAACTGAAGCAGAGCCATGTAGTTGACAGCTTTCTTCTCATAGCGAACCAGAAGTTTGCGGAAGCGATTGAAAAAAGAGTGAGTCACCTCAACGACCCAGCGGCGTGCGCAAAAGTCCGGGTTGCGCTCCAACTCCTTCTTCTCCTCACCCCGGGGCCGAATATGCGGAATATATTTGCGCTGTTCAACTGCTTGTGTGCTGCCGGTATACCCTGCGTCTAAGCACAGATTTTGCGGATGCTCCTCATCCGGCTCCGGACGCAGCACTACGATATGATCCAGAGTTTCTTCCAGCAATTTGATGTCATGCGTATTTGCCCCTGAAAGAACGATTGCCAGCGGAAGCCCCCTTTCATCCACCAAAACACTGCGTTTTGTCCCCATTTTTTCCTCGGTCCGTTGGATTCTTTCCAACGGACTCCAAAGCCAGGGGCGCTTTTACCATGCAGCCGTCCAGACTTTGCCACTCCCAGCCGATTCCTTCCAATTCATCGTACTGCTCCAGACCATTGCTCCAAATCTTTTCAAAAAAACCGGCCGCCAACCATTCCTGAAACCTTCTGTGCACCGTACTGCCGCTTCCATATTCACGAGGCAGTGCCTTCCATTGGCAGCCGGTTCGCAGCACATAGAATATCCCTTCCAGGGCTTTCCTCGCCGACATCGGCTTCCGCCCTTGACCGGGGGCATTCTTGTATGTTTTCGCTGGGTCTCGCTCTTTTTTCGGTATTTCTCCTTTAATTGCTTCCCAAAATTCATCTGAGATTGTCCATGCTTGATAACTCTTCTTTTCGCTCATTTTCATCACCCTTGAGCATTATACCTCAGATGCCTTTATTTTGGGATAGGCTCTTATAACTTCAATATGCTCTTGAATGGCTGCAATCTCCGCTTTTACAAGCAACTTATTATGATTTACGTTGCATTTAACATCAGCCGGAATTTTTTGTGTTTCAAGTGTTTTCATTTGTTCTGAAATGCCCGTATCAACTTTCATTAAATAATCTAATCGCCTTGATAAAATATCAACCGCACTATCTTTATCAAATACTTTTATAAAAAACGACGCAATCATAAATGGAACAAAATCATATTCAAATTGTTCAATGAACAATTTCAAAGTTTTTTTCAGCTCTGTAAATCCTGTTTCTGTAATGGAATATACCGTCTTATCCGGCATATTCCCGTCTTTTTGCACTTTTCCAACTATATATGCTTTCTTTTCTAAAGTTTTAATTGTTGCGTATACAGTTGAGTCTGCTATTTCATACCAGCTTTTCACATTCATAAATTGAAGTTTCTTAATAATTTCATAAGCATTAAGCGGTTTGGAATTGATTAGACCCAAAAGCATAGTGGCAGTCTTTGACAGCATGATAAATACCCCCTTGACATTGCTATTGTATCATAGTACTCTATATATGGAGTACTTCTCATTCACACCAGTATTATACCATATCAATTCTAAAATGGAAAGTGTAAAGGAGGTTGATATTCATGCCACAGATGAATAAAGGGGCAAATTCATTTTTGGTAAATCGCAAATACAACACGATTTGTCGGTTTGCTTTCCGACACAGGCAGTTGCAGAGTACAACGCCGGGGCAGAGGGTAAAGTTTTTTTATTTACTGGAAGTAAAGTTACAGGCGGATTTTGTGTGACGAGAAAAGGATTGCTGGAACCGTCCAAATTAGGACACATTCTTACTGATAATCCAAACTTGCAAAACTATCACACAGCAGAGGGAGAGTTTGTACCCTATAAAGGACGCTCTTATTGTTGGGTATCAATTTCCGAAAACGGTGTTATCAAGTTAAATCAAGAAATGATGAAATTTCTTGATTTGCAAATCGGTATGGAATTGTTGTCTATCAGAAGCAGCAATATTGCTTTTACAATGGGAGCGAGAGGAATACTACTGGAAAAATCATATTCATATAGCGGAACAATAGAAAAATATTAGGAGGACAAAAATGTCATATAGATTAAATGCGGTAACCATTCATGTCAATAGTGCAAAAGAGTACAAAAGGGAAATGAAAGAAATCTGGCGTGATATTACAAATGGGAAATTGCCAATTCTTTTTGATAGCGAACATAACTTTCAACAAGGTATTTCTCCAATTTATCAGTATAGCAATTATGCGCAAAATGATTTCGATTTAAGCGTAATGGGAGTTGCTTCTGAATTTTTCAAACAAATGGAATTGAAAGTAATCGAGGGTTTTTATAAGAAATATGATTTTAGTGATACTAACGGAGACATGGAACTATGCTCACAAAGAGCATGGGAGCAAGTAAAGGCAGACTGTATATCGGGGTTAATTGAACGTGCGTATATTTGTGATTATGAAAGTAATGTGCCACCCGAATATACAAAAGACGGAAAAGCTCATTGCTATCTCTATATATCTGTAAAATAATAAACAAAATATATTTATACGGGCAAAAGCCGGACGTTTAACGCGGAGCTATGCCATTCATGGGGGTGTAAAAGTTGACTGATAATCAAGACGGTTCCTTGTAGGTACACTGTCCGATCTGCGGCGGCAAAACAAGGACAAAGGTGTATGAAGATACGGTACTTATCCAATTTCCGCTATATTGCCCGAAATGCAAAAAGGAAGTCCGTATCGACGTAGTAAAATTGAAAATGGTAATGAGCAAATGAGCCAGACATATTAAATGCAGAGCCAGCTTCCCACTATTCTACATGGGGAAGCTGGCTCTGTTTCATTTGATAGGTGTTGCGCTTTGATCGCGTAATGCAGTAAGTACAGACTTGAAAATCGGAATGATAGCTGCCGCTTCTTCTTCGCTGCATTCCTCAATCAACAGTCTAAGCTGACGGAGCGCAACGGTTTCTCTTTGCATTTCCGGGTTGAAGATTTCCCGTGCGTCTATCTCTAAAGCGCGTACTAACGGATAGAGAACTTCCATTTTAGGATTTCCCTTGTAGTTCTCTATGTTCAAAACGGTGCGGACATCAATATCAGCTTTATCCGCGACTTCGCTTTGAGTAAGTCCCAGTTTCCCACGGGCGCGCTTTATAGCGTCCCCCAATGGGGGAGAATATTCGTGCATTGCAATTCACCCCTAATATATTTT
>OFGC01001595.1_pt1 | contig 14541 bp, 13 predicted proteins | sample 1521691 | NCBI WGS metagenome assembly OFGC01 (sample SAMEA3504121, study PRJEB24116) | mouse gut metagenome | biome: mouse gut; feature: mouse-associated habitat; material: faeces | place: Denmark | collected 2011
TCCCTACACGACGCTCTTCCGATCTGAAGGGAGGCCGAGGCGGCCAGAGGATTGGAGGGGCTGGGGGCTTTTTTAGCAGGGAAGCCTTGAGCGGCTGATGCTGCTCAAGGCTTCGCTTTGTTGTCTTACCAGGATTCGAACCTGGACAGACAGAACCAAAATCTGTAGTGCTACCATTACACCATAAGACAATCCTCGTTGTCATGGGAGCCGACTGCTTCCCCAGCGCCGGGGGAATGGACTGCCCATTGATTTTGCAAATTTAGCGCTTTTTTTTTATTTTTGCAACATGACTCGAGATCTTTTTGCACGTTATGTGTGGATTATTGATACGCTTAGCCGCTACGGGCGGCTGTCGCGCGAGCGACTCAACCGGCTGTGGATGCGGTCGGAGGTATCGGGGGGCGCGCCGCTGCCTGAGCGGACGTTCTTTCATTACCGGCGCTCGATTGAGCAGAATTTCCATATCGATATTCTGTGTGACGCATCCGGGGAGTATTATATCGACCAGACGTCGCTGACGCGCAACCGCGCGCTGACGAATCTGATGCTTGACAACTATGCGGTGAATGGCGCGATTTCGGATGTGGCGGATGCTTCGGCGCGTGTGGAGGTGGAGGATGTGCCGTCGGCGCGCGAGTTCTTGCCGCAGATGATGGATGCTATGCGCGACGGGGTGAAGGTTAGCTTCACTTATGCGGGCTTCAACCGCTCGAGGGCTGAGAAGGATATCGTGTTGCATCCTTATGTGCTGAAGCGGTATAAGCAGCGGTGGTATGTGCTGGGGCTGAAGGAGTCGGCTGATGATGTGCGCACTTATGCGCTGGACCGCATCAAGTCGCTGCGGTTGCTGCCTGAGCATTTCACGCTGCCCGAGGGTTGCGAGGCTTCTGACTTTTTCGGGAGCGTGGTGGGTGTGACGACATCGAAGGCGCCGGTGCATCGTGTGAGACTGCGTGCCACGGCGCGTCAGGCGAAATATCTGCGCGCGTTGCCGCTGCATGCCTCGCAGCAGGAGGAGGTGCATGGCGACTACAGCATCTTCAGCTATGGCCTGCAGCTGAATTATGAGCTTGTGCATGAGATTGTGGGGATGGGTGATTCGGTCAAGGTGCTTGATCCGCCTGAACTGCGGGTGATGGTGACCGAGGCTCTGCGCGCGGCATTGCGGCAGTATGAGGGTGAGAATCTCAAAAATGATGAATAGCCATGGCAGATAATTATCTTGAACGTCGGATGGAGGATCTGCGGGCCGGTCGGCTCGCGCATAACAGTGGCGCGGCATCGGCCACGGGCGCACGCCGCGCGGGATATCTTGAACTGCGCTGGCCGGCGCGGCGGGTGCTGATATTGCATGGGGTATCGGCTGCCGGCGAGGCTCTTGTGAGGCGTCTGCAGCGGCTGGGATGCCGTGTGGCGGTGGCTGATGCGGATGCTGCGGCGGGGGATGCGATGCGGCGCGATCTTGGGGTAAGATTCTATCCTTTGGGGAGGGAGCGTGAATGGCCGGCCGAGCGGATAATTGCCGACCTCTATTCGGCCTGGAGGGATGTGGAGATTGTGGTGGATATGGATGCGTGTGACAGCCGTGGCGAAGAATTGGCCGATATCTGCCGCATATGGGGCACGCAGCGCGCCGGGCTGCCATATCCTAACGATTATGGCGGACGGCTGATTATGGTCAGCCATGAGCCTTGCAAGGGGATTGACGAGGCTCTCTTGCCATGCGCCGCGCTCGATGGCTGCGGGATTGTGCGCAGCCGGCTACGTTGCACGCAGGAATGCCGGGCCGAGAATCCGGCGCGGATGATAGTGCTGCTATGCGCGCCTGAGAATGATTTCGCAGTGGATTGCCGGCTTTAGCGCGGCAAAGCAGGGAATTCTTACCGACCCCTGCGGGGAAATATAGGATATAAAAGAATCAGGCGGATTCCACTGCGCAGTGAGTGGAATCCGCCTTTATTATGCGATGATGTTGGGTGGGAATCAGTCTTTGTACTTCTTGAGGATGACGCAGGCGTTGTGGCCACCGAAACCGAAGGTGTTGCTGAGCACAGCGTTGATCTCGCGCTTCTGAGCCTTGTTGAAGGTGAAGTTGAGGTCGTAGTCTACTTCGGGGTCGTTGTCGCCCTCTACGTGGTTGATTGTGGGGGGCACGATGTTCTCCTCGAGGGCCTTCACACTCAGCAGAGCCTCAAGAGCGCCGGCAGCACCGAGCAGGTGGCCGGTCATGGACTTCGTAGAGCTGAGGTTCATCTTATAAGCGTGGTCGCCGAAGACGAGCTTGATAGCCTTAGCCTCGGAGATGTCGCCTACGGGGGTTGAAGTGCCGTGGAGGTTGATGTAGTCGATATCCTCGGGCTTCATGCCGGCATCGCGGAGAGCATTCTCCATCACGAGGCGAGCGCCGAGACCCTCGGGGTGAGTGGCTGTGATGTGGTAGGCATCAGCCGAGAGGCCACCGCCGGCCACTTCAGCATAGATGTGGGCACCGCGTGCCTTGGCGTGCTCGAGCTCCTCAAGCACGAGCGCGGCTGCACCCTCGCCGATTACGAAGCCGTCGCGCGAGCCGCTGAAGGGGCGCGAAGCGCCTTCGGGATCGTCGTTGCGTGTAGAGAGGGCCTTCATCGAGTTGAAGCCACCCACACCGGCGGGGAATACGGCAGCCTCAGCGCCGCCGGCCACGATGGCGTCGGCATGACCGAGACGAATGAGGTTGAAAGCGTCGACGATAGCGTTATTACTTGAAGCGCATGCAGAGACAGTGCCGAAGTTGGGGCCATGGAATCCATGGTCGATCGAGATGTGTCCGGCTGCGATGTCGGCGATCATTTTCGGAATGAAGAAAGGATTGTATTTCGGACCCTTGTCAGCGTTAAGGGCGTAATATCCGGCTTCCTCCTCGAAGGTGTGCAGGCCACCGATACCGGCGGCGAAGACCACGCCGACACGATTCTTGTCGACACCCTCCTCGGCATCGAGCTTAGCGTCGTCGATAGCCTCCTGAGCAGCCACGAGGGCATACTGGGCGTAGAGGTCGAGCTGGCGCAGCTTCTTGCGGTCGAAGTGTTCTTCGGGGTGAAAATCCTTTACCTCACATGCAAATTGCGTCTTGAAAAGCGAAGCGTCGAAATGAGTGATGGGGCCGGCTCCGCTCTTACCCTCGACGGCACCCTTCCAAGTCTCGGCCACGTTATTGCCGAGGGGAGTGAGCGCACCGAGTCCGGTGATTACAACTCTTTTTAATTCCATATATCGTGAGGAAGTTGGTTTGGGTTTTAATTGAGTAAGAGTCAGCACCTGAAATTCTGAGATTTTAGGCCCGACTCTTGAAAGTTTTGTCTAAGGATGTATCAGGGCTTTGAGAGTCCCTCCCACCCACTGCTATGCAGTTGATGTGGCATCACGGTGTGGTGTGGGAAATCATCGCCCGCAGCGGCGGGTGATTAACCCTGGTGCTTCTCGATATATTCGATAGCGTCACCGACAGTAGTGATCTTCTCAGCGTCCTCGTCGGGGATTGAGATGCCGAATTCCTTCTCGAATTCCATGATCAGCTCCACTGTGTCGAGTGAATCTGCGCCCAGGTCCTTGCTGAACTCAGCAGCGGGAGTAACCTCTGCCTCATCTACAGTCAGCTTGTCGACGATGATTTCTTTTACTTTGTTTGCAACATCAGACATAGTTGTTCGATTATTTGAGTTAATATATGAATTTTGCTGTTGTCATGACACCGCCACGTCTATCTTCGCGCAGAGTTCCGGAGGGCCCGCTGAGGGGCACGTCCCACCCTGCTGAGTGGGCCTGGCGGCATTTCAGAGTGCAAATTAAGCGATAAAATTTCAATTGAGAAAATTTTTCAACAAAAAATGCACACTTTTTTTAGGAGCGTGCATTATTTTGGGTCTTTTCGGGGTTAAATTGCCCGAAATCGGGTGTTTCGGTCGGATTGTGCGCCCTCCGGCGGGGGGGCCGGATGGACGGCGTTGAGGGTGCCGGGATTATACTTCCCAGGTCTCGGTGGTGCGGATAATCATGTCGCGGAGGTTGGCGAAGTTCTTGCGTGAGCGCACTTCGTTGACCTGAGCCTCGACGTCAGACTCGTAGCTGGGTGCGGCCACGTCGCGGATCACACCGATAGCCAGCGGCAGCTCATGACCATCCATCATGGCGAGCTGCTGATGCAGGAAGTTGGTGGGGGTGGTGGCGTCGTGGGTGAGCACGTCGTCGAGAGTGTAGCCATCCTCACCTATCGTGATGGCTTTCAAGCCGAAGCCATCCTGCACAAGACCGCGCTCCATATTCTTGCCGAAGAGCATCTTCTGGCCCTGGCGCAGATGAATGGTGTGTTCGTCGCGGCGCTCCTTGTCGCTGAGGAAGGAGTGAGAGCCGTTGTTGAAGATGACGCAGTTCTGCAGCACCTCCACCACCGACGCGCCCTTATGGCGGGCGGCAGCCACCATCACCTCCTTTGTAGTGTCGAGGGCGATATCTATTGAGCGGGCGAAGAAGTTGCCGCGAGCGCCAAACACGAGCTCAGCCGGGATGAAGGGATCCTCGGTAGTGCCGTAGGGTGATGACTTGGTGACACTGCCACGATCGGAAGTGGGTGAATACTGACCCTTTGTCAGACCGTAGATCTTATTGTTGAAGAGGAGGATATTGATGTCGACATTGCGGCGCACGGCATGAATGAAATGGTTGCCGCCGATGGCGAGTCCGTCGCCGTCGCCCGAAATCTGCCATACAGTCATGTCGGGGCGGGCCGTCTTCAGGCCGGTGGCGATGGCGGCAGCACGGCCGTGGATGGTGTGCATGCCGTAGGTGTTCATATAATAGGGCAGACGCGATGAGCATCCGATGCCTGAGATTACGGCAGTGTCTTTCGGAGCCACGCCGAGTTCGGCCATGGCTTTATGAAGCACATTGAGGATGGCGTGGTCGCCGCATCCGGGGCACCATCTCACGCTCTGCTCGCTCTTATAGTCCTGGGGGGTATATGTGGGGTTTGTGTTGTTGGATTCCATGGTTGTGGATTTTTGCATTAGCCTGCGATGATGAATCAGGATTCTTTGATATGACGGAGCACTCCATCCACTATCTCGCGCACCATGAAGGGCTGGCCCTCGACTTTGTTGATGCGCAGCACCTCCTTGCCCGGAAGATGCATCTGCAGATAGTCAGCGAACATGCCGGTGTTGAGCTCGGCCACGATGATGCGCTTGTAGCGGCGCAGCACCTCGAGTGCGTTCTTCGGCAGCGGGTTGATGTAGCGGAACTGTGCGAAAGCCACGGGAGTGCCGGCGGCATTGAGCTCATCGGAGGCTGTGTGGAGATGTCCGTAGGTGCCGCCCCAGCCGACGAGGATAGTGTCGCTGTCGGGGTTGCCCATCACCTGGAGTTCGGGGATATCGTTGGCGATGCGGGCCACTTTCTCGCGGCGGATGTTGACCATTCGCTCATGGTTCTTGCCATCGGTAGAGATGGCCGAAGTGCGGATATCCTTCTCGAGTCCACCCACGCGGTGCATGGCGCCTTCGGTGCCCGGGATAGCCCAGTAGCGCACCTGCGCGTCGTCGCGGTCGAAGGGTTTCCAGCCCTGCTCCAGGCGGGATGCATCTACGAAATGCGGACGGATTTCGGGGAAGTCCTTCTCTTCGGGTATACGCCATGCCGAGCTGCCATTGGCGATGAAGGCATCCGTAAGGAGTATCACCGGAGTCATATGCTCGATGGCGATGCGGGCAGCCTCGAAGGCCATTGTGAAGCAGTCGGTGGGGCTGGCAGCGGCGAGCACACAGAGTGGCGACTCACCGTTGCGGCCGTAGAGGGCCTGCATGAGGTCGGTCTGCTCTGTCTTGGTGGGGAGACCCGTCGAGGGGCCGCCGCGCTGCACGTCGATCACCACGAGGGGGAGCTCAGCCATGACAGCCAGGCCGATACCCTCGCTCTTGAGGGCCAGACCCGGGCCGGAAGTGCTGGTGACAGCCAGATGGCCGCCGTAGCTTGCGCCGATTGCCGAGCAGACGCCGGCAATCTCATCCTCCATCTGGCAGGCCTTTACGCCGAGGTCCTTGCGCTTTGCCAGCTCATGCAGGATGTCGGTGGCCGGAGTGATGGGATACGAACCGAGGAAAAGTGGACGGCCGCTCTTCTCAGAGGCCATGATGAGGCCCCAGGCGGTGGCGGTGTTGCCGTTGACATCGGTGTATGTGCCGGGCACAGAGGGTTCGGTCTCGATGCGGTAGGTCGACATCGAGGAGTGGGTATTGTGGCCATAGTCCCAGCCGGCGCGCACCACCTTGGCGTTGGCTTCGTAGACGGCGGGTTTCTTGGCGAATTTCTTTTCGAGTTTGCGCAGCACACTCTCTACGGGGCTGTCGAAGAGCCAGCAGATGATGCCCAGGGCGAGCATATTCTTGCACTTCAGCACCGATTTGGGGTCCATGCCCGAATCCTCGAGTGTGTGTTTGAGCAGCGTGGTCATCGGCACGAGCAGAATCTTCTGCGGGTCGATACCCAGTTCGCTGACGGGATCGTCGGTCTTGTACTCAGCCTTTTTGAGGTCGGCCGGACGGAAGGTGTCGACATCGCAGATGATGATGCCGCCGGGCTTGAGATACTTGAGGTTGGTCTTCAGGGCCGCGGGATTCATGGCCACGAGCACATCGGCCTCGTCGCCGGGGGTGTGCACCCCCTTGCCCACATTCACCTGAAAGCCTGACACGCCGCTAAGCGAACCCTGCGGGGCGCGGATTTCAGCGGGATAATCGGGGAAAGTACTGATCTGGCTACCCTCTCCGGCTGATACATTGGAGAAGATATTGCCGGCGAGCTGCATTCCGTCGCCGGAGTCGCCCGAGAATCTGACCACCACGCGGTCTAAGGTCTTGACATTAGTGCCGGGTAACATAATGGTTTCTTGTTTTTGGTCTCCTGCGCGGCCCGGTGTCCGGAGCCTGGCATGCGTCTTCCCGTGTGCAGGTGAGGCGCGGAGGCCGTATGATGGATTTAAGGTTAGTTGCTTATTTTTACGTAAGTAGCTACCGCTCTTCGGGCTCTCTTGGCAACGGGTGCGCCGATGCACCGCGAAGTGGGGCGGTATCCACGCGCAAAATTACAAATAATTTCGTATCCGCAAAACTTTCGGCCGCAATAAATTCTGCCACTCTGCGATTATTTTCTATGGAGATACTGATTTACTCCCGAATTAAGTTGACACAGCTCCAATAATTCTTAGAAGTTGTTTAAACTTTTTTACGAAAAACAACGATTTAAACATGAACTACCTGTCAATGAAACACGCAGCCCCGCTGTCGCTGGCCATGTCGCTGGCACTCCTTGCGGGCTGCTCTGACCAGACTCCGCCGGCCGATGGCCTTGACGATGCCGGGCGGGTGGTATTGAGTTTTTCACGAAGCGGCGAAGAGGCTGCCGCACCGCTGCCGGAGGCTATGGATGTCTACGTGTTCCGTGGCGAGACGCTGGCAAAGATCCTGCATTCCGACCCCACCGGCGAGACACCGCTCAAAATCAAGAACGTGGGCGACGGAATGGTGTTCAGCACCTCAGGCATAGATCTTGATCTGGCTGAGGGGTCCACAAGTGTGGCCGACGCTTCGGCGCTCATGGTATATTGCGAGGAGGGGGCCACCTCTGCCCCGCTCTTCTATTCGGGTTATGCGGTGCTCGACGACGCTGTCTACGCCGCCGGAAAACTTGATGTGAGCATGATCCGCTCTGTATCGCGCATAGATGTGGCCAACGCCGCCGGGCAGGGCATCGAGGTCAGCGAGGTCGTGATTGAGAATGCACCGTCGGCCACCTACGTCTTCCCTACCGGCAATGTGCCTGAGGCCGCGACAATGCGCCTGTCGCAACACTTCGACGCCCCCTTCGAAGGGGTCAGGGAGGGTCTCTTCACCATCTTTGAGAGCGCCGGCCCGGTGAGCGTCAGAATCCGAGGCAACGCCGACGGAGTGCCCCTCGACATGACAGCCACTCTGAGCCGCGTGGAGCGCAACCGCATCTATACCCTCAATGTGGTCAGCACCGGACCGAAAGTCGAGGCCACTTTCAGCGTCAAAGACTGGGAGGAGGGTGACTCTGTAGAGGCTGCCCCCGACATGGGGAGAGGCATCGCCATCGACCCGGAATATTCTGTCATCCCACAGGGTGTGAAGGTTGACTACGCCACCAACACCATCACCGTCCCCTCGCAGGGTGCCGAAGGGCTGCGCCTGGCCTTCCGCGCCGACACCAAGATTGAGCTCGCCTCAACTCAGGGACTCGACCACGGAGCATCACTGACCGAGAATCCGCTCATCACCCTCGACCAAGGATATGTCAGCTCATTCAACCTCGACATCGCACCGCAGGGTAAGGGACGCCTCGGTTACGGCATAGTCCTCTCACTGCGCAACGCCCTCCTCGCGCAGAGCTATGACTATGTGGAGATCAACGTCGAGCCCTCACCCTATCAGATCGAGACGGTGATGATAGGCGGCCATGAATGGATGTGCTTCAACGCCACCTCGGCCGACCTCGACGACCAGATATATATCCTCGACGGACTCGACAGCGTGGAGGAGATGTACAACCAGCGCTTTGCCGAGTCAGTGGGCAACTTCTTCCAGTACGGACGCCCCAACCCCTACTCACCCTGGACCTCCAACGACCCCAACGCCGTGGCACGCCCCGAAGGCTCTGCGCCGTGGGTGCGCCCGCAGGATATGCCCCTCCCCGAGGGGTATCATGTGGCCTCGTTTGATGAATGGGAGGACCTGATTCCGGCCGGAACCACCATACCGTCGGAATATGTGTGCCGCGCCGGCGAACGCATCCGCGCCACCGTAGTGACTCTGCCAGGCACACTCTCCACCACCCCGAGCGCCAATGTCAACAAGCAGAATTTCAAGATGCGGTATGTGCTCTTTGAATCGCTCGACAGCGGCAACAAACTCTTCGTGCCCATCTGCTCCAACAAATCAAACTCCACAGCCGAAGTGCCCGGCAATGTCAACGGCTACAAATACGACACACGCGTGACCTACTGGGTATCCAACGACCGCTGCGTATGGCTGATCGACTGGAAGACAGTGGATGGCCAGGATGGAGCCGCACTCTCGAGAAGCAACTGGAACTACAATGGATTCTGCCCGGTGAGAGGCATCAAAGATGCAGATTGACCTGTCCATAAGCAGAACTTTCGAAGATGAAACTGACCAAAGCAATACCGTCGATTCTGACAATACTGGCCCTGACGGCCTGCTCTGACGAGAGCCTGACCGATGAGATAGCCGGCAATCTCCCCGACGGCTCCGCCACTTTCCTGATCAGCACACCGGCGCAATATGCCATCGAGACCTCATCAAGAGCCGGCGAGGAGGAAGAGGATGGGGAGGAGACTCCCGACACTGCTCTGCCCCCCGGGGTGGCCGATCTCAAGTATCTTCTTGCTGACAGCGAGGGGAATATCATCGACCATCACTACTCTCATCTTGAGAGCGATTTCAGCCGCCTCACCCTCGAGGGGCTGCCGAGCGGCGACTATTCGCTGCTCTTCATGGCGGCCGGAGAGGGGTCGAGTTTGACTGACTCCTCATCGCCGATAACCATATCAGATGCATGGCTCACCAATCAGCAGGGTGCCTCGGCAGCCGATGCGGCGCTATATCACAAGCGCATCGACTTCTCGGTCAAAGCCGGCGCCCCGGCGCAGACGTGCGAAGTGGAGCTCGACCTGGCCCTGGCCAAGCTCGATGTGCGCATCAAGACCCCGAATGAATCGCTGCTGCGCTACATCAAGAGCGCTTCCGTCACCCTCACCAGCCCGGTGCCTGCCGACCTCAACGCCGACGGCTCTTATGCCTCCGACATGACACTTGAGGCTTATCCGCTCACTGAATGCGCCGATTCATATTCATGCACTCTCTTTCCGGCCGATAGCCCGGTGGAGGGATATGTGGATATCGTGTCGGAACTCGACAACGGCGACACATTCTCGACCCGCTACCCCTTCAGCGGACTGAAGATAGCCAAGGGAAAGGTGGCCCGCATTGATGTGGCCTACCGTCACCCCGAATCCAAGTCGGGGCGCCTATATGTGGGGGCCGACCAACTCTGGCGCTTCAGTACCGACACGATGTTTATGGCCGATGAGCCGCAGGAGGTGTTCTACGACACTTCCATACGCTCTTTCTATGCCGATGAGCCGCTGCAATTCAGTGTCTCCGACCAGGGGAAGCTCGATGTGAAGCTATTCTCGCCAATCGGCGTGAAGAATGTGAGGGTACTCGGCCGATTCCGCAACATCAGCAGCGAGTGGGTAGACCTCGCCTACTTCGAGAGCATACCCCCCTTCATGGAGGGGAGTTTCGAATTGCCCGTGGTTAGCGCCGACTGCCTCTTCAAGACCCTCGGCGGACGCAACATCAGCATCCCTGCGCAGCCCTCGCTCGGCACACAGGATGTGGAGCTGAAGATAGAGAGCGACGACCCCTTCCTGGCCAAGATAGCCACCATCGACTCACATTGGTATATACGCTTCAGCAAATTCGGCGCCGACAGCGGCCACGCCTCGTGGCGGCACATGACTCCGATTCTCTGCCGCCACGGTGTGGCGCTGGCTCTGAACATGGCGTTTATGTTTGCCTCGCCTGAGTTCAGCGCTGCCCTCGACACCTACGACGGCATACTGAAGGACAACTCCGGTAATCCGATTGACCTCGACGCACTGCGCACCAAGATACGCACCCACGGCGGTCTGCAGCTGGGACGCGTGGTGGGTGTGGGTGGTCTCGGCGGCGGACAGACCTATGGACTGGCCGACTACTGCTACACCGGCGTATACCACGATGCCACCGCTCCCGGCTCGAATCCGCACAACTACGCGCGCCAGGCAATGTTTCATGAATATGGCCACTGCCTGGGCTATAACCATTCATCCAACATGACCTACGGCGACCAGTGGACCGTGCTCTGCGCCACAGTGTTTGTGGAGATGGGGCGCGACGGCAAACTGCCGGTGCCCAACCTCACCGATGTCACCTCGCTCCCCTATGAGCGCTAAAACTATCTACAACTCTCTGACCATGAATATCTACCCACATATCACCCTCGCGCTGCTGCTCGCCATGCCGGCGGCTGCCTGCATGGCCGATGACTTCAACTATGATGATGATGCCACCGTAGAGATCACCGACGATGATTGGGGCGACCATGACCTAACCATCGGGATTGAGGATATCACCACCGGAGTCAGTAGCCCGGCAGCCACACCGGAGCTGCAAGAGGCGGAGATTACCGTAGCCTGCGGTCACCTTGTGATTACCGCCCCGCGCGCGATGACTCTGCCCATCTATCGGCTCGATATGCCTGCGGCTGAATACCTCAACCTCCCCGCCGGCACAACCTCAATCGAACTCCCCCACGGCATATACATCATCGCGGGACGCAAATATATGCTCTGACCCATCAGCCGGCGTATTCCATCGCCGAGCCCCAATTACAATACTATCAGCGGAAGCCACCTGCATCATGCAGATGGCTTCCGCTGATAGTCGTCTTACAGGGGGCGCTAAATTTCGGCTTAGTCAAGTAGTTCGATGAGGGCCGTGAGATTCAGTGCGGCGGGGATTGTGGCACCGGGCTGGCTGAGTGCCGGGCGCGCCAGCGGTCCTATGGCGCAGCGGATGCGGATATGGCATCCCACCTTGGAGGGATTGCTGCGCAGGCCATATTGGGCGGCGTAGGGCCCTGAGAGCATCACCGGCATCATCCGCACGGCGCGTGACTCTGCCGGCGAATCGGCCAGAAGCAGATTGCCATCCTGATATGCGGCGTCGGTAGGGCTCCAGGCGCCGCATCTGGCTGCGGCCGGAAAACCGCCGGATGCATAATACCCCACGATGTAACCCTCGACCCAGACATCAGGCCACCCCGTGCCCCCATCCTGAAGGATATAGGCCACGTTGTAGGGGTCGGCATAGCTGCCATCGCCTCGTGGTGCCTCATCGGCGGGAGGCTCCGCATCCTCTGAGCCGGCATCACCCTCAGGTTGCCCATCATCGGGCGTGGAGGTGTCGGCATCTGTGGGAGCATCGGGGGAGTCAGGCGATGCATCGGAATCCTTGCCATCACCAACGGCCGTGGGTGAGCCGGGTATCGGTTTCGGTTCGTGGTCGGGGTCCTGGCTGCATGCCCCAAGCAGCAGCATCACGCATAAAATGGCAGCGCACGCACCCCGCAGTCCTCTATAGAGGCAGCCGGGAGCGTGCGCGCTGATAAGGGTCGGAAATTTCATAAAGTCTGAGCGGGAGAGTGGGGTCAGAAGAACTTCACCTCTTCGCCGGTCATGACGCTCAGCAGAGCGTTGGCAAGCGATGAGGCCCCGATGCGGAAGAGGTCGCGGTTGAGCCATTCATCGCCAAGCACCTCCTTGACAATTGCATAATATTGCAGCGCCTCCTCGGCTGTGCGGATACCGCCGGCGGCCTTGAAGCCCACCTTGCGGCCAGTCTTCTGATAATACTGGCGGATGCTCTGGCACATCACCCAGGCAGCCTCGAGCGATGCTCCGGGATAGATTTTGCCAGTGGAGGTCTTGATGAAATCGGCGTCAGAGTACATTGCCAGCACCGATGCGCGGCGTATGTTCTCGGGAGTGCGCAGGGCGCCGGTCTCGAGAATCACCTTGAGTTTGGCACCGCGGGCAGTGTGCTTGAGCTCTACAATCTCGTCGCAGAGGGTCTCATAATCCTCATCAAGAAACTGACCGACATTCATGACGATATCCACCTCGTCGGCACCACCCTCGCGGGCGAGCGCCACATCGGCCACCTTCACAGCCTGGAAAGTCTGGCTCGAGGGGAAACCTCCGGCCACCACGGCGATATCCACATCCTGGACATCGAGGTGCGTCTTCACCACCTCGGCGAAGTTGGAATAGACGCAGATAGCGGCTACATTCTTGTATTGCGGATATTCATTGTCGAAGGCGTTGACACGCTCGGTGAATGCGGCCACACTGCGGTCGGAATCCTCTGTAGAGAGAGTGGTGAGGTCGATAGAACTGAAGAGATAGGCATACACTTCAGGAGAGGCATATTCGGGTGCCTTCTCCACAATCTTCTTCACTTCGGCTGCCACATGTTCGGGGTTGGTCTCAACCGGACACGCAGCAAATGCTTCCTGGTATTTATCCATAGTCGTCTATATCTATTTAATTTCAGGTTAAGGTTAAATATCTTCGCGGTTTCATAGAGCCACGCAGACTTACCCCTGCAAATCTAACAATTAAAATTGGATTCTGCAACATGCCATAGTCATAATACTGTAATGTCGGCTACGTCGGCGGCGGACTGAAAATTGGCCGGGAGGGGCGTCGGCGCTTGCATAAGGGGGCGAGATGTATTACCTTTGCATCCAGCATATGGATGAAAAGGTAAAGAAATATGAACGGGTAATCATGGGGATTGACCCGGGAACCAATGTGATGGGATATGGCATATTGGGCATCAACGGCAAACGCCCGGAGGTGGTGGTGATGGGGGTAATCAAACTCTCAAAGTTCGAGAGCCATTATCTGCGTCTGCGACGCATCTTCGAGCGTGTGACAGGGCTTGTAGACCAATATCTGCCCGACGAACTGGCCATCGAGGCGCCATTCTTCGGCAAGAATGTGCAGTCGATGCTGAAACTTGGGCGCGCGCAGGGTGTGGCAATGGCTGCCGTGCTCGCGCGCGACATACCGATTGCCGAATATGCACCACTCTCGATCAAGCAGGCTGTCACCGGACGCGGCTCAGCCTCAAAAGAGCAGGTGGCCTCGATGCTGCAGCATATACTCAGCATTCCGAAGGATGAGATGCCGTCGCTGCTTGATGCCACAGATGCTCTGGCGGCCGCCTTGACCCACTTCTATGAAAGCAACAAACCGGCCATAGCCAAGGGTCCGTCGTCATGGGCGCAATTCCTTGCCCAACACCCCGACCGCGTGGCGCCGCGCCGCAACAAATAATCCTCCAAGATGTGGCAAGCGGGTGAGGCCGCATAGCCAAATCCTGAGGGGCCTGTCAGAGCGGCACCTCCTCAAGAATAGTGGCGAAGCAGAGGGCATGCTCCGCGCCGAAGCGCGCGGTATAGTCGCCCACCACCGGCTGCAGATAAGTCTCAGCCCAACGCGAGGCATCATCTTTCGACTCAAACTCAGTTTGGAAAGCGAAGCTGCAGGCCTGCGCAGCAAATTCAGGGTCGCCGGGCACATCGGCCACCAATGTGAGCCGCGGCGCACGCGCCGGAGATTCGGCATTGACCAACCGCGGCAGCGCCTCAGAGCGCAGCCAACTCAAGAAGTCAGTCTTCAGCGAAGGACTGACCATAAATGTAGTGTTGTAAATATACATATGCTTAATCAACAATTATCCTGTGATTAATAAACAATTGAAGTTGTTTAAACTTTTTACGAAAAACATAAAATGAAGGATTTTTTTCTTCAAGCGCAATCTTAATTAATATTTTGGCATCTTTCGCCCCTCTTCA
>OFGC01001621.1_pt1 | contig 14281 bp, 12 predicted proteins | sample 1521691 | NCBI WGS metagenome assembly OFGC01 (sample SAMEA3504121, study PRJEB24116) | mouse gut metagenome | biome: mouse gut; feature: mouse-associated habitat; material: faeces | place: Denmark | collected 2011
TTAGCCGATGGCTTCGGCGATGTGACGCGATTCGACATTGACGGAGCCATCAAGGTCAGCGATGGTGCGCGCTACGCGAAGGATACGGTCGAACGCGCGGGCTGACATGTTGAGACGCGTCATGCGGTCCTTAAGACGTGCCAGACCCTCCGCATCGGGCCATGCGAATTCGCGGATCAGCCGGGAACTCATCTGCGCGTTGCAATGGATGCCGGGAAGATCGATAAAACGCTCCTGCTGTATCTTACGGGCACGCATCACGCGCTCCCTGATGGCTGCGGAGCTTTCCGAAGGAGCCTTGTCTGCTATGTCATCAAATGCCACCGGTTCTATCTCTACCTGTATGTCGATGCGATCGAGAAGCGGACCGGATATCTTGTTCATATATTTGCTGACCTGTCCCGGTGTACAGGTGCACTGTTTGGTCGGATGCCCGTAATATCCGCATGGACACGGATTCATCGAAGCCACAAGCATGAAACTCGCCGGATAATTGACAGTATATTTAGCTCTTGCCACAGTTATAACCCTGTCTTCGATAGGTTGACGCATCACTTCAAGCACGTGACGCGGAAACTCAGGAAACTCATCAAGGAAGAGAACACCGTTATGGGCAAGCGATATCTCTCCGGGCATAGGGTTTGTCCCTCCACCTACAAGAGCCACAGGAGACACCGTATGATGTGGCGTGCGGAAAGGTCGTGTGGTCATCAGCATGGCGCCACGCTGTAGTTTTCCAGCCACTGAATGGATTTTAGTGGTTTCAAGCGCCTCCGCCATGCTTAGAGGCGGAAGAATTGACGGCAGACGTTTTGCCATCATGGATTTTCCCGCTCCGGGAGGTCCAACCATCAGTATGTTGTGACCACCGGCACATGCCACCTCGAATGCCCGCTTCACCGCCTCCTGACCCTTTACCTCGGAAAAATCAAAATCGAATGATTCGAATTCACGTGAAAACAATTCGCGGGTGTTGATCCTCACCGGCTCCCGGGTTTCAGCTCCGGTAAGCAACGCAGCCACTTCCGTGAGGCTGCTGACACCATACACCTCTATCTTGTTCACCACAGCCGCTTCCGTAACATTAGCCTCCGGCACAATAAGCCTTTTGAAACCGAGTTCACGTGCTTTTATAGCCATCGGTAGCGCTCCCTTCACGGGCAGCACCGAGCCGTCAAGACTCAGTTCCCCCATCATCATGTAATCAGAGAGATTTTCGCATTTTATCATCTCCGAAGCTGTCAGCAAGCCTATGGCTATCGGGAGGTCGAATGAAGCCCCCTCCTTGCGCACGTCAGCCGGAGAAAGATTGACGGTAGTACGGAAATGCGGAAACCGGAACCCTGAATATTGCAAGGCAGCGTCCATACGCTGGTAGCTTTCGCGGACAGCCTGATCCGCCATGCCTACTATAGAGAACCCCACACCCGGATTCATCACAGTCTCTATTGTGACGGGGAAAGCGTCGATGCCGTTAATCGCGGCGGAATATACTTTTGTCAGCATGGCAAATCATTTAGAAATTAAGAGAATTTATTTGCTTATTTTGCGGAACACACTGTCAGCCTCTGCTGGATTCTCCCCGGCATATCGCTGCTGCCCCTTTTTATCCATCACCACAAACCATGGTGTGCGGTTCACTCCGAGACGCATCATCACAGAATCTGTCTCGGCCCGGAAGTTCCACCCTCTGACCACCTTGGACAATGAATCTTTCGGCACTTTACTATGCCATCCGATTGAATCGGGATCAAAGCAGACATCCGCTATTATCCTTGAAGCGGAATCAGGGAAATCGCGCGATACATCACCCATCATCTTCATTCCCTCATCGCGTCTTTCATCTTCATTGCGCCAGAAAAACAGAATCGAAGGTTTACCTGCAAAGCTGAGAGTATCAACTCCGTTACCGAAAGAATGCAGTATCATATTTTTCACTGTCTGAGGGAAAGAGGGAGAATCGCCAAGCATATCAGAACGGCTCACCAACTGAATCCATTTAGGTTCAAGAGCCTTACCCTTAAGGGTTCCCCACAATTTGCTGAAACCAGCCTCATCTACCCTGCGGTCGTAATACACAAGCAGAAGAATAGTGGACAGCGGCTTTTCCGGCTCCCTCCTGATGTAATCCCCGACAGCACGATTGATCTTCACCGGATCGGCAGACGACAACGCGCTTCTTGCTTCAGCGCGCCAGTCGCTCCATTCCTCAGTGAGCTTGTTTCCCTTGATATTCCATGACAATGGATTGTTCCCATCTCCGGTGATCTTTATCTTGTCGCCTCGTTCCGCATAAAAGGCAGCCTTGGGCATTGACCCGGCATCCATGATAAATACAATCGTCGGATTGCGGGTTGCAAGCGTAAGCTTAGCCTTACCCTGCTGCACCGCCGCCACAGTCTCCACAAACCATCCCTTCACAGGATCAGATGCATAGTAAGTCATCTTGTAAGCATCGTTGACATTAGCGGGCAACTGAAATTCCACATTTATCTCATTCTTTACGCAGCCGCACAAAGGGAAAAGAGCTGCGAGCAGCAATATCCGGCAATATCTGTATATTAGGGTTCTCATGAGAAACTATATCTGATTTTCTATGACAAACTTACAAAAAAAATGTCTGATATGAAAATATCAGACATTCTTTTAATTATATATTATGCCGTTATATGAATCAACGACTATATTTTTCAGCCATTCGGCGTACTGTATCAGCCATTTCCTCCCGAAGAGTCTGCGGACTCACCACCTCGGCATCATCTCCCATAGAGAGGATGCGGTGTTTGAATTCGCTTCCGGGAACAAGATGATATTCGAATATGGAGCTGTCCTGATCTGCCATCACCTCTTTCTGCGTGTCATGGAGAAGCTGTGTGCGAATAAGATCGCGTGTGCCGTCACCGATGCGCAGACGAACTGTGACAGGTTCCATTGAGGTGTCAACGTCCATTCCATAGTAATTGCGGAAGAACTCGACAGGTTTGAAGTCCGTGTCATATTTGAATTCCTCTTCCGTAAATTCAAGATTCAGCACCCTTGACAGATCAAACACCATCATCTCTCCAGTGGCATGGTTCTTGCCGAGCACATACCATGAATTACCCCAGAATTTAACGCAGTAGGGCTCCACTACAAACTCTGTGAGATTATCCTTGGTGAGGGGAACGGAGTTGAGAATCCTTACGCATTGTCCGAAGCTCATCGCCTCTATTACTGCCGGAAGACCGTATTGTTCCTCTGGATTGACATCGACAAGTACCCGCGATTCCACACCGCCTGCCATATTCAGCGAATAGGAATTGCTGAGCATCTGAAGCATCCATACCTTAAGCTTTGTGGATTGCTCAAGAGGACCCGTCATGTCGAGAGAATATTTGTTACCTCCTTTGCGGTTGCATACAATACGGATGCCGAATAGAGTCTCTATGGCCTCCCTGTGGTTATGGAACGTGCGCAGGGCAAGACTTTCCCGATCTGCATTGATCGGGGAGCTTTCCCATAAGTTAGAAATCTCATCGTAGGTTATTTTCCCCGCATGGTTGACTACATCTATCAGCCATACGTATCTTTTAAACAAGTTGCTGTTCATTGTGGAATAGAACTTATTTGGTAAATTAAACAAAAAACTGCTTGTTCTTAACCGGGATTTTAGACCCGGAAAAATATAACTGCTTTCTTACTCTACAAAGTTAGTAAGTTTTTTTCAAACAGACAATAACGGACCGCACCTTATGGCACGGTCCGCTGCATTTTTGTATCGTTTGAAATCGTTTGCAATCGTTTTTATTAACTTATTTTCACTATTTTAAATCTTTATTGCACTTTTGTACAATTATACGTAATCTTCACCAAAACGAGTGCGCACATCGTTGACGATATTGCGGATGCGCTGCTCCTCATCTATCGGATAAATCAGCAGGGCATTATCATTCTCGGCAACAATATAGTTCTCAAGTCCGGCGGCAACCACTATCTTGTCTCCGCTGACCGCGAAGATCGTATCCTTACAGTCATAGGGAAGCACCTTGCAATTCTGGGTTACATTACCTTCCGAATTATGGGGAGAAGCCTCATAAAGAGCTTTCCACGAGCCGAGATCACTCCAACCAAGATCTGCAGTCTTCACATAGACATTATCAGCCTTCTCCATGATAGCGTAATCGATGGATATAGAGGGTGTGTTCGGGAAAACCTTATTGATGAAATCCATCTCCGAGGGCGTTCCGAAGGCACCTGCGCCCGCATTGAAAACAGCCGCAGTCTCAGGATCATATTTTTCAAAGGCTTTCAGAATATTCTCCGCAGTCCAGAGGAATATGCCCGCGTTCCAGAAAAACTCGCCTGTGGAGATAAACACTTTAGCCATCTCAAGATTCGGTTTCTCTGTAAAGGATTTGACTTTGCATATACCGGCAAAATCCTCTACCGGAGCACCCCGCTGGATATATCCGTATCCTGTAGCGGGACCGGTGGGCTTGATGCCGAGAGTCAGAAGCCTGTCTCCTTTCTCAACGAAGTCAAAACCCTCCTCAAGCGTGCGGCGGAACGCATCCTCTTTAAGGATAAGATGGTCTGAGGGAAGCGTTACAATAGATGCTTCGGGATCCAGGGCATATATATGCTTCGCCGCCCAGCATATGCAGGGCGCGGTGTTGCGTCGCGCTGGCTCAAGCAGGATATTGCTCTCCTTGATATCAGGCAGCTGCTCGCGGATTATCGACTCATATGCACTGTTTGTCACAAGAATTATACGGGAAGGATCCACTATCGGGCGGATACGGTCTACTGTAAGCTGAAGAAGACTGCGTCCGGTACCGAAGAAGTCCAGAAACTGTTTGGGCATTCCTGAGCGGCTGAATGGCCAGAAACGGGTGCCGACACCGCCACACATGACGACACAATATCTATGAGGATTCATAATTACTTATTATTTGATTTTCTTTTATTTTAATCAGGTTATAATTGCATTGATAAAAATCCGGTTTTAATTCAGTACCGGCTTGAACTGATGTTTCACACCCTCTACGACATTGAGCATGTAGTCACCAAGTTTCTCAGCCTCACCGATAAGATCCATGAAGAAGATACCCTCCTGATAATCATATTCCTTATTGTTGATATTGAAGATATTGCCGTCGCGGAGCTTATTGCGGAGGTTATTGATCTCGCGTTCCTTGTTATAAGCTGCGACAACCTTTGAGCTCTCCGGGGTCTCCATCTCATCGAGCAGCCCGAGCATATTCTTCATCGCGTCTGTGACCATCTCATACATCTGGTCGATCTCATGCATCACTGACGGTGCAAATTCAACATGATTCTGATTCTTTCTGACAAGAGTCTTCGCCACATTGAAGCATCCGTCGGCAATAGATTCTATCTCACTGATGATGCGCAACATCCCTGCCACACGCATCTTACCTTCCGGACTCAGGCGTCCCTCTGCCACGCGGTTGAGGTAACTGCCGATCTCGATCTCCATGCGGTCTGAAATCTCCTCATATTTCTCCAGACGACTGTAAGTCTCGGTGAATTTATCATCCTTAGGATCCATGTGTATCAGATTGCGTGCCATGCCAAGCATCCTGTCAACACGCTGACCGTAGAGCACAATCTCTTTCTGCGCCTGGGTTATGTTAAGCTCGGAAGCTGAAAGGATTCCCCTTCCGATAAACTTGAGTGTGAATTCCTCCTCCTCATCTTTGTGACGTGTAGGCATGATCCAGCACACAATCTTCACATATAGTTTGGTGAACCATATCATCACCAACAGGTTGCAGGCATTGAACACTGTCGGGAACATAGCCAGACCAAAAGCTATGCAGCTCTGTGCCCTTGATGTCAGCCCACCTTTCTCGGTGAAGAGCGTAGTGTCGCGCATACCTGCTTCCTGAGCTGAACTTATCTCAAGGGGATTGAGACCATCGCAAGCTTTGGTGATATCCGCCACAAGTTCACAGAACGGATGGAACAGGCATAAGACAATCAACGAACCTAACACATTGAAAAGCACATGTCCCATGGCGGTGCGTTTGGCGGCGAGATTTCCGCTCAGTGAGGCAAGAACCGGAGTAATGGTTGTTCCGATATTTCCTCCGAGAATTATCGCACATCCCAAAGAGAATGAGATCCAGCCTTGCGAGCACATGATCAATGTGATCGCGAATGTCGCGGCGGAACTTTGCGCGACCATGGTAACCACAATACCTATCGCAAAGAAAATCAGCACCGACCCCACTCCGAGCGTAGTATAGTTGGTAAGAAACTCCAACATCCCCGGATTTTCCTGAAGATTAGGCACATACTTGCTGATCAAGTCAAGACCCATGAAAAGGAAACAGAAACCTATCATGAACTCGCCGAAGCTCTTGTATCCGCTCTTCTTCATGAAAAGCATTGGCACGCCTATGGCGAGAAGCAGGATACTGTAGTCGGAAATGCTGACTTCAAATGAGAATGCCGAGATTATCCATGTGGTAGCTGTCGTTCCGACATTTGCTCCGAAGATAACTGCCATTGATTGCTGCAGGCTCATCAGGCCGGCATTCACAAAGCTGACCACCATAACGGTGGAGGCACTCGAACTCTGAATCAACGCTGTGATCACGATACCGGTCAATACTCCGGTGATTCTATTCTTGGTCATTACGCCAAGAATGTTACGAAGGCGGTCGCCCGCAACTTTCTGGAGTCCCTCGCTCATCACTTTCATGCCATACAGAAAGAGACATACTGAGCCGAGAAGACTGATAAAATCTACTACTGTGTAGTTCATCGGTAATAGGTTATAATTATTAGAGTCCTCATCACTATAATTGCCTCAGAGCGGATGAGGTTCATTTTCTATAATGAAAGAATGATTTTGAACTCATTTTTAACATTCAATAAAAAGTTTAAATGAGTTCAATGCAAAGTTAAGGAAATATTTCGATAATTTTATTAATTTTACTTCCTAATTAATTCTTTTTTTCGCAACCTATGGAAATTACATCTGTTTTCCCCTCGAGTCCGGATTCAGTTCCCGACAAGGATATCCGGGAGGCAATCCCATTCTCAACCTTCAACTCCGAAACTTCGCGCGGTCGCGAAGTGACCGCTATAGTTGCCATGTCATCTGACAGGGCGATCGGACGCGACGGTTCTCTGCCTTGGCATCTGCCGGAGGATATGGCGCATTTCAAGGCGACAACAATGGGACATCCCGTGATAATGGGGCGAAAAACATGGGAATCGCTACCCAAACGACCATTGCCGGGACGCCGTAATATTGTTGTTACCGGCAATCCGGAATATACTGCCGAGGGTGCGGAGGTGTTCGCTTCCCCGGAGGCTGCAATAGCGGCATGTCCCTCTACAGAGACTCCCGTGATCATGGGCGGCGCGCAGCTATACCATTGCTCTCTGCCGATGTGCACAAGGCTTATTGTAACGGAGGTCAGGACAACAGTCCCGGATGCTGATACTTTCTTCCCTGTAATTTCTGATCGCGAATGGTCAAGAAGCGAATGCGGTGAATGGCAGCTCTCCAAGAAGGGTCTTGAATACAGATTCGTAACTTACTTACGGAAATGAAAGTAGCTCTCGTCTGCAAATCCGACACCACAGGCGGCGCGGCAGTAGTGACCTTTCGGCTGATGAATGCTCTGCGCCGCAAAGGAGTCGATGCCAGAATGATTGTCGTTGAGAAACTTTCCGATTCGCCATGGGTGATAGAGGCTGCTTCCGCCCGCCGGGCTAAGATTCCGTTTATTATCGAACGTCTGCGCATATTCTTGAAAAACGGTTTCAGGAAAGACACGATTTTCAAGATAGATACATGCACCGACGGTTTGCCTATAAATAAGATCCCTTTCGTCAGGCAAGCAGATGTGATATGCCTTAACTGGATAAACCAGGGAATGCTATCTACACGCAACATACGCATGCTTGCCGGTTTAGGTTCCCATTTGGTCTGGACAATGCACGACATGTGGAACATGACAGGCATATGTCATCATGCCGGATATTGTCGTGAATACATCTCTCCTGACGGCGAATGCAAAAGGTGTCCTCTGCTTAAAGGGGCAATGACCCGCAAAACCCTCGCCCACCACACTTGGACCCGCAAAAGAAAGATGTATTCCGGTTGCCGATTCCATTTTGTGGCTGTCAGCCGATGGCTTGCTGACTGTGCGAGAAATTCCACACTGATGGATAATGCAAGAATCTCAGTGATTCCCAACGCATTCCCGCTGTTAATGAACGAAATGCCAAAGCCAATAACTAACAAACGGATAATTTTCGGAGCGGCACGCATCGATGATCCGATAAAAGGACACGACACATTGATCGAGGCAACTAAGATTCTTGCCGAAAAATTTCCTGAGAGAGCAAAGGAGATTGAACTTGTCACCTTCGGATCTCTCAAAAATCCGGATGCCCTGGCGAATGTTGGTATCAGACATACTCATTTAGGACGCATCTCCCCTGATGAAATCAAGGACGTTTATCAGTCCGGATCCGTTGTCGTCTCGAGCTCTGAATGGGAAACACTTCCCGGCACTCTCATCGAGGGACAGGCGTGGGGTTGTGTGCCAGTAGCTCTTGACCATGGAGGACAATCCGATATTATTGATCACTTGGCTACAGGATACCTCGTTCCCTGGAGCGATGACATGAAAAAAAATGCCCTCGGCATTGCCGAAGGCATAATATGGGGTTTTGATAACCGTGAGCGGATAATGGCTGCGATGCAGCAATCTGTAATCAGTAAATTCTCTGAAGACGCCGTTGCCGAAGCCTATATCCGTCTGTTCAAATCTTTTGATTAAGCATCGATATTTGCATATGTGGCATGAGCTTCGATAAAGTCGCGGCGCGGTGCCACTTCTTCTCCCATGAGCACTGAGAATGTACGGTCAGCCTCTGCCGCATTGGTGAGTGTGACCTGCTTGAGCATACGGTTCTCAGGATCCATTGTTGTCTCCCACAGCTGCTCCGGATTCATCTCACCAAGACCTTTATATCGCTGAAGAACAAGCTTGTTGCGGTCGCCATTACATCTGTCGTCGACAAAACGCTGCACCTGCTGGTCGGTCCATGCATATTCCTCCACATTCTTCTTGCCCTTGAGCGTGCACTTATACAAAGGCGGTGTGGCGATATAAAGATAGCCGTTGTCAATGATCGGACGCATGCGGCGATAGAAGAATGTCATCAGCAACGTAGCGATGTGGGCACCGTCGACATCGGCATCGGTCATGATTATAATCTTATGATAGCGGAGTTTTGTCATGTTCGGAGCTTTGGAATCCTCCTCCGTGCCGATTGTCACGCCCAACGCCTTATACATGTTGACGATCTCATCGGAGTTGAGGATCTTGTGATCCATGGCTTTCTCCACATTCAGGATCTTACCGCGCAGTGGCAGAATAGCCTGATATTTAGGGTTACGACCCTGTTTTGCTGAACCGCCTGCAGAATCACCCTCGACAAGGAAAAGCTCACATTCCACAGCATCGCGGCTCTTGCAAGGAGCAAGCTTGCCGGGCAGACCGGCTCCTGAAAGAGGACTCTTGCTCTGCACGCGCATTCTCGCGCTGTAAGCGGCATGACGCGCCTGGGCTGCAAGAACAACTTTGTTGACAATAGCCTTGGCCTGTGTGGGATGCTCCTCAAGATAATAACGGAGAGCCTCGCTGACCGCACTCTGCACAACACCTCCGACCTCATTGTTACCAAGTTTGGTCTTGGTCTGTCCTTCAAACTGGGGTTCAGCCACCTTTACGGAGATCACAGCTGTCAGACCGTCACGGAAGTCCTCTTTTGAAAGCTCAATCTTGAGCTTGTCAAGAAGATGGTTGTCATCTGCATATTTCTTGAGAGTAGTTGTCAGACCGCGACGGAAACCTGTGAGATGCGTACCGCCCTCTATCGTATTGATATTGTTGACATAAGAATAAATATTCTCATTGAAGTCCGTGTTATAGGTCATCGCCACCTCGATAGGCACTCCGGAACGCTCTGTGTTGAGATGTATTATATCCTCAATCAGCGGCTCCTTGCCCTCATCGATATATTTGACAAACTCCTTCAAGCCCTCGGCGCTGTGGAAAACATCGCGGCGGGGATTTCCCTCCTCGTCACGCACACGCTCGTCGGTAAGGGTTAGTGTTATGCCGGCATTCAGGAATGCAAGGTCGCGCAGACGATTGGCAAGGGTCTCATAGTCATAGACAGTCTCGGAAAATATCGAGGCATCGGGATGGAATATAATGGTTGTTCCCGTATGATCGGTCTCTGAGATGACACTAAGATCGCATGTCGGCTTACCGAAGGCATACTCCTGCATGTGCACTTTGCCATCACGGTGAATCTCAGCGCGTAGATAATCGGAAAGAGCGTTCACACAGCTCACACCCACACCGTGGAGACCACCGGAAACCTTATACGAGCCTTTGTCAAATTTACCACCGGCATGAAGCACGGTAAGCACCACCTCGAGCGCGGGCTTATGCATCTTCTCGTGCATATCCACAGGAATACCACGGCCGTTATCGACAACGCGGATCGAGTTATCCTCAAGAATCGACACCTCGATATGGTTGGCGAAACCAGCCAGAGCCTCATCGATGGAGTTGTCTACAACCTCATAAACGAGATGATGCAATCCTCGCACGCCGGTATCTCCGATATACATTGACGGACGTTTGCGCACTGCCTCGAGTCCTTCGAGCACCTGGATATTATCCGCCTGATATTTTTTCTCTTCTTCTATAGCCATAAGTTTTTGAATCCATTGTGAGCAGCCATGTTGAACCGCCACTCATTCAACTTACAAATTTACAAAAAAATGTGGACTTTAGGAAACCCAACACCCCCTAAAAACAAAAAAATCCTTCCGGAATCGGAAGGATTTTTCTTTTCTTTTTATATAAAGTTTAGGCTTTATATTTCTTGAGGATCACGGAAGCGTTGTGGCCACCAAAACCGAACGTGTTCGAAAGAACAGCGTTGATCTCACGGGGCTGAGCTTCATTGAATGTGAAGTTGAGATTGTAGTCAATCTCAGGATCATTGTCGCCTTCAACGTGGTTGATTGTGGGAGGAACGATATTGTCGTTCATCGCCTTCACGCTGAGAACAGCCTCAAGAGCACCTGCCGCACCAAGAAGATGACCTGTCATCGATTTGGTTGAGCTGAGATTCATCTTGTAAGCATGGTCTCCGAAGACTTTCTGGATTGCCTTCACCTCGCCGATGTCACCAACGGGAGTGGATGTGCCGTGCATATTGATATAATCAATATCCTCGGGCTTCATGCCAGCGTCCTTGAGGGCGTTCTCCATACCGATTACCGCACCAAGTCCATCAGGATGTGTGGCGGTGATATGGTATGCGTCAGCACTCATGCCGCCGCCTGCAACCTCAGCATAGATATGCGCGCCGCGGTTTAACGCATGTGTCAGTTCCTCCAGGATGACAACCGCCGCTCCCTCGCCCATCACAAAACCACTGCGGTTTTTGTCAAAGGGGATAGAGCATTTTGCCGGATCGCTCTCGCCGGAAAGTGCGGTCAGCGCGGTAAAACCGGCGATGCCGAGCGGGCAGATGCTGCTCTCCGTGCCTCCCGCCGCCATCACGTCCGCTTCGCCGTACTGAATACTCCGGTACGCCTCACCGATCGCGTTCGTTCCGCTGGCGCATGCCGTGACAACATTGATATTTTTTCCTTTTAGTCCAAACTGTATCGAGACATTGCCCGCTGCCATGTTGGATATCATCATCGGCACCAGCATGGGGCTTACCCTTCCCGGCCCTTTTTCCAGAAGACGCACATATTCCCGCTCAATGGCCTGCAGACTTCCGACTCCGCTCGCAATGGAACATCCCGCCAGATACGGATCCTCGCGCTCCATCACAAGACCGGAGTCCGCGATGGCTTCCTTCGCCGCCGCGACGGCGAACTGGCAGAACGGCTCCATCCTTCTCGCCGTCTTCGCATCCATATACTGTTTTGCGTCAAATCCTTTTACCTCTGCCGCCAGATGGCATTTGTAGCCAGACGCATCAAAATGCGTAATTTCACCGAATCCGGTTTTTTTCTCCTTTACAGACTGCCAGAACGCCTCCACCGACAGGCCAATGGGCGTAACCGCCCCCATTCCAGTTACAACTACACGTCTGCTCATATTTTTCCTCCCGTTCACATGGTCATTCCGCCGTCCACGCAGATCACCTGGCCCGTCAGATAAGACGCGCCCTCCGACGCGAGAAATACCACCAGTTCCGCGACATCTTCCGGCTTTCCCGTGCGCTGCATTGGAATCTTCGCTTTTACCGCCTCTTTCGCGCTCTCCGGCATCGCGTCCGTCATTTCCGTCTCAATCAGTCCCGGAGCAACCGCATTGCAGGTAATCCCGCGGGAGGCGAGTTCCCGCGCCACGCTCTTGGTCAGGCCGATCACCCCCGCCTTTGCGGCGGAGTAGGGGACCTCACAGGATCCGCCGGTTACCCCCCACATAGAGGAAACTGTCACAATCGCTCCCCGTTTCTGCCGCACCATGCCGGGAACCGCCGCGCGAAGGGTGTAAAACACGCCATCCAAATCGGTAGACAGCAGAGTATGCCACTGTTCGTCTGTGGTATCGGTCAGCAGCTGCTGGGGCAGAGCTATCCCCGCGTTGCAGACAAGGGCATCCAGTGCCCCCAAAGCCGCTTCAGCCTCTCGAACCATCCGGGCCGCTTCTTCCGGGACGGACACATCTGCTTGGATTGGGACCGCCTTCCCCCCAAGCTCTCTCAGCTCATGGACCAGTCGTTCCGCTTCGCACTGGCTAAAATTGAAGTTGACTGCCACATCCCAGCCCTCTTGCGCAAAGAGCCGGGCCGTGGCCGCGCCAATCCCCCGGGACGCCCCGGTAATCAAGACTGTGGGGGCCATTCAGGCGAACACCCCCTGTACCAGCACCATATAGAGCACGGTCGCTCCAAAAATGGACAACAGATCGTTATTCTTCCACAGGTGGAGCAGCACTGCCGCCAGACCAGCCGCCAGGGGCGGGACCCATCCGCTGGGGGCGGAAAAAGCGACCCCTTTCAAGCAGTAGACTATGAGCATGGCAATAATCGCTGGGGGCAGGACCCGGCCCAGATAAAGCACCAGTTTAGGGGGATGGTCCCCCCGGTCGAACAGGAGGAAGGGCAAGGCCCGGGTCAAAAAGGTCACTGCCGCCATAACGGCAATGGAAGCCAGTGTCTGCATCGGAGTCAGGGGCATATGGAGTTCTCCTCTCTCTTCCTATTGTAATCCAAACGGGGGCGGAGCAGGGTCAGGCAAGCGACAATCATGGCCAGCGCAGGCAAAAGCATATCCTCCGCCCCCACCAGCAAAAGGCTGACCAGGGTCGCCGCCGCCCCCAGCAGAGCCGGAAGATGGCTCCCGGCCGCCTTCCACTGGCCCACGGCGATGACCAGGAACAGGGCGGTCATGGCAAAGTCCACCCCTGTTGTGTCAAAGCCCAGCGCAGCCCCCAACAGGGAGCCGATCACAGAACCCAGCACCCAATAACTCTGGTCCAGAAGAGCCACGGTAAAGAAAAAGTCATGCTCGTCCACTTCGGCCGGAGCTTGGGCGGAGGAGAGCAGCGCATAAGTCTCATCTGTGAGAGAAAAAATCATGTAGAACTTCCGCAGTCCCATACCCCGGAACTTCTCCAACATGGACAGTCCATAAACCAAATGGCGGAAATTGACCATCAGGGTCAGAAAGGCAACCTTGCTCAACGGAGCACCGGCGGCCAGCAGGGCCACCCCAAGATATTGCCCTGAACCAGCGTAGATGGTTATACTCATCAGCGCGGCCCAGCCCGCCCCCCAGCCAGCCGACTGGAGCATGAGTCCGAAGGCCATTCCGATGGCCAGATAGCCCATCAGCACCGGCAGGGTCACCGGAAAGGCTGCGGCCAGTGTCTTTCGGTTCATAGGAAACATACACCTCGTTCAAACAGTTTTCGCCCTATTGTACTCGCTTTTTCCATCCGGCGCAAGCCCTTTTCCAGGATTGTGCCGGAAAGCAGTCCATCAAGCGGACATTCCTGCGTTAAGATGGAATAAAGTTTTTCTCCCTATCTTGATTTTTCTTGTCCGGCAACTATAATATGTATCAAATATCTTGGTTACCCTGGAGGATACCCCATTATGAACCAGCTGCTTTTTATTTACAACCCCACCTCGGGCACCGGACGGGTAAAGGAGGCCCTTGCCCCCATACTGGACGTCTTTGCCAAGGCGGGCTGGCTGACCA